>Ga0209373_10004596_pt1 | contig 11789 bp, 7 predicted proteins | sample Higcelweek5metaG_FD_187173 | JGI IMG/M metagenome (GOLD analysis project Ga0209373, IMG submission 187173) | Freshwater pond sediment microbial communities from the University of Edinburgh, under environmental carbon perturbations - High... | ecosystem: Environmental > Aquatic > Freshwater >... | reverse complement strand
CTAACCGGCCCCGGATGTGTTTCTGTGTTAAAGTAACCGTTCTTGAATTTGAGAACCCAAGTTCTTTTGCTAATTTGACTAATAAACGAAGAGAAACGCTACTGTTTTTAATCAGTTTGTTGAAGAAAAAATCAGAATCTACAATGTAAATAATTGAATCCTCGAGAGCAACAGCCGAGTCGTTATGGTTTTCATTGGCAATGAGTGCACGATAACTTATAAACCCTCCTGGTTTTACCATTCTGAGTATTTGTTCCCTTCCTCCTACACCTTCTTTAATAATCTTAACCTTGCCCTCTTCCAGGGTAATAAAACCCACAGGTTTGTCACCCTCCTTAAAAATGTAGTCATTTTTTTGGACCTCGGCTCTTATCATATGATCTTCCAACTCAATTTTTTCTTCTGGCGTAAGAAATTTATAAATCGATTTTTTTGAGTCCTGGGGTGAGTTGTATACAGGATCAGTATGAAACATTTTTACTTATTTTTATGTTGTGCAGCATCAAAGTTAACCAATTCTATGAATTTTGATGTTTTATAACAACTTTTTTTTGGCAATGATCCTGTTTGGAAAGTATTTATCCTTCGTAACGGGCAACAAGAGGAATTTTTCTTCCAAAACCGAAGGCTTTAGAAGAGATTCTGAGAATTGGAGGCGCCTGAAAACGTTTATATTCATTGATATTGACCATCCGAACGGTCTTCCTGACGACCTTTTCATCATAACCTTGTGAGATGATCTCGTCGGGTGACAAATTCAATTCAATATACCGGAATAAAATCTGATCGAGCAGCTCGTATTCGGGCAACGAATCTGTATCTTTTTGATCGGGCCTTAGTTCTGCCGAAGGCGGTTTTACAATGGTATTCACAGGGATAATTTCATTTTCCCGATTGATATATCGCGCCAGTTTAAAAATGTCTGATTTGTAAACATCACCCAATACGGATAAGCCTCCGTTCATATCTCCATATAAAGTTCCATAACCGACAGCACACTCACTTTTATTGCTTGTATTTAAAAGGATGTTGCCAAACTTGTTTGAAAGCGCCATGACCAGAATACCACGGGTTCGGGCCTGGATGTTTTCTTCGGCAACTCCGGGAGGAAGACCTTTGAAGACAGGTGCCATTGCCATATCAAAGCTGTCGACTATTTCTTGAATAGGAACAATATCGTAACGTATTCCAAGGTTTTCAGCCAACTGTACTGCATCTGTAATGCTGTGGTCCGAAGAATATTTTGAAGGCATCAGCAAGGTGTGGATATTTTCAGCGCCCAATGCTTCGCTGGCTAAAACAGCGACTAAAGCTGAATCGATGCCTCCTGATAATCCCAGGGTGGCGCTTTTAAATCCTGTTTTTTGGAAGTAATCCTTGATTCCCAGAATTAGAGCTTTGTATATTTTTTCAATGTTCGAATAGTGGGGCTGAACGCTGATTTCTGAGGGATGAGAAAGATCAACCATCCGAAAATCTTCTTCAAAATAGGCAAGTTCCTGCTCCACTTCTCCATGTTGGTTGATCAGCATGGAACCACCGTCAAAAATCAATTCGGTTTGGGCTCCCACCTGATTGACATATACGATGGGTAGCTTATATTCTTTCGCGTTTTGCTGCATGATCTTTTTTCGGTTACCCTCCTGATCATAAGAAAAAGGTGATGCGGCCAAGTTGATGACAAGGTTAGGATTTAGCTTGCTGAGTTCATCCAGTGGCGAGGTAATGTATAGTTTGCTTTTTGAAAAGCTGTTGCTGGTAGGTTGATCGTCCCATAAATCTTCACAAATCGTTATGGCGATTTTCATGCCCATGAAATGGATGACTTCGAATTCTGTATTGGGTTCAAAATGACGGTATTCATCAAAAATATCGTAGGTTGGCAGCAATGTTTTGTGAACGATTTTTTCAATTTTTCCATCGTTGATGAAGATGGCTGAATTATGCAGTTTTTTACCCTTTTGACTGGCATTTATGGTAGGTGCGCCTACAATAACGGCTATACCCTTGGTTTCAGCCACGATTTTTTCGATCGCCTGGTTCGTCCAATCAAGAAACTCTTTACGTTCGAGCAAATCGTTTGGTGGATACCCGCAGACCGAAAGTTCTGAAAAAATAATTAAATCAGCATTTTCATTCCGGGCTTTGTCGATGTGTTGAATTATTTTCCAGGTGTTTTCCTGAAAATTCCCGATATGGTAATTAAGTTGGGCAATTGCAAACTTCATAATGCTTTGGGTTAAAACATGACCCCTATAACCAGTCGCAGGGAATTCATCGTTGTTTTTTCATCGAGGTTTCTGATTGAAGAGGCATCGAGGAAGTAATTTGTGTATTGGATCCCGCAATTGATGGCCGTATTTCCGCCTACATCGTATTCAACACCTCCACCCATCAACATACCCATGTTATACAACCTAATGCTTTCGCTCACGTTGTTGCCATTGAGTTTTGCATCGGATGAAATGGCGCTGGCACTAATGTTGAACAAATTGGTAATACCAAATTGTCCATAATAGGTTAACCTGTAAAACTGATCTGAACGGAGTTTGATATTTAATGGAATTTCGAGATAGTTCAATTTGTACTGTATTGACACAGGGTTGGTGAGCGGTTGGTCTCCAACTGAAATTGTATTCGCGAGATTGTATCTTGCTTTAAACGAATTGTTCGAAATGAAAAGACCCGTATTTAATGAGTACCTTGGTACCCCCATTAAAAAGAGGTCGGCTTCAACTCCGTATTTTATACCCATCCTCGTTTGTTCGTTCAGAATATCGGTGTTGGTTGATTTCATCCACGTAAGTTGAGGACTGGCCTGAAAGCCAAGTTTTATAAACTGTCCCGGGCTTAAGATGCTTATAAAAAGCAACATCAAAATTAAGATAGGTCGTTTCATATTTCTCAATTCAACATTTTCAAAAGGTCACGTTTTCATTCATTGATAGTGGGAGAAGCCTTTTTACGATAAATAAATCTATGAATACAAAAATAGGACGTTTTTTATCAATAACGTTTTCGGTAATGATTTAATTACGTTGTTTTAAATTTGTAGGAAAATTGTTTTTAATTTTCCGCGTTTTATGATCAATTTAAACTTGAGTAAAATGAAATACTTTTTGATTATTGTTTTCGCGTTACTGCTTGTTTCGTGCAAGCATAACCGCCTTGATGTTGATGTGAAGGATGTAGATGTACGTTTGAAAATCAATCGGTTTGAAAATTTACTTTTTGTAAACGATACGTCAACATTCAACAAGAACCTTGATTTAATACGGACTAATCATGCTGGTTTTTTTGACATTTACACGAAACATGTTTTGAAAATTGGAACTTTCGAAGATCCCGATTTTAAAACAATTCTCGGGTCATTTGTTTCTGATTCGGTAATTTCGCGGGTTGCCGATTCTGTTCAAAATGTTTTTGAAGATTTCAATAAAATAGAGAAGCAGCTGAACAACGGTTTCAAACATTATAAATACTATTTTCCATCAACATCGATTCCCGAAATATTCACCTGTATTTCAGGATTTAATCAATCGATTTTTACCAGTAACTACGGTGTTGGGATCGGTCTGGATAAATATCTTGGTTCCGGTTGTATTTTCTATGAATATCTTGGTATTCCCCTCTATAAAAGTGCGAATATGCATCCGGGAAAGATTGTTCCCGATCTTTTTTATTCGTTGTTTATTACTGATTTTCCTTTTAACGATTCAATCAGCAATCTCCTTTCAAACATGATTTATCAGGGGAAGGCCATTTATTTTACCAAAGCGATGTGTCCCGAGTTACCCGATTCAATCCTTATGGGATATAGTGCTAAACAGTTGAAGTGGTGTCAGGCTAATGAACAGAAAATGTGGGAATACATGGTTGGGAAGAAACTACTTTACGATTTTGAACGTCTTACCCTTCAGAAATTTGTTGGCGATGCGCCGTTTACCAATATCTTTTCAAATGAATCGCCCGGAAGGGTTGGTTCATGGCTTGGATGGAGAATAGTTAGTTCATTCATGAACAAAAATCCCAATGTCACCTTAAATGAATTGGTGAAGATGAACAATGCTCAATCAATTTTAAACAACTCGGGTTATTTCCCCGAATAAGGATCATATTGATGAAGCAGAAACATTAAATTTGAAAATTATTTTAAGGTAATTGTGATGAATAAAAAAACAAAAAGAATTGGCATATTGACAGCCGGGGGAGATTGTCCCGGTTTGAATGCAGCCATCAGGGGTGTGGGAAAAACGGCGATTGTTGAGTACGGTATGGAGGTGATCGGATTTGTTTCGGGTTATACAGGATTAATCAATAAGGAATATACCAAACTTGAAGCGTCGAACTTGTCAGGTATTTTAACGTTGGGCGGAACAATTTTGGGAACCTCGCGCGAGAAACCATTCAAAGCAAACATGGGCGACGGTAATATCAACAAACCAGAATTGATTTTATCGAATTACCACGAACTCGGGCTCGATTGTCTGGTCTGTATTGGTGGAAATGGAACAATGAAAACAGCGGCTCAGTTGGCTGATTTGGGGCTTCAGGTGATCGGAATTCCAAAAACGATTGATAACGATGTATGGGGTACCGATATTACGTTCGGTTTCGATTCGGCAGTGGCTATTGCAACCGAAGCGATTGACCGGCTGCATACTACGGCAAACTCGCACCAGCGGGCTATGGTCATTGAGGTGATGGGGCATAGTGCGGGCTGGATTGCATTGTACGCCGGAATGGCCGGCGGGGGCGACGTTATACTAATTCCTGAAATCGAATACAACATTCATTCAGTTTGTAAGAAAATCGAGAAACGTTTCGAAGATAAGAAGTCATATTCAATCATTGTTGTCGCCGAGGGGATAAAAACGCCTTCATCAAAAACGGCGGCTGGTTATATTTGCGAAAGCATAAATAAATATGTCGGGGTTGAGGCACGCGAAACCAGGTTGGGATATATTCAGCGGGGTGGAAGCCCAACGGCTATGGACCGGATTTTGGCTACACGTTATGGCGCTTTTGCCGTTGAATGTATTGCGCGTGGCGAGCTTGGTGTCATGGTGGCTTTAAAAGGAAATGATTTACATACTATTCCATTGGTTGAAGTTGAAAATAAGCTGAACCTGGTTTCACCCAATCATCATCTGGTTATTGAGTGCCGGAACATGGGTGTCTCTTTTGGTGATGAATAATAATGTTGAAATTGGCTTATGATAACTTCGATTCGAATGTGTTAATTTGACAAGGAAATGATATATTTCTTTTTTCTGTTCGTCTTGTTAGGTATTCAATTGAGATGAATGGAATAACGTAAAAATTGAAATTCATAAGTAGTCGTTTTGTAACCATTAAAAAATATTTTTATGAAACTATTAATAGTATTGGCAGGCCTTTTATTCACGGCTCTTTTTTTAAGTGCACAACCTAAAATGACGTTTACAACGGTTGAATACGATTTTGGTTCAATCAAAGAGGATAAAGGTTCGGCAACAACGGTGTTCGAATTTAAAAATTCAGGAGATCAACCCCTGATATTAAACAATGTTAAAGCAACATGTGGTTGCACTACTCCTGAATGGACACAGGATCCTGTTGCTCCGGGTAAAACAGGTACGATCAAAGTTTCATACAACCCACAAAACCGACCTGGTGGTTTTTCAAAAAATGTAAATGTGTTTTCAAATTCAGAACCGAGTGTTGTGGTATTGACCATTAAAGGAACTGTTGAGCCAAAGGAACTTACTCTTGATGAGCAATATCCAAGGGAAATGGGTACTTTGAAATGGAAATCAAATTATCTATCGCTGGGGACTATGACAAACGCGGAAGAAAAAACGGAAATATTAGAATATTACAACAGTTCAGATAAAGAAATTTCGCTCAATGTTTATAGAGTTCCCGGACACATGTCTGTTACGTTCGATCCCAAAGTGGTTGCTCCCGGAAAATTTGGTAAAATGAGTGTTAAATACAACGGGAAAGCCCGCAATGCTTATGGTTATGTTTCCGATCGTATTTATTTGGAAATCGATGGAAAAAACGATAACAATTATTCCGTTGGCGTTTCTGTAACCATCAATGAAGATTTCTCAAAAATGACTGCTGAAGAAAAAGCAAATGCTCCTGTTTCTTTCATTGAAAACAATGTTTTCGACTTCGGAAGTATTGGTGAAGGTGACGTTGTTAAACACGATTTCAAACTGACAAATAAGGGGAAAAGTGATTTGTTGATCAGAAATGTCAAGGCAAGTTGTGGTTGTACTGCTGTTAAAAACGAAAATGTTGTAAAACCGGGACAAACAACCGACCTGAAAATTGAATTCAACTCGAAGGGCAAAAGAGGTCGTCAGAACAAATCGATTACAGTAATAACCAACGACCCGGCTAATTCAACAATCGTGCTGCGGATCATGGGTAATGTAAACAATCAATAATATTTGTTTTTCTTTTAAATTATAGTTTAAGGCCGGATTTTTCCGGCCTTTTTGTTATTCCTGATTCATTCTTAAAAATTGTATATTCGCAAATAAAATGAATAGAAAATGTCAGAATCCGATTCCCATCATATTGAAAACCATCCTGATTTTAAGGGACTGAAAGTCAATTCAGGTATTGAACAACCACCTTCTGTCAACCCAAATGTCAATCAAAAATCGCTTAGGCAAAAACGTGATAAACTTTCTGTTGACGATTACATGAGGGGAATTTTGGCAGGTAACCGGGTTATATTGAGCCGGGCCGTTACCCTCATCGAAAGTGTCAGACCCGATCATCACGAGTTGGCTCAACAAATTATTCTGAAGTGCCTTCCATATTCAGGGAGATCGATCAGGGTTGGTATTACCGGTGTACCCGGAGCCGGGAAAAGTACCTTCATCGAAGCAATGGGGAAGCATATCACCGGCAATGGCGGAAAGCTGGCCGTTCTTGCTATTGATCCAAGCAGTGAGCGTTCGAAAGGAAGTATTTTAGGCGACAAAACCCGGATGGAAGAGCTGGCAAACGACCCAAATGCCTATATACGCCCTTCACCTTCAGCTGGTTCACTCGGAGGAGTGGCCCGTAAAACACGCGAAACGGTTATCTTATGTGAAGCTGCCGGTTTCAACACCATTTTTATTGAAACGGTGGGTGTTGGTCAAAGTGAAACTGCTGTTCATTCTATGGTCGACTTCTTCCTGTTGATTCAAATTGCCGGTGCAGGCGATGAGTTGCAGGGAATCAAACGCGGTATCATGGAAATGGCTGATGGGATTGTTATTAACAAAGCCGATGGCAACAACATTGAAAAAGCTGAATTGGCACAAGCCCAGTTCCGGAATGCGTTGCACCTTTTTCCTTCACCGCCTTCAGGATGGACACCGCAGGTTTTAAAATGTTCTTCGTACACCAAACAGGGAATTCCCGAAGTTTGGGAGATGATCTCAAACTATGTTTCTTTTACCGCTAACAACAAATATTTCGATGAACGCCGGATGCAGCAATCGAAATATTGGATGTACGAAACAATTAACGAAACGTTGAAAAACTCATTTTATAACCAACCAGAAATAAAAAAAGTACTGAAAAAATTTGAAGATTCGGTTTTAACTGAAAAAATGAGTTCTTTTGTTGCAGCTAATGACTTACTGTCGATCTATTTTAGAAATAATTCAACTCAATAATAGTTTATTTTATGAAGAAAATTTTCCTGATCACTTTTTCTGCCCTGCTACTCTGGTCGTGCGGAAATAAAAACCAATTTAAAATATCTGGTGTAGTTGTTCCCTCTGCTGAAGGCAAAATAATTCTTTTTGGCTTTAAAGACGGGCAACCTGTTCCTATTGATACAACCGCAATTACCAAAGGCAAATTCAATTTTTCCGGCGATGTTACCATTCCTGAATTGAAACTGATGGCCATTGAAGGGCAGAACCGCTATGTCGCTCAATTATTTGTTGAATCGGGCAAAATTGATCTAACGGTTTACCCCGATAGTTTTGAGGCAAATGTAATTAAAGGGTCAGAAGCTCAGGATATTTTCCAGCTTTATATCGATGAAATGGTTACATTCTCGACCAAAGAGAACAATTTGAAAACACGTTTCGGACAGGCACAATCTACTGGCAACGAAGAAGAGTTGAATGCTATTCAATTCGAATATCAAGCCATGGTTGAAAACATGCAACTTTTCTCGCGTAATTATGTTAAAAAATATAATTCATCGCCCGTTGCAGCGTATGTTTATCTCATGAATTTCATTCAGGAAGCGCCGGCTGAAGAACTCGATTCAATGTTGAAAGTTTTTGAACCCCTTCAGGCCTCAGAATTTGTTAAAGCGATTAAAGAAAGAGCTGATGCCATGCGCGCTTTCAGTAAAGGTGCACAGGCAGCCGATTTTACGTTGAACGATCCTACGGGCAAACCTGTTACTCTTTCGTCATTGAAAGGTAAATACGTGCTGGTCGATTTTTGGGCTTCATGGTGCAAACCATGCATGGAAGAATTGCCAAACGTGATTGCACAATACAGTGCATTTAAAGACAAAGGTTTTGAAATTATTGGTGTTTCACTCGACCGTGACCGTGAAGCCTGGTTAAATACGATCAAAGCATTTAACATGAATTGGCCTCAGGTTTGGGATATGGAAGAAAGCGCTCCCGGTGAAGTGGCCAACAAATATGGTGTAACCGGTATTCCTCATACCGTATTGCTCGATAAAGACGGAAAAATCATTGAACTAAACCTTCGTGGTGCTGATCTTCAGAAAAAATTGGCAGAATTAATGCCGTAATAATAAACAGGATACATAAAAAATCCGCCTCCCTTTTTTAAAGGAGGCGGATTTTTTTATACGGTTAAGTCATTATTTTATTACCGATACTTTGCCTGCAATGAGTTGAAGTTTGCCATTGATCTCTTTTACCAATTCGGATCGTTCTGAAAAACCGGCAACCCTTGTTAACTCTTTTAATAACGAAATTTCGCGGTTAATTTCCCTTTGATAATCCTTGATGTATTCATTATCGAGCGATTGATAAAAACTGATCTTATCAAAACCTTCATTTGCCACAGCTCTCATCAACGCGTCGCCTTTCGAATTATCCTTTAGCTTATACCAAACCGAAGCGATATAAATATCGTAATATGAAGCATCGTACATTCCAATAGGAAGTATGGAATACAACTTTTCAATGACCTTTTTTGCCTTATCGGTTTTGCCTTCGGCTGCCAGTTTGTTTGACAGTGAATAAAAAATATTTTTAATCTGGACTACATCAGTTGTGCGTTTCAGGTTTTCATCGACAAATATACGTTTGTCGCCAATATTTCCCCAAACGAACTGATTCATCAACCGGTTATACAGTATGTCGGTATTGATAGCCGTTTCAGACCCCACATTTTTAATTGGTACAAACCGGTATGCAAAACCTTCGAGCTGAAGATATTTGTCGAGTTTGATGTTTGAAGTGTTAACAACACTCAGATCGAGATATATTGGGCGTTCCCAATTGTTGTTCGCCAGCAGATCCAAAATTGCAAGGTCACTTTTTGAAAGGTACCGGGCTGAAATATCAAAGACGATTGAATCTTCAATCAAAGAGGCTTTTTCGGCAGGAACAGTTTTGGTTGACAGTACTTTTTGCTTATCAACAGTAATTTTGATTGTTTTGGATGGCATGTAATTGTATGACGTTCCGCCCTGCGTTTGTACTTTCGAGCGGGACTCTTCGCTCAACATAATCTTCATCAGTGTTGAAAGTTCAATCGGCTTTTTAATATCCTCGCGTACAAAAATGGTATTGCGAACATCGTTCTCATATTTTTCATGATCCATCGTTATCGGCAACGGATTTGAATCGTACACTTTTCGTTTCATCTGGTCGATGTACCAGTCGCCATTCAGCAGCGTAACGTTACAAATTCTTACATCTGGACGAACGTTTTCAACATCCTGAACATACCAAAGCGGAAAGGTATCGTTGTCTCCATACACGAAAAGAATGGCGTTTTTCTCGCACGAGTTGAGGTAATTTTTTCCAAAGTCACGGGCAACATAACGTCCCGACCGGTCATGGTCATCGTAATTTTCGGCCAATACCAAAACGGGTATTACCGTGCTGATGACGATGGCTGCCACGGTCGCATTCTTCTTCAGATATTTTTCAATCAGTTGGTATAAACCCAAAACACCCAGCCCAATCCAAATGGCGAAGGCATAAAAAGAGCCGGTATAGGCGTAATCCCTTTCACGCGGTTGATAAGGTGTTTGGTTTAGGTAAAGAACGATGGCTATTCCGGTCATAAAAAACAGGAGCATCACTACCCAGAAATCTTTTTTGCTCTTTCGGTAATGGAAGAACAAACCAATCAAGCCGAGGAGGAAGGGTAACATGTAATAATGATTCATGGTTTGGGGATTGGCCATCGATGGAGGTTGTTTTCCATTGTGACCTAATCGTATGTTATCCATAAATCCGATTCCGGTAAGCCAGTTTCCGTTGAAAATATCACCGTGACCCTGGTTGTCATTTTGTCGACCCGAAAAATTCCAGAAAAAATATCTGAAATACATGTGGTTGAGCTGGTACGAGAAGAAATAACGTAAATTTTCCCCAAATGTTGGGATGAATTCCTTTTCACCATTGATCGAAACGGGTTTTCCTTTTACTTCACCCCACATTTTGTAACCGCTGATGTGGTTATCCTGCCCGCTATACATTCGCGGGAAAAAGGTTTTAAAACGGCTGTCGAAAACATACTCCGGTTGTCCTTCTGTTTTTACATATCTCCCATCTTTCGGGAAATATTCAGGTTTCCCTTTTTTTATGCTTAATGCCGGGGCATTGTAATAGTAACCGGTAAGGATTGGTGTTGTTCCGTATTGCGAACGGTTCAGGTATTTCATCAGCGTGTAGGCGTTCTCCGGATTGTTTTCATCCATCGGGGGATCAGCTTTCGACCGGATCATGATGATGGTATACGTTGAAAATCCCAGTAAAATCAACGTAAACGATACCATTGCCATGTTCAGTATTGCTTTTTGCTTTCGTATGGAATAGACAATCAGACCAACAGCACCAGCCAAAACCAGGATAATGAACGCGATCATACCCGAGTTAAAGGGTAATCCGAAGGAGTTCACAAACAATACCTCAAATTTTTGTGCAATGGATGGGGTTCCCTGTACGATTCCCCACATGATAAAGGCAATGGCGGCCCCTGATATCAGCAATGTGTAAATGATCCCTTTTGTGGTGGGTTTGTACCGTTTGAAATACCAGATTAGCGCGATGGCCGGAATGGCAAGGAGGTTGAGAAGATGGACACCAATCGATAATCCTACGAGGTAAGCGATGAGGATGATCCAACGGTTGGCAAATTTTTCATCGGCAACTCTTTCCCACTTGAGAATGGCCCAAAAAACGAGTGCTGTAAAAAGCGATGACGAGGCATACACTTCGGCCTCAACGGCTGAAAACCAGAATGAATCGGTAAAAGCGAATGTGAGTGATCCGATTGCCCCGGCAGCGATGGTCAGTATTTGGTTTTTTGATGAAGAATTGCTGTCAGATAACTTTTCAGCAAGCATAACAATGGTCCAATAGAGGAACATGATGGTTGCCGCGCTCGCTAGCGCAGAATAAGCATTGACCATGTAAGCAACCTTTTCGGGGCTTGAGGCAAATAGTGAAACCACACGGACAATGATAGCGAAAAGTGGTGCCCCCGGTGGATGGCCTACCTGGAGTTTGTACGATGAGGCTATAAACTCGCCACAATCCCAAAAACTAACCGATGGC
>Ga0209373_10004595_pt1 | contig 11790 bp, 8 predicted proteins | sample Higcelweek5metaG_FD_187173 | JGI IMG/M metagenome (GOLD analysis project Ga0209373, IMG submission 187173) | Freshwater pond sediment microbial communities from the University of Edinburgh, under environmental carbon perturbations - High... | ecosystem: Environmental > Aquatic > Freshwater >... | reverse complement strand
GTTGTCGAGTTCGAGGAAGAGCGTGTTGCCACCGCAGGCGACGGCAACACGCTCTTCCTCGAACTCGACAACGTTGCCCGGCTGCGTCTCCGCACCGCGGAGTCGCCCTTCGACCCGGCGAAACCGCTGCGCGTGGTGGTCGACGGCGCCGTGCCGCGCGAGATCGCGGCGCCGCTGCCCGAGTCGCTCGCGATCGACGGCCCCGGCGCGCCCGCCGGCGAGGCGCCCGCGCGCCTGCACACTCCCGGCGGCCCGATCCAGGTCTACGACGGTTCGCCGTTGCTCATCGTGTACGGAACCGGTGGCGACGCCGCCACGCAGGCCGCGCTTCGCGCCGCGGCCGAGGCGGCGCGCAAGAGCCCGAACACCGCCTGGATGGACGACAGCGGCGAGTTCGATCCGCGCGACAACGTGCCGCATCGCCAGAATCTCTTCGGCCGCCTCGCGGCAAAGCCCGACACGGACGTCACCGCCGATGACATCGCACGTTGCAACCTCGTGTTGATCGGCACGGCGGCGGAGAACTCGGTCGTCGCGCGCATGGCCGACCGGCTTCCCGTGCGGCTGGTCGACGGCCGGATCGTGTGCTCCGACGGCTTCGAACTCCCCGCCGCGCCGCGCACGCTGGGGCTGATGCACTTCAATCCCCTCGCGCCCACGCGGCTGGTCTTCTGGGTCGCCTCGACCGAGGCCGCCGGCTACCGCGCCGAGGCGACGGTGCCGGCGTTGGCATCGCCGCTTTTCATCGGCGCCGATCTGCTGGTGAGCCACTCGACCGGGCTCCAGTTGGTGGCGACGCGCAGCTTCGACAGCCGCTGGCGCTGGGTCCCGGGCCGCGAGCGTTCGCCGGTTGTGACCACGGAGCCGGAGACGCAGACCGCGCTTGGCCGCCGCGTCGCCGAGGCCGTGCGGCGCGCGACGGGCGCCGACTTTGCGCTCGCGGGGCATCTGCCGAGTCTCGGCGGCGAGCCGGTTGCGCCCGGTGTGACGCGCGTGGCCGACCTGGAGTCGCTGTTCTACGGACACACGGTCGACATGTTCGACATGACCGGCGCCGAGCTGCTTGCGGCGCACCGGGCGATGGCGGTGGCGCCCGAGGAGGCCGATTTCTGGGTTGGTTTCCAGCCGGCGGTGAAGGAGTCGGAGATCGACCCTGCGGGCCGCTACCGGGTCGCGCTGCCGATGGCGCTCGGCGGGCCGTATGGCCGGCTCGCGAAGGTGAATCCGCGCATCCAGTGGCGGACCGACACCACGGTGCCCGACGCGCTCAGGCGTTTCCTCTCCCGGCCGTAGTCGATGTTGGCGCGGCGGCGATTGATTGAAGTGATTGGCTCGGTTGCGGGGTTTTGCAGGATCGACCTGCAACCCCGAACCCAACCCTGTTGAACCATGGAACGTCGTGATTTTCTTAAATCCGCCTGCGCCGCCGGCTTGTGCTCGTGCGCAGTTGCCACGCTGATCGCCAGTGATGAGGCCAAGCCCGAGACGGCTCCTGCCGTGACTCCGCCGCAGGAGGACTGGCGGGTCGGCTTCGCCAAGCAACGCTATGCGAAGCTCGTCAGCACGGTCGCCGCGAAGGTCGATCCGGAGACGTTCCGGTCCATCATCGAGGAGGTCGGGGCGTTTTGCGGGGGCACCGGTTTCGCCGGCCAGTTCGTGGGCAACCTCGACGGGTTCATCGAGGAGTTGCGGAAGCGGTGGAAGGCGGATGTGGAACACGAACGCGAGCGGGGGCTCGTCCGGCTGTCCTTCGGCTCGGCGAACGGCGATTGCCATTGCCCGCTCATGAGCAAGGCCACGGTGCCGTCCGCGGCGTGTCGCTGCTCAGTGGGCTCGATCCGGCAGATGTTCGCGATTGTCACGCAACATGCGGTACGGTGCGAGCTGACGGAGTCGGTGATGCAGGGCGGCGCGCGCTGTGCCTTCGAGATCCGGCTTGGCGACGCGTAGAGGCGCGGCCTTGCGGCGGACGCTCGGTTCTGCGGCGACCGAGCCCGGGGGAGGATGCAACGAGGGAGTGGCGCTTGTGCGCGCGGGTCCGCTTCGTTTTTGCTCCTCGTCACCGGCAGACTCGTGCAACGTGGCGGCTTGCGTTTACCGCCGATGAGCAACGAATTCATCCTCGAGACGACCGTGCGTTTCTCCGAAGTCGACCGCGACCAGGTGATGCTGCTGCCGTCGCTGTTCCAGCTGTTGCAGGAGGCGGCGATCCGCCATGCGGATATGTACGGCGTGGGCGCGAACAGCATCTCCGAGCGCGGCACCTCGTGGGTGCTCAACCGCCTGGCCGTCGCGCTCACGCGCTACCCGCTGCGCGACGAGGCGCTGCGCGTCGAGACGTGGTCGACGGGCGTGCGCGGTTTCCGGGGCTATCGCGAGTTCCGGCTGTTCAGCGGCGAGGAGCAGATCCTTGCCGGCACCTCGCTGTGGCTGTGGATCGATCTGCGCACGCGCACACTCACTCGCGTGCCCCCGGAGCTGGAGGCGAAGTTTCCCGTGGGCGGCGCCGGCCGGCCGCCGCACCGACCGGACTTGGAACGCCTCCGCTTCAGCGCGCCACTGGCGACTGCGCCGGCGACGCCGGTCACGGTGCGCTACTCCGATTGCGACGCCAACGGCCACGTGAACAACACCGCCTATTTCGACTACCTGCAGACGGCGCTTGTGCACCAGGGCCGCTCGCCGCATCCGCTGCGGGTGGAGCTGCAGTATCTCCGCGAGATTCCGCCCACCGCAGTGTCGGCCGACGTGCGTTTGGAGCCGAGGCCCGAGGGCGAGACGGCGTTCTCGATCGGCGGCGCCGAGGGTGTGTTCGCGCAGGGCGTGGTGGCGTGAGATGCCGACTGTAGCGGGCGCCCGCAACGGCGTTCTGTCGCGGGCCGACGAAGCGGCTACTGCCCGAAGCGGAAATACACCGTGCCGGAGGTTGTGAGCCCGTGGCGCAGGCCAAAATTCGGACCGCCCGCGGGCCCGTGTTCGGCCGCGGTGTGGAACTTGGTGCCGATCGGCGCGATCCCGTGCAGGATCGAGATGTCGCCGGGCGGGAAGTCGACGTGCGTGAACTTCGGATCTACGCCCTCGGCTGGGGTGAAGAGCCGCAGGAACAGGTCGTCGGCGCCGAAGACGATCGTCATCGGCCCGGGTGCGCCCTCGAGCACCGCCCAGTACATGCCCGCGTGGAAGCCCTTGAACTCCGGGTACACCCAGCTCTGGCCGGTCGCGGTGTCGTTGGCCTCCTTTGCCCACACGCCGAACTCCGCGCCTTTCAGCCGGTTTTTCCACACGCGGTACGGCCCCTTGCCGAGCCAGCGCAGGCCGGTCACGCCGTCGGGCGCGTGCTCGAAGGTGACGCCCGCCCACGGCAGCGCGGTGTCGCCGGGCATCTGGTACGTGTAGTCCAGCCGCAGCCAGCCGTTCGGCTCCAGCCGCCAGGTCACCTCCCGCAGCATGCCCTCGTAGCGGCAGGAGACGACCTGCGCGCCGCCCTCGGCGCGGTGGGCGAACGCCGTGAGCTTTGCCGCACCGCCGAGGATGCGGGGGCCGTGCTTGAGCGGGAAAACGGTTTCGCCGCGACGCACCTCGGCGAGTTCGCCGGTGGCGCGGTCGATGGTGATCGTGGTGTCGCCGGCGCGGAGAACGACACTGCTCGCAGTCTCCTCGGCTGTGGTGGCGGACGACGCTGCCGCCGCGGCAGGCACGATCCGCTCCGCGAACTGCGGCGCACGGGTGATCATCCACGTCCACGTGTAGATCTCGCGCCCCTGCGGATCGGTGGCGGTAAACGCGAGTGCATCGTATTCGCGCCAGTCGGCAGGCAGATCCAGTCGGAGCGAGCCGACGCCGCGCGGCAGTACGTTGGGCGCGGAAGCCGTGCCGTGGCCGACGACGTCCGGCTTCCCGGCGTCAGCTTCGCTCGGCCCCGGGAAATGCCGCAGCTCCCACGTGAAGTGCAGATCTCGCAGGTTGGTGAAATCGTAGCGGTTCTCCACGCGCAGTTCGCCGTCGAACGCCGCCGGCAGCCGGTCGAGCTCACCGAGCGGGAAATAGACCGGCGACCAGATTTCGCGGATCGCGTCGTAGCTGCCCTCCTTCTCGCGGAACGGCCCCATACAGCCGTCCGGTGCGGCGTTGCCGGCCACATCGATCCGGCCGCCCTCGTCGTTGCGCACGACGCCTTCGTCGACAAACGACCAGAGGAATCCGCCTACGCCGAGCGGATGCCGCAGCAGGAGATTCCACCAGTCGTCGAGCCCGGAGCCGGCGCCGCCGTCGTAGAGCCCGTGGAGAAACTCGGTGGGCAGGATCAGCGAGTCGCCGTGGAAGAACCGGTCGGTGCCGGCGTTGTAGATCTCGTAGTGGCTCGTGTTGATGCCGCCGAACTCCGCCCACGGGTGCAGCACGGTGCGCCGCTGCGGGTCGTGGCGGGCGAACTCGCCGTCGAGCGCGGTGTTCCAGCCGCCCTCGTTGCCGTTGTCCCAGAGGAGGATCGAGGGGTGGTTCACGTCGCGTCGCACCATCTCGGCCACGAGCGGGCGGCCCGCCTCCGCGGAGTACGAGGCCTGCCAGCCGGCGAGCTCGTCGAGCACGTAGAGGCCCACGCGGTCGCATGTCTCCAGGAAATGGGCATCCGGCGGATAGTGGCTCATGCGCACCGCGTTCATGTTCATGCCCTTGATCAGCGCGACGTCCTGCTCGCTGAGTGCGCGGCTGGTCGTGCGGCCGGTCGTCGGCCAGAAGCTGTGGCGGTTCGTGCCGCGGATCCGCACCGGTTGGCCGTTGACGTAGAGCCCGACGCCTTCGCGCACCTCGATGGTGCGAAACCCGAAGGTTTCCCGGACGCTGTGGAGTTCGCGGTCACCATCGCGCAGCGCGATCTCGACCGTGTAGAGGTTCGGCCACTCGGCGGACCACGGCATGATGCCCGCGAAGCTGCCGGCAATGCGCGCGCTTTTCTGCTCGGCCGCGAGAGCGAGGATGAGCGGCGCGCCGATGGAGTTGCCCGTACTGTCGCGCACCTGCGCCTCGATCCGCCGCGCCCCGGCCAGGTTGGCGAGCTCCAGTTCTGCGGCGAACGCGCCGTCGTGCCGCGCATCAATGGCGACGTGCGCGATTCGCTCGACCGGCGAGACCTCGAGCCACACCGGCCGGTAGATACCGGAGAACAGCCAGTAGTCGGCCTGCCGCTCGGCGCGGTTCACGGATTCGTCCGCCGAGTAGCGCTGCACCTCGACCTCGAGCTGGTTTTCGGCACCGAATTTCACGAGATCGGAAACATCGTAGCGGAACTCGTAGAAGCCGCCGCGGTGGGTGGGACCGGCGGGACGGCCGTTGAGGCGCGCGGTGGTGTCCGTCATCGCGCCGCCGAAGACGAGCTCGACGTGTTTGCCGTTCCATTCGGCCGGGACGGCGAAGCGGTGGCGGTAGAAGCCGGTCGCATCGGGGACCGCCTTTTCGCCCCAATCCTTCCCGTAGCGGTAGGTGCCGAAGCCCTGCGTTTCCCAGTTGGAGGGTACGGCGATGGTGGTCCAGCTGCCGGAGCCGCGACCGGCATCGAGGCGGAACTCCCACGGGATCGTCTCGTCGTTTCCCGTACCGGAAAGGTGTTGGACGAGGGTCGGAGCGGCGGCAAGCGGGGTGGCGGCGAGGGCCAGCAGGATGGGGCGGAGGGGGCTGTGCATGGCGCCACTGTTCGTAGCGCAATGCGGCGGGACGGCGAGTATGTCGTGTGCCGGACGGTGTGAAGCGACGGTACGCTGCACGAAGCGTGCGGAGCGGGTGGGGCGAAACTTCGGGTTGATGCCGCGCTGCGCTGGTGCAGCCTATGGCCGCCGTGCCCGAAAAAACCTCCGCTCCCTTCGCTCCCAACGCCAACGGCAAGCCGCTCGTTGGTATTGTCATGGGCAGCACTTCCGACTGGCCCGTCATGGAAGCTGCCGCCCGTCTGCTCGACGAGTTCGGCATCGCCACCGAACGCCGCGTGCTCAGCGCGCACCGCACGCCCGACGCCGCCCTCGATTGGGGCCGCGGCGCCGGCCAACGCGGGCTCAAGGTCATCATCGCCGCCGCCGGTGGCGCCGCGCACCTCGCGGGCGTGATGGCCGCCGTCACGCCGCTGCCCGTGCTCGGTGTGCCGATGGAGTCGGCCTCGCTCAAGGGGCTCGATTCGCTCCTCTCGATGGTGCAGATGCCCGGCGGCATCCCCGTCGCCACGTTTTCCATCGGCAAGCCGGGCGCGATCAACTCCGCGTTGTTCGCCGTCGCGATCCTCGCGCAGGGCGACGAGCGTATCCGCATGGCGCTTGACGACTACCGCGCCGCGCAGAGCAAGAAGGTACTCGAGGCGAAGCTGCCCTGAGCGGTGGCGGCGCTATCCGTTTCGCTCGCCGGCCGGCGCCGCTTGAAACGGCCCCGACCGGTGACGTTTATCCAGCAGAAAGAGGACGACAGAAGGTAACGAAGAAAACGAAGGCCCAATGCGCATGCCTATCTCCGCACGAGTTGTTCCTGTGATGGCGACGAGACCTTGTCGCTTCTGCTTGAGTCTACAGGACAGCAGTGTGTTTGCCGACTTCGACGTGGATGATGCCGGTCATGTGTTCTTGCGCAGAATCTCGTTTGATGGCTTCGGCTGCTGCGACGGTTCTGGTGCCTTCAGGAAGATGCGTAATGATGATTCCCGAATGTTGATCGAGGCGGTCGAATGTGGGGCAGTTGAAACCCCCGTAGTCGAAGCGGCATTGCGCACATACTTCCGCGAGAATCTGGATGTGATCTGGCGCGATGCGCTTGCCAGCCATGATCTGATCTAGCTGTGCCGCGGGAGCTGAAACAGGGACAACGTGCACTCCAGCGACTTGCTGCAAATCCAAGTTTCCGATCTCCAAACAGAGCTAACCGCCTCTTCTTCCTTCCCTTCGTTACCTTCTGTCGTCCCCTCCGAGATCCGTTCCGTTTTCCCCTCCGATTCTTCCTTTCGTCACACCAGTCTTCGCTAGCATCACCACACCATGAGCACTCCCCGCCAACCCGGACTCGGCACCCGCGCGCTCCACGCCGGCCAGCAGTCCGATCCCACAACCGGCGCCTGCGCCGTGCCGCTCTACCAGACCTCGAGCTACGCCTTCCGCGATGCCGAGCACGCCGCGAACCTCTTCGCGCTGAAGGAGCTCGGGAACATCTACACGCGGATGATGAATCCGACGACCGACGTGTTCGAGAAGCGCGTCGCGGCCCTCGAAGGCGGCAGCGCGGCGCTCGCCCACAGCTCCGGCCAGGCGGCGATCACCAACGCCATTCTCAACATCGCCGGCGCGGGCGACCACGTCGTCTCCGTCGCCCAGCTCTACGGCGGCACCTACAACCTTTTCCACCACGTCCTGAAGCGTCTCGGGATCGAGGTGACGTTCGTCGACGGCGCCGATCCGGAGAACTTCCGCCGCGCGCTGCGGCCGAACACCAAGGCGTTCTACGGCGAAGGCCTCGGCAACCCGTTGCTCAACATCTTCCCGTTTGCCGAGGTCGCCGCCATCGGCCGCGAGGCCGGCGTGCCCGTGATCGTCGACAACACCTGCCTCTCGCCGATCCTCAACCGCCCGTTCGAGTGGGGCTGCAACGTCGTCGTCCACTCGGCCACCAAGTACATCGGCGGCCACGGCACCTCCATCGCCGGCATCGTCGTCGACGGTGGCAACTTCGACTGGAGCCGCGGCCGCTTCCCGGGGTTCACCGAGCCCGACCCGAGCTATCACGGCTTGCGCCATTGGGAGGCGTTCAAGGCCTTCGCCCCGGCCGGCGGCGCCAACATCGCCTACGCGATGAAGATGCGCCTGCAGCTCCTGCGCGACATGGGCGCCTGCGTGAGCCCGTTCAACTCCTTCATGATGCTCCAGGGGTTGGAGACACTGCATCTGCGCATGGAGCGCACCTGCGCCAACGCGCTGAAGGTCGCCCAGTTCCTCGAAGGCCACGACCGCGTCGCCTGGGTGAACTATCCCGGCCTGAAGAGCAGCCGCTACCATGCGTTGGCGAAGAAGTACCTGCCCAACGGCTGCGGCGGTCTCGTCGGCTTCGGCGTGAAGGGCGGCTTCGAGGCCGGGCGCGACTTCATCGGCCGGCTCAAGCTCTTCACCCACCTCGCCAACATCGGTGACGCGCGCTGCCTGGCGATCCATCCGGCCAGCACAACGCACGGCCAGCTCACGCCCGAGGAGCAGATGTCGGCCGGCGTTTCGCCCGACTTCATCCGCCTCTCCATCGGCATCGAGGACGCCGAGGACATCATCGCCGACCTCCAGCAGGCGCTGGAGGCGAAGTAAGTCGGGCGAAGAACTCTCAGCTACAGCGAAGCCGGCGGTACTCCCGCCGGCTTCTTCATTCCCGAAAGCGCAGAGAGAACCGACAGAAGGCAACGAAGAGAACAAAGGGTGGAAGAGTTGAGCTGAACAACGGCCTTCACCCGGAAGACAAACGAAGATCTGGAATTGCGCGGACTCTGCTTTCTGCGGCCGGGTATCCTTGGTTTCCTTCGTTATCTTCTGTCATCTGCGGGATTCCGGTTCAGCCCTGCTGCTGCCGCGGTTTCCGCCGCCAGCCGGTGATCAGCCAGACCGTGCCGAGGCCGGCGTGGAGGGCGACGATGCCGACGGTCTCGTGCAGCGCGTGGTAGTGTCCCGAGAAACTGGGCGCGAGGAGGACGATCGCCGCGATGCGCCACAGGTTGGCGGCGAAGGCGAGCAGGAGACTCAGCGCGAGCAGCCCAGGAAACTTCCACCACGCGGTGCGGCGGTACAGCAGGCAAATCGTCCCGAGCAGGAGCGACGAGGAGATCAGGCCGAAACCGTTGCATTCGGTGGCGACGGTGAAGGTGCCGTGCGGGTTGACCAACTGGAGCTGTACGTCCGGGTTGGCGACGATCTGGAGGTGCGATGCCAGACCGAACGCTTGGAGCAGCTGCACCGACTTGACGCCTGCCATCTGTCGCAGCGGCCAATCGAGCACGGGGAACAGGAGGACGAAGAGGATCAGCAGCGCGAAGGCCGCGAGCAATGGTGCGGTGCGGCGCAGCGCGCGTTCGCCGAAGCCGATTTGCAGGCAGCCCGCGACGGCGGCGATGAGGCCGGCGAGCACGAGCAACGGCGTCTTCAGGAGGACGGCACCGGCGATGCAGGCGTAGGCGGCGAGGGTGCAGGCGATGCCCGTGTTGTCGATCTGGAGTCGCAGGCGCAGCGAGCGCCGCTGCTCCAGCGCGATCCACAGTCCGGCGAGCACGAGGATGAAGAACGACTGCTTGAGCTGTTCGCGGGCGAAAGTCTGTGCGGCCAGCCAGGAGACGACGGGCCAGAATGCGAGCGCCGTCGATACAAGCAGCGCGCCGGCTAGCCAGCGGTCGCGCGGGCGGGCCGAGGCGGAGGCGTTTGTGGTGGCAGTGGTGGTGTGATCGTCCGACATCGGCTGCGGGCTTCAGACCGCGCGCAGCCTGCGGAGTTCGTGCGGTGCGGTCGAGCGGTGAAGGACCGTGCGAACTCATCCCGTGGTCGCAGCCACTGCTGCCCAGCTTAGCCCCCACTCAGCCCCGGGCATTGCACATTTCGGTGATACGACCGTATCGCCGAAATGTGCAGTTGAGTCGCTGGTCGCGTTGGGAAGTCCTCGGCGAGGAAGCCCTGAAGTCGCAGGGCAGAGCTCACGCAAACAGCACAATTTCGTGATATGGTCGTATCACAGAAATGTGCTGTTGGGTGGTTGTGGAGCGGTGGGGCTGAGGGGTGCGACGATTAGGTGCCGCGGCGGTTGCCGAACCACTCGATGTGGAGGCGCGGGGCGAAACGGTAGCCGCGGTCGCGGCAGAGCGCTGTGAGCCAAGGCGTGCGGGCGGCGAGTGTCTCGCGCGTGGTGCCTTCGGGCATGAGCAGCACTTTGTGACGTGGCGGCGGAGTGGGCAGTTGGCCGAGCAGCGACTCGATCTCGGCGACATCCGCCTCGCACGCGACGACGAACTTCAGTTGGGAGTCATAGGCGGTGAGCCAAGCGGCGACCACGGCGGGCTGCCAGCGTGTCGATTCGTGGCGTTCGCTCCAGGCGGCGCCGAACTGGGCGGCCGGCGGTGTGGAGCTGGACAGTTTTGGGCTGAGCGAAGCGAGGTCGCAGGCGATGCCGGCGGGCGCGACGGTGGCGGCGGTCTCGATGGTGATGTGCTTCCCGGCGGCGCGCAGCGCGGCGGCGAGCGCAGGCAACTCCGGTGCGAGCATTGGCTCGCCGCCGGTGAGCACGACGTGGTGCGCAGGGTGGCGTGAAACTTCGGCGACGATCTCGGCGACGGTCATCTGTTTCCCCTCCGGCGACCACGACGCGTAGGGCGTGTCGCACCAGGTGCAGCGGAGGTTGCAGCCGGCGGTACGAACGAAGACCGACGGCATGCCCGCCAACTCGCCCTCGCCCTGCAGGGAGTGGAAGATTTCGGAGATCAGCATGGGGCTGCGAAAGGAGGAGAGGAGGAAGAGTGAAACCACTAATCCACACTAATGGGCACTAATGACGGAGGCAGACCGCTGACGCGGGAACGGTTCGAATCAGTGTGCATTAGTGGTTCCCAATTCCGGTCGGCGTGTCTGGTAGTGGGGCGTCGCTCTCGGCCGTGACGACGAAAGTCGCGGGGGTGCACTGGACTTTGTGACGCTTTCCATGCTCGTCCTCGACAATCGTGGTTCCTTTGAGCGTGTAGCGTCCGGGCATGAGTTCCGTACTTAATGGCCACGCATACCGAAGGCGTATGGGAGTCTCCGTGCCAAGGATGGCCTTCTCTGCAAAGAAATACTTATCCAGCGGGAAGTAGTTCGGGGGGGGCGAGACCTCTTTGCCTGTGTCATCGACCAGCTCGAACGAGACTTCGCCCGCCAAAATTTGGAGACGCCAGATCGGGCGGTTCCCCTCCGGGTAGACCCTGTAGGGAAGCGCTACCTGGCCGGAGTTGGTTAACTCGATCTCGGGCTCAAGCTTCACGCTCGCGTGCGAGGATTCCACCTTCTCCGGCATGATGATCCGCACGGACGGGATGTTGGCGGTCGCGATACCTGGAAGCAGCAACGCGAGGAGAAGAGGGCGGAAGCGCATGGCGCGGAGAAGGGCCTCGGCTCGGCTCAACGTGTTCCCGGCTTGGGCGGGAGCGGGGCGGTGGCGGCGTAGCGGGTCGGGTCGGGGATGCCGGCGAGCTGGAAGGCTTCGCGGCGCTCGACGCAGGTGCCGCACTTGCCGCAGTGAACGTCACCGCCGACGTAACACGACCAGGTGCGCGCGAAGTCCACGCCGAGCTTCGCGCCTTCGAGCACGATCTGGCCCTTGGTCAGCGCGATGAACGGGCGGAGTAGTTTGACCTCGGCGTAGGTACCGAGGCGGAGGGCATCGGACATGGCGCGCATGAAATCCTCGCGGCAGTCGGGATAGATCGCGTGATCGCCGGAGTGCGCGGCGATCACGAGCCCCTCGGCGCCGAGGCTCTCGGCCAGGCCGGCGGCGGCGGCGAGCATGATGCCGTTGCGGAAGGGGACGACGGTCTGCCGCATCGTCTTGTCCTCGTAGTGGCCCTCCGGAACGGCGCCGCCGGATTTCAGGAGATCGGAGGCGAAGAGGTTGGCGATGAAGTCGAGCGGGATGATCGTGTGCGGCACGCCGAGGAGGCGGGCGTGCTCGGCGGCGAAGGGGATTTCGCGGGCGTTGTGTTTCGAGCCGTAGTCGAAACTCACCGCCGCGGCGACGGTGTGCTCGCGGGCGGCCCAGTGGAGGGCGGCGACGGAG
>Ga0209373_10004594_pt1 | contig 11790 bp, 9 predicted proteins | sample Higcelweek5metaG_FD_187173 | JGI IMG/M metagenome (GOLD analysis project Ga0209373, IMG submission 187173) | Freshwater pond sediment microbial communities from the University of Edinburgh, under environmental carbon perturbations - High... | ecosystem: Environmental > Aquatic > Freshwater >... | reverse complement strand
GAATAAGAGGGGATACAAAATTGAATAAAATAAAAAACATCAGCATCATGGGACTTGGCGCCGTGGGATGTATTTATGCAAGCAGATTGCATGACATGGTTCCTGAATGTGTGACTGTTATTGCCGACGGTCAAAGGATAGAAAAATATAGAGAAAATAAATACCTGATAAACGAAAAAGAATATGACTTTAACTTCATGGCACCTGATGAAGCCTGCGAGCCTGCAGATTTGATAATCCTTTCCGTAAAATACCACAATCTAAGCCAGGCAATAAAAGACATAAAAAACCATGTGGGTGAAAATACAATTATCCTGTCACTTTTGAACGGAATTTCAAGCGAAGAGATAATCGGCGAGGCCTACGGCATGGGTAAAGTCCTCTATGGAATATGTGTCGGAATAGATGCCCTTCGCCAGGATAATATAGTAACCTTTGAAAGATCCGGCAAGGTTTTTTTCGGTGATGCAGGGAACAAAACATATTCCCCAAAGGTTCTGGCGGTTAAGGAGCTCTTTGACCAGGCCGGGATTCCATACGAGATCCCGGAAGATATGATCAGGTTTCTATGGTGGAAATACATGGTCAATGTCGGCATAAACCAGTCCTCTGCGGTGCTCGGAGCGCATTACAAAGTCTTTCACAATGACAGCAACGCAAGGGAACTGATGGAGTCTGCAATGCTGGAAGTGGTTGAAATAACCAAAAAAAATGGCATCAACCTGAACCGGGATGATATCCGTTTATGGTATGAAAAACTTTACAAACTGAGTCCGGATGGCAGGACGTCAATGCTGGAGGATATCGAGAATAACAGGAAGACCGAAGTTGAGATGTTTGGAGATACAGTCTGCAGCCTGGGTGAGAAGTATGGCGTGGAAACACCTGTTAACAGAACCCTGGCCAGGATAATAAAGGTGATGGAAAACAAAGCCCATGTTTAAGCGATTAAACATGGGTCTTTTTGTGTAACAAAGAAAACCACTTGCTAAGCAAGTGGAAGAAAAAAGGCTTATGCCGTTGAACAAGAAAATACTCCTATGTTAGTATAAATGCAGGTCTAGCCAACCGCAAATAAACAACATAGGAGGATGTCTAATGAAAGACACGAGTAGTTTAACCCATACAACATGGAATTGCAAGTACCATATAGTGTTTGCACCAAAGTATCGTAGACAGGTGATATACGGAAAAGTAAAAGACAGTATAGGAAAGATAATAAGAAAATTATGTGAGTGGAAAGGAGTAACAATACTAGAAGCGGAAGCATGTCCAGATCACATACATCTGTTAGTTGAAATACCACCCAAAATAAGTGTATCAAGTTTCATGGGTTACTTGAAAGGAAAGAGTAGCCTAATGATATTTGATCAGCATGCAAATTTGAAATACAAGTATGGAAACAGAGAATTTTGGTGTCGAGGATACTATGTGGACACAGTTGGCAAAAATAAGAAGGCAATAGCTGAATATATAAGAAATCAGCTACAAGAAGATTTAGCGTATGAACAGATGAGTATAAAGGAATTGGTAGACCCGTTTACGGGAGAGCCAGTTAAAGCAAGCAGAAAATAGAGCCGCTTAAGCGGTTGTTAGAGACCCAATGCGCAAGGCAGACCATTCGTAGGGCTTTCAGCCCTGCCAGTAACATGCCCTTATAGGGCAAGAGCAAACCGCCGGCTTAGCCGGGGGTCATGATTTTTCATGACCCCCGGGGGTCTATATGGAATGCAGGGTATTGATGCCTGCATCCGTGATGACGGTACCGCCTCTGCCCTTAAGGATTTTAACCATTCCGCACTTTTCCAGGTTGATCAGGATTGACCTTATTTCCTGTTCGCTTATAAACTGGTTGCTGCCTTCGCATTCCTTGTAGATGCTCCTTCTGCCAAGCCTTTTGTTTTCCCTGAAGCCTTTTTCCAGCTGTTTTAGAACAAATACATAAGAGTCCAGGTTTTTATCGGCTATTTCCTTCAGCATATCTAACTGGCTAGTTACCCTTTCTGTGACAGGAGGTCTATTTGCGATAACTTCAAGGGGATCTTCATTGTAGAACGGCAAATCTTCAGAACCCACAAGGTCAATATTGAGATTGACGAGGTATTCGACAACATTTTTTAATTCCCTTACATTCCCTCTCCAATCGTGCCTGATCAAGGCGTTTAATGCCGCGTCCGTCAGCTTGAAGCGGCCTTTGAAGGTTTCGCGGAAGCTGTCTATGAGCAGTGGAATATCTTCCCTTCTTGAATTGAGGGTAGGGACCTTTAAAGTCAGGACATTGAGCCTGTAAAAGAGATCCTCCCTGAACTGCCCGTTGCGGACCATCTGTTTTATGTCCCTGTTGGAGGCTGCGATCAGCCTGACGTCTATGTCGATCAGCCGGTCTCCGCCCACTCGCATCACCTGTCTTTCCTGAAGCACCCTTAGGAGCCTGGTCTGAAGGGAAAGCGGCATTTCTCCAATTTCGTCAAGAAACAATGTGCCGTTGTGGGCAAGTTCGAAAAGTCCTGGTTTCCCGCCTTTTCGTGCACCGGTGAATGAACCCTCCTCATATCCGAAAAGTTCGCTTTCCAGAAGGCTTTCAGGCAGTGCACCACAATTGATTACAACAAACTGATAGTTGCGCCTGATAGAATTGTTGTGGATGGCTTGGGCGAACAGCTCTTTGCCTGTTCCGCTGTCTCCTGTTATAAAAACTGTGGAATTTGAATCTGCCATCCTCATTGCTTTTTCCTTGCATTTAGCTATTTCTTCACTGCCGCCAAAAATATTGTTGAAATTATATTTGGCTTTATGCCCCTTGCCGATGATTTTTGTCCTGAACCGGTGCTGCTTCAGTTCGGCCTCGCCGTATTCCTTCATTATTGCAAAGGCTCCATAGAGCTTGCCGGAATGGAATATGGGATCAACGGACACTATGACATCATATCCGTTGATTTTTATGAATCTGTCTTTTATGGGCACGCGCTTTTCCAGTACATCCTCAAAAGGTATCTCGGGAAATTTGTATATCCCGTTGTAGGAATTCAACGGCTCATCTCCCAACCCTAAAATTTGCCGTGCCTTTTCATTTACTGAGTTGATTTCCCCGCTGACATTGATATTTATTACTCCGTCTTCAATTATGCAAAGCAGCGCTCTCAACAGTCCCTGGGCGGAATTCAGGATGCCCAGTATTTCAGCCAGCCCCTGGTTGGCAGGAATGATTTCACTGTACTCACCTTGGATAAATTTGTTCTCGATAATATGGGTAAGCTTTAACCTGGATGCGATGCCAATGATTGTGGAGATATCGAGAAGGCTGCTGCCTATATTTATTATTTCTTTTGCGTCTTCAGGAAGAATGCTTGATTCGCCAAGGATAATTACTGTCTTGTCTTTAAGCATGCCTATATTTTCAGGACTTGCCGCCTGAAGTATCAGGTTTCTGATGCCTCTTTCGTATAAAATCGATATTATATCCCTTGACATTTCCATTGTTTCATCCAAGATATATATTTCGCTGTATTCCGGTATGTTGAGAATCCGGTAATATCCCTCCATGGAAATAGTCCTGTTGCAGAACATAACCTGTGTATCGTCAGGGATTCTGCCTTTCGTTTTTTCAAAAACATCTTCATCCTGAACCAATACAAGGTCTGCAACAATTGTTTCTGTGACTGGGCCGTCATTTATGCTGTACTTTTTTACGGCGATATTATTGGAAAATATATTTTCGATCTGGGCCTCATAAATATCTGCAGATTTTGGATCATAGTTCAATATGGCAATAGTACTCATAATTTTTCTCCTCATTTAAGATATGAATATATTATACCACATTATCGGGTTAATTGGGATGTACCATAAATACCAATTAACCCGATTTTCACAGGAAATTTCATGGTTTACTCGGGAAAACGGCTAAATGCCGTGCCCTTTCTTTGGCATGTTTATTGCTCTTATATAAACTTTGGAAATTGAATATAAGGAGTGTTATTTTTGAAAAAGGGAGACATAATTTGGGGTTTAGGCCTTGCCGCAATCGTGGCGATTCTTGTAATTCCTGCCAGCCATGCAGTATTTATAAGCCTTACAACACATCATCCTTACATAGCAGGATTCATTAAATTCTTTATCCTGGCTACCATGGGTGAGCTGCTGGCAATAAGGATAGTGACATCAAACTGGACAATTCCAAAGGGTTGGCTGATTAGGGCCACTATTTGGGGCGTTTTAGGTATGGCAATCACATTGACTTTTACCCTTTATTCCGGCGGAGTTACCGCAGCAATGGATAAAGGGCTGCTTCCAGGGAAAGGGAATAACTTCCTGTGGGCATTTTTTGCAGCTTTGATAATGAACTTGTCATTTGGACCTGTGCTGATGATATTTCACAGATTCACGGATACTTATGTGGACTTGAGATTTGAAAATGAAAAGAACATAAGTGTAGGCAGCATAGCACGAAAAATCGATTGGGATGGATTTTACTCATTCGTTATTTTGAAGACAATACCGTTCTTCTGGATTCCTGCTCATACAATAGTATTTATGCTTCCGGTGGAGTACAGGGTAATAGCAGCGGCATTCCTGTCAGTTGCACTGGGCGGTATACTTGCTTTTGCCAAGAAAAAACCAAACAAAAATTAGGAGGGGTATAAAAATGGGTTTGAAAATTCTAGCTATCAATCCTGGTTCAACATCAACAAAAATTGCTTTGTTTGAAGACAAAACTCAGCTTTTTAAAACAAGTTTAGAGCATTCAACAGCCGAACTGAAAAAATACGAGCATGTTATGGATCAATATGAAATGAGATTCAGCGCTATAGCTGATGCCATGAAAGCAAACAACGCTGAATTCAGCGATCTGGCAGCAGTTGTAGGCAGGGGCGGATCTTTGCCTCCGGTAAAATCAGGAGCCTATATTGTTAATGACGTTATGATCAATAGGCTTAAAGACAAGGATACCATTGAACATGCATCCAATTTAGGAGCTATGATCGCTTTAAAAATTGCCGGACCTTTAGGAATACCTGCATATATTTACGATTCTGTTGCAGTAGATGAGCTTGAAGATATAGCCAGAATAACAGGACTTGCTGAGGTCAGACGAAGAAGTTTGGGTCACGCGCTGAATTCAAGGGCAGCAGCTATGAAAACAGCTGAGAATCTTGGCAAAGATTATAAAGATCTGAACATGATTGTTGTCCATTTAGGCGGCGGAATATCCATAACCTTGCACAAGCATGGGAAAATGGCTGATATAGTATCCGATGATGAAGGCCCATTCTCCCCTGAAAGGTCAGGAAGGGTCCCGGGTAAAGATCTTGTAAACCTGTGTGACAAATATGGAAAAGCCAAATTGACCAAAATGATGCGTGGAGGCGGTGGCCTTGTGTCACTTCTCGGGACTAACAGTGCCCTTAAGGTTGAGGAAATGATACTTTCCGGAGACGAAAATGCAAAGCTTGTTTATGACGCCATGGCCTATCAGGTTTCGAAGGCAGTAGGTGAATTGTCAACAGTTGTTGAGGGTAAAGTTGACAGGATCGTTATTACAGGAGGCATAGCTTATTCAAAAATTATGACATCATCAATCACCAAAAGAGTTGAATTCATTGCTCCGGTTGTTTTGGTACCAGGCGAAAACGAACTTGAAGCTCTTGCTTTTGGAGGTCTTCGAGTTATTAAGGGTGAGGAAGAAGCACACATATATACAGAATAATATAAACATGTTTAAACTTGATTAAAATAAATATATTATTTATGGAGGGATTAAGTAATGATATCAAAGAAAATGAAAAATGCCCTTGGAGGAAGCTCACTTATAAGAGCGATGTTTGAGGAAGGACACAGGCTTGCAGGAATATATGGCCCAGAGAACGTATTTGATTTCAGTATCGGAAACCCAAATGTACCAGCCCCGGAAAGAGTAAAAACAGCGATAAAGGAAATACTGGATGAAGAGGATCCTGTAGTACTTCACGGCTACATGAGCAATGCAGGCTTCGAAGATGTAAGGGAAGCCATCGCACAGGATATCAACAAGAAATACGGCCTGAACCTGACATTCAAGAATGTTGTTATGGCTGTAGGAGCCGGCAGCGGACTTCAAGTCGTATTCAGGACAATACTGGATCCAGGCGATGAAGTCATTACCCTTGCGCCATTCTTTGGCCCATACAGAGGCTATGTTGCAGACAACGGCGGAAAGCTCGTGATTGTTCCTACGCATATAGGAACCTTCCAGCCTGACCTGGCAGCTATAGAAGCCGCAATAACGCCAAATACAAAAGCCGTTATGATAAACAACCCTAACAACCCTACAGGTGTAATCTACAGGGAAGACACAATAAAAGGCATTGCTGCCGTTCTTGATAAGAAATCCGAAGAGTATGGACATTGCATTTACCTGATATCAGATGACCCGTACAGGGAATTGGTATACGATGATGTGGAAGTTCCATACACACTGAAATATTATAAAAACACCTTTGTTGTATATTCCTACAGTAAATCTTTGTCGCTTCCGGGTGAAAGGATCGGCTATATAGCAATCCATCCTGAAATGGAAGACGCTGAAGACACAGTGCAGTGCCTTGCCATGGCTACAAGGGATTTAGGCTATACAAACGCCCCGGCACTTTTCCAGAAAGTAATTGCAAAATGCCTCAACGAATCCGTTGATGTTAATGTATACAAGAAAAACAGGGACCTTTTATACAACCACCTTTTAAGCCTTGGATTCGAGTGTGCTAAGCCTGAGGGAGCATTCTATCTTTTCGTTAAGTCAATGATCCCTGATGACAATGCGTTCTGTGATGCAGCCAAGAAACACAATATTCTGATCGTACCAGGATCATTCTTCGGATGTCCGGGATACTTCAGGATAGCTTACTGCACATCTTATGCTAAGATAGAGAAATCATTGGATGCATGGACAAAATTAGCTAAAGAATTCGCCAAATAACTTAACCTTAAGGAGTGGAAATATGAAAAAGTTGCTGACAGGAAATGAGGCCATTGCCCGTGGAGCATACGAAGCAGGCGTCAGGTTCGCCTCCGCGTATCCGGGTACACCAAGCACAGAAATCCTGGAAAATATAGCTTTATACAAAGAGGACATAATCGCAGAGTGGGCTCCAAATGAAAAAGTGGCAGTTGAGGCCGTTATAGGTGCTTCAGTTGCAGGGGCCAGGTCCATAGCTTCAATGAAACATGTTGGAGTAAATGTTGCTGCAGATCCGCTTTTCACTTTTGCTTATACAGGAGTAAATGGAGGTATGGTTCTTGTGTCGGCTGACGAACCTGGAACCCACTCTTCACAGAACGAGCAGGACAACAGGAATTACGCAAGGTTTGCAAAAATTCCTATGTTTGAGCCGTCAGACAGCCAGGAAGCAAAGGATATGCTGCAGGATGCTTTTGAAGTGAGCGAGAAATACGATACCCCTGTTTTATACAGGGTTACAACTAGGCTCTGTCATTCAAAAGGAATAGTCGATTGCTATGACAGAAAAGATGTGGAAATAAAGGAATACGTTAAAAATGTCGCAAAATATATTCCGGTTCCTGCCCATGTAAAGGCTCTCAGGGTTAAAGTGGAGGAAAGACTTGCAAAACTTGAGGAATATTCCAACACTACACCACTGAACTATATGGAAATAAATGATTCCAAAATCGGAGTTGTTGCTTCAGGTACATGCTACAGGTTCGCAAAAGAAGTATTCGGAAAGGATGCATCCTATTTGAAGCTTGCATTCACAAATCCGCTTCCTCTCAAACTTATGAAGGAATTTGCGGCAAAGGTTGAAAAAATCTACGTAATAGAAGAAAATGACCCGATTCTGGAAAACGAACTGAAGCTTTTAGGTATTGGATGCATAGGAAAAGAAATGTTCCCTTATATGGGGGAAATGACTCCTGATGTAATCAGGAAATCCCTATATGGCAAATATCTTGACTCAATTGCATACGACAAGAGCAAGGTGGTGCCAAGACCTCCGTCATATTGCGCAGGATGTCCCCACAGAGGATTCTTTTATGAGGTGGGCAAGAGAAAAGACGTAATGCTCAATGGAGACATTGGCTGTTATTCATTGGGATTCGCTCCGCCATATAATGCAACGGATATTGGGATATGCATGGGTGCAAGTCTCAGCATGGCCCACGGAGCCCAGAAAGTGTTCAACCTGAAGAAGGACAACAAGAAGAGGGCTGTAGGCTTGCTTGGAGATTCAACATTCTTCCACTCAGGAATGACCTCATTGCTTGATGTTGTGTACAATAAAGGGAATTCCATAAGCGTAATCCTGGACAACAGAATCACAGGAATGACAGGACACCAGGAGAACCCAGGCAGCGGATATACCCTGCAGGGAGACAAAACTGAAATAACGGATATTGAAGCCGTTGTAAGGGCGCTTGGGATAAAGAACGTAAAAACTGTCAACCCGAACGATTTGAAGGCAGTCAATGAAGCACTAGACTGGGCATTCGATCTTGATGAGGCTTCCGTTATAATAACAAGATGGCCTTGTGTATTGAAGAAATTGTCCCAAGCCGACAAGGAAGAATTCAGCGGAGTGTTCCAGAGCAAGTGCAAGGTCATTTCAGACAAGTGCATAGGCTGCAGGAAATGTGTTTCCGTTGGTTGTCCGTCAATATTCTTCAATAAGGAAACAAAAAAATCAAGTATTGATCCGAATACATGTGTTGGCTGCGAAGTTTGCAAACAGGTATGCCCGGTGGACGCTATCGTAAAGGAGGCAAAATAATATGACTAAAAGTATTATGTTGGTTGGAGTAGGCGGACAAGGAACCATTCTTGCAAGCAAGCTTCTGACTACTGGCCTCATGGAAGCAGGGTATGATGTAAAGATGAGTGAAATCCACGGAATGTCGCAAAGGGGAGGAGACGTATCCTCCCATGTAAGATACGGCGAAGAGGTTCAGTCACCTGTTATTGAAATCGGGGGAGCGGACATACTGGTTTCCTTTGAAATAATGGAGGCATTGAGATCCCTTCAATATTTGAAACCAAACGGCAAAGTTGTCGTAAATGATTTTAAAATTCCGTCAGCGCCTATCCTTTCAGGAAAAATTGACTATCCGGAAGGAATCCTGGAAACTCTAAAGGCAAGCGCACATACCACAGTAATAAATGCATCAGGAATTGCAGAACAAATAGGAAACCCAAAGACTATGAACATAGTCCTGCTGGGCGCATTGGTAAAGGCAATGAAGCTGACTGATATTGACTGGGAAAAAATAATCAGGGACAATGTTAAGCCAAAATTCGTTGAAGCCAACATAAAAGCCCTGAAAGCAGGCATGGCTGCAATGAACTGATTAAGTAAGGAGGATAACCGATGGTTATAAAGGATTTTGATGAACTGATCAAAAAGGTTCAGAATTTTGAAGGCAAGAAAAAAGTCGCTGTAGCTGCAGCACATGACGAACATACACTGGAAGCTGTAATGCATGCCGTGGACAACAACATAGTTGATCCCATATTGATAGGCAACAAAGAGAAAATCAAGGAAATCCTGAACAAGCTTGGAAAGAAAGTCAGTGAAGAGGCCATAATTGATGCGGCAGATGAAATAGCAGCTGCTGAAAAGGCAGTTGAAATGGCCAGAAACGGCGAAGTTCACCTTATCATGAAAGGCAAAATACAGACAGCAGACCTTTTAAGGGCCGTTGTGGATAAGGAAAAGGGTTTAAGGACAGGAAAGGTAATGTCCCACTTCAGCATCCAGGAAGTGCCGTCATACCACAAGCTTCTTGTAACCACAGACGGAGGGATGCTTATGTATCCTGACCTGGAGCAGAAGAAAAAAATAATCGAGAACGCTGTTGGTGTTCTTCATTCCCTGGGATATGAAAATCCTAAGGTTGGAGTACTTGCCGCCGTTGAAACGGTTAATCCAAAGATGCCTGAAGCTGTAGACGGAGGCAAACTGAAGGAAATGAACCAGAAAGGTGAAATAACCGGATGCATAATTGAAGGTCCAATCTCCTATGACATTGCCATGAATAAGGAATCGGGCATAATCAAAGGTTTCAACAGCCCGGTTGCAGGTGATCCTGACATATTGATCGTGCCGAATATAACTGCAGGAAACATACTTGGCAAATGCCTTGTTTATTCCGCAGGCGCAAAAATGGCCGGATTCATTGTAGGAGCCAAAGTTCCTATAGTTTTGACCTCAAGAGGTTCATCCGCTGAGGAAAAATATTTGTCTCTTGTAATATCCGCAGCAGCAGCATAAAATCGCAAAAATTTACAATACCCCTCATTATATGTTTTATACACATAGAGAACGCCTTTTCGTTAAAGAAGGGCGTTTTTTATTGGTTTACATTATGTTATAATAAACAATAAAATCAATTGGGGGGGTATAAAAAATGTTGAAAGAATTTAAGGAATTTGCGTTAAAGGGGAACATGCTTGACCTGGCTATAGGTGTTATCATCGGCGGTGCTTTCGGTAAAATAATATCATCGCTGGTGAGCGACATCATTATGCCTTTGATCGGGATGCTGCTTGGAAATGTAGACTTTTCAAACCTCTTCATAACCCTTGGAGACGGAACCTTTAAAACAATTGAAGAGGCAAAGGCAGCAGGTATTGCCACGTTGAACTATGGTATTTTCATCAACAACATAATCGATTTTCTGATCATAGCTTTCTCCATATTCATAGTGGTCAAACAAATAAGCAGATTCAAGAAAAAAGCGGAACCTGCTGCGGTTACAACAAAGAAGTGCAAATACTGCTTGAGCGAAATTCCTCTTGCAGCAACAAGATGCCCTAACTGTACATCAAATTTAGAGGAGTAGAAGCACTCATTATATCGGGAGAAGGTGAAATATTTGAAAACTTCGACCGCACTCTCGTGGCTTCAGCCATGAGTTAGGGCGACCAAAGCTATTATATATGTTACATATACCCGTATAGATTACTTATACTATGTATATATTTATGTTATTATGAATACAATAAACAGTAAGATATGTAAATATAACATGCCGCAAGTATATCATGGGAGGTGTTAAATTTATCTGTGAGTGTAGTTCTGAAAGGATATAAATATAGGATGTATCCGACAAAAGAGCAGGAAATACAGCTATCAAAAACATTTGGATGCTGCAGGTTTGTATATAATCAAATACTTGCTATGAGGATAGAATTATACAAAGAAGATAAGAAATCATTATCAAAAACAGATTGTAACAATTATTGCAACAGAGAATTAAAGAAAGAATATCCCTGGCTCAAAGAAGTGGATAAATTTGCTTTAACCAATTCCATTTATGACCTGGATAGCGCTTATAAAAACTTCTTCAGAGAAATCAAGAAAGGCAATAAGAACCAGGGATTTCCTAAGTTTAGATTCAAGAAAAATAATTATTGTTCTTATAAAACCAATTTTACCAATGATAATATCAAGGTTCTGTTTGACAATAATTTAGTCCAATTACCGAAGTTAGGCAAAATTAAGACCAAACTGCACAGAAAATTTGATGGCAGGATATTATCCGCTACCGTAAGCAAAACTCCCAGCGGAAAATATTTTGTAAGTTTCAATGTGGAAGCGGAACATGAAGAAATGCTTAAGAATAACAGTTCAGTAGGTTTGGATTTAGGCATCAGGGATTTGCTGATCACTTCTGATGGAGACGTTATTGACAATTTAAAGCTAACAAATAAATATGAAAAACGATTAGCTAAACTGCAAAGACAACAGGCTAAAATGGTCAGAGGGAGCAATAATTTTAAAAAACAAAGCAGGAAGATAGCTA
>Ga0209373_10004593_pt1 | contig 11790 bp, 8 predicted proteins | sample Higcelweek5metaG_FD_187173 | JGI IMG/M metagenome (GOLD analysis project Ga0209373, IMG submission 187173) | Freshwater pond sediment microbial communities from the University of Edinburgh, under environmental carbon perturbations - High... | ecosystem: Environmental > Aquatic > Freshwater >... | reverse complement strand
GGATTTGCTTCCATGAGCTATGAGATAATTGGCTACAGGGCTTCAGAGCTTGTAAAGATGGATATCTTAGTAGCTAATGAAAAGGTAGAAGCTTTTTCAAGGATTGTTCCTAAGGAAAGTGCCTTCAAGGAGGGAAAGTTAGCTGTTAAGAAACTCAAAGACTCAATTCCGAGGCAAAATTTTGCCATTGCTATTCAAGCGACAATTGGAGGCAAAGTGATTGCACGAGAAACAATTAGTGCTTTTCGCAAGGATGTGATTGCCAAGCTTTATGGAGGGGATGTCACTCGAAAAAATAAGCTCTTGGATAAACAGAAAAAAGGTAAGAAAAAAATGAAAAATATTGGTAAGGTCTCAATTCCACCCGAGGCATTTTTAGCAGTGCTTAAGAAATAATATAGTTTTTATTTACATTAAGTTTTTTGATTTTAATTTTTTGTGATATAATAAGAAGAGAAGATTGGTTAAAAATAAAATAATAAATAGTATGCGTAAATATTTTTTAGTTGTTTTTTTATTTGTATTTATTCTTTCGGGATGTAGTCTTGTTGGCACTAGCTCATCAAAAAAGACTGGTGGAGTTTTGCGGTCAAATGATACTGGCATAACTTGGCAATTAAAAAATAAAGTTTCAGAAAAGCAAACTATCGGTAGTGTGGATGTCCTTGATATGGTTATTGATCCAGTTGATACAGATAAGATATATTTAGGAACAAAAGATAAAGGTATTGCCATTTCTAAGGATGGCGCTGAAAGTTGGGAAAAAATGAAATTTCCAGGCAATAAAGTTTATGGTATCGCTATTAATCCTTCAAAGCCAAGTAATATTTTTGTTGCTGGTGGCAGAGGTAAAGTTTTTAAGACCGATAATTATGGTGGGGATTGGAAAGAGGTTTATACCGAGCCTGCTGATGGAACTGTGATTACATCTCTGACGATGGATAGTCATAATCCTTCAACTGTTTACATTGGAACCTCTAATGGAGTTGTGATTAAGACGATTGATGCTGGTGAAACTTGGCGCAATCTTTATTCTGCTGGCGGAGCTGTTACCAAGATACTTTTTGGCGGGGGATCTGATGGAAGAATTTATTTTATGGTAAATAAAAAACAAGTAATGGTTTCAGACGGAAATGGTGATAATTTTAGGATAATTGGCGGAAAGTTTAAGAATGAAAAATCTAAAATAGGTGAAGTTTTTTCTATAGCAGTAGTTAATAATGACAGTGGCGGGTTATATATTGGAACTAATAATGGAATGTTTAGAAGTTTTGATGGTGGAGATACGTTAGAAGAGGTGGATGTGATAGCGAGTTCAAAAGAATTTCCAATTAGGTCAGTGGTGATAAATCCTAGAAATTCTCAGGAAATAATTTATAGTGCGGCTCAGGCTATTTATAAATCAGAAAATGGTGGCAAAAATTGGTCTACATATCAATTAAATACTGGTAAATTGATTTCTAAGATATTGTATAATCCAAGTGATATGAGTATTGTTTATGCAGGACTAAGAGAGTTTAATAAATAATTTTTTAAATTTATGTACAAAAAAGCAATTGAAGGAAAAAAAGCAGAATTAGATGGTGCGATAGAACATTTTAAATTTGAAATGACAAAATTAAGAACAGGAAGAGCTAATCCATCAATGTTGGAGGATTTAATGGTTGATTATTATGGAGTAAGAACTCCAATCAAGCAAATTGCTAATATAAATGTTCCTGAACCAAGGACTTTATTGGTGCAACCTTGGAGTAGAGATAGTTTGGCTAATATTGAGGCTGCTATAAAAACTTCTGATTTGAATTTAACACCTAATAATGATGGGGAAGTTATTCGTATAAATATTCCTGCTTTAAATCAAGAGAGGCGAGTGGAATTGGTTAAAGTTTTAAATAAGAAGGCGGAAGAGGCGCGGATTTCTATTCGAAATATCAGAGAAGATATTTGGCAAGATATTCAGGAAATGGAAAAAAATGGTGAAATTGCAGAGGATGATAAGTTTCGTGGCAAAGAACGTTTACAAGAGACTGTTAATGAATATAATAAAGTCGTAGATGAATTAAGAGAAAAGAAAGAGCAGGATATAATGACTGTTTAGTTTTTTTAGGTTTTTATGATTAATTTTTTAAATACAATCAACTATTGGTTGGATAGTTTGAAATAGTATGATTAAATTGGTAAATACAGTGGTTTTTATAGTAATTAACGAGGAAAATAAAGTTTTATTATTGAAAGAAGTTGGCGATAATAAACAGGAAGCGGAAAAAGTGGACTCGGCAATTATGAAAAAAAACGATTTGATCGATAAAGATGAGTGGTTTATTCCAGTTGGTAATTTTGGAGATGAAGATGATCCTCGTTTGGTCATAAAAAAAGAAATCAAAAATAACTTAGGTTGCGACGTGGGTGATTGCAACTATTTTAACTTATACTTCGATTCTATTTCGGATAGTTTTATAAAAAAAGCAATTTATTTTTATGGAAATGTGGTGGGTGAAATAAAATTAAATAAGGCGGAATTAACTTCTGAATGGATTGAATTAGAGGAAGATGAATTGGATAAACTAAATCTGCCTCAAGAACAAAAAACTGCTTTAAAAGAATTTTCTAATTTTCTTCAAAATAAATTTATGGAGGAGATTGATTAGTTTTTTGTATTCTCTAATCAAAAAAGCACTCATTTTTAGGTGAGTGTTTTTTTGATTTATTTTTGAGCAATATCCTTACCAGCAATGGCTCCTGTAGTCCAGCAGAGCTGGAGGGAAAATCCTCCTGATGGGCGGGGGATATTTAAGAGATCGCCTAGTATATAAAGATTGGAATAATTTTTAGAAGTCATATTCTTGAAATTTATTTCCTTGAGATCGATCCCACCAGTAGATGAAACTGCCTCGGGAAATCCTAATGTTCCAGTAATTGGGAATGTTAGATGCTTCAGTTTCTTGGTTAAGTTTTTTCGCTCTTCTTTATTGATGGAATTAACCACTCGTTCAGCTAAATTAATATCCGGCAGGGTTAATATCTCAGCACAAATATTTTTAAAAATTATTTCAGGTAGAATATTTTTCAGTTTACTGTTTCTATTTTTTTCCAGTAGCTTCCAAATTCTTTTATCTAATTCATCTTCGGTTGTATCAGGAAATAAATCTATCGAAGCAGTAACAGCCCCGTTGTTTAATAATTTTATTACTTCTCGAGCACTATTTAAGATGAGTGGTCCAGAGACTCCGAAATGAGTAAATAAAACTTTGCCTGTTTTTTTTAACATAACTTTATCGTTTTGAATAAAGCTAATTTGCATAAATGACCAATCTAATCCAGATAAATTGTGAACCCAGTGTGCATTTGTGGTGAGCGGAACAATGTCTGGTTCAGATTTCAAGATAGTGTGACCAAATTTTTTTAGAAATTTAAAGCCATCACCAGTAGAACCTGTTTGCGGAGCAGCAAGGCCACCAGTAGCTAGGACGAAATTATCAGCCGAGACTTTTTCGCCAGAAGAAAGGGTAATTGATTTTATTTTGTCAGCATCTTTTTCTATTGATATTACTGAGGTATTGTTTTTTATGGTGACATTGTTGTCTTTCATAAATTTGCTTAGTGCCACGACAACATCTTTGGCATTTTGGGTTTTCGGGAAAGCTCTTTTTCTCGCTTCTACTACTAGGGGTAAATTTAAACTTTCAAAAAATTCAAATGTATCACTAACTCCAAATTTTGAAAATGGAGAATAGAGGAATTTTTTTGAACCAGGAAAATTATCCAGGAAGTTTTCTATATCAAATTCAGCGTTGGTGATGTTACATCTTCCCCCGCCAGTAAGTTTTAGTTTTTCTCCAAGGAGATAATTTTTTTCGACTATTAAGACTTTTTTACCTGTTTGACCGGCAAAGCCAGCACAAATCATCCCTGATGGTCCACCACCAATTACTATAGTGTCAAAAAAATTATTAAGTTCTTGAGTCATTGATTTGATAGTTAAATTTAAATTAAAGGCATAATTGAGTATTATGGCATAGAATGGAATAAAAAGCAAAGGGTATGGATAATTTTATAAAAAATCCGCCACACTCTTTATAAGAATGTAGCGGTGTACGGCAGGATAGCTCTGGTGAAATTATTTTTTGAGCTGACCCGCCCAATCATCTGCGTTGGTGGGTTCGAGCGGATAGAGTGCTTGGTGAAAGTGATCCCCTGACTCAGATAATATTATTCCTCTCGCGATTGTTCCGTCGGCACGTTGTACTGCCATGCGGTTGCCCACGATAACTATCTTTCGATAGATTAGGGCCCGACTTTTATCGCCATAGAATTTAGCATTGGCGAACAGTTTTCCGCCTTTTTTCTGGATATCAGTCATGAATTCAGTTGATATTATTCCGTCGTCTACGGTTATCTCAAATAGGTAATCCCCAGCCCAGATGACAGGAGCTACCCCCATTTCATTTGGAACACTATCGGTCGTCACGACCGGGCAAATCCAGAGATAATCTTTGGCGACTGCCGGAAGTGAGATGATTGTGAGTGATGCGAAAATAAAAAGTACGGTAAAGAGCTTCTTCATGGTATCCTCCCGTGGATGGTAGTATCATTCATTATTAAATGACTTTTTAATATATCATATCTTTGCTTTTTTGTCAATAGCTTCCCCGGGTAATCTCTAGATTATTATAATATGTTCATTAATCACATTATTTAGATATTATTGAGAGATTTAAATTATTATTGAAAACTTAAATATTGAACATTGAATGAAAATTGAGTATTGGTTATTGAAAATTTTTGTGATGACTTTTAACTGATGATTGGTGACATTTCAGAGCCTTATGTTATGTGCTTCCAGTTTTCATGTTATAATTAGCTCATTAAAAGATATGAAATTACCCAAGAATACATTTTTATTTTCAGTTTTGATTTTCATTTTTTCTGTAACTATTTTTTTGACAGTAGGGGCTTTTAATAATAGCAATAACTCAGTAGATAAATTAAATATTGTAAAAAAAATTAAAATGGTTAACCAAGATAAGGAAAGTCTGGTAAATATTGAAGCTAAGGCAAAATTTGAGAATAAGCCAGTAAATATTTTATTTGCGGGGGACTTGATGTTGGATAGGTATAATCGGACAATTGTTGAGAAAAATGGTGTAGAGCATCTCACTAAAAAAATTAATAAAATATTTTTAGATCAAGATTTAAATGTTGTAAATTTGGAAGGACCCGTTACTGAAAATCAAACAGTTTCAATTGATACTAAAAATGGGGAGGTGGGACATTTTAAATTTACTTTTGATAAAAAAATGTCCAAAGATTTTTTAGCTTATAATAAAATAAATTTAGTAAATCTTGGCAATAATCATATTTTAAATTTTGGAGAAACTGGCGCAAAAGAAACAGTTAATTTTTTAGAGGAAAATAAAGTTGAATATTTCGGTTCGCCTGCAAATGATAAAAATAGTTATGTTGAAAAAGAAATTAATGGATTAAAGATTGCTTTTGTTAGTTACAATAGATTTTATAAACTAGGCTCAGAAGTTACTGCAACTAAAATTAAGGATGCTAAGAGCAAGAATGATGTGGTAGTTGTATACGCACACTGGGGAAATGAATATGAATTAATGGCTTCCGAGGGACAGAGAAATATCGCACATAATTTCATTGATAATGGGGCAGATTTGATTATTGGTTCGCACCCTCATGTTGTTCAGCCGATTGAAATTTATAAAAATAAAGCTATTTTTTATTCTTTGGGAAATTTTGTTTTTGATCAATTTTTTTCAGAGGATGTGAAAACTGAATTATTGGTGGTGGTTACTATTTCAGAGGAAGAGATGGGTTTTCGTCTGGAGCCAATTTATAGAAACCAAGATGGCGGTATAGAATTTGCACAGAGCGCTAATCGAAATTTACTTTTAGAGAGGATAGCTAATGGTCTGTCTATAGATAATTTAACTAGAGAAAAAATAAAAGAAGGAAACTTTATTATTAAAAATGGGGGTTAAATTTTTTTTAGAATTGTGCTATAATATTTTCATAAGAGATATAAAAATAAATAAAAAATATGAATTTTAGTTTTGCAAATTTTTTTAAAGATAAGGATAATTCAATTCTTTCAGTTGAGGAGGATAATGAGGTAGATTATTTGGATAAAATATCTAATGATGTTTTGGGCCCCAAGCAAAATGATAGTGATGTAAATGATTTAGCAACTATTAAGGTAGTGAGTGATCCTATCGATGATAAGGTGAAATCAATTAAATTAATTTCTGGCTTGAGTGATGATAAAATTGACGAGTTTTATAAAAAAATGAAAGTGACGCCTGAGTCTGCAAGAAAAATGATTGAAAGTGTTTTGGATATGTTATCGGACGATGAGAAAAGAGATAGAAATGTAGATGGATTGATTGACGTTTTGAGTAAGAAACTTTCTTCAGAAAGTTTGGCTAAAATTACAGCTGCATTTATAATTTTAGCTGAGGAAGATATATTGGAAGAGGTTTTAAATAGGAGATAAAAATTAATTAAATTCTTAAATTAAAATTTTAATTTAAGGCTTAAATTAAGGGATTTATGGCTGTTTTGCGTTGATAAAAAATAGCCTTAAATATTTATTACTTATAAACTCTTGACACAATTTAAATCGTTTGCTAGTATTAGATGGTATTCAAGAAGTTTCAGTGCAATTTTTTGAAAATAAGATAAAAAATACTTGGGAAAAAAAGAAAAAAAATTTGAATATAAAAACGGGTGAATCTAAAACAGCTTTTAATTGCTGATAGTTTGCTCGTCCTTACGGCGAGTTTTTTATTTTCCTAAAAAAGTGTCATGCCGAAATATTTCTTCGCTTCAATGAAGTTAAAAAATATTTCCGCGTGATTCAGTTCATCTTATAATGAGATGAATGAGAATAGCGAACATTAAAAATTGAATAGACTTAATTTTCGGTGCTAGTTTGATATCCCCGCGGAAGGAAACTGGTGCTATTGAAAAAATTAAGCGTAGGTAAAAAGCAATTTTATCAGACAATTAATCCTGTCGCCCTCGGGCGACTGGACAAGAAGTTAATAATCTGAATGTCTAGATGATTATTAACTGTTAACTTATCTTATCGCCTTCGGGTGATAGGACAATAAAAGAGAAGAGGTTACTTAAGCATATGGAGGATGCCTTGACTCGTATGAGCGATGAAGGACGTAGCAGGCTGCGATAAGCCTCGGGGAGTTGTCAAGCAAACTTTGATCCGGGGATTTCCGAATGGGGAAACCCTCCTGTTTTTTAGCAGGAATCACTATCTGAATACATAGGGTAGTGAAGTAAACCTAGTGAACTGAAACATCTTAGTAGCTAGAGGAATAGAAATCAATAGAGATTCCGTAAGTAGTGGCGAGCGAAAGCGGATCAGTCTAAACCCAGTCTTCGGACTGGGGGTTGCGAGATAATTATACTCGTTTAATCGGGATTGCTTTATATTTTTTAGCAGAACACTTTGGGAAGAGTGGCCATAGAAGGTAATAGCCCTGTATGCGAAAAAAGATATAAAGTGATGTAATTATTCTCAAGTAGGGCGGGGCCGGAGAAACCCTGTCTGAATCTGGGAGCACTAACTTCCAAGACTAAATATTATACGAGATCGATAGTGAACAAGTACCGTGAGGGAAAGGTGAAAAGCATCCCGATGAGGGAGATGAAATAGTATCTGAAACCATATGTTAACAAAGAGTCAGAGCGGTACTTGTACCGCGATGGCGTACTTTTTGTAGAACGGGCCAACGAGTTAGTTTTATACGGCTTGCATAAATCACTTTGTGGAATATGCGTAGTGAAAGCGAGGCTTAACCGCCGAATTTGTCGTATGAACTAGACCCGAAGCCAGGCGAGCTACGCATGAGCAGGGTGAACCCCAAGTAACATTGGGGGGAGGCCCGAACCCACTGACCGTTTAACGTCAGGGGATGACTTGTGCGTAGGGGAGAAATTCCAATCGAGCTTGGCGATAGCTGGTTCTCTCCGAAATAGCTCTAGGGCTAGCGTTCGGTAAATGAGCAAGGGAGGTAGAGCTACTGGATGAGTTCTCGCGGTTCGCCGTAGGGCGCTCAACCAAACTCCGAATTCTTTTGTTTCTTATCCGGGCAGTTAGAACCTCGGCGCTAAGGTCGAGGCTCAAAAGGGAAAAAGCCCAGACCATAATCTAAGGTCCCAAAATTCATGTTAAGTGGTAAAGGAAGTGGAATTTCTGAAACACCTAGTAGGTTGGCTTAGAAGCAGCCATCCTTTAAAGAGTGCGTAATAGCTCACTAGCTTAGAGATTCCGCGTCGAAGATGTAACGGGGCTAAACATGATACCGAAGATATGGACTTGTCACTTTTAGTGATGAGTGGTAGGAGAGCGTTCTTTATGCAATGAAGTCAAAGGCGTGAGCCATGGTGGAGCGTAGAGAAGTGAGAATGTTGGCATGAGTAACCGCAATGTGAGTGAGATCCTCACACCCCGAAAATCCAAGGTTTCCTGGGCAATGGCAATCATCCCAGGGTTAGTCGATCCTAAGGCGAGGCCGAAAGGCGTAGTCGATGGACATACGGTTAATATTCCGTAACTATGATAATATTCGATGGAGTGACGCATTTTAGTAACTACTGCACATAATTGGATTTGTGTAGGGTACTTAAGGACGTATGGTAGGAAAATCCGCCATACATTAAGTCCAAGAGTATTCTGGAAGCCGCTCTTCGGAGTGGCGCACAGTAGCGAGCAGAGTGCCAGGAAAAGCTTCTAAGGTTAATATTATCGTAATCGTACCAAAACCAACACAGGTAGATAGGGCGAGTAGCCCAAGGGGAACGAGAGAACCTTCGTTAAGGAACTCGGCAAAAAATCTAGACGTAAGTTAGCGAGATGTCTTCCCAACACTTAACCGTGTTGGGCGCAGCTAAAGATTCCCTAGCGACTGTTTATCTAAAACACAGGTCTCTGCAAAAGCGCAAGCTGAAGTATAGGGGCTGACACCTGACCAGTGCTGGAACGTTAACGGAAGAGGTTCACGCCAATTCCCGAAGCGCCAGTGAACGTCGGCGATAACTATAATCGTCCTAAGGTTCTAATTCTACTGTAGTAGTGGAGTTAGAATAACTGGGACGATTAGTAGAAAAGGATAAACAAGCTAATGTAAAAAAATGCAAAGGAAAAGTAAACGCCTATCTCGATTAATTAATTTTTTTCGAGATGTAAATCAGCTATATGCTGGAAAGTCTGGAGTATCTGAAACTACTAGATTATAATTTAATTATAATCAGTAAAAATGTTATCAGTGCAGACAATCAGCAGGAAAGATTCCGATTTATCGGAAAATCCTCAGAGACTAAAACGCTGATTCTACTTCGATTTATCGAAGTAGAAAGATATAGTCCGTTCTCTATGGCGACATAGAGCTAACAATAAGAGCGAAATTCCTTGTCAGGTAAATTCTGACCCGCATGAAAGGTGTAACGACTGGGGAACTGTCTCAACGAAGGACTCGGTGAAATTGCAATGGGGGTAAAGATGCCCCCTACCTGCGGCAAGACGAAAAGACCCCGTGGAGCTTTACTACAGCTTGGCATTGAATTAAGGTTCTAGCTGCCGAGAATAGGTGGGAGACTTTGACGCTTTAACTCAGGTTAAAGAAGAGTCATCAGTGGAATACCACCCTGTTATTATTTTAATTCTAACCCTGTGCTGTTATCTGTATTTTATTATTAGTCACTAATAAAAAATACGGCTTCATATTATGAAATTATTTTCAACTTTGTTTATGATCCTAATAAAATTTTTTGTTAGTGCCTTTAAAATTCAGATACCAGCACGGGAACAGTGCCTGGTGGGTAGTTTGAGTGGGGCGCTCACCTCCTAAATGGTAACGGAGGTGCTTACAAAGGTTGGCTAGGCCCGGATGGAAATCGGGCTGATAGTACAAAAGCACAAGCCAGCTTTACTGAAAGACTAATCAGTCGCTCAGTCACGAAAGTGGAATTTAGTGAACCGACCATCGCTTGTAGGAGCGTGGAAGATCATCAGATAAAAGTTACCCCGGGGATAACAGGCTAATAGTGTCCAAGAGTTCACATCGACGACACTGTTTGGCACCTCGATGTCGGCTCATCTCATCCTGGGGCTGGAGCAGGTCCCAAGGGTTTGGCTGTTCGCCAATTAAAGAGGTACGCGAGCTGGGTTCAAACCGTCGTGAGACAGGTTGGTCTCTATCTGCCGTAGGCGTTAATTACTTGAGAAGATTCTTTCCTAGTACGAGAGGACCGGAAAGAGCAAACCTCTGGTGTATCGGCTGTTCCGCCAGGAGCACTGTCGAGTAGCTATGTTCGTAAGGGATAACCGTTGAAAGCATCTAAACGGGAAGCCCACTTCAAGATAAGGTAATATAGTTTCCTAGAAGATTACTAGGTTGATAGGTTTTAGGTGTAAGTGTAGCGATACATTTAGCCGAGAAATACTAATAAAACTAAACCTTTTTCTTTTTTAATTGTAGTGATAACTACTTTCGTTCGTGAATATTGCGGATGGGAGTGGTATCATTATGAGTTAACAGTTATTAGTCATTTAAAATTGACCTTAATTGTAGTAAGAAAGTTTTTTATCTACAAAATTTAGAGCTTGCTTGAAAAATAGCAAACTCGTACAAGCCCGTCGAAAGACGAGGTAAACAAGATTATATTGTCTTGGTGATTCTAGCGAAGGGGGTACACCTGATTCCATCTCGAACTCAGCAGTTAAGCCCTTCAGCTCCGATGATACCTAATTTATTGGGGAAAGTAGGTCGTCGCCAAGACAATGTAATCTTGTTTTTGTTTATTAAAAAAGCCCTTTTTCATAACGGGCTTTTTTAATTTGGATAACTTTACAGTATGTAATTTCGACTTGCCTCGCTAAAGCTACCGTGAAGTGGGCCGGATAAATTTAATATTATTGACAAAGAGCCAATATTCATGCTAGTTTACTATATCAACGAGGCACATTAACAATTGCACATTTAAGGCAAGTTGCTATTTAGATTCAAACATTCACAGGAGGATGGGTTAATGGAAACAAAAGCGATTTTTTGTGGAAATCGGCGTTTGACGAGAGTAGATCAACTTGGCGGAATTTTATGCTATGATGAGAAAACTGTCGATTATACAAACGAAGTTGTTATTATTATGGGTGGTTTTGCTCGAATAGCAACTGATGAAAAGTTGCTTCTGGCGATTGCTGAAAAAGCAAGTAAGCCATGTTTTATTTTTGATTGGCATGGAATAGGAATGTCCACTGGTAATTTTGGTGATGTGACTGTGGAGCGGCTAGCAACTGATTTAAAAAGAGTTGTGGGAATGCTTTTTGCAGAAGGATTTTCCAAATTTCATTTTGTCGGTCATAGTCTGGGTGCTTGTGTCATAGCACTGTTTACTAAAAAGTATGCAAATATTTTCGATATTGGCAAAAAAATTCTCATTGCTCCTGCCCTCGACCAAAGTTTTCTTTTGAGATATTGGTTTGCCAAGGAAAATAACATTAAACTTTCCATTCCCGTTTGGAACGAAGGATATGAACAGCATCATGGTCTTTTCAACGGGACAAGGGTTGGAAGATGGCATGACTTTAGCAGATGCTGGGATGGAGAGACAGAATTCCAAAAATATATCCATAAAAAAAAGACAATCAAAGGGATTAATTTCATGCCTGTTTATTGGGAAATGGAAAACCCGATGAACTATCTGTATTATTTAACTGGATATGATGGCATGACTTCCACTGTTTCAGACGAAAAC
>Ga0209373_10004591_pt1 | contig 11794 bp, 10 predicted proteins | sample Higcelweek5metaG_FD_187173 | JGI IMG/M metagenome (GOLD analysis project Ga0209373, IMG submission 187173) | Freshwater pond sediment microbial communities from the University of Edinburgh, under environmental carbon perturbations - High... | ecosystem: Environmental > Aquatic > Freshwater >... | reverse complement strand
CCTGGACCCGTTCCTCTGGGGGGGCTTTCGGCCAGGACGGAGATTCTTTTTGCTCATAAAAAGGAGCCAATCGAGGGTTTAGCGGGCTATTTCGTTGCTAAAGGTGGCGTTGTTCTTACCAAAAAGCACGGCTCTTACTAAATTTGTGCCCTACTTGTGGATTTTAATGCCTCCAAGGGATTATCAATGAAGAAAAAAATATTCGGTATGCGCGAGTTCATTATTCTCGCAGTCCTCATTCTCTCCTGCTATACGATATGGCCGTCTATCCAAGTCCATACCAAAATGGGCGAAGCGAAAAAGGCGTTTATCAAGGAAAACCCAAAGCTTGCTAACAAAGCTGTGAATTTCGGCTTGGATCTCGCGGGTGGAACGAGCATTACGCTCGAAATTGAGAAATCGGGTCTTAAGGAAGACGAGATTAAGGATATCCAGTCCCAATCTTTGGAAATTGTCCGCAACCGCGTGGACCAGTTCGGTCTTTCTGAACCGCAAATTGCTCCCAGTGGCGATAGTCGCATCATCGTTGAGCTTGCAGGTGTTGATGACTCCACGGCAAAGAGTTTAGTGGGTAGTACTGCAAAACTTGAATTCAAGATTCTTTCAGAAAACGATAAATTCACTCAAGTAGTGGGTTTGATTGATAATTATCTCACACATCAGACGGCCTCTGTGGATACCACAAAAACGGATTCCACTACCAAAGATTCGGCTTCTGTAAAAGCTTCGACTGCTGCCGTTCCGGCACCCGTGGTAGACTCTCTTTCTGATGCTGATTTGCTCGTGGGTACCGCGACAAAGACTAGCCCTACTGCAAAGAAGGATTCCGTTGCTTCTGCTGCTACGGTGGTGGACTCTTTGGCGGGCATTGACAATGTTCCTCTTTCCCAGCTTTATCTCTCTTTGGGCAATGGCGGATTTATCCATCAAGACAATGTGGAAAAAGTAAAACGTATTTTGGCAAACAAGACTATTCAAGGCCTTATTCCACGGGATGTTGTATTTGCTTGGGGCTCGGGTCTCGAAGTTGTCAACAAAAGTGCAGTGAAGGGCAAGCGTTTGTACCTTCTGAAGCGTCGTGCTGAAATGAATGGCGAAGATATTTCTGATGCGCGTCCTTATCGTGTGGGTGATGGAACCAATGCGGGTGAAGTGGCTGTGAGCCTCAAGTTCAGCGGTATTGGTCCCAAAAAGTTTTCTGCGGTAACGGCGGCGAACATTGGGAAGCAGATGGCCATTGCTTTGGATGACCAGGTGATTAGTGCTCCTGTGATTCGTGACCGTATTCCAAATGGCGAAGCGCAAATTACGGGTCTTGATGATATGGCAGAAGCGAACCGTTTGGCGGTAGTGCTCCGCGCGGGTGCATTGAAGGCTCCGATGAATATTGTTGAATCTCGTAACATTGGTGCGACACTCGGTGTCGATAACATCAAGTCTGGTTTTGGTTCAGCGCTTCTCGGACTTATTGCTTGTTTAGTCTTTATGGTTGGCTACTACCGTCTTGGCGGTGCTGTGGCTAGCGTTGGTATGATGTTCAACGTGCTCATCACGGCCGCAGTACTTTCCGTATTTAATGCGACGCTGACGCTTCCTGGCATTGCTGGCTTTATCCTTTCCATCGCTATGTCTCTTGACTCGAACGTCATTATCTTTGAACGTATTCGTGAAGAAATCCGTGGTGGACTCAAGGCCCGCGCTGCAGTAACGAAGGGTTATGAAAAAGCTTTCAGCGCTATCTTTGACTCTAACTTGACCACATTCCTTACTGCTCTTATTCTTTACAAGATTGGAACTGGTTCCGTGAAGGGATTTGGTCTTACTTTGATGATCGGTATTGCATCTTCCATGTTCTCTGCTTTGACCGTAACGCACGCGATTTTTGACTTTAAGCTTGCCAAACAGGATGCAAATCATCTAAAACTGGGTAGTGGTATCCGGGCGATTAATGAAGCTCGTTTTTCTGTTGTTCCAAAAACGAAGATTTTCTTTACCTTATCCTCTGTTCTTATTGTGCTAAGTATCGGTCTTGCTATTGTGAAGGGTTTTGATTTCAGTATTGACTTTGTAGGTGGTCAGGTTTATACCGTTCAGTTCCAAGATGACGCTTCTCATGAAGCGGAACTTGCGGCAGCGATTACGGCCAAAGGAGCGGATGATTTCACCGTGCGCAAAGTGGGTTCTGGTTCCAATAATTCTTATCAGGTGAGTGTGAGAAAATCACAAGATCTCGCTGTGAAGGGTGCTATTGCCAGTGTGATTTCGTCTTCCGGTGCGAAGGCTGACATTATTGCTATGGACACTGTCGGGCCAACGATTGGTAAGGAACTTCGCTTCAATGCGATTGTTTCTGTATTCCTTTCCTGTATCATGATTTGTCTCTACGTCTGGTTCCGATTCGGCAAACTCGGCCTCGGATTTGGTGTCGGTGCGGTTTTGGGCCTTGTGCATGATACAATCCTTACGATTGGCGTGGTGTCTCTGTTGGGCCTTTCTGTCGATGGAGCTTTGATTGCATCGCTCTTGACTATGATCGGATATTCTGTAAATGACACCATTGTGGTGTTTGACCGTATTCGTGAAAATGTGGGCACCATGGGTCGTGGCAATTTCGGAGAAACCGTTGACTTGTCTGTGAGCCAGTCTTTTAGCCGTACAATTATTACTTCTATGACAACACTCTTTGTGTGTACGATCCTTGCCGTGATGGGCGGATCTTCCATTCGTGATCTGGGCTTGGTTCTTGCCTTCGGTATTATTACTGGTACCTATTCTTCCATTTTCATCTGTTCTCCGTTCGTTGCCTGGTGGGCAAAACGATTCAAGAGAGGTGTCTAATCAAGTTTCTTTGAGACTTATTAAAAAAGACCTAGGCAATAGCCTGGGTCTTTTTTAAATTAAGGGCGTAGGTTAATATTTATTTTATGGACGATGTATAAATTAGGATTAATCTTTTTACATTCTTCTTTAAGTGAATTTTTAGAATTGTCCTGAGGTCGCTTTCGATACAAGGGGGCTTAAATGCTCAAGTATTACAAGATCGAATCTGGGCGCGTTGTCCCGGCTCCCAATGAGGAAGCAGCAGACATCGTGATGATGGGTAGCCCGAGCCAGGAGCAGCGGGGGCTCTTAGTAAAAGAATATGAAATTACGGAACATACGATCGCGTCTGCATTTGATAATGACGAACTTTCGCGTGTCGAATATGACGACGATTTCACGACGATCGTTTTCAAAAAGCCGAAAAATTATCAAGCCTCCGACAATTTTCAGTTTCGAGTGGAATCTTTCGGAATCTTCCTTTTTAAGGATTGGATTTTGCTCCTTTCGGATTCCGAATTGCCTTTGACGGATACGCGGCGTTTTTCGAAAATTGACAGTTTGAATACCTTTTTGCTTCGGCTTCTGAACTACTCCGTATATCATTTTAATGAGCATTTGAAAATCATCAATCGCATTAACGATGAATTGGAACAAAAGCTTCAGAATGCCATGGAAAACAAGTTTTTGCTTTACATGTTCAGTTTGAACAAAGGCTTGATTTACTACGTCAGCGCTTTGAACTCCAATGAAACCCTTTTGAAAAAACTGCAAATCGGCCGCAGTATGAAATTCACGGAAAATGAAAGGGAATTATTAGACGATATTATCATTGAAAATAGGCAGAGTTTGCAACAAGCCGAAATCTACGCCAACATTCTTTCTTCCATGATGGATGCGCGCGCGAGCGTTATCAATAACAACGTAAATTCATTGATGAAACGACTGAATGTCATTACCATTGCTTTAATGTTCCCGACTTTTGTGGCGAGTATTTTTGGAATGAATGTTTCGTTCCCCTTTGGCCTTGGGCCTGATAATCCGTTCTCTTTTTGGATTATTATGGGGGCAGTTTGCCTATCTGTATTTTCGTTCACTTTGTTTTGGAGTATGCGCAAGTTGTGAACGAGGTATTACGCAAACGGATAGGAAAAACTATCTGTCGTTAATTCGTATCTCCCTAAAATGTTGGCAAAAATGTAACGATCACTGATTGTAAAATCGGGCCCGATGTCTCCATCGGCGATGGTTACTTATTAGCCAAAAACACTGTTGCGAAAAGCATTTTGCGGGATAATGTAAATATCCGTACCCCTGTAATCTGATTAATTGCGTGATCGGGGAACGTTGTTCTATGAAAAAATGTGACAAAAATGGCATACTCGGCAATACCTGCGAGGTGTACAGAAATGCGAAAAAATGTGTGTTGACTCACAATGGTATCCGAAATTTTACTATAATCGCGATATCAAGGATTGGCGAAGGTCGCGATTTTGCTCTGTTCAGGTTGTTGCGGGACGCATTTGAAAAGAGAGGAGCTCTTAGTATATGAAGAAGGCTTTGATTACAGGCATTACAGGTCAGGATGGATCTTACCTTGCAGAGCTACTGCTTGAGAAAGGTTATGAAGTCTATGGCCTCGTGCGCCGCAAAAGTCGGTTGGATTTTGGCAATGCAGAACATTTGCAGAATAAAGTAAAGTTCATTTTCGGGGATATGACAGATCAGGCCTCCCTGATCAGAGCCCTTGAAATTTCGGATGTCGATGAGATCTACAACTTGGCGGCCCAATCTTTTGTCACCACCTCGTGGGATACCCCTCTCTCCACCGCAGACATCAATGCCATCGGTGTGACGCATCTCCTGGAAACCATTCGTTTGTTAAAGCCCAAGGCCCGTTTTTATCAGGCTTCGACCAGTGAAATGTTCGGCCTCGTTCAGGAAATCCCCCAGAAAGAGTCCACGCCTTTCTACCCCAGGAGTCCGTACGGAGTCTCCAAACTCTACGGTCACTGGATCACCAAAAATTACCGTGAAAGCTATGGCATGTTTGCCTGTTCCGGCATTCTTTTTAACCATGAATCGGAACGCCGCGGTGCTGAATTTGTGACTCGCAAAATTACGATTGCAGTAGCGAAAATCAAGCATGGCTTGCAAGAGGTGCTGGAACTCGGCAATCTCAATGCCCAACGCGATTGGGGTCACTCCAAAGATTATGTCATGGCGATGTGGCTCATGTTGCAGCAGGACTCTGCCGATGATTATGTTATAGCGACGGGGGAAACACACCCGGTACGTGAATTTGTAACGCTCGCGTTTAAGGCGGCAGGGATGGTTTTAGCTTGGCACGGCGAGGGCGTCAATGAATACGCCACGCTTGAGGGCACCGATAAAATGGTGGTCCGTGTGAACCCTCAGTTTTACAGGCCTGCAGAAGTGGAACTGCTGATCGGTGATTGCAGCAAAGCGGAACATGGACTGGGGTGGAAACGTAAAATCAGTTACGCACAACTTATTCAGCGCATGGTAGAGAACGATCTCAAAATGGTGGGAGCAAGCATTAAAACATGAAGCGCGTCGTCATCATAGGGGCTAACGGTTTTGTCGGGTTATACCCTGTGGAGAATCCTTATATCTGCTGCGACAACACAGGAATTCGGCAATACTGGGGTGGCGTTGCTCTTGAGGAGACGATTCAAGGGATGGTGAAATGGTATGGGGAGGGTGGAAATGGTTAATGTATTCATTATTGGAAGCAAAGGAATTCCTGCCGCTTACGGTGGCTTTGAAACTTTTGTAGAAAAGTTGACCGAGAAACGAAAATGTACAGACATCCAATATCATGTATCCTGCTTGGGTAGTGACTCTAAAGAATTTGAACATAATGGTGCTAGATGCTTTGACGTAAGTGTCCCCTGTTTTTTAAGAGGATCGCGAGCCATTTTTTATGATATTTTGGCACTGAGAAAAGTGATTACATACATTAAAAAAAATAAGATTCAAAAACCGATTGTGTATGTTCTCGCATGTCGCATTGGTCCTGTTATTGGACATTATAAGAAAAAAATTAAGAAGTTGGGCGGCACATTATTGGTTAACCCAGATGGTCACGAATGGGAACGGGGAAAGTGGAATCGTTGGGTTCGTTTTTATTGGAAGCTTTCCACACGATTGATGGTAAAACATGCAGAACTTTTAGTGTGTGATTCTAAGAATATTGAAAACGATATTCAAAGACGGTATGCCTATTATAAACCGAATGCAACTTTTATTGCTTATGGTGCAGATATTCAAAAATCACAGATGTCTTCAAAAGATGATAAGGTGCAGACGTGGTATAAACAACACGGTCTTTTTCCAAAAGAATATTACTTGATTGTTGGGCGTTTTGTCCCTGAAAATAATTTGGAAACTATTATTATTGAATTTATGAAATCCAAAACGCATAAAAGTCTTGTTATTATTAGTAATGTGGAACGTTGTGCCTTTTATTCTGCGCTTAAGCAACGGTGCGGCTTCGAAAAAGATTCGCGGATTAAGTTTGTTGGAACCGTTTACGATCAAGAGCTGTTGAAAAAGATTCGAGAGGATGCGTATGGCTATTTTCATGGACATGAAGTGGGGGGGACTAATCCTTCGTTATTAGAGGCTCTTGCCAGTACGGATCTTAATTTGCTGTTGGATGTAGGTTTCAACAAAGAAGTCGCAGAAGATTCGGCCCTGTATTGGAATAAAAAGCCTAATAATTTATCTCTACTTATAGATTATTCAGAATTGTTGGATTCTGTAAAGATTGAAAAATATGCAAAGGCATCGACTCAGCGAATACAAGATGCTTATAGTTGGGATAAGATTGTTGGTGAGTATGAAGAATTGTTTTATGGTAACTTGAATGTGGCTGTCTAAATATTATCGTCAGTTTTTACGTTTCCCGCTCAATCTTTGGAATAGAGCAAGATTAAAAAATGAACAATTTTCAATTATTTCTATGACCTGCGTGGGAGGAATAATTTCACATGAACTCAAACAACGTTTTAATTCCCCTACGATAGATCTTTTTATGTATCCAAGTGATTACATCAAGTTTCTGAACAATTTGAATTATTATCTCTTTTGCGATATGATTGAGACTGTGTCGGAATTTGATTTTCCTGTTGGACTTCTAGGTGGAGATATTCGTGTTTATTTTAAACATGCCACCTCTTTTGCTAAAGCTAAATCAGATTGGCTTCGTAGAGCAAAAAGAATAAATTTTGATAATTTGTATATAATTATGACACAAAGTTATGATTGTACGGATGAACAAATTTCCGTATTTGATAAGCTTTCTTATGAGAATAAGATTGTATTTACATCTCGACTACGTAATGATGTAAAATGCGCATATTATAATCCCCTTTTTGTTAGCCTTAGAAATGGAGAAGTAAAAGATTTGTGCCAGTATAGGCATAAGTTTACTGGTAAAAGACTTATTGATGCGTTTAATTATGTTCAATTTTTAAATAAGGGAAACTATTCGTGAAAATAGCATTGGTTATTGGCGCTCCTGTTACTCATTCTGGTCATGGGGTTGTAAGTCAAGCTTTAACTTGGAAAAAAGGGCTGGAAGATAAAGGACATTCTGTAACATTAGTTAATAATTGGATTACTCAAGATTGGAAATCTTTTGATATTATTCAATTTTTTATGTATAGTGAATATGTTGCTGATTATATAGACGCTGTTGCTCCAGAAAATAAAAACATCGTTTTTGCGCCTGTGATAGATCCTAATTTTAGCATAAATGCTATGAGAGGCATTTCTCATTGGGGGTGTGCTAAGTTAAAACTATTTAATCGGTATTATAGAATAAGAAAGATTAAAAACCTTGTTTCTAAATTTTTAGTACGTTCTGATTTTGAGGCAATGTATGTGGAAAAAGGATGGGGTGTAGAAAAGAATAAAATAGTCAAGGTTCCTTTATCTTTTAATTTTTTTAGTAATGAAACGAGTGTCGTTCCTAGAGAAAAATTTTGTTTCCATGCAAGTTATTTGGCTGATGAAAGAAAAAATGTTAGACGATTAATTGAAGCCGCGAAAAAATACAAATTTCCGCTAAAATTAGCAGGAAAATTACGAAACCAACAAGAAACGAATAAAGTTTTTTCTTGGATTGGGGATGCTAAAAATATTGAATATCTTGGTTTTTTACCACAAGAAGACTTGTTAGAATATTATAAAAAAGCAAAAGTGTTTGCTTTGCCAAGTACCAATGAAGGAGTGGGAATCGTCGCCTTAGATGCCGCTGCAATGGGGTGTGATATTGTGATTACAAAGTTAGGGGGTCCGAAAGAGTATTATGGAAATTATGCCACTATTGTGGATCCTTATGACGTTGATGAAATAGGAAAATCAATTCTTTCTTTTTTAGAAGGAAAGACGTTTCAGCCAGAATTACAAAAGTATATGCATGAAAATTTTTCTCTAGAAAACACTATTCAACGTCTTGTAAATGTTTATGTTCAATTATAGAAGCGTTAACAAAAATTCATTTTGTAAATATTGGCTGTTGGCTATGTTGTTTGTAATAACAACGTCTTTTTATTGCTTTGGATTAATTATTCATGCTTTTAATGTTCTATTAATTTTGATGATGGTGTTGAGTTCTGTGTTGATTTTTTTTATTACTCCATATTTAAGAAAGTCAGAATTACTCTTTTACCTGTTATATGTATTCATGCTTATGAGCGCGTTTCTTCATTTTGAAACTTTTAGACTTTCAACGGTTCTTTATACGGGTTTATTTATAGTTTCTTTTTTGTTTTATAATAGGTTACTAAATGAAGGATGCTTGTCTATTTTTGAATATTCAGTTTTCTTAAAAAAAATTATTTATGCATTCGCCATCGTTTTAATAATACAACAATTTTTAACGATTACTGGTTTACCAGTACTAAACAAATGTTGGAATTTTTCTGAAAGGTTTAAACTTAATTCTTTAGCTCTGGAGCCTTCATACATAGCGGGGACACTACTTGTTTTAATGTATTCTTTTATGGTCATTAAAGCAAAGGAATCAAATCAGAAAACATATGCATTTAAAAAAAATATTAAGGATGATAAATGGGTGTGGCTGTCTTTCTTTTATACGCTTTTAACCTGTAGCAGTACTTATTCGCTATTGGCAATTTTTGTTTTTATTTTATATTTATCGAAAAAATATTTTTTGCATTTTTGTGCTTTTTTTCTTGTTATCGCATCGTTAGTATTTTTTTTCCAATCTCGCTTGATGAATATTGAGGCGTTCTCTCGATTGTATAATTTAAAGGATGTTATTTTTTCTTTAGATACGGATATGATTGCAAAAACTGATTTAAGTGCTGCGGCAAGAATAAATCCGATTATTTTTTATGCTGAAGATTTTAATCTTTTTTCAAAAGACATTTGGTTTGGAAAAGGAACTGATTATTCGAAACAACATATCATTGTTCGTTTATTAGGCCATGACGAGGCTATGGAACAGGGGAATGCAACAGGCGGTATGTTTCCTGCATTTTTTCTGGATTATGGATTGATATGCGGAATTTTGTTTCTAGTAATTTTAAAAAAAATTACAATGAATCGCTGGTTTTCTTTTCCTCTCATTATATGGTTGTTCTTTTTTCTTGCAATAGGTTTTAACACTTATATGCAATGGTTGTTTATTCTGTTTATGAGTACTACGAAATATTTTGAGAATCGTATAAGATTTGGATGATATGAATATTCTGCATTATACATTAGGTTTACCTCCTTATCGTAGTGGCGGATTGACTAAATACGCCACTGACTTGATGCTTATGCAGAAAAAGAAGGGGCTTTCTGTATTTTTGTTATATCCCAAAAGTTCTTTTCTATTTGATTCAAAAATTTGTTTCAAAAAACATAAAGAACATTATGGCATAAAAGTATTCTCTTTAAATAATACTTTTCCAATTCCTTTACTATGCGGCGTAAAAGAACCTAAAAAATTTATGAATACGAATGTAGATATTACCGGTATACGGCGCTTTTTAAAAAAAATAAAACCAGATGTTCTTCATATTCACTCATTAATGGGGCTACCAATTGAAGTCATTCAAGTCGCAAGACAATGTCATATAAAAGTTATTTTTACAGCTCACGATTATTATGGCTTGTGTTTAAAAACCAATTTTATTAATAATGCAAATAAATTTTGTCTTTTTCCGTCCGGACGAAACTGCGCTATTTGTAATAAGTATTCTAATTCTATTTTGAATTTATACTTTCGGAATAATGAATTTATTTTGCCTTTGGTTCGGGAAATTTTAAACTTTGTACCAAAAAGGAACGTTCGTCATACTTTGTGTGAAGACCTATTAAATGATGAAAAAAAAGCTCAACTTTTTGACCAGTCATATCAAGGACTTTTAGACTATTATAAAATTTTTTATCAATTATTTGATAAAATACACTTTAATAGCAGTGTAACTTGTGATGAATATTCAAAGTACATAGATACATCTAAATCTGTTATTATTCCTATTACACATCGAGGAATTCTTGATAATCGCCAATTAAAATCAATTGGGATGAGATGTGTTTCTATTGGATTTATTGGTCCCTTGGCCCCTTTTAAGGGTTTTGCTTTATTAAAAGAATCTCTTTTAAAATTGCATGAAAATGGTTTAAGAAATTGGACACTAGATGTTTGGGGCACAATAAAGGGGACTGATACAGATTGTAGTCAAATTATATATAGAGGAAAATATTCTACCAATAACTTAGCTAAAGTTTATAATAAATTAGACTTATTGGTAGTCCCTTCAATTTGGAAGGAAACCTTTAGTTTAGTAGCATTGGAAGCATTATCTTTTGGCGTTCCTGTAATTGTTTCAAATACAGTGGGTGCGCGGGAGATAGTAAAAGAATATAATCCGAACTTTATTTTTAATACTAAAGAAGATTTAAAAAACTTGCTTTTGGAGTGTTTAACAAATCCACAAATTTTAGAGGACTATAATCAAAAAATTATAGATCAAAATTTTTCTTTTAGCATGGAAGAACATACAAAAAAAATATTAGAGTTTTATGGAGTGTAAATATCATCCATAACAATTGGAATCTAAAAATATGTCAACAAAAGCTAATTTTATCGGAATTATATTATGAAAGTATTAATTGATTTGACATATATAAAAACAGCTAACCCTGCTGGTGTGGCTATTTACGCATATCGATTAATACAGGGTTTTAGGGAAACAGGATGTTCAAAAAAAATATTTTTGTTAGTTACTAATGAAAATAAGTTGGAAATAGAACGACAATGCCCTGAATTTAATATTATTTGTTTACCATCAAAATTTCGCTTTATTTTAAACAAAGTACGATATTTAACTAGTTTTCTGTACCAGTTTACAGTAAATCAAATTGTTAAAAAAAATGAAATTGATGTTTTTCTAACTTTATACCTGAATGAAGCTAGTTTAACAACATCCGTTGTACCCCAATACGTTTTTTTGCATGATATTCAGACATTTATTTTAAAAAAGAATCAAAAGTTGAAAGGGGCTATTTATAGGCTTGCAATGATTCGTTTATTGTATAAGACATCAAAAATTATTACAGGTTCTGAATATTCAAAAAAGTCGATTTTGAAAGTTGTGTCTAATATTTCTGGAAGTAAAATAGCTGTTATATATGATAGTGTTTTTCTTCCAGAAGAAGAAAAATGGGATATAATAGATTCTTATAAGCCTTATATTTTAAATGTTAATACGATTATGCCTTATAAAAATCTTGAAACTTTAATTAGAGCTTTTTATGCTTTAAAAGATCTGATTCCACATAAATTAATAATAAAAGGAAATGTTACCCCATATTGGAATGAGGTGATTTTCCCACTGATAAAAAAATTAAAAATTGAAAATAGAATAGTTTTAATTGATACGCTCGTGAAATCTGAGAAAATGGTATATCTGTATCGAAATGCATC
>Ga0209373_10004589_pt1 | contig 11796 bp, 9 predicted proteins | sample Higcelweek5metaG_FD_187173 | JGI IMG/M metagenome (GOLD analysis project Ga0209373, IMG submission 187173) | Freshwater pond sediment microbial communities from the University of Edinburgh, under environmental carbon perturbations - High... | ecosystem: Environmental > Aquatic > Freshwater >... | reverse complement strand
AAACAAACTCGAAGATCCATTGTCTTGGTCTCTGCCCAGGGCATCAGCTTGGTCCTCCCAAGCCGACACTCTGAACTGTTACCCAGGTCCCCGGTCAGGAGTGTTACCAACCTAGCCGGTCAGCACCGGGCCTCGCCCCAATCGGGTTCGGGCGGAAGCCCGACAAGGCTTGACCAGGATCAAGGCGTGACATCGCGGACTCGGGCAGGGTGGCGGCATCCTCCTCCTTGCCGGAATGTCTCCGATGTCCGATCCCCCCGTTTCTTCCTTGCTTGATGTTCGTCCCCTGCTGGCTCGGGGGATCGATCCTTACGAGACGGTGATGGCGGCGGCGGCGGCGGTGCCGTCAGGCGGAGTCCTTCGTCTCGACGTCCCGTTCAATCCGGTGCCGTTGCGGCGGGCTCTGGCCCGCGAAGGCTTCTCCTCCCACGCCCAACGGCAGGCAGTCGATTTCTGGCAGGTCACTTTCCTGCGGGACGGGGCCGAGGGCTGGGAACAGCGCACCGAAGCCGAGATCCTGCCGGAAGGGGCGATGCAATGGCAGGAAGAAGACGGTTTTCATCTCGATGTTCGTCGTCTCCCGCCGCCCGAGCCGCTCCGGGTGATTCTCCGGCTGGTCGAGGCGTTGAACGGAGTCGGCCGGGTGGTGGTTCATCACGACCGTGATCCGGTGTTCCTCGCCCCGGAACTGGCCGAACGCGGTTGGGCCATCGTCCGGGTCGATCAGGCGATGGCCGAAATCCGTTTGTGCCTCGAACCGGAGCGGCGCTGATGCTGCCCGGTCTCCCGGCGAGTGCGGCGGATCGTCTGTTGCCGCCCCATCTGCCCGGCCGCTTCTTCGCCGCCGCCGTGCTGTTCCATCTCGCCGCCTGGCTGCTGTTGCTGGGGGCGGGTCCCGATGCGCTGCTCGGCTTTACCGGTGGGCCGGGGCCGGTCGCGGCTGCCCTGCATCTGCTGACCCTCGGAACTCTGGGGATGAGTGCTCTCGGCGCCGCCTTGCAGATGCTGCCGGTGGTGACCAACCGTGCGCTCGCTCATCCCACGGCCGCCCGCTGGCTGTTTGTGCTTTATGCGCCCGGTGTCGCTTTGCTCGGACTCGGGCTGACCCGGCCCCTCCCCGGCGTGCGGATGATGGGCGGAGCGATGACCGGGCTCGGTCTGGCCCTGTTTGCGGCGATGGTGATCCATCATCTGCTGCAGGTCTCGGGGATGCAGGCTTTGCGTCGTCATCTGGCCCTCGCGTTGGCCGCTCTCGTCGGGCTGGTGCTGCTCGGGCTGGGGCTGTTGGCGGATTTCTCGGCCGGCTGGTTCGACAATCATCGCGCGGTGGCTGCCGCTCATGCGGTGTTGGCTGGCTATGGGTTCATGGGGATGCTGGCCTTCGGCTTCTCGACCGTGCTGATCCCGATGTTCGTCCTCGGGCCGGCGATTCCCGAGACGGCGGCGCGCCGCTCCGTCTGGTTGGCCGCTCCCGCGCTGGGGTGCGGGGTGATCGGTCTTCTCGGCGGGTCAGGCGCCCTGACTGCGATCGGGGCGTTGTTCGGTCTCGCCGCTGTGGTGGTGCATCTGCTCGCCCTGGCCGGCAGTGTGCGCCGGCGGATGCGGCGCCGACTTGAACCGTTCTTCCGACTGGTTTGGCTGTCCTGGGCGATGCTGCTGCTCAGTCTGGTTCTCGGCCTCGCTCTGGCCCTCGGCGCTCCGGCCGATCCCTGGGCGGTGCTGTGGGGGCTGGCGCTGGTGCCCGGTTGGCTGCTTAGTTTCGTCCTGGCGATCCTGCAACGTATCCTCCCCTTTCTCGCCGCGATGCATTCCGCCACCGATGGACGCCCGCCGGTGCTGCCCTCCCGCCTGGAAACCCCCTGGGCCACCACGCTCCATTCCATCGCTCACGCCAGTGCTCTGGCTCTGATCACGGCGGGTCTGCTGGCCGGTCTGGTCTGGCCGCTCTGGCTCGGTCTGGCCGCCGGCGCGATCGGGGCCGTTGCTTTTACCCTTTATGCCGCCGGGGTTCCCTGGCGCCTGTCCCGCTTTCGTGCGGCTCTGGCCGCTTCTGCCCAAGGATAAAGTCGCGATGTTCGCTCCCACCACTCAGATCGGTGATCTGCTTCACCATGACCACATGGCGACGATCGCCTTGCTCGAAGCCCTCGAACGCCTGTTGTCGAAAAACCGGAAACCCCCGGCGGTGGATGAGATCCTGGCGGCCACCCTGCGCCAGTGGGCGGCGCTGCTGCGGGCCGAGGTCGAGGCCCATTTTGGCTTCGAGGAACAGCAGATTTTTCCCCTGTTCCTCGCTCAGGGACAAAATTGCATCGTCGAGATTCTCACCCAGGAACATCAAACGATCCTGCCCCTGGCGCAAAAACTGGTCACACTGGCCGAAAATGCTGCCACCCAGGGCCGGTTTACCGAGGAGAGCTGGGCCGCCTTCCGCCTGATCGGGGGCGACCTGATCGAACGCGAGATGTTCCACCTCCAGAAAGAGGAAATGGGATTGCTGGCCGGAATCGCCCAACTGGTCGATCCGGCGACCGATGCCGCTCTGGCTCAGACTTTCACGGCCCTCAAACATTGAGGAAAAAGCAGGGGTTTGGGGGCGCTCGCCCCCAAGCGGGGACCGGGGCGGCAGCCCCGGCAGGGGATCTGCGACAAAAAATGGAAATGTATAGTCTTTTCGATATAGAAATGGACTTCCGTTGGGGGTAAGCTGCCTCCCCAGCCCGCATTCGTTTTTCTTCGCAAAATCCGAAAAAATTTTAAGCCCGGGGTGGATACTTTTTAAGTAAATGCAAATTTATGCAAGAGTCTATTCTTGTTTCCAGAGGAAACCATGGATTTCGATCAAATTCTTCGAAGAAATCTTCGGTTTTTTCCTGTCTTTCTTATCCTGTTTAGCCTGTCATGGACGCTCGCTTTGTCTTTGTGGCCACGGCAAGGCTCCGCTCTCGCCGCCTTTTTCTCCCCCGCCGTTGCCGGTCAGGGCGCTGTCGCTGCGGTCTGGGGCGCTGGTGCCGAGCAAATCCTGGCTTTCGGTGGCTGGCCTCCGGTCGTTCTGGTCCGCTCCGACGCTCCCGATTTCATTGCCCGCCTCCACGCCGCCGGCGCGTGGTTGGTGGTGCGCGCTCCGGCTGGTGGCGAACTCTGTTCAACCCGCCCCCCGCTGGCGTTGCGGTGAGGTCGAACCTGCCTCGAAATCCAGGCCTTTTTCTGCGCTGTTGATCTGTTCGTCTCCCCCCGCGAAGAGCAACTCAATGCACGAAATCACCCAAATCCGCGCCATCGTCTCGAAATATCTGATTTTCTATCTCTGGCTTCATGTTCCCTTGCTGGCCGGAGTTGGGGCGCTTCTTGAGCAGAACTGGGCGATGATCACGGTCGGGGCGGTGGTCCTGGCGGGCGGTGCCTCGCTGATCTGGCGGCTCGATGGCGACAGCGAGGCCTGTCGCTCGACGATCGGGATTGCCCTGATGGGGATGGTGGCCCTGCTGCTGCTCGGATTCGAAGGCCATCCCTGGCAGATCGATATCCACATGTATTTCTTTTCCGCCCTGGCCATGCTGGTCGCCTTTTGCGACTGGAAAACCGTGGCGGTGGCGGCCGTGGCGGTGGCCCTGCACCATCTGCTGCTGAATGTCCTCTATCCGGCGGCGGTTTTCCCCGGCGGCGCCTCGTTCGGACGGGTCCTGCTGCATGCGGTGATCCTGATCGTCCAGACGGTGGTGGTGTGCTGGGGGGCTTGGCGGCTGAAACGGGCGTTTGATCATGCTGCGAGTGCCCTCGAACAAGCCGATGTGGCCCGGGTCGCGGTCACCGAGGCAGCGGCCGAGCGCGATCGGATCACGTTGGAGGCGCAGAGCCACCGCGACAGTGAACGTCAGACCCTGGCCAGCCGGATTCAGTCAGCCGTTGGGGAAATCGCCGATGGCCTGTCGCAAACCGCCAAGGACTCGCGCCAGTCCGCCGAAGATGTCAATCGGCGGATGAGCGAAATCTTCTCCCAGCTCAATGCTGCCAACACCAGTATCGAGCGGGTTGGCGGAAATGTCGGAACCATGGCGTCAGCCACGGAAAATCTCTCCGTCAGCCTGCATGACGTCGACCGGTTCGTTTCCACCTCGCGGCAGATGGCCGGGACGGCGGTGACCGAGGTCGAAAAAACCAACGCAACGGTCGAAAGTCTCGCCGGGGCGGCCGACCGGATCGGCAATGTGGTGACTTTGATCACCGATATCGCCAGTCAGACCAATTTGTTGGCGCTCAATGCCACGATCGAGGCGGCCCGGGCGGGGGAAGCGGGCAAAGGCTTTGCCGTCGTCGCCAATGAGGTCAAGCATCTCGCCAGCCAGACCGCACGGGCCACCGAGGAAATCGGCGCCCAGGTCGCCGGGATTCAGTCCGCAACCTCCGGCGCGGTCGGCGCCATCCGCGAAATCGGCCGGATCATCGCGGAAATTGAACAAGCGATCGCCACCATTGCCGCTTCGACGGCGGCCCAGGGCGCGGCGCTGGCCGAAATCATCAACAATGCCCAGCGGGCCAGCGACGGAATCGACGCGGTCGGGGGCAGTGTCGCCGGGATCACCGCTTCCGCCCGCGATCTGGGGACGGTCGCCCAGAACCGGACCCGGCTGGCGATGACGATGGCGGATCAGGCTGGTAGTCTGGCCGAACAGATCCACCGCTTCGTTGCCCAGATTCAGCAGGAGGTTGCTCCCGGGACCCGGGCCGGGTAAGCCCCCTCATTCCCCTCTCTCATCGCGAAAGACGCCCCGCCGTGATGGATGCCCTTTTTTCTGCTGTTCTGCCCGCGCCTTCGACCCTTGCCGGGTTGGGGTCGGTGCTGCTGTTGGTTCTGGCCCTATCTGCGGTGTTGCTGCGGGGCGCACCCGGTCTCGGCCGCGTTGTGCTGGGCGAATCTCCGGCTCGGGCCGGTGAACTCGACGGTTTGCGCGGCATTCTCAGCCTGTTGGTCGTGCTGCATCATTGCATCATCGTCCGCGCTTATTACGCCACCGGCCGCTATGAGGCGCCGCCCGGCCATTTCGACAATCTGTCCGGCGAAGCGGCGGTCGCCCTGTTCTTCATGATTACCGCTTACCTCTATTGGCGGCGGTTGCTCAGCGGGGGACGCCTCTCCTGGCCGGCGTTGCTGGTCGGGCGGTTGCGGCGGTTGGTGCCGATGTATGTTGCGGCGATCGCCCTGTTGGTGGCGATCGTCCTGGCCGAGACCGGTTTCACCCTGCGTGTCTCGCCGCTGGAACTTGCCGCCGAGATCGGCCAGTGGCTGTGTTTCGACTTCCTGCCCCTGCCCGACATCAACGCCCGCCCCGAGACTTATTATATCGAGGTGGTGGTGTGGACCCTGCGCTACGAATGGGAATTCGTGCTGTGTCTGCCGCTGCTGGCCCTGTTTGCGGTGGGACGCCGGCCCTGGCTGCTCTATGCGGCGGGGGCGGCGCTGCTGGCCCTGGCCGCTTCAGGGCCGAGCCTGTTGTATGGCTATTTCTTCGCCGGGCTCCTGGTCGCGCATGGACGGGCCGCCGGTCTGGTCGAACGGATCGGACCGTCTGTCCTGGCCTGGGTCGGGGTGGCGGCGCTGGCCGGGTTGATGATCGGCTTCCATCATATTTATGGCCTGCCCCAGCTCGCCTTGCTGGCCCTGGTGTTTCTCGGCATCACCACCGGGGCCGGGCCATGGCGGATGCTGCGCTGGCGGCCGCTGCGCTTCCTCGGTCTGATCAGCTACGGAACCTACCTGCTTCACCATCTGATGCTGCATCTGGTGGCCCAGACTCTGATCGGGCCGGCGCGTTTCGCCCGGCTCGATGAGACGGAATTGCAGGGAATCGTCCTGGCGGTGGGGGCGATGGCGATTCTGTTCGCCACCCTCTCCCATCTTCTGATCGAACGGCCCTGTCTGCCGGCACAGCACCGTTAACGCCGGCGAGGGCTCCGGCAGAAAGAGGCCGGGGAATCGATCTTTTTGATTGAACCGGCCGGTCGGCCGATCTATGATGCCCTACTGTGGGTTGGTATGATAATCGTCGTCCAGCTCGCTGTTACGTCTGGGCAGAATGTCGGGACACAGCGCGTGCTTATTCATTTCATCGATCCAACTCGCGATTTCGGCCTTATGACCCCCTTGCAGGGCTCGCTGGGGGGGGCGCAATCTGCTTTGTGCTACCTGGCGCGCGAACTTGCGCAGCAGGGCCATCAGGTCTCGATCGCCAATGCCTGCGCCGACGCCCATTTCGAAGAGGGCATCCGCTTCTATCCCTGGAAGGCCGTTCCCACCGAGAATGGCGCGCCGATCCCCTTCGATGTCATTGTCGTGTTGGCCGCCAGCGCGGAAATGATCCGCACTTGGCACCATGTCTATGGCGAAAAGCCGCTGTGGCTGATGTGGGTCCATCACGATATCGATCAGCCAGCAATCGCCGATCTCAAAGATCCGTCGGTGCGGGCGCTGTTCGATTTCTTCCTGTTTGTCAGTGAATGGCAGGCCTGGGCCTTCCACGATTCCTTCGGGATCGGGTGGGATCGCGCCTTCGTTCTGCGCAACGGCGTCAGTCCGGCTTTTCACCAGCGTTTGCCGGTCGGGGCGCCGATCCTGCCGCGCAAGAGTGCCGATCCCGTCTTCCTCTATACCAGTACGCCTTATCGCGGGCTTGATTGCCTGCTGGATGCGGTGCCTCTGATCCGGGCCCGGGTTCCCGAGGCGCAGTTCAAGATCTTCTCCAGTTGGCAGGTTTATGGGTTTGATCCCAGCACGGATCCCCATCAGGAAACCTATCAGCGGTGCCGTGACACCGAGGGGGTGTCCTATATCGGCAGTGTCAGCCAGCCCCGGCTGGCCGAGGAAATGGACGCCGCCTGGGGGCTGGCCTATCCCAACACCTTCAATGAAACCGCCTGCATCTCGGTGATGGAGGCGCTGGCCGTCGGCGCCAAGGTGATCACCACCCATCGCGCGGCCCTGCCGGAAACCGCCGCCGGTTTGGCGACCCTGATCGTCAATCCGCAGAATCGCGAGGATTTCCTCGCCCGGTTCGCTGATGCGGTGGTCGCGGTGATCGAGGGCTATCGGACCGCTCCCGAGCGGACCGAAATCGAATTGCAGGGGGCGGTCGCTTATGCCCGGACCCATTTCTCCTGGCGGCGTCGGGCCGAGCAACTGACGGAATGGCTGAACGGACGCCTCAAGACTCGGGCGCCCGTCACTCTGCCGGCGTCGCTCGCCCTGGTTGATGCCCGGCAAGGCCGTTTCCTGGTCAGCCGCAATGATGCGGTGATCAGCCGCTCCTTGTCGCTATATGGCGACTGGGCGGCCCCGGAAATCGCCTTGTTGCTGTCGGTGTTGCGGCCGGGCGATGTCGTGCTCGATATCGGGTCGCATATCGGAACCGAGGCGGTGCCGATGGCGCGGGCGGTCGGGCCGAGCGGGCAGATCTATGCCTTTGAACCGCAGACCCCGCTGTTCCGCCTGCTTGAAGCCAATCTCGCCCTCAATGGCTGCGACAATGTGCGCAGCTTCCGCACCCTGGTGGGGTCGAGTGATGGGGATTGGGGCGCGGCCAGTGTCGATTACAGCCAGCCGACCAATTTCGGCGCGGTCAGTTTCGTCGAATGCAAAGAGAGCGTTGACCGGACGCCGATGGTGCGGGTCGATACCCTGCTGGCCAGCCTGCCGCAGTGCCGTCTGATCAAAATCGATGTCGAGGGGATGGAGCCGGATGTGCTTGCCGGGGCCGAGGCGCTGATTGCCCGCTGCCGGCCGATCATCTATTGCGAGGCGACGCAACCCGACCAGTTCGATACCGTTGTCGCCTTCCTGGCCGAGCGGAATTATGCGGTGCATTGGCACGCGTTCCCCGGCTTCTCGCCCGACAATTATTTCGGCGTGCCTCAGGATATCTTCAACGGCTTCGGCGATTCGAACCTGCTCTGCCTCCCCCGGGAGAGCGGGCTGTTCTCGGATCTGCCGCCGGCCCTGTTCTTCGAGGATCTCGACCGGTTGTATCCCGGCCTGCGGCCTGGGCCGCTCGGGCCGAGCCGTCGGATCACGCCTCCGGCCTCGCTGCTGTTCCCGCCGTCGCCGACTGGCAGCGATGGGGAGCCTCGGGTCGATACGGATGGATCGCTCCAGGCGGCGCTGGTCGCGCGGACCGAGGCGGTGCCCTTGCTGCGCCTCCATCGTGATCTGGCCGAACGGCGCGGATGGGCCGCCGGCGATCGCGCCGGTCCTGCGCTGTGGCTCGATCTGTTGGCGCAACTGGCGACCGGCTTCTCGTCGCTCCGGCTGCTGGAAATCGGGGTGTTCCGCGGGCAAACCCTGTCGCTGTGGAGCCTGATCGCCAAGGGACTGGGGCTCGATGCCGAGATTGTCGGCCTGTCGCCCCTGGCCAACCGGCTGACCTCCGATTCCTCTCTGCTGGCGGATCCGCCGCCGAACGATCCCGCTCAGATCACCGACCATGGTGCCTTCCTGCCGGAATGGATCAAAACCTTCAGCCTGGACGCCGGTCGGCTGCATCTGATCGTGGCGGAATCCGGCGATCCCCGGGCCGTCGTGGCGGTGGGAACGGCCTATCATCTGGTCTATCTCGATGGCGATCCGGCTCAGGAAGCCCTGGAGCAGGATATCGTCCATTACGGCGATACGGTGGTTCCGGGTGGGTTCCTGGTCATCGGCGATCCGCTCCGCGAGATGCCGGGCTGGTTCCGCTCCGACCGCGATCCGGTCAGTCGGGCCCGGGCCTCGGTCAATCCGGCGCTGTTTGAGCCCCCCCTGATCGTCGGGACTTTCAGTCTGCACCGGCGGCGGCTGTCATGAGCCCGGCCGCTTCCCCCACCGTTCTGGTTACGGGTGGAGCGGGATATGTCGGCTCGCATGTCTGTAAGGCGTTGGCCGCCCGCGGTTTCACTCCGGTCGTTTATGATAATCTGTGCCGGGGGAACCTCTGGGCGGTGCGCTGGGGGCCGCTCGAAACCGGTGATATCGGGGATCGGCGCCGGCTGGCCGAGGTGTTGGTTCGTTATGCCCCCTGCGCAGTGATCCATCTCGCCGCTTTTGCCTATATTGCCGAAAGCGAGGCGCATCCTCAGCTTTATTACGACAATAATATTACCCGTGCCACGGCGATGCTGGAGACTCTGCTCGACCACGGCGTGGAACAGATCATCTTCTCCAGTTCCTGCGCCACTTATGGCATCTCGGAGACCATGCCGATCGTCGAGAGCCTTGTTCCGGCGCCGGTCAATGTCTATGGGACCAGCAAGCTGATCTTCGAGATGATCCTGAGGGATTACACCCGTCAAGGTCGGCTGCGTCCCTGTATTCTGCGCTATTTCAATGCGGCCGGGGCCGATCCCGAGGGCGAGATCGGGGAATATCACAATCCCGAACCGCACATCATTCCCTTGCTCCTGGCCGCCTGCGCCACGCCCGGGACACCGTTTTCCATTCTCGGGGCCGATTATCCCACGCCCGACGGGAGTTGCATCCGCGATTACATCCATGTTGCCGATCTGGCGACAGCTCATGTTCAGGCTCTCGACTATCTGCTCTCTGGCGGGGCTCCGGTGACGCTGAATCTCGGCACTGGTCAGGGACTCTCGGTTCGGGAACTGATCGGCCTCGCCGAATCCGTCACAGGTGCCCGAATCGAGGCCAGAATTCAGCCTCGTCGGGCCGGTGATCCCCCGATCCTGGTCGCCAGTGCCGGCGCCGCAGAGCAAATCCTGGGATGGCGTCCGCGCTGGACCGATCCTCGCGATCTGCTGGCCTCGGCCTGGGCCTGGTTCACCGGGCCTTTGCCGCTTCTTCTGTCTTCCTCTCCTCTCCCCAGAACAGGGACCGGTCATGACCCAGCCCATCGCGATTATCTCCGCCGCTGACGCCAATTTCTTCGATCTGCTCCAAGGGTTGGTTTGCTCGATTCGCGATAAGCCCAAGGGCTGGAGCGTCGATTTCTACGTCTTCGATCTCGGCCTGACCGAGGCCCAGCGCGACTGGCTGCTGGTCCGGCGGGTTCAGCTCGAAACGCCGCGCTGGCCCTATCCGGTCGAGGTGCCGATCTTTATCCAGGCCTTTGTCGAGCGGTCGCGCATTCCCGATTATTTTCCTGGCCACGAGGTCTATGTCTGGATCGATGCGGATGCCTGGGTGCAGGAATGGGAGGCGCTGGAAACCTATATTGCCGGGGCGCGCCGTTACGGCTTTGCCGCCGCCGCCGAGGATGACCCGACTTACAATCGTCAGGCCATCATCGACACCCACAATGGCTCCTTTATCGAACTGGGAGTCGATATCACCGCTTTCTCCCGCACCAAGCTGCCGCTGAATGCCGGGATGTTCGCCGGCCGGGGCGATGCGCCGCATTGGGGGGCGTGGCGCGAGCTGGTGTCCAAGCGAATCGAGATTCTGGGCTATACCAGAAATCTGTTTTTCTTCGACCAGACCGCTCTGAGCATTATCCTGGATTATGGTCCTTTCGGTTATGCTCGGCTGCCGGCCCGCTATAATTGGCTGTGCTGCCACGCTTTGCCCAAGGTCACCGCCGATGGCCAGACCCTGGTCGATCCCAACATGCCGCATGCCCCGCTTGGGGTGATCCATGCTGCCAATGCCACCAAGCGTTCCTTCTTCCCGCTGGAATGCCTGGATGGGGGGCCATTGCCGCGTACCCTGGGCTATCAGGGAGTCGGACTGATCCCACCGGGGGATTACGTCTCCCCGGGTCTGTCGACCATTTTTCCCGATGCCGGCTTCCCCCAGATGATGCTGGGAGAGCGTCAGGGCAATCCCTGGCCCTATCTGCGCCAGACCATTCCCCACAATTGGTACGTCGATCGCCGGATCCCCAATTGGGGCTTTTGCAGCCGCGACGAAGCCCACATTCTCTATAATACCGCGTTGCGTTTCCGGGGGCGGCGCGCCCTGGAAATCGGGTGCCTGATGGGCTGGTCGGCCTGCCATCTGGCGCTGGGCGGTGTTCTGCTCGATATCGTCGATCCGTTATTGGCGAATGATGATGTCCGAGCCAGCGTCACCTTCTCCCTTGAAACCACCACGCAGGGAAGCCAGATCCTGTTGGCGATCGGGCAATCCCCTGACCATTTGCACGATCTGGCCCGGAGCCGGGGCTCCTGGTCGCTGTTTTTTATCGATGGGGATCATGAGGGCGACGCGCCGCTCAACGACACCATTGCCTGCGAGAAATACGCCGCTCCGGATGCGGCGATGCTGTTCCATGATTTGACCTCGCCGCATGTGGCCGCTGGCTTGGCCTATCTGCGCGATTGCGGTTGGAAAATCCGGGTTTATCACACCGCCCAGATCATGGGGGTGGCGTGGCGCGGGGACTTCATTCCGGTTGAGCATCAGCCCGATCCCAGAGTGCGCTGGGATGTGCCGGCTCATCTTGTTCCGTTGCTGCGGGATCAGAGCTGAGCTCGGATTTTCATCCCGGGAAGAACAGTACAATTTTAATCTTTTTTGATCTGTCGACTTGGCGGGATTTCTTCGGATTCTTCATTCGGCATGTGTGGGGGTGAGATCTTATTATATTAGACTCTTGGTCGGATCTTGACTTTTGGTCTGGTTATATGTTTCTTTACATATAACCCAACATAATTGTCGTCGTATCGTGCGGGCGCGATTCGGTCATGCCCCCGTCGTGCAACTGCGGAGGTGGTTCAAATGACGTCACTCATTGAGGTTTCAACAACAACACAGATCGCCGGGCTGACCACGACCTCAGTCACGGAACTGACGACCGAGGACATGCAGGCGTT
>Ga0209373_10004588_pt1 | contig 11797 bp, 9 predicted proteins | sample Higcelweek5metaG_FD_187173 | JGI IMG/M metagenome (GOLD analysis project Ga0209373, IMG submission 187173) | Freshwater pond sediment microbial communities from the University of Edinburgh, under environmental carbon perturbations - High... | ecosystem: Environmental > Aquatic > Freshwater >... | reverse complement strand
AAGTCGATGCCGATGACCCCCCACAGCCGCTCCCCGTCCCGCACGCCGCAGAGGAGCAAAATGCCTTTGTCGTCCGGATACCCGCAACTGGCGACCAGTTCGGCGGAAAAGGTCGAGCCGCCGCCGCGGTCGATGACGATCTCGCTGTCGGCGGAGAGACGCTGGAAAATCTCGCGCTCCTGCGCGGTGGAGAGGTTCCGCAGCGCGGGGAGCAGCGACGGAATTCCCTTGCGCACCCATTCCAGGCCGGAGCCGGGAACCGTCAGGCCGTCCTGGAACCGGAAGCCGAAACAGCGATCCGAATTCCGGTTGATTCCGATCCGGCGCAGGATCGACCAGACCGTCCGGTCAAAATCGTTTTCGATGGAAATCGTGCGCAGACACCCGTTCAGCAACCGCTCGTTGCGGATCAGCTCCCGCATCCGGCCGATCAGCTTGCGCTGCTTCTCCTCAAGTTTCCATTCCCGCGAAATATCCGAAAGCAACCCGACCAGCAAAACCCGGCCGCTCTCCTCGGTGAACGGGATCTTGGTCACCCGGCAGACGAATTTGCCACCGGTGATCGAGGAGAGGTCGCGAAACCCGGAATATCCCCTGCCGCTCTCGATCACCCGGCGGTCCTCCTCGCGAAAGAGCTCCGCACAGCCGGGCAGAAAGTCGGCGTCGAAATCGCTCCGCCCGATCATCGCCGCCTGGGAGAAACCGCACATCCTCTCGCACGCCCGGTTCCAGACGCGGTAACGGAATCCGTCGGCGACGTCTTTCAGAAAAATCCCGATGGGGATATTGTCGAGCACGGTGTTGAGAAAGTGTTCCGATTCCGCCAGCTTGCGCCGGGCCAGCTCCTGTTCGGTGATGTCGGTGGCGATGCCAACCAGGAGCCGCCGCCCGCCCGAACTGCGAACCGTCCGGGTGACCACCCGCAGGTATTCCGCGTCCCCGGTGACGGTCTCCGGCCGGATCTCCAAAGTGACGGAACGGCCGCAGCCGTTGAACGCGGAGCGGTCGCCGATGCGGACCCGGCCGCACTGTTCCAACTCCGCAAGAAGCTCGTCCCGGGAACAGCCGACCATCTCCTCCGGCTTCCGGCCAAACCGCGCCGCATGATTGCGGCTCGAGAACAAAAAGCGCGTCCGCCCCCCGAGCTCACGGATGAAGATCGGACAGGGCAGCGCGTCGGAGAGCAGCTCCAGGTATTCGGCCGCCCGCTCGCTGCGGCGCAGGCGGCGCAGGAAGAAAAAAAAGACAGGAAAACCGACGGCGGCAAACAGGATCCCGGCCACCGCGACGCCGACCAAAAACGGGCGCAAAAAACCGGACTCCCCGGCCGACAAGTCGGTGGAAGCCATGCACAACATTATGCCGGCCAACACTTTTCCCACTACTAACGCCCGAATCCAAATTTGTTGCTATTCTGTATTTATGGTCCAGAATTACCTTGCCTATAAGATACATTACAACATCATCGGATACAAGCCGTTATCCCAAAAAACAGCCATTAATCCCATTTTCTCAGGTCAACGGGAGCGCATCATATAACAATCGTTAGTCAAAGCATAAAATGCAGATAAAACAAAGGTCCAAAGAGACGAAAAAGACGGTCTTGAACAGGGAAAACGGGACTCGGAAACCGGGGTGGAAACCGTCTTTTTCGTCCTCCGCTCAGCGCCGGAAGGAGAGCAGGAAGGCCGCCGAACCACAGCCGTTCTTATGCAGAATCAGCGTATCTCCCGCCCGCTCCACCGGGACGGACGCGAGGTCGTTCGCATCGTCGAGCAGCACCGCGGACACTTCGGCATCAGCCATCCCGGAGACGGCGACGGCCAGCGTGTTCCGCTCGCCGCGGTAGTCGGTAACCAGGAGGCAGCCGCGCTTCCGGTCCTCCGAGAGCGCGCCAAGCAGATAAACCGTGCCGCAGGACGAAGCGGTCGCGATCCGGACCGGATACTCCGTGACGATTTCGCCGAACATCTTCATCGAGTAATAATTCTTGTTCCACCCCATGAACGGCGTGCGGAACCCCCAGGTGCCGACTTCGCCCGCGCCGTAGTAGAAGGCCGAATCGAGCGGCGTGTCGTGCCAGCCGGTGAGCACCGCCAGGTTGAACGCGGCCGAATCGATGCCGAAAACGCCGGTGGAGCCGAGGGTGGCGCGCTTGAAACTCTCCTCGGTCACCTTGCGGTGGAGCCCCTCCCAGGTCAGCAAGTAGTGCCACTCGTTGAGGCAGAGTTCGGTCTCGCGGAACCCCCGTTCATCCAGGAAGGCGCGGGCTTTGGCCGGTTGTTCGATGAGGTTGTCCGCGTCGGTGGTGTAGCAATGCCAGGAGATGAAGTCCGGCGCGACGCCCCGCAGTTTGCACGCCGCGAGCAGCGACTCGAACTTGCCGGGGTCGAACCAACAGTAGGCCGGGCCGCCGATTTTAAGTTCGGGGAATTCGCTCTTGAGCCGCTTGAGGACGATCACGAAGAACTCCTCGAACTCCGCCAGCGTGCCGGACCACATCAGCGGGCCGAGGTCGGCCTCGTTCCAGATCTCCCAGTACCGGATGGCGTAGTGAAAACCGTCCGCCCAGCCGCGGGTGTAGTGCCGGACGATTCCGGCGAGAACTTCCGCGTACCGGTCGAAATCCTCCGGCATCAGGGCGTTGAAATGCCTGCCCTTCGTGTGCTCGATGCTGGTGCCGAGCCGGTAGAACACCTCCGTGCCAAGCTCTTTGCACTGCGCGAAATATTCGTCGGTGGCGTCGAAGTAGTAGTTGGCCGGGTCGGCCGGGTCCGCCTTCGGGAGCGGGAAGAGGAAATGGGTGTCGATGATGCGCTGCCCCGGATTCCACAGCGCCCAGTCGTGGGTCCGCGACGCGGTGAACTTCATATCCGCGTACATCGGCCCGAAATCGTAGATGTTGCGGTTCGACATCCGCGGAACCGCGTTGGATCCGTGGAGACGTTTGCGGATGGTTCCGGATTCCCGGCTGAAATCCGCGCTGGCAATGACCGGTTCGAGCATGATCGGCTTCCTTCTTTTGTTTTTGCGCCATTCAACCCCGGCTTGCATTCAAGTCCGGATGGCGTATATTATATTCGAAACCGGGAATTAATGCAATCAACGGAGCCGCCAATCGATTATGCGATTCCGCCAAAAGTGAGGATGCCCTTGGAAATTCCGCACTGCTACCGGCTGGAACGGCTGGAACGCCGCTTCCGCTACCCGTACCGGCTGAGTGAAATCGGCTGGATGCCGCACCATCTCTACATTCACGACCACACGGTGATCACCGGGTGTTTCGTCTGCCTCTCCTGCAATCACGAGGGGTGCTCCGAAGCGCTGGTGGACGGGCGGCGGCTGGAGTCGGCCGGGGACTTGCCGCATTTTTCGATCCTGCCGCCGGGGACGCGGATTCATACGCTGCGGGCGACTTACCATGACGAGTTGTACTTCAAATATCCGCCGGAGTGCGTCGCGGCGCTGCTCGACTTCTTCGGGCCGGAGGTGATGAAGTCGCCGCGCTTCTCGCTCTCCGGGTTCCCGGAGGAGATCATCGCCGAGATCCGCGACGAACTGCTCAACCCGGACGCGCCGGGAGCCGCCGACCGGCTGGACCAGCTGGCGATCCGCCTCTTCAGCGAAATCCTGCTCCGTTTCCGCGCCCCCGCCGAAACCGGGCGCGCTGACCGGTTGAAGCTCCACGCCATCGCGGCGGAACTGCGGCGCGGCGCGGCGCTCGCCCCCCTGCTCAAAAAGCACGGCTACAGCGAACGCACCTTCTACCGCGAATGGCGGCGGGTGTTCAAGCTCTCGCCGAACGCCTACAAGCTCGGGAACATGCTCGACTCCGCCCGCGCCCTCTTGTCGGAGAGCGAGCTCAAACCGGCCGAAATCGCCGAACGCTGCGGCTTCGGCAGCACCGTCTACTTCTACCAGCAGTTCCGCAAACGGCTCGGAACCACGCCGCTCGAATACCGCGAGGCAACGCGCAATCAGCTTTTCTCCTGACGTTGGGAATTTGCTTTTTGGCGCGACCCGTGTATATTAGCGGGATGCTTGAACTGCCGAACAAATTCCGCGCGTGGCTCTGGGTACCCACCGCTTATTTCGCCGAAGGGGGGCCGTATATGGCGGTCTCGACGGTTTCGGCGATCCTCTTCAAATCGCTCGGCATGGAGAATCGTTACGTAGCGCTCTGGACCGGGCTCATGATGCTGCCGTGGTCGATCAAGCCTTTGTGGGCGCCGTTCGTCGATCTCTTCCGCACCAAGCGGCAGTGGATCTTGGCCACTCAGCTCGTCATGGCGCTGCTCTTCGCCGGAATCGCCGCGCTGATCGTCCAAGAGGATCTGACCGTGCTCCTCATCGGGCTCTTTTTCCTGCTCGCCTTCGCCTCGGCCACCCACGACGTCGCGGTGGACGGGTTTTACCTCATCGCGCTCGACAAACACAGCCAGGCGCTGCTCTCCGGGCTGCGCGGCACCTTCTACCGCCTCGCCTCGATCTCGGTGCAGGGCGGACTGGTCATGCTGGCCGGGTACGTCGAGTCGCGCCACGGCGGACTGCGGACCGGCTGGTCATACGCGCTCTATACGGCGGCGGCGGCGATGGCGCTCGTCCTTGTCTGGCACGCCGCCGTGCTGCCGCGCCCGGCGGACGACGGCCCGGCGGGGGAAGGAAAGTTCTCCGCCGATTTCCTCGAATCGTTCCGCAGTTTCTTCCGGCTCGAAGGCATTCTTCCGCTGCTCCTCTTCCTGCTGCTTTTCCGGGTGGCCGAAGCGCAGCTCGGCAAGATCGCCCCGCTCTTCCTGCAAGGGAGTCCGGCGGAAGGCGGCCTCGGTCTCGGCCTCCTCGAAATGGGGCGGCTCTACGGCACCGTCGGCCCGGTGGCGCTGCTGCTCGGCGGAATCCTCGGCGGAATCGCCGTCGCCGCCTTCGGCTTCGGGAAAACCGTCTGGCCGATGATCTGCGCGATCAACCTGCCGGATTTCGTCTACGTCTACCTCGCCGTGGAACGCCCGGCGTCGCAGTGGATCATCGGGAGCTGCATCGCCGTCGAACAGTTCGGCTACGGCATCGGCTACACCGCGATATTGCTGGTGATGGTCGCGTTGGCCGAACGCTCCGGCAGGTTCAAAACCAGCCACTTCGCCATCATGACCGGAGTGAGCATTCTCGGCATGATGGCGGTCGGCAGCGTCTCCGGCTGGATCGAGGAACGCCTCGGCTACGCCGGATTCTTCTGGTATGTCATCGTCTGCACCATCCCGAGCTTCCTCGTCGCAATCCCGGCGGTGCGGCTGATCCCGGCCGATTTCGGTAAGAAACAGCCGCGCTGAACCGTTCAGCGCAGCCAGTCGATCAGGAAATAGGTCAACGCCGAACAAAGCGCGGTGAGCGGAATGGTCATGAACCAGGCCAGCACGATTCGCCGCGCCGTTCCCCAACGCACACCGCGGGCCCCCTCCACCGAGCCGACGCCCATGATCGAACCGGCGATCACGTGGGTGGTGGACACCGGGATGCCCAGGTGGGCGGTCCCCATCAGCACCAGCGCGGCGGACGATTCGGCGCAAAATCCCTCGGTGGGCCGGATCTTGGTGATGCCGGTCCCCATCGTCTTGACGATGCGCCAGCCGCCCATCATGGTGCCCAGGCCGATGGCGGCATAACACGAGAACGCCACCCAGCCGGGAATATCCAGCGTCTCGCCGACCCCGCCGCAGACCAGCGCCAGCGAAATCACGCCCATCATCTTCTGGGCGTCGTTGGTGCCGTGCCCGAGGCTGTACCAGGAGGCGGAAAACAACTGGAGATAGCGAAAGACGCGATTGGCCTGCATGTGGGGCATTTTCCGGAAAAGATTGAGGGTGATCACGGTGAAAACCATCGCGCCGATCAACCCCAGCAGCGGCGCCACGGCGATAAAGACGATCACCGGAATGATGCCGGAAGCGACCAGCTTGCCGTTCTCGATGCCGAGATGCCCGAGAATCACGATCTGCGGCCCCGCCGCGGCCAGTCCCGCGCCGATCAGTCCGCCGATGATGGCGTGGCTGCTGGAGGTGGGCAATCCGAAAATCCAGGTGATGATGTTCCAGATCACCGCCCCGATCAAGGCGGCCAGCAGCACCACCAGTTTGGCGTCCGGCGCGGCGATCATATCCATATGGATGATGCCGGAACTGACCATCTTGGCGATCGCGTGGCCGAACGCGAAATAACCGACGAAATTGGCCACTCCGGCCAGCCCGACCGCCTGAAGCGGCGTCAGGGTGCGGGTGACCACCACGGTGGCGATGGCGTTGGCGGCGTCGTGAAATCCGTTGAGGAAGTCGAACAGCAGCGCCAGGACGATCACCAGGATCAGCGTAAACATCAGCATAGTCATATCATCTGCTCCCGCGGCGCGTCAACCGTTTTTGATCTTGATGCCGCGGACCAGCTTGCCGATATCGTCGAGATCGTCGATGGTCGCCTCCAGCGACTCGTACACCTCTTTGAACTGGATCATCTTGACGGTCAGACTCGTATCCTTGCGGTCGAAGAGTTCCGCCAGACTGACGTTGAAGAGTTCGTCGGCCTGATTTTCCAGCTTGTGCATCTGTTCGACCTTCTTGCGCACCTTCTGGCGGGTGCGCAGATCGTGAACAATCTCCTGCTGCAGTTTGGCGATGGAGACCATGATGTCGCAGAACTCGCAGACATGGACCGGCATCTTGCGGATCTGGTAAATTTCGATGATGCGGGCGAGGTCCTTCAGTTCGTCGAGCGGTTTCTCCATATTCACCGCCAGCGTATGAATGTCTTCACGGTCGAGGGGGGTGATGAAGCATTGGCTGAGCTCTTCAATGATGGTCATTTCGAGCTCATCGCCCTTCCGCTCGAAGTCGCGAAGGGTGAAGAGCCGCTTCTTCAGATCGCCCTGGGACAGGGTTTCGATCTGGACCGCCAGGTCGTGAAACGTGACGCAACTGTTGTAGACATGATCGCTCAACTGTTCGAGGTAATCGAAAAACTTCGTTTCCCGCGGCAACAGCAGATCCAGCAGATTGAACCCCATCTCATTCCCTTCCTTGTCGTTCCAGTCAGCGACTCCGCAAACGGCGGCGCAACCATTTCTTAATATACCGGAAGGAACATGCAAAAGCAAATTCGGATGGAGCAATTCAGAACAATTTCTTCGGATGCGGTACCCGGACGCGGTTGCCAAAAGTCCGAACGGGACTTTCGGCGGAACCGCCGTCCGTCCCGTCCGTCCTTCAATGCTGGAACGAAGGCGACGCGATCTGAATTTCGGTGTGCCCGGACTCCTCGTAAGCACGAAGCCCCATGTCGCGGCCGACTTCGCGCAGGTGCGTCGCCAACGCCAGGTGAAGCGAAACATCCGGAAAACGCCCGCCGTTCCACGCCGCCAGCGCGGCGTCGATGAACATCGGTACGAAGGTTTCGCCGGAATTCGTGTGCCAGGTGGTTTCGAGGAGGCCGAAGAGCTTCCGCTTCTCCGCCATCGCCCCGGTCTGCCGGATTCCCTTGCGGTCCATCCACGGGCAGATCATCACCTCGAAGCCGTGCTCCTGAAAGAACGGCGAAGTGGGCCACCCTCCGTCCGGATCCGCTTCCGGCGCGACGCCGTACTGCCAGTCGGCGATCAGGATGTCTTTCGGCAACACATCGAGCAGCCCGGCGGTGCGGGCGTCGCCGCAGACGATGCACTCCTTCCAGCGCGGATCGCCGGTCTCAAGCAGCATGTCGTGCCACATGATCACCCGCGCGCCGCGCGTTGCGAACAAATCGCGGAAGAAGGCGATGTGGCTGCGAAGCAGCTCGACCGGCTCCCGCCCGGCGCATTCGCGGCAGGTCTGGAAGTCGTAGGCCTCGTCGCAGCCGATGTGGAAATACGGCGGATTCCCGTAGAACTCATAGAGTTCCGCCGTCAGCTCGGTCAACACCTTGCGCGTCTCCGGGTTGGAGAGGCAGAAGCTCCACCCCGCCGGCTCGAACAAGGGCGCGAGCTCCGGGTGCGCGTCGAGCACCGCGTGCTTCGCCGTTCCCCCCCGGCTCATCGAGGCGTGGCCGAAGAGGTTGAATTGCGGAATGAGCGTGATGCCGCACTCCGCCGCCGCTTCGCGCAACTGTTCGAACTCTTCCCGGCTCTTCTTCCGGTCCGCCCAGCCGAACTCCGGGTGCGAGCGGAACGGGAAAACGCCCCACGATTCGATCACCGCGTAGTTGAACTTGTGATACGCCGCCAGCCGAATCTGCTTCTCGACGAACCACATCGGCGTCTCCGGGAAGATGCAGAGGTGGATACCCCGGAACGCCAGAACCGGGGCGTCGTGAATTTCGCATGCCTGGAGCACGTGATTCCGGGTGACCGCCGTGCCGCGTTCGGGCTCGGCGAGCTGGCGCAGCGTGCCAAGCGCGTATTCCAGCCCGGCGGCGGTGCGCGAAACAAGCGCGATCCGCTCCGGAGAAACATTGATGCGGTACTCCTCATCGGCGAATTCCGCCGCGCCGCCCGGCGTCGCCGAGACGGCGGGAACGACGTTCCAGAATTGCCGGAACCGCTTGTTCACAATTTTCGCAAACTCATCCGTGGCGACCTCGACCCGGACGCCGTCGGCAATCACGCAGACGCCGTCGCGGAAAGAGACCGATTCCGGCTGCGGAATCATCCGCTGGTTCAACACCTCGTTCAGCCGTTCTTTCATGGCGATATCCTTTTCAGTTGACCGATTCCGGACGCCCGGTCCGGATGCTTTCATAACAGGCGTTCATCACTTCGATCGTCCGGCGGTGCCGGCGGAGATCGATCAATGGCGTTCTCTTATTACGAATACACCCGACAAACTCATCGATCAAGCCGATCCACTCGTCAAAATAGGTATATTGCACGGTATAGCGGTCGTTGGGCGCGCCGTTGTGGTAGACGTTCGGGCCGAAACAATCGCCGACGAGGACGCCTTTTTCGCCGGTTATTGTGAGGTTGACCTCCATCCGTTTCGGGTAGACCTCCCAGCCGGGGCCCGGCACCTTAAGGCGCTCCTCCATCCGCGACCACGAGGGGTCGAAGAGAAACGCGGTGCCGTCCTTCAGCCTGCCGTTGACCAGCAGCATGTCTTCGACCTCCAGCTCTTTGCGGAGATTCGGCGCGACTTCGGCGTAGACCGATTCGAAGTCGGAGCCGGTCAGGTGGCGGACGAGATCAAACACGTGCGGGTGGTCGCAGAGCGCGCCGCCGCGGAACCGCGCGTCGCCCGACCGGAGCGGAACGCGGCGGCCGTAGGACGACTCCGGCACCCCCTGCCACGGGAAGGCCCAGACCGGAGACAGCGTGATGTTGGTCGCCTGGATCGACAGGATCCGGCCGAGCGAACCCGCCGCGATCAGCTCCTTCAACCGGCGCACCACCGGGTTGTAATGCATCTCAAGCTCGACCTGGCAGACGATTCCGGCCCGGTCGCAGAGCGCGATCATCTCGTCGTACTCCGCCATGTCGAAGGTCGGGATCTTCATCGAGAGGATGTGGATTCCGCGTTCGGCGCAGAACCGCACCTGCTCCATGTGTTTGCTGTTGGCGCTGGCCAGCACGACGGCTTCAATGTCGGGGTGCGCGGCGAACATCGCCTCGGCGCTGTCGTAGCAGGGAACGCCGGTCTGATAGAGCGCGTAGACTTCGCGCGCCGCCTTCTCTTCGGCGCAGACGGCGACCCAGTCGAGTTTCGGATTGTCGCGAAGTGTCTGGTAATATTTGCGAGTATGCCCGTGGGTAAGGGACATCATGGCGATTTTCAACGGTTTCATGGTCAGAACTCCCCGACTTTTCCGTCGCGGCCGGATTCAAAAACGGCGCGCGCACACTTTTTCGCGTTCCCGGCGGCGGCGTTCCATGCCGCGCCGAGTTCCGGATTCGACAGCACGGCGAAAGCCGCCCGGACCAGTACGATCTCTTCGCCGGAGAATCCGAACAGTTCGAAATCGACGTCGGTGTAGCGGCGCTCGCCGCCCTCCGCGTAGAGATAGAGACTCGATTGCGGAACCTGCGTATCGACGCAGCGGTCCGACGCGACGCCGCGCGCGGCGATGATCTCGTGGCGGTCGATCACGTCCGCCCCTTCCGGCAGCTTGTTCGAGCACTCGATGGAAGCCTTGACGCCGCCTTCCAGCGCGGCGATGACGTTGGCCGCGCAGCCGCCCGGCGCGATCGCGGCGAAGACATGCTCCACCGGCTTCCCGGTGATCCAGGCGGCGAGGTCGAATTCGCGCACCAACTGCGCTTCCAGTTCACCGCCCGCCGTGATTGACGCGAAGCGGAGGGTGGAAATCCCTTCAAGCGTACCGTTCGAAGCGATGTTGCGGAGTTCGACGAAGCGGCGTTCGACCCGCCACGGCAGGAGCGTCACTTTTCCCGCTTCCGTTTCCAACACTCCGCCGGGGAGGATGGCCCCGGTGCGGACGACCGAATACTTCTCCCGGAGCGCGCCGAGCGCCCGGTTCATTTGCGTGATGTTCATGATTTACAGACTCTTGATTCTGGGTTTATATTCCGCGAGGTAGGCCGCGTTGGCCTCGTCGCCGCCGGGAGCGTTGGCGCTGTGCCAGACCGGCGGGGTGATCCCGCGCCGGACGCATTCGCGGACGCACTCGATTTCGAGGAAATGGGCGATGGCGAAATCCACCAGGTTCGACACCGGCGCAATCGGCGTATCGAAGCCCGGCACCTCGACCACCGCGTCGCCGACCGGATTGTAGTCGTCGATGCAGACGTCGGCGAGATCGAAGAGGTTCTTGCCGGAGGGGTGGCGGATGAAGTGGTCTTTGGGCATCCCCTCCTGCCAGAGCGAACTCGACACCGCGACGATGACCGCCCCGTTCCTCTTCGCCTCGAGCGCCGCGTCGATGGTCGCCGCGTTGATCCCGATGTTGTGGAAAATGATCAGCAAATCGCCCGGCTTGAGGTCGTAATATTTGAGGATCGACGCGCCGTAGTTGACGCAGCGTTCGAGCGCGAGATACTTGAGCGCCTGGTTGAAGACCGAGAGCCCGGTTTCCATGATCGGGTTGATATTCGCCAATCCGCCCGCCCGGAAGAACATCTCGCCCATCACCAGCGTGGTGTGCCCGCCGCCGCCGTAGACGCTGATCAGCCGGTTGTTTTCGATGGCGTCGGCCATCAGGGCGCCCGCCCGGCGGAGGTTGTCCGCCTGTTTCTCCATCACTTCGCCGAGGTTTGCGAACGCCTTCGCGGCGTACCCGAGATCGTCGAACTTCTTCATTTGACACCCCTGATGCGTTTATAGTTTTCCCCGATCGCATCCCACAGCTTCAAGGCGTCGGGAGCGGCGAGGACGGTTCCGTAACCGCCGCGATAGGTCCAGCTCGCCAGCCGGTCCACGCCGAGCGAAGCGTAGAGGTCCACGACTTTGCCGATTTGCGCGAACTCCTTCGGCTGCTTGTAGTAGCCCATGAGCCAGCGTTCGGACTGTTTGCCATATTTCTTCGCAACCTCGACGGTGCGGCGGGTGATGTGTTCAAAGAACGCTTCCGGGAGCTCCCACGCGATGATCGTGGTCGAAAAGACGTCGAAGTACGGGCACGCCGCAACCATATCCCAGTTGTCGTAGCCGCGAAGCTCGGTGACGTAGTAGGAGTTGAGCGTGGCATGGACGCAGCAGGTGATCTCCATCTGCGGCTTCAATTCCTTGATCCGGCGGGAGGTGTCGGAGAGGATCTCCAGCGCCTCGCGCCAGCGGAACATCTTCACGTCGTCGTTCATCACCCTCGGCATTTCGTAACCGTAGTAGTCGGC
>Ga0209373_10004587_pt1 | contig 11798 bp, 7 predicted proteins | sample Higcelweek5metaG_FD_187173 | JGI IMG/M metagenome (GOLD analysis project Ga0209373, IMG submission 187173) | Freshwater pond sediment microbial communities from the University of Edinburgh, under environmental carbon perturbations - High... | ecosystem: Environmental > Aquatic > Freshwater >... | reverse complement strand
ATAGCGAATCGCGGCTCCGGCCATACCGCCCGCGAAGGCCTTGGCGGAGAACGCTCCCTTAAATATCGTGACGAACGCGCCGGGCACGAGGTCAAAATGCGCAACGATAATCACGAGACTGATGATCACGTAGAAAATGATCATGAACGGGACGAAGAACGAAACGACCGTACCGATCGACTTGATGCCGCCGAGGATTACCAGCGCGAGCGTGATAACGAGCAGGATCGCGATTATCCACGTAGGAATATTGAAGGTTCCGTTCAGCGCGGTAGAGATGGAATTCGTCTGAACGCCGCTGCCGATACCGAATGAGGCAAGAACCGCGAATACGGCAAATATGATTCCAAGCCATTTCGCGTTAAGGCCTTTCTCGATGTAGTACATCGGTCCGCCGGCCATCATGCCCTTCTCGTCGGTTACGCGATATTTTACCGCGAGTATCGCCTCGCCGTATTTGGTCGCCATGCCCACGAGCGCGCTCATCCACATCCAGATCATCGCGCCGGGTCCGCCTAGCACAACAGCCGTCGCCACGCCGACGATGTTTCCGGTTCCGACGGTCGCCGCAAGCGCCGTCATTAGCGCCTGGAAATGCGATATGTCACCCTTGGAATTATTATCTTGGTGCTTGGTGAAAGCCAAACCCAATGCATAAGGGAGTTTCCTGAACTGAAGACCCTTGATCCTGATGGTCAAAAAAAGACCCGTTCCGATCAAGAGTATTAAGACCGGAGGTCCCCACACGAAATTCGAAACCGCCGAAATGATCTGTTCCATTACTTCATTCCTTTGTATATTAGAGACATTGGCGATTATTATACACCAGAGAAGGAACTCGGGGGGAATTATCTATGTTTTTTGACGGATACTATCTATTGTTAGTCGTACCGACGCTGATATTGTCGATCTATGCGCAAATCAAGGTAAAGTCGACCTTCTCAAAGTATTCCAAGATATCGAACAAACGAGGCCTGACAGGAAGCGAGGCCGCGCTCATGCTCATGAGGGCAAATTCCATAACCGATGTTTCGATAGAACGGACCGCGGGATCCCTCACTGACCATTACGACCCTACCTCGAAGGTTCTTCGCCTTTCTCAGCCGGTATACGGCGAGACATCGATCGCCGCGATCGGCGTCGCGGCCCACGAAACGGGACACGCGATCCAACACGCAAAAGCCTACGGGCCACTCGCGCTCCGAAGCTATCTTGTCCCCGTCGCGAACATCGGCTCGATGTTTGGGCCTTATGTCGCGATGGCGGGGCTTTTCTTTGGGATGCCTTTCCTGCTCAATATTGGAATCGTCCTATTTTCCGCTGCGGTCGTATTTTACCTCATTACCCTACCGGTCGAATTCAACGCCTCTAGCAGGGCACTCGCCATGCTTTCCGAAAAGGCTATCCTTTCGGACGACGAGCTTGTCGGCGCGAAAAAAGTGCTTTCCGCGGCCGCGATGACCTACGTCGCCTCGGCCCTGACGGCAATGGCCAGCCTCCTCAGGCTCATTCTGCTATCGAGAAGTCGCGATTAGATAATCCGCGTCGGCTATGGTATACTCATCGGCAATGATGACAAAAGTAACCGCCGACGCGTTGATAGACGGCCTTTCAACCGTTATAAAGGGAAAACACGACCAGCTAGAGCTTTTCGTGACCGCATACCTTTCCGGGGGACACGTTCTCCTTGAGGACGTCCCAGGGCTCGGAAAGACGACGCTCGCGAAAGCCTTGGCCCGCCTTATCGGTTCCGGAACGGGTAAAAAACCATCCACGTTTAAGCGAATTCAGTTCACGCCGGACCTGTTACCGAACGACATCACCGGCGTTGACGTCTTCAATCCGGTTAAGCAAGGCTTCGATTTCATGCCTGGCCCGATATTCTGCGATATCCTGCTAGCGGACGAGATTAACCGCACGACCCCGAAGGTTCAGTCGGCGTTGCTGGAGGTTATGGCCGAACGCCAGGTAACCACCGGCGGCGCGACGAGGGCCATAGGTCCCTCTTTCTTCGTGGTCGCGACGCAAAATCCCGTCGAGTCCGAGGGTACCTATCCCCTTCCCGCGGCCCAGCTGGACCGTTTTATGCTTCGCCTTTCGCTTGGCTATCCGGACGAGACCGCCGAGCTTTCCGTCATGCACGACGACCCTTCGGAATCGGTTCTCCCGACATTAAAGCCAATCGTCGCGAGAAGCGCCGTTGAATCCGCAAAGAAAGAAAGCTCGGGCGTTTTTTGCCATCCGGCGCTCGAAAGGGCGATACTTGCCACCGTTCGGAAAACGCGCGAGCATCCAGCGATACTTCTCGGCGTTTCCCCGCGGGGCGCTTTGCATCTGCTCCATGCCGCAAGAACGCTCGCGCTCGTGCGCGGACGGGATTGGATAGACTCGGACGACGTTTTAGATCTATCCGTTCCCGTTTTGGCGCATCGCATCATCGGGAAGAAATCGGGAACCGACGTTGACGGCATCGTTAGGACGATAGCGACCGAGGTCCTCCGCGAACTGGAAAAAACGACTGATTGGTCAAAAAAACCGACGGACGGTTATGGCAAAGCCTAACGGGCATAAAGCGTTCTCCGTATCTTCTCGCGGCATTGCGATGACAATCACGGCAGCGGCGCTCCTTTTCCTTGGCATATCGCGCGGTGAATTGATGGCGACGCTCTGCGGGGTTTTTCTATCGTCGTTTCTTCTTTACTCTTTTTCGCTTGCGGGAATTGCCCGCCTTTTGTGGGGAAAATCGACGACTTCCTTCGGGTGGAAACATGGCTCCCCAAAAGGATTTGAGTGCTCCGTTCAGCTTCGCGGCAGGAGTCGAATGGCCCAATCCCTCGCGCGGTTTGTTTTCGAGATCGATTATCAAGCCGGAGAAAATCGTCCATTTTATCTTTCCATTAACCTGGAAGGATTGAACACCGCGGCCTTTCCCGCGCTACCTCCGCGCGGGAATTACGAAGGCGGAGATCCGCGCCTGCGAATAACGGACTACCCCGGTTTTTTTTCGTTTTGCGTCCCGCAAAATGGCGGTACCGTACCGGAACGACTCATCGTGATTCCCGAGCCCTATCCCGTTCCATTGCCATTCTTTCCCGGCGGAAAAACGGGTATCGTCCGGGGAAAAGGGGTTTTTAACCGCTCGGAGGATCTTTTCGACGCGCGCCCCTACCAGCTTGGCGACGATCCCAGAAAGATAAATTGGAAGTTGTTCGCCCATACCGGTAAGCTTGCCGTCCGTCAAGGAGACCTCCTTCCGCCCCCGTCCTCGGAAATACTTATCCTGATCAACTGCTATATTCGTTCGCCGAATCAACGCTCGGTCAGAGAGGCCTTCGACTCGCTGATCGCGCGCGTCGCGTATATCGCCGAAGCCTTGCTTTCCGAGCGGCGAATCGTCTCGCTGCGGTTTAATGGGCATACCGGCGAACCGATTACGGTCAGTCTGGATCCGACGGATCCGGCGTCTCCGCACCGTTTATATACTTACTTGGCGGACGTCACGCTTACGTCTTCCGTAACCGCGGAATCGATGATCCGCGCGGCCAGACCATCGGGGATCGCGACCGTTTTCGCCTCGCTTCCGACGCTTGCCTTGCCCGACGCGAGAGCGTTATCCGAAGAGGGAATTCAGCTTGCGCTAATAGGCCCGGCCGATATCGTCGCCGACCGCGTTAACGCCGCGTCATTCATTCGAGAGCTCTTATTCGTTCCCGATCGCCTGGGCCAAAGGGGCCTCAAGGTCCTCAACGGATCGCGTCCTTTCTCTTTCCCGGAAACGCATGCCTTGCTCGCCAAGGAGGGCGTCCATGCCGAGGAGATTTAACCTTGCCTTTATCGCGCGCGCCGTCTCGTTATGCCTTATCGCGGCTATTCCGGCGCTGTACCTTACTCAGATAGCGCATCCCGCGGCATTTATCGGGCTGTGCGCGTTGGCCGTATTTGCCGGATTCGCGTTTGAGAGGCTTCGACTTCGCATTCTTCCTTCGGCGCTCGCGATAGCGGCTTCGCTCTATATCATGGGATCTCTCGTCTATTTCGCGTTCGGTTCGTTTCATATTACCGCGTTGGATTCCATATTCCTTCACCTAGGGCTTTCCGCCTGGCTCATTTTCTCGATATCCTTCATCGTCCTGCTATCCACGATAGCCTGGATTCGATTTTCGCTTTGGCGATCATTGGAACCACCGATCCAAGCGCTCGCGTTTTGCCTTCTTTTTTGGTGGCAAAACAACCATTCGATGACCATTTTCAGCCATCCCGTAAAGGCGGCCTTATTCGCGCTTTTCTTCCTTCTCGCGATTGTTTTGCAAATGTCTTGCGCGGGCGGAAAAAAGAAATTTCTACTCTCCTTCGCTCTTTTTATCCCAATCGCGTGCGGCGCGATCCTCTTTATGCTGAGTTCATGGAGCGCCCTTGCCGTATCGAATAACGGGGGCTTAATCCAACCGACTCTTTTCCGTTTCGATTTTTCCCCGTACCTGACGCTCAAGGACGAGATAAAGATGAACGATACCCTCGTCCTTGTCGTGCGGACCAAGCAGGAAAACACCATGTCCTTGCTTCGGCGCGTTTACCTCTCTGGCTGGGATCCGTCGAAAGGGTTTTACGAAGCGTCCGCTCCCAATGAACGCGCGCAGATTAAGCAAGTCCCGAAAGCCAAAACGGAGTATCAGGATCCCGGATACGCCTTACGCGCTCGCGCGGTTCAGGAATACTTCATCGTCAACTTCGACCCAACGTCGCTGATCGCCATGGACTATCCCGTTTCCGTGACCCCGTATCAAATTTGGGATTCAAAGTCCTTCAACGGCGCGTATACCGTGACGAGCCGGTCGTCGGGGTTTATGCCCTTCGAGCTTTTTGACAGTAAGGCCCCGCAGGGCGGCGATGTCGGCATGAACGCCAAGGAACTGGAATTCTATACCCGTATTGACCCGGCGACGGAGAAAAAGATCATACCGCTCGCGAAAGAAGTAACCGCGGGCATAACCGGCTACTACGATAAAATCCTCGCCATGAATTCCTTTTTCCATGACGGCGATTACCGATACTCTCTCAAGCCGGGAATGGCGGCGGACGGTGACCAACTTTCGCATTTCCTGTTCGTGACCAAAAAGGGCTACTGTACCTATTTCGCCTTCTCGATGTGCCTGTCGCTCCGAAGCCTGGGAATCCCGTCCAGGGTCGCCGCTGGGTTCTTTATCCAACCGGATTCCGGAAATCTCGATTACTATCCGATCCGGGCAAGCATGGCCCATGCTTGGGTCGAGGTTTTCTTTCCGGAGTACGGCTGGATCTCGTTCGATCCGACCACCTCGACGGTCGCCGAGGGCGAGGACCTTCAGTTATCCAACAACCCCGGCGGCGATGAATTCACGAAGCTTCTGGGGGAGATTATCGACAAGCGAGCTCAGTTAATCCCAGCCAAGAACGATGATACTACCGGCGCCAACTCCGCCTCGACTGCGGGGTTAATCGGCTATTTGCTTGCCAGGGCCCGGCGTTCAGCGTTCTTAGTCTCTTTGGTCATCGCGGCCCTTGCCATTCTGTTGGTTAAGCTACGCTTTTTCTTGACCGTGAAAAAATCCCGTAATAACCGCAAGGTCATACTTCTCATTTCCCGCAAGCTTTACGCCGTATTCTCCCACAACGGAAAAATCAAGCGAGGATCGGATTCAAAGAGGGAATTCTATTCGCGCCTTGGCGATCCCTCGCTGCAAGCGCTTTATCGCCTTGAGCAAAAAGCGCGATATGCCCCGTCCTGCGACGAGGAGGACGCCAATCAGGCCCGGGCAATATACGCGGAAATGTCCAACCGCCCGGGAAAGCTCCGCAAGTTGCGCTCGTTCTTCACGTTCGCGTGCATGATCCTCTCGCTAAGCCTTGTCTCGCCGGAAACGAAAGACGGGTTTACCGACGCGCGGCTCCTAAACGATGCTCAGCACGCGATCGCCTCGGAAAACTGGGAAGAGGCGCTCGACTTGCTCTCCCGGGGAATTGCCCTTTTCCCCGATAACCCCGACTTTCATTTTTCGCTTGGTTCCGTATACTCAAAAAAAGAACTATACGACGCCGCGTTAAAGGAACTTACGACGGCTCTCGATCTTGGCTATGCCGATAACGAGCTACTCTCGGAACTTTCCAACGTAGCTGGATACCTTAACAGGGATTCAGACGCGCTATCTTACCTGTCCCGGTATCTTCAAAAGGCCCCCGACGATCTCGTGGCCTGGTCAAACTATGGATGGCTATGCTACAAGACGAACCAATTGGATGAAGGGATTACCGCGCTTCACCGAGTTACCGACGCTCATGGACCGGACGGCAACTTATACGTGGGGCTTGGAAACCTCTACACCGCGGCCTTCGATTATCCCCAGGCAAAAAAATACTACACACTCGCGATCAACCTCGCGGAACGAAAGCACCAAGCCTATCTTGCGTCCATCTACTACTATAATCGATCCATTCTCGAGGAAGTCTTTTTCCACTTCGACGAAGCCTACGACGACACGATCAAATCCCTCGCGGCTTCGGCGCGGTCCTCCGGCTATCTAATGCAGGGGGAACTTGAACTTCGTAAGCTGGATTTTCGGGCGGCCCTGTCGCAATACGGCAAGGCGAACAATCTCGACTCAACCCCGCTCGCCTTGATGGGACTGGCAGAAACGATGAACCAGGCCGGATACCCCGATACGGCTTTGCAATACCTCTCTAAAATCCGCGAAAAAAAAGACATGTCATGGATCGCGAATTACGGAACGACGACCGATCAATTCAGGGCCGATCTCCAGGGACTCTATCGCGACGCGTATATCTTAAAGCGCGTATCGGAAAAGCGCCGAGTTGTCCACAACTTCTCCACACTCTTCTCCAAACTAAAAAACATGATTACCTATTCCTACCTGTCCTGGTACCATGATTCCCTTTACAGGATAGAAAATCAGAATGTTGCCCGATATTACGCGCGTTCAGAAATGAAATTTCACGACACAAAAGGACAAGGTCTCTTTAAAAATAGTTTTTATTTCTTGGCTTTCAACAAATGGAAAAGAGTCGCGATACCATACCTCGATGAGGCCTCAAAAATCGAGCTTCAGTATATTCCCGATGCTAAGCCTTCTTATCTTTTTGAAAGAGGGCGTCTCTTGCGTTCTAGGAGCTTCTTGGATGACGCTATTACTCAACTAAATCCCGAATGGGAGCGCAAAACGCTCGCAAAAGCTATATCCGAGCGCATAAAACTAGATAACTCCCCATATAGCAAACATTATGGCGATCTTTGCTCCACTTTGATTCAATTAGATCCCACGCATTTCATTGAATATGACATTCACTTGCCCGTAACTTTTCAGCTCTCAAAAGGATCTAGCTCAATAAATTCAAGAGCGGTAAAGACAATACGTTCTTATCTTACCAAGTCAGGATTCATTTCAGTGAATGCCTCTCCGTTGGTCATTAAAATTTCCGAGGATAAAAACGATATCCGGGTTTCTCTACTTGACATGAACAGAAACAACACTGTTTATACACAGGTTTTACACAACACTTCTATTAACACCTCAGATTTAGCACAATTTGTTAACAGTTTTTCCACATCGGTGTTTCGCACCACGCTTTCAAATTAAAAAAAAGGCTGCCCGGCATACACATGCCAGACAGCCCTTTCTTTTAGTTACCGCGCTTATTTTGCGGAGATAAGCTCAAGATCAAAGGCAATGTACGCGTTACCGGGAATGACGCCGCCGGCACCGGCCTCGCCATACGCAAGCTCCGGAGGAATAACGATAGTCCTCTTCTCGCCAACCTTCATCTCGAGGGCCTGAGAGTCGAATCCGGGAATCAACTGTCCTTTGCCCACGGGGAACGATAGGGGCTCATGCATGTCGGAATCGTCAAAAACGGTTCCATCAAGAAGATAGCCCTTATATTTCATCGTCAGGGTTTGACCGACTTTGACCGCGGCTCCGGTGCCCACTTTCGTGATCTCAAAGTACACGCCCGATTCCGCCTTCTTGGCATTGGGCCATTTCTGGGCGATTTTCGCAAGAACGTCTTTTCGGCCTGCCTCAACCATGGATTTCTGGCGCTCGGCGTTAGCCGCGATATACTTGTTAAAATCGGCCTGAGTCGCGGAGAAAGCCTTGGCTTCGCTGCCCTTGCGCTCGATCTTCACGGAAGTGATCAGGTCGCCCTGAGCGATGGCGTTAACGACGTCCTGTCCCTCTATGACGCGACCGAAGATGGTGTGCTTGCCGTTAAGCCAGGGTGTCGCCACATGGGTAATGAAAAACTGGCTACCGTTCGTTCCCGGTCCGGAATTAGCCATGGAAAGAACGCCGGGGCCGTCATGCTTAAGAGAGGGGTCAAACTCATCGGGGAACCGATATCCCGCGCTTCCCGTGCCATTACCGGCGGGATCGCCGCCCTGAATCATGAAATCCTTAATAACCCGGTGAAACGTCAAACCGTCATAAAAATGCTTTCCCTTCGTCGCGTCGAGTGTTCCCTCCGCGAGTCCGACGAAATTGCATACCGTCATCGGTGTTTGTTTGTAATAGAGCTCAAGGATGATCGTTCCCTTGCTCGTATTCATCACAGCGTACAGACCGTCAGAATTGATCGAGGCCATTCCGTTACCTTCCTTTCCTTTGGCTTTCGTCCCGGATTGACCCGAACTATTACCGATTAGAATCGCGACCGCGGTAGCGCTGCCGACAAGAACCAATGCCATTACTCCAATCAGGAGAATCTTCAGTTTTTTGCTCATTTCGTATACTCCCTCGTCGCGGAAACGGCTTTATGCCATAACCCCAGCCGTTTAATCCGCTCTTTTTCTATCATATCTGGCTCAAACCGACGTTTCAGCCGCCATTTATCCTCAATTTCCTCAAGACTCGACCAAAACCCGCATTTTAGGCCCGCCATATAAGCGGCGCCCAACGCGGTAATCTCCGTAATCTCCGGCAAGATAACCGGTATACCGGAAATATCGGCCTGGAACTGCATCAAAAAGGAGTTCGCCGTCGCGCCTCCGTCCGCTTTGAGCAGTTCAATGGGCTTCCCGTAATCCGCGCTCATCGCCAATAAAAGGTCGTCGGACTGATACGCGATGCTCTCGAGCGCGGCCCTGACGATATGCGCGGGACGAACCCCGCGCGTAATGCCAAGTATGGAGCCACGCGCGTCAGGATCCCAGTACGGAGCGCCAAGACCCACAAAGGCAGGAACGACCATTACGCCGTTGGAATCCGGGACCGATCGGGCGAGTTCTTCCGATTCCGGCGCCGAGGAAATCAGCTTCATCTCGTCGCGTAGCCACTGGATGACGGCGCCGCCGATAAAAACGGACCCCTCCAGGGCATAGAACGTCTTACCGCCGATTTTCCAGGCAATCGTCGTCAGGAGGTCATGTTTGGACCACACGGGCTTGTTCCCCGTGTTTAATAAGGAAAAGCATCCCGTACCGTACGTATTCTTCGCCATACCGGGCTTAAAGCACGTATGCCCAAACAACGCCGCCTGTTGGTCTCCCAACACGCCGTTTACGGGTATTGAACGCCCAAAAAGCTCCGCCTTCGTCTCGCCAAAGTCATCGCTGCTAGACAGAACCTTCGGCAAAACCTGAACCGGCACGCCCAGAATCGAGCAGAGCAGGGGATCCCACTTCTCGTCATGTATATTAAATAACAGGGTTCTGGATGCGTTGGTTACGTCGGTTTCATGGCGCCCGGTAAGCTTCCAGAGAAGCCAGCAATCGATAGTCCCAAATAGGATTTCACCGTTCTCCGCAAGGGCCTTTAAGCCCGGTATCTCGCGAAACAACCAGCACAGCTTAGTGCCGGAAAAATACGGGTCCAGGCGCAACCCCGTTCTGGTACGGAACTCATCTTCCAGTCCGGAGTCGATAAGCTCTTCGCATATCGAGGTCGACCGTCGGCATTGCCACACGATCGCGCGATAAACGGGTTTACCGCTGTCCTTATCCCAAACGACGACGGTTTCCCGCTGATTGGTTATCCCAATGGAAACGATCTCGTCCGCTGAAACGCCGGCGCGCGCTATCGCCTCGCGGGCAACCTCAAGCTGAGTCTCCCATATCTCCTCGGGATCGTGCTCGACCCATCCCGGTTCGGGATAATGCTGGGTAAAATCTTTTTGCGCGATGGATACGACCCTGCCGTCATGGTCAAAGACGATGGCCCGGGAAGAGGTTGTTCCCTGGTCGAACGATAAGATGTAACCGGGTTTAGCGCTTTTCATACTCTTTGATAAACCAACCGTATACGGCATTCGCGCGCGAAGAGAAAGAATTATTTATCTTCTCCTCAAGGCCCGGGATCGCGGCGAAATCCGCTCGCGTCAGGCTGTATACCAAAAAATAATCCCCTAAATCCTGCACCACGAGCGAGATTCGCAACCTTTCGGGGTCAAGAACCTTAATGATCGCGTAATTCATCGTTTGCTCGTTAGTGGAATAAAACGCGACGGAATCATCCGTCTCGCGATAGGAATACTTATAGACGTATTCGCCGAACGTAAGGTCTTTTTGCAGGGCGTAAACGGTTAAGCCATTCGCCGAGCCGCTCACCGGGTCGGGTATTCGTTTTTTCGAGGATAGTCCGTCCACGGCGTAAGCTTTCTCGTACAGAGTACGCATCTTGTTCCGGCTATGGGAAAAATACTCGATACCCTGCAATTTGGAGATCGACCTAAGCAGCGCCGACACGGCCGCTCGATCCTGGGGGCCGGACGTTTTTTGCCGCTCGGCTTTTTTATAAAGCGTCAGCGTCTCGGAGAAAAAAGGGGCGTCCTTGCCATCCCAAAAAGAAAGGGCTTCTTTCGCGAGGGACGTGGAGGGCGCTAGCCTAGGGCTTATGCCCTTCTGCCGATACGCCCCGTTTTGCACGCTTCCCTTGGCGACAAGCTCCGCGGCAAGGCTCGCTGGCATATACGCCGCAAGCCTTTCCTGTATCTCTTCGGCGCCTGCGGACGCGATGGCCGCGGCGCACGCGATGACGGCGAGAATGCGCTTCATTACCTGCCCTTATAGAATACGCGAACCTGCTTGTAGAGGCCTTCGCCTTCGCTCTTGGTATCGACGTCGCCGATATCGTTCAGCGTCGTATGGATGAGCCTTCTCTCAAAGGGGTTCATCGGCTCAAGGAGCATGGAACCGCGAGTCGTCCGCACGCGGTCTGCGGTCGTATAGGCAAGGCGCACGAGGGTTTCCTCGCGGCGAATGCGATAGTTCTCTGAATCGAGGATAACCCGAGTGTCCTCATGCCCGATCCTGCCCGCGTACACGTTGGCCAAAAGCTGCAGCGCGTCGAGGTTCTTTCCCTTGCGCCCGATAAGAATCGAGGAGCTTTGGGACACGAGGCGGAGGCCGATCTTCTTGTCCTCGCGGGACATCACCTCAACGGTGACGTCGTATCCCATCTTGCGGATAATCGAGGCGATAAAGTCGATCATGGACTTCTCGAATTCGTCTTTGGGAAGGGGATCCTGGAAAAGGGTCTTGCCCTTAGGAACGGATCCATCGAATTCCGGGTCAACGTGATTACCCCTGGACGCGGGACGCTTGGCCGGCTCGTCGGTATGAACGCAAATCTTTACGTAGCCTTTTTTAAAAATGCTGTTTTTCTGCGCTTCGAGGATTTCGACGTCAAACTGGTCCTTTTCTAGGCCCAGCTCCGCCGCGGCGAGTTCGATCGCCTCTTTTTCTGTCTTTCCCTCAAATTCATATGTCATATTCATGCTCCTGGCACGGTTAAAAATTATTTCTTCGCGGGGAC
>Ga0209373_10004586_pt1 | contig 11799 bp, 11 predicted proteins | sample Higcelweek5metaG_FD_187173 | JGI IMG/M metagenome (GOLD analysis project Ga0209373, IMG submission 187173) | Freshwater pond sediment microbial communities from the University of Edinburgh, under environmental carbon perturbations - High... | ecosystem: Environmental > Aquatic > Freshwater >... | reverse complement strand
TTTCCCCTGGGAGAGCAAGAACGCCGAGCTGTTGTTTGCCATGACCGCCCGCTACGGCCTGCCGTACTTCCAGAACTTCGTCAATTCCGAGCTGACCCCCAACATGGTCCGTTCAATGTGTTGCCGCCTGCAGCTGGATCTGAGGGAACTGCTGAAACGGGGTAACGGCCTGTTCGGTTCTGCAGAGCAGACCGGCTCCCTGGGGGTGGTCACCATCAACTGCGCCCGGCTGGGCTATCAGCATCAGGGGGATGAGGCTGGCCTGCTGCAGCGGCTGGATCAGCTGCTGGAGATAAGCCGTACCAGTCTGGAAATCAAGCGTAAGGCCATTCAACGCCACATGGATAACGGCCTGTTTCCTTACACCAAACGCTACCTTGGCACCCTGCGCAACCACTTTTCCACCATTGGCGTTAACGGTATTAACGAGATGATTCGCAATTTCACGGCGGATCAGGAGGATATTACCACTCCGGCAGGCCACAGCCTGGCCGTGCGGATGCTGGATCATCTGCGGCAGCGGATGGTGCAGTTTCAGGAAGAGACCGGCCACCTCTACAATCTGGAGGCCACCCCGGCTGAAGGCACCACCTACCGCTTTGCCCGGGAGGACAAGAAGCGCTTCCCGCAGATCCTTCAGGCCGGTACTGCGGATGCGCCTTATTATACCAACTCATCCCAGCTTCCGGTGGGATTTACCGATGACCCGTTTGAGGCGCTCCAACGTCAGGAGGAGTTGCAGCGCAAGTACACCGGCGGTACTGTGCTGCACCTGTATCTGGGTGAGCAGGTTTCAAGTGTGGAGGCCTGTAAGCAGCTGGTCAAACGTTCACTGGAACGGTTCCGGCTGCCCTATGTCACGGTAACGCCGACCTTTTCCATCTGTCCAAAACATGGCTACTTAAGTGGCGAACATCATTTCTGCCCGTTGTGCGATGAAGAAATCTCTCGCAGGCAATCCAACCAATAAAGAAAGGAACTAATCATGAACACAAAACAACATAAAACCGCCATCCCCCAGGAACAACGGCAACCGTGCGAGGTCTGGACCCGCGTGATGGGCTACCACCGCCCGGTGGCATCATTTAACACCGGCAAGAAGTCAGAGTATGCCGATAGACAGTTTTTCAAGGAAGCTGCATGCTCACCATCGGTGGCCTGACCCCCTTCACCACCATTGATTATCCGGGTAAGCTGGCCGCAGTGATCTTCTGTCAGGGATGTCCCTGGCGCTGCGGTTACTGCCACAACCTGCATCTGCTGCCGTTGGGACAGCAGGGAGCAGTGACATGGAACGAGGTGATACAGTTACTGGAGCAACGCCGCGGTCTACTGGACGCCGTGGTATTCAGCGGTGGTGAGCCGACCATGCAGACAGGATTACCTGCAGCTGTTGCAGAAATCAGACAGATGGGGTTTCTGACTGGCCTGCATACCGGGGGGGCGTACCCGGAGCAGCTGTCTGCCTGTCTGCCTTGTCTGGACTGGGTCGGCATGGATCTTAAGGCGCCGTTTGACCTGTATGATCAGATTACCGGGATTGCAGGCAGCGGTAAAACAGCTGAACTGAGCGCCCGGTTGCTCAGGCAGAGTGCTGTTGCCCATCAGTTTCGTACTACGGTTGATCCCTTTCTTCTTGCAGATGCCAGAATTGAAAGATTGCAACAGATGGTTGAAGGGTGGGGTGGCAACCTGGTGTTACAACAGATGTTGCTCCGTTAAGCATAACGTTAAGCAGGCCGACTTTCTTTTTTTAAATCAGTTCCTGAATAAAGATACTGGTTGCGCCACCGTGCTTTGCCATGGTAGTTAGAGTTGGTGTTACGAAACACTAAAACGTGCTACCAATGTTGGGCAAGGAGATGGCATATGATCCGCACTGTAACAGCCGGACTCATTACCGGGCAGCTGTTTATCATTGGCACCGCCATGGCGGCAGAGATGAAACTACCGGAAGTTCTGGTAACGGAAGAGCGGATCAGTACCCCCACCCGTCAGCTTGATGAGACCGTCTCCACCGGCAGTGAGATCAGCAGTAAGGGCATTGCACTACAAGGCCCCAAGGCTGAAACCAGTGTCAATGAGGCTATCAATCTGCTGCCTGGTTTGAACATGGAAAGCGCGGATGGTCGTGGGCTTGGCGGTGAACAGAGCACCATGCGTATCCGTGGCGTCAGGGGAATGCTGGGATCTCTGACCGTTGAAGGGGTGCCCAATTACGGTGGTAACCCGATCGGCCCACGGGATTATCTCTATGATCTGGAAAATATCAATACCATTGCGGTCTACAAAGGTGCTGTCCCTGCTGATATCGGTACCGGTGTCGGTTCCCGGGGCGGCGCCATTGAGCTGCGGCCGGACTGGCCCCATGAAAAATTCGTGGCGCAACTCAGCCAGAGTGCTGGTACCGACAATTACTACCGCACCTTTCTTCGGCTTGATTCCGGCAAGCTATCCGGCGTAGATACCCGGCTGTCCGGTTCCTACTCCTACACCCAGGCCGATAAATGGCGCGGCCCCGGTGAACTGGGTCCCCGTCACAACTTCAACCTGTCTCTGGCACAGCCGATTAGCAGCAAGGCTGATATCAAGCTCTGGTACAACTACAACTCCATCAAACAGGATCTATACCGAGCCTTGAGTTTCAGTGAAACCCGGAGTCTGGATGCCAACTATTCCAAGGATTACAACGCAATCCGTAGCGGAAGCGGCGGTACCGGTGCAACCTCGGATATCAACTATTACAAGAATAATAGCGGTGATTACACCAATCGTGATTTTCTGTCATTGATTACGGTAAATCCAACTGAAAAGCTCAGACTGACTGTCAAGCCTTACTATTCGGTTGAAGATACGGAGATTCTGCAGGGAGTAACCACGAGCGGTGGACAGGTACAGAAACGGACCCGTGATATCGAGCGGGGCGGCTTTATTGCCGAGACCAGTTACGGTGACAAACAGTTGAAGGCAATTCTGGGGCATCACTTTGAGGCCGGTACCATGAACATCTATTCCCGGAACTTCGCCATCACTGCAGCCGGACTTGCCTACCGTGGTTACGGTGTTTTTGCCAGCGGCGGTACCAGCTACATAAACAGTCCCTATGTAAAAGTGACTGGCAGTATTGATAAATTCAGCTGGCAGGCCGGTATCAAATATTTTAACTATGATGAACCATCCAGCCAAGGCTATACCACCGGTGCCGCTTCTACCAATTACGCCCTGATACGGGCAGCAGACCTTGACCGCCAGGCCCGGACGTATGATATCTGGTTGCCAACCGTTGGTCTCTCCTACACCATCAACGACAACCTGCAGGCCTACAGCAGCTATGGCCGGAATTTTATCCGCCCTTATTCCTACATGCCGCTGGTCAATACCTATAACACGAACCGTGCAACATTTCAGGCCCAGGGGGTTACCCTCAATAACCTGTTTAACGGCTATCAGCTTGAGGAATCAGACAACATTGATCTGGGGCTGCGCTACAAGGGTGAGCTGTTTGAGATCGCCCCTACCTTCTTTTGGGGCCTGCATAAAAACCTGCTGACTACGGTCTATGATCCCCGTGTCAACCTCAGCTATCAACAAAACATCGGTAAGGCCACCGGCTATGGCCTGGACCTGGAGATGAATGCCTTTGTAACCGACTATCTGACGGTTTTCCTGAACCCGACCTGGACCAGTCTGACCTATGACGGAGATATGACCTATCAGGGTAGCAAGCTGGCAAGCAACGGCAAGCAGGTGGTGGATACCCCGGAATGGATGTTGAAGAGCGGCATTATCCTCAAGCTGGGTGATTTCGAGATCGCCCCCAAGGTGCGGGTGATTGGCGAGCGCTACGGAGACGTGGAGCATAAAGAGAAGATTGATCCCTATGCTGTGGCTGATCTTTCCCTCAGTTACACCAGAAAAAAGGTCCTGAACCTGGCACAGATCAAGTTGGCCCTTGAACTGACCAACCTGACTGATGAGCGTTATGTTGCGGTCATCAACTCTTCCGACGACACCAGGGCCGGCAGTACCAGTTACTATCAGGGCGCGCCGTTTTCAGCCATCGGCAGTGTCAGTGTGCAATTCTAACAGAACAAAGGAGCTGTTTATTATGGATACTTCTGCCTGGCAACGGTGTGTAGATTTTCACGGTCATTCCTGTCCCGGTCTGGCCATCGGCTTTAAAGCATGTGAAGCAGCAGCTAAACAGTTGAACCTCCAGTTTTCAAAGGATGAGGAATTATTGTGCGTAACCGAAAATGATGCCTGCGGCGTGGATGCCGTACAGGTGCTGACCGGGTGCAGCATGGGTAAGGGTAATCTGATCTACCGGGGGCGGGGCAAGATGGCTTTCAGTTTTTTCAAGCGTGCTACCGGTGAAAAAATCAGAATAGTCATGAGGCAAACCTTTTCCCGTGACGGTGACCGGGCTGCAGTGCAGGAGCGTATTCTGCAATCAGACCCGGATGAATTATTCAGTTACACGACACCCGCCTTTTCTTTGCCGGAAACCGCCCGGATGTTTAACAGTCTTGTTTGTGCACAGTGTGGTGAAAGCGCTGCAGAGCATATGATCAGGCTGCACGAAGGTAAACAGCTATGCCTGGATTGCTTTACAGAGTATTCACGGGGATGGTGAAACAACGGCTGCCTATAGCCGTTGGCGTACTGCTGGTACTGATCTGCAGCATCGTATCAGCTCCTGCTGCGGCGTCACGTACTGTTGTTGATCAGTTGGGACGTCGGGTAACGCTGCCGCAGAAGGTGCAGCGGATTATCCCCCTGGGTGGGGCAACCCGTTTTGTGGTCTACCTGCAGGTCTTTGATTTGGTGGTGGGGGTAGAGGCGATGGAAAACCGCCCGCCCCCTTCAAGCGGCAGACCGTACAATCTGGCGATCCGCAGCCGTGCTGAAAGGTTGCCGATAGTGGCAGAGGGTCGCCAGAAACCGGTCAATGCCGAGGCGATCATGGCCCTGCGGCCTGATCTGCTGATCACTGCCGAGGCTGACCGTGGCCAGGCTGAACACTTAAGCAAAATTACCGGTGTACCGGTGCTGGCGCTGGATTACGGCGGTATGGGGGTGCTGAAACCGGAGCGGATCAAAGAGACCTTCCGGCTGCTGGGTAATGTACTGCAACGGGAATCGCGTGCCAACCACCTGATTACCCAGCTGACCAATCAGCAGCGGGAACTTGAACGCCGACTGGCAGGTGCTAAAGCCGTACCGGTCTATGTTGGCGCGGTCAGTCAGCGTGGCAGTCACGGCATTACCTCTACGGATGCTGACTACTATCCCCTTGAGGTCAGCGGAGCCCTGAATCTTGCCAAACAACTGAAAAAGGGCGGCCATGCCTATATTGACAAGGAGCAACTACTGGTCTGGAATCCGTCGGTGATCCTGGTGGATGCCGGTGGCGCCGAACTGGTCCGTCAGGATCTTGTCCGCAACCGCAGTTTTTTCAACCGGCTTGCGGCGGTGCGGACCAATCAGGTCTACCAGACCTTGCCCTATAACTACTATCACACCAATCTTGAGCTTGCCCTGGCCAACAGCTGGTATATTGCCAAGCTGTTGCACCCGAAGCGGTTGAAGGATATTGATCTGCCCGGAAAGACCGATGAACTCTGTCGCTTGTTTGTCGGTATCTCCTGCTACGACCAACTGCGCCGCGAGTACGGCGGATTTGGCCCGGTATCTCTGAATCCCGGCATTGCACATGTCCGCTGAAGCAGCAACTGCTGATAGTTCCGGCTATCGTAGTCGTATCCGCAGCCGGATGCTGGTTCTGCTTGCATTGCTGCTGTTGCTGCTGGTTGTCACCCTGTTTTCCCTGCGGATCGGTTCCTACCCGTTAAGCATCTCTCAGATCTTTCAGGGGATTGGGAGATCCACAGATGATCCGTTGATCTCCCATCTGCTCTGGAACATCCGCCTGCCCCGTACCGCAGCAGCCCTGTTGGCAGGGGCCGGCCTGGCCCTGTCCGGCAGCATCATGCAGATCCTGCTTAAAAATCCTCTGGCCGCCCCTTCCACCCTGGGGGTCTCCCAGGGGGCTGCCTTTGGTGCAGCCTGTGCCATTATTCTGCTGGGCTCCGGCCAGACCTTCAGCAGTGGTAATGAGGGGGTGCTGCTCACCAGCCGCAGCATTACCGCTGCCTGTGCCTTTGGCGGCGCAGCCTTAAGTATTGCCGTGATTCTGCTGATCGGTTCATTGCGGCAACTGAGCAGCGAGGCGCTGATTCTGTCCGGTGTGGCCATGGCAGCCTTTTTCAGCTCCTGCACCATGCTGCTGCAATATTTTGCCAGCGATCTGCAGGTTGCTGCCACTCTGTTCTGGACCTTTGGTGATCTGGGCAAGGCCGGTTGGCATGAAAACAGCTTGATGGCTCTACTGCTGCTGCTGACTACCGGATTTGTGCTGTACAAAGGCTGGTGTTTCAACAGCCTGCAGTGGGGGGACGAGGTGGCCCGTACCCTGGGTGTCCACACCTCCCGGCTGCGTCTGATCGGCCTGCTGCTCACCTGTCTGCTGACAGCGGTCACCACCGCCTTTCTGGGGATCATCGCCTTTGTTGGCCTGATGGCTCCCCATCTGATTCGTCCCTTGATTGGTAGTGATCAACGCTTCCTGTTGCCCGGATCGGCACTGTGCGGTGCTCTGCTGTTGCTGGTGGCTGATATCCTCTCCCGCACCATCCTGGCGCCGGTGATAATTCCGGTGGGGATCATCACCTCCTTTGCCGGTGCCCCCCTGTTTCTCTTCCTGCTGCTGCAAAGGAGAGTACTGTGATCAGCATCAGACAGCTTGATTTTGCCTATGGCAGCCGACAGGTGCTGCATGGGGTTGATTTCGGGGTGGGCTCGGGCGAGCTGGTCTCAGTCCTGGGGATGAACGGGTCCGGTAAATCCACCCTGCTCAAATGCATTACCGGCCTGCTGCGGCCATCACAGGGGGAGGTGGAGATCAATGGACGCTCCACCGGGAGTCTTTCACGGCAGGAACTGGCCCAAAACATCGGCTACCTGCCCCAGAACAGTCAGCCGGTTGACTGCACCGTCTTTGAGGCGGTGCTGATCGGACGCAAACCCCATCTGGGCTGGCAGGTAAACGACAACGACCTGGCCGAGACCTCCCGTATCCTCTCCCTGACCGGATTAAGCGACTATGCCGACCGCTCCACATTGCAGCTTTCCGGCGGGGAACTGCAGCGGGTGGCCATTGCCCGCACCCTGGCCCAGCAACCGTCAGTGCTGCTGCTGGACGAACCGGTCAACCACCTGGATATCCGCAGCCAGATCGATGTCATGGACCTGATCCGCAGCCTGACCCTTCAGTTGGGCATTGCTACCATTGCCGTCATGCATGACCTGAACATGGCGCTGCGATTTTCAGACCGGTTTGTGCTGATGCAGGAAGGGCAGGTGCGGGCGGCAGGGGGGCAGGAGGTGATGACTGCCGAAAATATCCGGGAGGTCTATCAGTTGCATGTGGTGCGGCATGAGCTTGACGGCATTCCACTGGTGATCCCCTGTCCTGAGAGGGAACCGACGCGGAACGTCTTTGGATTGCCGAGAATATAGGAGTCTGTCGGACTGAGGAAATCGTAGATTGGTCCTAAGTCCGACAGGTTTCTCAGACCAGTACCCGCTTGACAACTGCCAGCAACTGTTCCGGTTTAAACGGCTTGACAATCCATCCGGTTGCACCGGCTGCCTTTCCTTCCTGCTTGCGTCCATCCTGTGATTCGGTGGTCAGCATAACTATCGGCAGATGGCGGTGTACCGGATCTTTCCTGACCTCACGGATCAGGCCGATACCGTCCATATTCGGCATGTTCAGGTCGGTTATCAGCATATCGCAGCTGTTTGCCTGCAGTTTCGCCAAGCCGTCACGACCATCCACCGCCTCAATTACCTCATACCCGCCTTGACGCAGTGTAAATACCACCATCTGCCGTACACTTGCCGAATCATCAACGGTCATAATCGTTTTTGCCATAGCTTTTTCCTCCTGTAAAATAGCTGGGTTCTTGTTTACACCCTGGTGACACGCTGTCCATGGATCTCCAGATTCGCAATAATTCTGTCATGAATCTCCGTTAAGGGGACAATCTCATTCACACCGCCCCGTGCAATAGCCTCTTTCGGCATGCCGAACACCACGCAACTTGCTTCATCCTGGGCAATGGTGTGGGCACCGGCCTGTTTCAACTCCAGCATGCCGTTTGCGCCATCATCCCCCATGCCGGTCAGAATCACGCCGATACAGTTTTTGCCGGCACAGTTTGCTGCAGATCGGAAAAGTACATCAACCGACGGTCGGTGCCTGCTGACCGGTGGACCATCGGCAAGCCGGGTTGTGTAATTGGCACCGCTGCGGGCAAGCAGCAGATGCCGGTCTCCCGGTGCAATATAGGCATGGCCGGGCAAGATCCGGTCACCATCACGGGCCTCCTTGACCGTAATCCGGCACAGCCGGTCAAGGCGTTCGGCAAAGGCGCGGGTAAAGGCAGCAGGCATATGCTGGGTCACCAGAATGCCTGGTGAATCAGCAGGCATCATGCCCAACAATGTTTTCAAGGCTTCGGTACCACCGGTAGAGGCACCGATGATCACCAGCTTCTCAGTGGTGGTAAGGGGGGCATTCAAAGCAGGAAGCACCGCATCGGCACTGTTTTTCTTTTCAACCGGTAGCGGCAGCGGGCGTCGTCCGAGGTTTTTCATCCTGGCTGAAGCAGCTCCACGGATCTTGTCGGCAATCTCCCGGCAGCTTTCATGTAGTCCCTTGCTGATATCGATCTTAGGTTTGTTGACGAAGTCAAAAGCCCCCAGCTCCAAGGCCCGCAAGGTGACTTCCGAACTCTTGTCGGTCAGAGATGAAACCATCACCACCGGCATCGGATGCAGCCGCATCAGTTTTTCGAGAAAGACCAGCCCATCCATGCGCGGCATCTCGACATCCAGTGTCAGTACATCCGGGTCAAGGGCCTTGATCCGCTCCCGGGCTATGTACGGGTCCGGGGCAACGCCGACAACAGTCATATCCGGCTGGCTGTTAACCAGCTCGGTCAAGAGGCTCCTGACCAGGGCGGAGTCATCAACGATCAGGACTTTTATCGGCATAATATCCCCATATCAGCATGGCAAAACCTTGCTCCCTGGGTGGCAAACTGTTCGTAAATATCATTAAACTGCTTGTCGTTTGTCTTGAAGATCCGCAGCAGTTCCGGGTCGAAATGTGTCGGTTCTGTCCTGCCATCACCTTCGACAATGATCCGGTAGGCCATGTCGTGATCAAAGGCCGGCTTGTAGCTCCGTTTGTTTCTCAGGGCATCATAGGTGTCGGCAATGGCTACAATGCGGGCATCAAGGGGAATTTCGGTTCCGCAGAGACCAAAGGGATAGCCGCTACCGTCCCAACGTTCGTGGTGGTACTGTGCAATGGTGCGGGCAATTTCCAGGCGCGGGTGGGTTCCGATGATTTTGGCTCCAAACAAAGGATGATCCCGGATCAGTTCCATTTCGGCATCTGTCAGTTTGCCCGGTTTTTTCAAGGTCTCGGCCGGGATATGTATCTTTCCCACATCATGAAGCTGGCTCTGGAGCGCCATAATCTCCGCCATCTCATCGGAATATCCCAGGTGTCGGCAGATTGCCGCACAATACTTCCCCACCCGCAGGATATGGTTGCCGGTATCCTCATCGTTTGTTTCAGCAGCGCGGGCCAGCGAGGTGATGGTGTAGAAAAATGCCTCTTCAGTCTGATGGCATTGTGCCGAGATGGTGTCCATGTAGCGGGTCTGTACGGCCAGATTTTTTACCACCGTCGCATCACAGGCGGTTACCATGCCCGGATAATCAAGGGCGCAGATGATACGGCTGCCATGCCGATACCAGATCAGGTTGCGTGGTTGTTTCCGGTGTTGAAAAAAATGTCCTGCAAAACGTTTAAGCAGCGGGTCATCGGGGAGCGGTTCACCTTCGTTAACATAATAGAGATCATGCTTTCCCGTCGATACTCCCAGGTCCAGCGGAGGATGATCAGGATAGGAGGTTTTTTGCAGCTGCCTGTCGTCTCCCATTTCGTATAGAAACCATTCCGGTTGCCCTGGCAGGCCGTGGGTCAGCGTCATGATCAGGCTGGTTGGACTGTGCATTGCCAAGCCTGGTCGCTCACCAAAAAAACCTTCCACCATCCGGTCCAGTTGTCGTTCCATTGTATCGGCGTCCAGGTTCACTGCATCGTTCAGGCTGTTTTCACCGTAATCAATCAGTGAATCAATGGTCTGGTAGGCCGCAGCAATACTCTTTTCCTGGTTACGGATACTTTGTTTCTTGCGTATATTCTTTATGCAATGCCACAGGGAAGCATCCACCTTGCCGGTATCAAACGGCTTGAGCAGATAGTGGCTGATCCCCAGCTCTATCGCCCCCAGAAGGTAGTTTGAGTCATCATAGGCTGAAGTTATGATAACAGCAGCTGCATCATTATCGGTCAGAATAGCGCGGATCATCTCAAGGCCGTCCATGATCGGCATTCTGATGTCGGTCATGATGATGTCAGGCGTGTTTTTACGATAGGTCTCAAACCCTGCCGCCCCGTTTTCAGCCACTAATACCTGATTAAAACGTTTACCGAGATAACCGAGCATATATTCACGGATGGCATCATCATCTTCTACGTACAGTATTGATACATCTTTTACCTGTTCAAGCATCGATTATCTCCACCAGATCATGCATAGCACTCATCGCCGAACGGTGCTTCCGGCGTATACTCAGACTGCGATTGACGTGGTCGATAGACCGTTTTGCCGCAGGGATCGAGCAGATCGGCCACATGAGCAAGATTTTCGGAATGACCAGCGAAGAACAGACCATCAGGCGCAAGGTAGCGTTGGCAGTGGTGCAATACCCGTTTTTGGGTCGGTTTATCAAAATAGATCAAGACGTTTCTACAAAAAATGGCGTCGTAGCGGGTGCTTAATGGCCAGATCGGTGCCAGCAGATTAAGCGGCCCGAAGGTGATCATCTGTTGCACTTCCGGGCGAACTTTTACAAAACCTTTGTTGTTGCCATCTCCCCGCAGAAAATAACGTTTCAGTATCCGCGAGGATACGGTCTTGAGGCTTTCAATCGGATAGACTCCACGCCGGGCTGTTTCAAGCACTCCCGGATCCACATCAGTCGCCATAATCTCAACCGGCGGATAAAGCGTGTCAAACTGGTCTGCCATGCTGATCGCCATTGAGTATGGTTCCTCGCCGGTGGAGGCGGCGCAACTCCAGAGCCTGACCCTGCCGCTGCCAGCTTTTCTTGCTGCGTGAGCAGCCAGTATGGGGAAATGGTGTTCTTCGCGAAAGAATGCGGTTAAATGCGTGGTCAAGGCACCGATAAAATGGTCCCATTCCGTACTTCCATTACCGGTAAGAAGCGTCAGGTAGGATGAAAATGAAGTTAGTCCCAAGGCGCGTAAACGCCGTGAAAGACGGTTGTAGACCATCTCTGCCTTACCGGGAGGAAGACAAATCCCGGCCCGTTGATAGATCAGGCTGCTGATCCGTTTGAAGTCATCGCCGGTAAAGCTGAATTCGTGGTGCTTTACGGTAAAGAGTATGTTTGATGCCGATTCTAACAGAGACATGAGGTACCCCTTGAAAATATACACCTGCAAAGCATCTACATGCAGACTTGCGTTGAAGTCCCCTCCCGTTTTAAGGGGAGGGGAGAATCTGGAATCCTGTTTCGCTTAAGTTTGCGTAGATGCACGCAGGTGTTGGTTGGAGGGGAAGAGGTGTT
>Ga0209373_10004585_pt1 | contig 11800 bp, 1 predicted proteins | sample Higcelweek5metaG_FD_187173 | JGI IMG/M metagenome (GOLD analysis project Ga0209373, IMG submission 187173) | Freshwater pond sediment microbial communities from the University of Edinburgh, under environmental carbon perturbations - High... | ecosystem: Environmental > Aquatic > Freshwater >... | reverse complement strand
TAGATGTTTTTGATGGTTCTTTGTGTTGGGATCAGTATCCTGCTTGGACTCCTGGTTCTTATGCTCGAGTTACTTTAATCTACAGCACCGAACCCGAGGTTGCAGATAATTGTGGAATTGCTTCATTAACAAATGATATAATTGCTCCTTTAGGTATTGGTTCACATACCGTAACTTGGACAGCTACAGACTTTGTCGGAAATATTGTAACTGCTGAGCAAATTGTGACAGTAGTTGATTTATCTGGCCCGACTCCTGATTTAGCATTATTACCAGATGTTACAGCTGAATGTGAAGTTCTAACATTGCCAGAACCTACTGCTTCTGATAATTGTGGTGGTTTAGTAACTGTAACAAATGACGCAACTCTACCATATGATGCAGATGGTTTGTACGTGGTTACTTGGACATATACAGATGAGAATGATAATGTTACAACACAAACTCAGAATGTCATTGTAGACGATTATACATTACCAATACCAGATTTACCAGCTTTGGGTGGTTTGAACGGCGATTGTTTTGTTAATCCAATAATCCCTACTGCTACTGATAACTGTTCGGGTGTTATTGATGGTGTACCTGATATTGACATCCCTTTTACTTATTCACATGTTGTAACCTGGACATTTGATGATGGAAATGGAAATGTTGTAACACAGACTCAGAACGTTACAATAAACGATGTAACTCCTCCTGTTCCTGATGTTTTGACTTTAACTGATGTGACTGGAGAATGTTCTGTTACTTTAATTGAAGCACCTACTGCAACTGATGATTGTTCGGGAGTTGTTACAGGAACCACAATGATCTCTTTCCCAATTACAGATCAGGGATTAACTATTGTTACTTGGGAATTTGAAGATGAAAATGGAAATTTATCTTCTCAAAATCAGAATGTTGTAATACAAGATGTTACAAATCCTGAAATTGAAGCTCCAGAAGATTTATTGATAAGCACAGATCCTTATGCTTGTGAAATGTTGACACCACTTGATACTGCAGTTTACTATATTTCTTTTGATGACATTAGCTATATGGGAAGCCCTTCGGGATTAGGGTGTAATGGTACGATAGACTTGTACACTTGTGGAGGGACAGCTGGATTAAATTGGCAAAGTACCGAAACCGATGAACCTGTTTTTGTTTATGTGGAGATTTATCAGACTTACAACCAGAATAGTTCAGATTTACCAGTTTATTTTAATGGAATTTCAGATTCTGATTACACTGGACCAGATGGTTTTTGCTCAAACGACCTAGTTACTGTTGAGCTATCTCCAGAAAGTTACATAATTGGTGGTGTCAATACAATAGATATTCAGTCTTTGTATGAATGCATAGTTTTTGACCAAAATCCAGATTCAGAATGGGAACCAGAATCTTATGCTCGTGTTATAGTTGGGTATCCATCAATTGATGAACCTGTGGCTACCGATAATTGCGAACTTGTTTCATTAGTTAATGATGTTCAAGCATCATATCCGATTGGTAATCATACAATAACTTGGACTGCAACAGATATAGCTGGAAATATTACAACTGTTGAACAGAATTTGGTTGTAGCAGATTTGGCTGGCCCAATCGCAGATGAAGCAGTATTGACTGATATAATAAGTGATTGTGAGATTACAACTTTGACAGAGCCTACAGCTTTGGATTATTGTACAGGACCAGTTACTGGTGTTTCAGATGTAACACTTCCAATTACAGGAACTACGACTATTCACTGGACTTATACAGATGCTAATGGAAATATTACTGTTCAAGAACAAAATGCAATTATAGAAGATAATTTGGCTCCTGTTGCAGATGTTACCGAGTTGGATGATATTATTGTTTCTTGTGAAGTTACAACATTAGATGTTCCTACTGCAACAGACAATTGCTCTGGTATTATTAACGGCGTTCATGATGCTGATTTGCCTTTAACTGAGCAAGGTGGTAATCTAGTTACCTGGACATATACTGATGCTAACGGCAATGTTACTACTCAATTTCAGGTCATCATAATTATGGACTACACTGGTCCTGTTGCTGATGAAGCTGAGTTGGAAGATGTATTTGCTTGCTCTGATGTTTTAACACTTACTGCTCCAACTGCAACGGACGAATGTTCAGGTAGTATTGTAGGAGAACACAATGCAACTCTTCCTATTACTGAATCAACAATTGTTACTTGGTCGTATACCGATAATCTTGGCAATGTTTCTTATCAGGATCAGCAAATCACGATTACCGATGTTGATGAAACTGTTAACGATAACAGCCCTTACTTGACATCAAATCAAGATGACGCGACCTATCAGTGGCTTGATTGTGATAATAGTTATGCTCCAATAGAGGGTGCAACTTCACAAACATTTTTAGCATTAGTAAATGGTAACTATGCTGTAGAAGTAACATTTAACGGTTGTACTGAAATTTCAGATTGCTACAATGTTACAAATGTTGGAATTAGTTCACAGGTTTCAACAGCAAACAATGTATCTGCTTATCCTAATCCTACTTCAGGAATGATTTCTATCGAAATGCCACTCGAATGTGAAACTTCATGGAGATTGCTCGATGTAACTGGTCAGATCGTTATGGAAGGCAATTCTTCAGAGCAGTTATTTAATCTTGATATCGAAGATTACACGCCAGGTGTTTATATGCTCAACTTGATTCAAGGAGAGAATAGCACTAATTTGCGTATTGTTCGTAAATAATATCTAATAATTATATGAAAAGAGGCTGGGAAACCCCAGCCTCTTTTTTTTCTCATTCCACAGCGTTGCAATACATTTTGAAGCAATAAGTTATGAAATGGATAAAATATCTCAATTATAATACGACATGGAAATAATTGCAATGTTTTTACATTATTGAAAAGGATTTAGTCCAAAATATTGTTTAAATAATTGATTGGAACAATGGTGTATACCTGATTATGACCGAATTAGTGAAAAATTCAAATATTTTTATAAATTTGTTAATAATAGAATTATTTATTATATTTGTAGCTCGTTTGAAGAGTAAAAAAGTGTTCGTTTAACCAAAAAAAATGTATATGAAAAGAGTTTTACAAAAACTGTTGTTCCTGTGTATGATATTATGCGTAATATCGTTTGCAAAGCTTGCAGCTCAGGAAAATTTTGCGAGTCCGATTGTGATTGGACAAATTCACCCGCTAATGCCTCATTACACAAACAGCCAGAATTCCTGTTTGTTCGCTGATGACATAGCTAATGCAAGTGGTGACGTTGTTTATCAATTTTCTGTTGCTGAAACTTACTCAGTTACTATGAGCATGTGTGGAGCTTCGTATGACTCTTATATTTGGTTATACGATTCCGGATTTAATCAAATTGGAGGCGATGACGATGCTTGTGGCGGACCTGGTGCGAGTCTTCTAACTCAAACAGTCACTCCTGGAACATATTATATCGTTTGTGAAGGATATTCGACTAACTGTGGTAATTATACACTTGATGTATATGCAAATCCTATTAATGCTGGTACTTTTAATGCATGTGAGTTGGTACATTATACCGATAGTAAAAACACATGTGGTTATGCAAATGAAGTTGCTGGACTTAGTAATGATGTTATATACAGTTTCGTGCTTGGGGCCACCCAAGAGGTTACCATGAGCCTATGTACTGGGACAAGCTATGACTCTTACATATATTTATATGATGCCGCATATTCGCTAATTGGAGAGAATGACGATGCCTGTAGTGGCAATTCTAGTAGTTTAACACAAACTTTAATTGCTGGCACATATTATCTAGTGGTAGAGGGTTATGGTTCTAACTGTGGTACTTATACTTTGGATTTATTTGTTGAAGACGCTGAAGCACCTGTTCCTGCTTTAGGCGTTTTACCAGATATAAATGGTCCATGTTCGGTAAATCCTGTAAGCCCAACAGCTATTGATCTTTGTGATGGGGTTATTATTGGAGTGACTTCTGAACCTATTCCTTTTGTGCAAACTGGTATAGTTACTTGGTCCTATACAGATTTACATGGTAATGTTTCTACTCAAACGCAGAATGTAATAATTGATGATGCTGAAGCTCCAGTAATAACTTCATGTGCAACTGATGTTACAGTAAATGCAGATCCAAGCGATTGTGACGTGGATTTGGTAAACACAATTCAATATGATATTCCTTTTTCTCAGATTTTTGGTATGACAAATGGAGCATTGTGTTTTGGATCAGAAGCATATGTTTTTAGTGGGACTTTCGGATTTACATGGAATAGTGTTGCTCCCAATACTCCGTATCAAATTAACGTTGAGTTTTATCAGTCAATGAATAATAATATGCCAATGAGCATGACTTATAATGGAATAGCTGATGCTAATTATCCAGGAAACATGGATTGGTGCATTCAAAATTTATATAGTGGCAATTTGAGTCCTGCAAACCATAATTTGGGTGGCATAAACACTGTTCAAATGTCTGTTGCAGACTATTTCGCTTGGATAGAAAACCCTGCTTGGACTCCAGGCTCTTTTATTAGAGTTACGGAAATTTATGATAGTAATTTATTAGGTGCTCCTGTTGCAACAGATAATTGTAATATTGTTTCCATTACAAACGATGCTGCTGCTTCATATCCTGTTGGCGTTTACAACATCAATTGGACAGTGACTGATGGTGGAGGAAATACTAACAATTGTGTGCAGATATTAACAGTTGAGGATATTACTGCTCCAGTATTAGATGTACCTGTTTTATCCGATGTTACTGATGAATGTGCAGTTTTATCTATTGTTCCACCTACTGCCACTGATAATTGTCTTGGCGTGATAAATGGAATTCCAGATGTTGTTTTTCCAATTACAATTCAAGGTACAACAGTTATTACTTGGACCTATGATGACGGTAATGGAAATATCACTACTCAAACTCAAAATGTTGTTTTAACAGATGTTACGGCCCCAGTTGCTGATATTCCTGTTTTGACAGATGTAACAGATGAATGTGCTGTTTTATCTATTGTTCCTCCAACTGCTACAGATAATTGTCTTGGCGTTATAAATGGAACTCCTAATGTAGCTTTCCCAATAACAGCACAAGGAATCACAGTAATAACATGGACCTATGATGATGGTAATGGAAATACTTCAACTCAAACTCAAAATGTCGTTATAAATGATATAACAGCACCAGTAATGACTTGTCAGTCTGATATTTCGATTGATTCAGACCCTGGTGTATGTGGAGCAATTGTAAATTATGCACTTCCTGTTGTAACAGATAACTGTAGTTTCCCAAATCTAATAATTAATGGTGATGCTAGCAATGGTTTAAATAATTGGAACGTAATAAGCAACGGTGGAAATGGATGGAATGCTGGCGGCGGAGCTTTTGTAACCTCTTATGACTGGGATACTAAATACCAGGTTGTTGATCTTCTTGCGGCTGGTTATGATGCATCTGTACTTGATTTATCTCCAGAGATTTATGCTTCTGATGATTATGTTAGTGGAGCTTTTGCTGGAGACCCTTACTATTTAACTATTGAACTAAGAGATGCATCAAATGTTGCTATCGCTTCATATTCTACGGGTGTAATTTCCAGTACATCAACATGGCAAACTGCTTCTACAACTTTCTCTGGATATCCAGCAGGTGTAAGATATGTTTATTTTGAACATGGAGGTCACGATGTCGAATGGTGGGCCGGCTGGTACGGTGCGATAATGACTAATGCAACTGTTAAAGTGCTAGGACCTAAAAATCAAACAACAGGTTTAGCTTCAAATACGTTATTCCCAGTTGGAACAACAACCAATACATTTGTTTCTGTCGATGCTATGGGAAATTCATCTTCATGTAGTTTTGACGTTGTCATTACTGATAATGAAGCTCCAGTTCCAGATATTCCTGTTTTAGCAGATTATAATGAACAGTGTGTAGTTTGGGGATTGGCAGATCCAATTGTTACTGATAATTGTGGCATCGTTACAATTACCAATGATGCCATCTTCCCTATTTCTACTCAAGGCACTACTGTCGTTACATGGACATATGATGACGGTAATGGCAATTTTACTACTCAGACACAAAATGTTGTAATAGAGGATAATACTGGACCTACTCCTGATTTAATGTGGCTTGATGATGTTATAGCACAATGTGAAGTTACAAGTTTGGATCAACCTTGGGCTACTGATAATTGTGGCGGCCCAGTTACTGTTACTCGTGATGTAATTCTACCGATTGAAGATCAAGGAACTACAGTAGTAACATGGACTTATGAAGATATGTATGGTAATATAACGACTCAGACACAAAATGTTATCATCGACGATAATCAAGCTCCTATTCCTGATATTAATGGATTCCAGATATTGATAATTGCCGACAATAACGTTTCTGACGATTTTAGTTGGAACTTGGTAGATGCTTCTTCCACAGTTGTTGCTTCAGGTGGGCCATATATGAACGGTCACAATGGCGAAATACTTCAAATGGTTAGCAATCTTGATGCTGAGAACGGGCCATACACATTTAATGGATGGGGTCTCGGTAACTTTTATGACAATGATTGGTCTTTCGAAATCTATTGTAATACTAATTTAGTAGCAAGTGAAAGTTATTCAGATAGTGAGACTGCTTCTTATTCTGGTATTGTTGGATGCCAAACTAATCTGGATGTATTAACCGATGCTTGTTCTATAGTTTCATTAACCTCACCGACCGCTACAGATAATTGTGATGGAACTGTTACTGTTACTCATGATGCTGTTCTTCCAATAGTGGGAACATCAACAATCACATGGTCTTATGAAGATGAGAATGGGAATATTAGCACACAAACTCAAGAAGTAATTATTAATGATATTATTGCTCCAGTACCAGATGTATTGGTAATGGATGATATTACTGATGAGTGTTCAGTAACTGAACTTATTGCACCTACAGGAACTGATAATTGTGGCGGACCTGTGACAGTGTCTCATGATGCTATTCTTCCTATAACCTCTCAGGGAACAACAGTTGTTACTTGGACTTTTGCTGATGCAAATATGAATACTACAACACTGACACAGAATGTTATTATTAATGACATTACAGATCCTGTAATTGTTTGTGCTGATGAACTTGTATTGACAACTGACCCAGGCTTATGTTCTGCAGTTTTAAATCCTACAAACACTATTATTTATGATATTCCATTATCACAATTAGTTGGTATGGTCGGTGCTGGAGGTTGTACAGTTTTGGATGCATATTTTTGTGGTGGAGGCGGTGGTCCATCATGGGTAAGTACAAGTTCTGAAACTCCTGTTTCAGTTACGGTACAATTCTATCAGATTTATAATGATGCTGGAGTTTCTCTACCAGTGCAATTTAACGGACTACCAGACAATGACTACAATGGTGGAGTTACTTATTGTTCTCCTGAGTTAGTTACTTTAAATTTAAATCCAGCAAATTATATTGTTGGTGCTCTCAATACTGTAATAGTAAGTTCGGCAAATTGTTTTGTTCTTGCACAAAATCCAGATCCAACATGGGCAGCGGGTTCATTTGCAAGAGTTATTGAAGTTTATCAGACTGACTTAGAACCTACAGTTACTGACAATTGTGGATTTACGACATTAACTAACGACATGCAGCCTTCATATAGCGTTGGTACACATACTCTTACATGGACTGCTACAGATAATAATGGAAACTCTGCTAGTTGTGAGCAGACAATTACAGTTGTTGATGCTTCTGGACCAATTCCTGATTTGGCTGTTCTTCCTGATGTTACTGCGGAATGCGAAATACTTTCACTTACAGAACCAACTGCAACCGATAATTGTGGCGGTTTGGTTACTGTTACAAATGATGCAACTTTACCATATGATGCAGATGGTTTGTATGTAGTTACATGGACATATACTGATGAGTCTGATAATGTAACAACACAAACTCAGAATGTAATTGTAGATGATTACACTTATCCTGTTCCGGATTTGCCAGCATTAGTTGACCTCAATGGTGATTGCTTTGTCGATCCTGTAATACCTACAGCTATAGATAATTGCTCAGGAGTAATAAATGGTGTGCCAAATTATCCAATGCCATTTACAGGTACTTATGTAGTTACTTGGTCATTTGATGATGGAAATGGAAACATCACAACTCAGTTACAAAATGTAACAATTAATGATGTTACACCGCCAGTTCCTGATATGCTGACCTTAGCTGATCTTACTTCTGAATGTTCTGTTGATCCAGAACCTCCAACTGCAACTGACGATTGTTCTGGTGTGGTTGTTGCTTATACAATGGCAACTTTGCCAATAATAGCTCAGGGAACAACTGTAGTAACATGGATATTTGAGGATAACAATGGAAATATTTCTACTCAAGATCAGAATGTTTTTATACAAGATGTTACAAATCCTGAAATTGAAGCACCAGAAGATTTGTTGATGAGCACAGATCCTTATGCTTGTGAGATGTTGACACCTCTTGATACTGCAATTTACTACATCTATTCACCTCAATTGATTGGCATGTCTAGTCCTACTGGACTTGCATGTTCTTATGGAACAGATTATGCTGTTTGTGGCTCGTCTTTCGGACTTACTTGGTTAAGCAACGAAACCATCGATCCTGCATTTGTAACTTTGGAAATTTATCAGATTTATAATCAGAATAGTGTAATTTTACCAGTTTCATTTAATGGAATGCCAGATAGTGATTATATAGCACCAAATGGTTATTGTTCAACTGATTTAGTGACATTAGACCTATCCGCAGATAGCTATATACATGGTGGTATTAACACTGTTTCGATTAATTCTTATGCGGATTGTATTGTTATAAATCAAAATCCGGATACTGAATGGGAATCAGGTGCTTATGCTCGTGTTATTGTTGCATATTCATCATTTGATGAACCAGTGGCTACTGATAATTGCGAACTTGTTTCTTTAGTTAGTGATGTTCAAGCATCTTATCCGATTGGAAATCACACAATTACTTGGACTGCTACAGATATAGCTGGAAATATTACAACTGTTGAACAGAATTTGGTTGTAGCAGATTTGGCTGGCCCAATCGCTGATGAAGCAGTTTTAGCTGATGTAACAAGTGATTGTGAGATTACAACTTTGACAGAGCCTACAGCTTTAGATTATTGCACAGGTCCTGTTACTGGTGTTGCTGATGTAACTCTTCCACTTGTGGAAACCACTACAATTCACTGGACTTACACAGACGCTAATGGAAATATATCTATTCAAGAACAGAACGCAATTATAGAAGATAATTTGGCTCCAGTTCCTGACATTGCTGAGTTGGATGATGTTGTATCATCTTGCGAGGTTACTACTTTAGATCCTCAAACAGCAACAGATAATTGCTCTGGCTCAATTAGCGGCGTTCATGATGCTGATTTGCCAATTACAGAACAAGGTGGCACTGTTGTTACATGGACATATACTGATGCTAACGGAAATGTCTCGACTCAGTATCAGATTGTTATTATTATTGACCATACAGCACCTGTGGCTGACATTGCAGAATTATCAGAAATATTTGCATGTGCTGATGTGGCTACTCTTACAGCTCCTACTGCAACAGACGAATGTTCTGGTAGTATAGTTGGAGAACACAATGTTACTCTACCTATTACTGAATCAACACTTGTTACATGGTCATACACTGATAATATTGGCAACGTTACATATCAAGATCAGCAAATTACAATTACGAATGTTGATGAAACTGTTAATGATAACAGCCCATACTTGACATCAAATCAGGATGGTGCTACTTATCAGTGGCTTGATTGTGATAACAGTTATGCTCCAATAGATGGTGCTACTTCACAAACATTCTTTGCAACAGTCAACGGTAATTATGCTGTTGAAGTAACGCTAAACGGTTGTACCGAAATTTCTGATTGCTACAATGTAACAAATGTTGGAATTGGCAATGACGTATCATTAACTAACAATGTAGAAGTTTATCCAAACCCAACTAGAGGAACAATTACAATAGAAATGCCTGTTGAAGGTGAAACTTCATGGAGATTGCTCGATGTTACTGGTCAGATTGTTGTGGAAGGTAACTCTACTGAACAGTTATTTAATCTCGATCTCGAAGATTATACACCAGGTGTTTATATGCTCAACCTGATACAGGGTGACATTAACACTAACATGCGTGTTGTTCGTAAATAATCTTTAAGTTATCATAATGAAAGAGGCTGAGCAATCAGCCTCTTTTTTTTACCCTAATGTTAAATAGAAACAGATTGTTTTATAAAAGGACTTAGTCATTGAGATTTCATTGTGTACTATATTAAATTATAATATTATTTTTGTATTGGCATAAAATTTGAAATTGCCGAAACTAACTTATTGAGGATAAAAACTATTTTATGAAAAAATCTTTATTTTTAACAGTGCTATTTGCATTGTCATTTTTGTTTGTAAAGGCAGTTGATGCTCCTGTAAATATTTCACCTTCAAACGGAGTTGTCGATCAAGCGGTTGCTCTTACTCTAGATTGGAGTTCTGTTACAGGAAATACCGGATATATTTATCAACTTGATACAACTTCGAGTTTTAATTCGCCGCTTTTAATTAACGGTGCAACATCAATAAATTCATCCGAAATTTGGATTTCAAATCTTTATTTTGGTACGAAATATTATTGGCGAGCTGCCACTAAAAGTGCCACAGATACTTCAGTATGGACAGCGACCTGGAATTTTACCACTACATCATATATTTATAATGTGTCACCGACAAATGCTGCAACAGATCAACCTGTTGCTTTAAGCCTTGACTGGAATGGCATAACTGGTAATACAGGATATATTTACCAGCTTGATACCACAGCAAACTTTAATTCTCCGTTATTAGTGAATGGCACAACAGTAGTTAATTCATCCGAAATTTGGGTTTCCAATCTTTATTTTGGTACTAAATATTATTGGAGAGCAGCTGCAAAAAACGCTGTAGACACCTCTTCTTGGACAGCAACATGGAATTTTACAACTACATCATATATTTACAATGTATCACCAGCGAATGGCGTAACCGATCAACCTGTGGCTTTATCCCTTGACTGGAATGGCATAACCGGTAATACAGGATATATTTACCAGCTTGATACCACAGCAAACTTTAATTCTCCTTTATTAGTGAATGGCACAACAGTAGTTAATTCATCCGAAATATGGGTTTCCAATCTTTATTTTGGTACTAAATATTATTGGAGAGCAGCTGCAAAAAACGCAATTGATACTTCTGCTTGGACAATAACATGGAATTTTACTACTGGGACTTATATTTATAACATTTCACCAACAACTGGAGCTACAGGACAAGCAGTTGGCTTAACTCTTGACTGGAGTAGTATGGATGGAAATACTGGATACCTGTATCAGGTTGACACAGTTTCGACTTTTGATTCTCCGCATCTGTTAAGTTCTTCCACAGCTGCAAATACGTCACAGGTTTACATAAGTAATTTGCATTTTGGTAAAACCTATTATTGGCGATGTGCAGTAAAAAATCCTGTAGATACTTCGAATTGGACTGCAGCTTGGAGCTTTATAACTACCGATGTAATTTTCAATTATACTCCAACAAATGGAGCTTCAGGACAAGCAGTTGGCCTAACTCTTGACTGGAGCAGTTTGGATGGAAATACTGGATATCTGTATCAGGTTGACACAGTTTCGACATTCGATTCACCGAATTTGTTGAGTTCATCTACAGCTGCCAATTTATCACAAGTTTACATCACTAATTTGTATTTTGGCAAAACTTATTATTGGAGATGTG
>Ga0209373_10004584_pt1 | contig 11800 bp, 9 predicted proteins | sample Higcelweek5metaG_FD_187173 | JGI IMG/M metagenome (GOLD analysis project Ga0209373, IMG submission 187173) | Freshwater pond sediment microbial communities from the University of Edinburgh, under environmental carbon perturbations - High... | ecosystem: Environmental > Aquatic > Freshwater >... | reverse complement strand
ATTTAAAAATAACAAGAAAATACAATTTAAAAGACAAAATATACAGCACATTTTTAGAAAAAAGGAGTGAAGCTGAGATTGTAAAAGCTTCTAATATTTCGGATATTAACTTTTTAGACAGAGCAAAAGATGTTGGAGGAGGCTTAAGAGGACCAAAAACCAGTGTCAATTATATTTTAGCCGCTTTATTAGGTTTTTTAATTCCACTTATTATTGTATTTATCATTACACTTTTAGATAACAATATTAATAGTGTCGAAGATATTCAAAAGCTAACAAAAATTCCTGTAATCGGAGTTATTGGTAAAAAGAATACAGATAATAATTTATCAGTTTTTGAAAAGCCAAAATCGCCTTTAGCAGAATCATTTAGAGCAATACGTTCTTCACTTCAGTTTTTGTATAAAAAACAGCAAAAAGAAGGTGCTAAAATTTTAATGTTGACTTCTTCTGTAAGTGGTGAAGGAAAAACATTTTGTTCCATTAATTTAGCAACAGTTTTTGCTTTAAGTGAAAAGAAAACGGTAATTGTTGGTTTAGATTTAAGAAAGCCAAGAATATTTGGAGATTTTAATATTGACAACATTACAGGTGTTGTAAATTATTTAATTGGTCAAAAAACAATTGATGAAGTAGTTCAAAAAACGCATATACCATTTTTAGATGTAATTCCTTCAGGGCCAATTCCGCCAAATCCAGCAGAATTATTAATGGGTGAAGCTATGGCAGAAATGATTGAAGAATTAAAACAAAAATACGATTACATCATTTTAGATACACCACCAGTTGGATTGGTATCTGATGCATTAGAATTGGCACATTTTTGTGATGCAACTTTATATGTAACAAGACAAAGTTTTACCAAAAAAGGAATGTTGAGCGTGGTAAATGAAAAACACAAACGAGGTGAATTACATAATATTAGCATTTTGTTTAATGGTTTTCAAAATAAAGCAAAATATGGTTATGGTTATGGATATGGTTACGGCTATGGATACGGAGCTTATGGAGAAGGATATCACGATGATAAAGTGGAACCAAAGGGTTGGAGAAAAATCCTTGAAAAGTTCAAAAAATAATTTTTTCAGAAAAGTTTCTAATGTCAAAAATTGTAAATAAAAAAATATTAATTACTGGCGGAGCGGGTTTTATCGGTTCCAATCTTTGCGAATATTTTTTAAAACATAATGAAGTCGTTTGTTTGGATAATTTTTCAACAGGATACCATCATAATATTCAATCTTTTCTTTCAAATCCAAATTTTACATTAATAGAAGGTGATATTCGAAATTTTCAAATTTGTGAAAATGCTATTTTAGGAGTTGATTATGTATTGCATCAAGCAGCATTAGGAAGTGTGCCTCGTTCAATTAATGATCCAATTACTTCAAATGAAGTAAACGTTGCTGGATTTTTAAATATGTTAACAGTTGCAAGGAATGCTAATGTAAAAAGATTCATTTATGCTGCAAGTTCGTCAACTTATGGTGATTCAGAAAAGTTGCCAAAAATAGAAGAAGTTATTGGAAAACCACTGTCGCCTTATGCGGTTACGAAATATGTAAATGAATTATATGCTGATGTATTTAGCAAAACGTATGGCATTGAAACTATTGGATTACGCTATTTTAATGTTTTTGGAAGAAATCAAGATCCAAATGGTGCTTATGCAGCAGTAATTCCTAAATTTGTAGCCCAATTTTTAAATCATGAGAGTCCTGTAATTAATGGTGATGGAGAATTTTCTCGCGATTTTACTTACATTGATAACGTGATTCAAATGAATGAGTTGGCAATGTTAACCGAAAATAAAGAAGCTATTAACACGGTTTATAATACTGCTTTTGGCGAAAGAACCACTTTAAATGAGTTGGTCAATTCTTTGAGAGAGTTTTTGTCAACCTATGATAATGAAATAGCTAATGTTTCCATTATTTATGGAGGAAATAGAATAGGAGATATTCCACACTCATTAGCAAGTATAGAAAAAGCAAGCAAACTACTAAATTACCAACCAAAATTTTCTATGAGAGAGGGTTTAAAAGAAGCGGTAAAATGGTATTGGAATAATTTAAAAAAATAAAAGATAATACAATGATTAAAAATATCTGTTGTATCGGTGCAGGATATGTTGGCGGACCAACTATGGCTGTGATTGCTCAAAAGTGTCCGCATATTAAAGTTACGGTTGTTGACTTAAATGAAAAAAGAATTGCGGCTTGGAACGATAAAGACGTGAATAATATTCCTATTTATGAACCAGGATTAAGCGATGTTGTGGCAGAGGCTCGTGGAAGAAATTTATTCTTTTCAACCGATGTAGATAAAGCAATCGATGAAGCAGATATGATTTTTATATCGGTAAATACACCAACTAAAACGTATGGTGTTGGAAAAGGTATGGCTGCCGATTTGAAATATATAGAATTATGTGCGCGTCAGATTGCCCGAGTAGCTAAAAATGATAAAATTGTAGTTGAAAAATCAACTTTACCTGTAAGAACTGCAAGTGCCATTAAAGATATTTTAGATAATACAGGAAATGGAGTTAATTTTCAAATTTTATCTAATCCAGAATTTTTAGCTGAAGGAACAGCAGTTGAAGATTTATTTGCACCAGACCGAGTTTTAATTGGTGGAGACACAACTCCAGAAGGTCAAAAGGCAATTCAACAATTAGTAGATATTTACGCTAATTGGGTTCCAAATGACAAAATTTTAACTACAAATGTTTGGTCTTCTGAATTATCAAAATTAACAGCTAATGCATTTTTAGCACAGCGTGTTTCTTCAATTAATGCCTTGAGTGAATTATGTGAAAAAACAGGTGCAGATGTTAATGAAGTAGCAAAAGCAATTGGATTAGATAGTAGAATTGGACCGAAATTTTTAAAAGCTTCTGTAGGTTTTGGAGGTTCTTGTTTCCAAAAAGACATCTTGAATTTAGTTTACATTGCTAAATCATACGGATTAAATGAAGTTGCAGATTATTGGGAACAAGTAATCATTATGAACGATCATCAAAAACGTCGCTTCGCAAAAAATATAATCAAAACCTTATACAACACCGTTTCTGGTAAGAAAATAGCATTTTTAGGTTGGGCTTTCAAAAAAGACACTAACGACACTCGCGAATCAGCAGCAATTTATGTAGCTGACGATTTATTGAGCGAGCAAGCAACTGTTGCTGTTTTTGATCCAAAAGTGGAAGAAGATCAAATTCAATTTGATTTGAATTATTTAGAATCTCGTTCAGAAATAGATAACGCAAAAGGTGTTCAAGTTGTAACAAATGCTTACGATGCATGTAGTAATGCACACGCAATTGCCGTATTAACAGAATGGGACGAGTTTAAAACATACGATTGGCAAAAAATATATGACAATATGTTAAAACCAGCTTTTGTTTTCGACGGAAGAAATATATTGAATAAAGAAGCATTAGAAAAAATAGGATTTATTTACCAAGGAATTGGATCAAGATAATGAGCGAAAAAATTGCAATAATAGGTTTAGGATATGTTGGTTTGCCATTGGCACGACTTTTCGCTACTAAATTTTCAGTAGTAGGATTTGATATTAATCAACAACGTATTTCCGAACTAAATAATGGGATTGACTTAACGTTAGAAGTGGAAGAAGAGTTATTAAAATCAGTTTTAGTTTCTAAATCTTCAAATGAAATCGGCCTATACTGTTCTAATCAATTAACTGATATTGCGGATTGCAATTATTACATTGTTACGGTTCCAACACCTGTAGATAAACATAACAAACCCGATTTAACACCACTTTACAAAGCAAGTGAAACTGTTGGTAAAGTACTAAAAAAAGGTGATGTTGTAATTTACGAATCAACCGTTTATCCAGGAGTTACAGAAGAAGAATGTGTGCCGGTATTAGAAAAAATATCTGGATTAAAATTCAATGTAGATTTTTTTGCAGGCTATTCTCCAGAACGAATTAATCCTGGTGATAAAGAACATACGGTTGAAAAAATATTAAAAGTAACAGCAGGTTCTACACCGGAAATTGGTAAAAAAGTAGACGCTCTATATAACAGTGTGGTAACTGCTGGAACGCATTTAGCACCAACAATCAAAGTAGCAGAAGCTGCAAAAGTGATTGAAAACTCGCAACGTGATATCAATATTGCTTTTGTAAACGAATTAGCTAAAATTTTTAATATTTTAGATATTGATACTAAAGCAGTATTAGAAGCAGCAGGAACCAAATGGAATTTCCTTCCCTTTAAACCAGGTTTAGTGGGTGGTCATTGTATAGGTGTTGATCCTTATTATTTGGCTCAAAAAGCATTGGAAGCTGGTTATCATCCCGAAATTATTTTGGCGGGTCGTCGTATGAATGATAGTATGGGCGAATATGTTGCTTCTCAAGTGGTTAAACTTATGATTAAGAAAGAAATTGTTTTGCATGAAGCTGAATTATTGCTTTTAGGAGTTACTTTTAAAGAAAATTGTCCAGATGTTCGTAATACTAAAATTGTAGATATTGTTCATGCATTAAAAGAATATGGAATAAATATCACGATTTATGACCCTTGGGCAAAACCAGAAGAAGTACAACATGAATATGGCATCAAGACTACTCAAAAATTACCTGACTCTAAATTTGATGCGATTGTTTTAGGTGTTGCTCATAAAGAATTCGCTACCTTAGATTTAAAATCATTAACAAAAGATTCTAATGTAATTTATGATGTTAAAGGATTTTTAACAGTTGCTGTAGACGGAAGATTGTAAAAATCTAATTTTGGAAACCAAATCAAATAGTTTATTAAAAAACACACTGTTATACTCCATTGGGAATTTAGCCTCAAAAGGGCTTAGCTTCATTTTGGTTTTTTTTACTACATTTTATCTTTCAAGAGAAGATGTAGGTGTTTTTGATTTGTTTTTAACAACAATTAGTTTATTAACTCCCATAGTAACGCTTCAATTAACAGATGCTGTTTTAAGATGGTTAATAGAAAATAATCAGTTTGAAAATAAAGCAAGGGTATTAACAACTTCGAGTTTTATTTTGCTAATTTCTATTTTTATAGCGATTGTTGGAGTTTTAATTTTCCAGAACTTCTATCCTTTTTTATTTTATAAAGAGCTTTTGTTTTTATTAGGATTTCAGTCTTTTTTCTTATTATTTCAACAATTTCAAAGGGCTATTGCAGACAATAAAGGATATGTTTTGTCTAGTGTTTTTTACACTTTTTTATATGTATTTCTTGCCATTCTTTTTTTGGTTTTTTACGATAAAAAAATAGAAGGATTGCTTTATTCTAATATTATTGCGGCTTTTTTTTCAACAGTATTTATTTTATTTAGAAATAAAGTGTTTGGCTACATTCATAGTAAATATTATAGTTTTCAAGTAGCAAAAGAATTACTCTATTATTCTATTCCGTTAGTACCAAATAGTTTGTCTTGGTGGGCAATATCTTCAGCAAATCGCTATTTGATTGTTCTTTTTTTAGGGGTGGCTTCAAACGGAATCTTTGCCATTGCATTTAAGTTTCCTACTATTGTTTTGTTACTTGTAAATGTATTTTATTTGGCATGGCAAGAAAAAGCAATTGAAAATTATAATAGAGAAGATAAAGATGATTATTACAGTACCATTTTTAAAAAGTACATAAAATATTTATTTGTAATTTCGATTAACTTATTGTGCATTAACCAGTTGTTTTTAACTTATTTTGTTGATATAACGTTTTATGATTCATGGCGTTACACCTCTGTTTTATTGTTGGCTATCTTATTTAACGCATTAAGTGGTTTTTATGGAACCATTTATTTAGGTGCAAAAAAAACAAAAAGTATTTTTTTAAGTAGCCTAATAAGTGGGATAATTGTATTATTACTTTCATATTTTCTTATTCCAGTTTTAGAATTGTTAGGAGCAGCAATAGCTATATTTTTTGGTTATTTTTTCTTATTTCTTTTCCGATTTTTTGAGACTAAAAAGTATATTAAAATAGTATTTCCATTTGCTACATTTTTTGTTTTATTTGGTGTTTTTATGGTTTTATCTGTGATAATGTTTTTGGAATTACCCTACGGAATTTTTTGGCTACCTTTAGTAGCACTTGTAATCAGTTATTTTTTGTTACAATCAGAATTACAAATAGTTTACAATAAGTATTTGAAGAAATGGATGCGTTAAAAAAAATATTATTTATTCATCCCGACTTAAAAGGTGGAGGAGCCGAACGTGTTTTGGTTCATCTCGTCAATGCTTTGCCTAAAGATAAATACCAGGTAACTTTATTCACTATTTTTAAAGAAGGAATTAATAAAAAGCTATTACATCCAGTCATCAAACATTTTTATTGGTTCTCAAAAGTGTTTAGAGGTTATTCTGTTTTGCAAAAAATAATTCCGGCTTCGTTTTTGGCAAATAGATTAAAGGTTAATGATTATGATATTGTAGTTGCTTATTTAGAACATGTTCCTACCCGAATTTTATCTGGAATCACAAATCCAAAAGTAAAAAAAATAGCTTGGTTACATACGAAAGCAACTCCCGAATTACTTTCCAGAACTTTTAGAACTTTTGAAGAAACTAAAAATGCGTATCAGTCATTTAATCAGATTGTTTGCGTTTCTCAAGAGGTTAAAAATTCATTGTTGCATATTTTTCCTCAATTAGAAAATAAAACACTTGTTATTGAAAATACGATTGACTTTAGTTTTATTCAACAAAAAGCGCAAGAAGTGAGTTTTGATATTGAATTTGATAGTAAAACCCTAAATATTGTTTCTATTGGCCGACTCATTAAAGTGAAAGGTTATGAGCGATTGATTCAAATTGTAAAACGAGTAGCTTCTTCAACAGATATTAAATTCAAATTGCATCTAATTGGTGATGGTGAATTAGCTTCAAAATTAAATGCAACCATTAAAAAAGAAAATCTTGAGAATTATGTGCAGTTGTTAGGGTTTAAAGAAAATCCGTACCCTTATTTGGCTAAAGCAGATTTGTACGTTTGCTCTTCTTTTACCGAAGGATATAACTCTGCAATAATTGAAGCATTAGCGCTAGAAATTCCAGTTTTAACAACAGATTGTCCAGGAATGAACGAAATTTTAGACAATGGAAAGTTTGGTAAAATAGTTCCAAATGCAACAGAAGATTTATACGAAGGATTATTAGAACTAATAACCAAATCAGAGGAATTAAATCAGTTAAAACTAAAGGCAAAAGAGAGAGCTGTGTATTTAAAAGCTCAAAATTCAACACGTTCTGTTGAACATTTATTCGATACGATTTAATCATGAGCACGAAATTAATTTCCATTATTTTGCCCGTTTACAATGTAGAAAATTACATTGAAAAGGCGGTTTTGAGTGTTCTTCAGCAAACCTATGCAAATTTCGAATTGTTAATCATTAATGATGGAACAAAAGACAACAGCATTCAAAAAATTGAAAAATATACTCCAGATTCCAGATTGAAAATTTTTCATAAAGAAAACGGAGGTTTGTCTGATGCTCGTAATTTTGGATTAGAAAGAGCGCAAGGCGATTATGTGTATTTTATGGATAGCGATGATTTCATTGAATCAGATTTATTGGCTTTGTGTATTGATAAAATAGAGAAAGAAAATGTACCTGTTGTTGTCTTTGGCTATTTTTTAGATACAGAAGATAAAAGTGGAAATCTTATTTCTTCCGAATCAATTATTCATGAAAGTGAAGTAATAAATATTGATAATAAAAATAGAACTGTAACCAATAATACTATTGGATTATTAGGTTATGCTTGGAATAAATTTTACGCAATCGATTTTTTAAAACAACATAATTTTAAATTTGAAAAAGGAGTTTCCCTTGTTGAAGATATTTTGTTTAATGCACCCGTTTTTTCTTCTGTAAATAGTATTCATTTTATAAATAAACCACTTTATCATTACGCAAACCGGCCAACGACAACGTTGATAAAAACATTTCATGCCAATTCATTTGACTTGTATTTGAAAAAGAATGAATGTTTAAAAAAGCTCTTTAATAAGTGGGAAATTAATCATTCTGATGAATTACTGGCGAATAGTTTGCTTTTAGGAATTCGATATTGTGCTAATAATTTGTTTGCATTTAAAAATAATTTAACTAAAAATCAAAAGTACAATCATTTAAAAACCATGATTGTACATCCCGAAACACAAAGATTAATACCGTTTTACAAGCCAAATAGTAAATTGGATTCTGTTTATAAAACTATTATTTCACAAAAAAGAGCTTTACTTTTGTACCTGATTTTAAAAATCATCAAATAAATGTTTTTAAAGAAATACATTCCTTACTATTTAAAAATTAGAATACTTCTTTTTTTACAAAAGTTTAAAAGTGCGACCATTTTCTCGTCTCAAAACTTAAAAAAAGAAGATTCAAAAGTTTTTATTTTTTTAGCAGCAAATTATAGTAATCTTGGCGATGTAGCCATTACTTATGCACAAGAAAAATTTATTCAAAACACGTTGCCCAATCATAAAGTAGTTCTTATTCCAATAAATAAAACTATTGAAGGAATCAGCTTTGCAAAATCTATTTTGAATCCGTCAGATTGTATTACAACTGTTGGTGGCGGAAATTTCGGAGATTTGTATGATCAAATAGAAACTTTACGTCAGTTAGTTCTTGAATGTTTTCCAAACAATAAAATTATTTCGTTTCCACAAACTTTTGATTTTTCAAATTCTCCCATAGGGAAAAAAAGTCTAGAAAAAGCAATTTCAGTGTACAGTAAACATTCTAACTTGAGTTTTTTTGTTAGAGAACAGCAATCTTTTGAATTAATGCAACGTCATTTTCCAAAAGTGAAAGTGTTTTTGACACCAGATATTGTGTTGAGTTTAGATAAATCTCAACCTAAAATCACACGTAATGGCGTTACATTAAGTTTAAGAGCAGATGACGAAAAATTATTAACTTCTGAACAGAATGAATCGCTAATTAATTGGGCAAAAGAAACTTTTTCTAATGTTTCATTTTATGATACTCATATTAATAAAGGGAATTTGTCTGAGCAACAATTAGATGAAGAATTAAACAAAATTTGGAATCAATACAAATCTTCAGAGCTTGTAATTACAGATAGATTACACGGAATGATTTTTTCTTACATAACAAATACGCCTTGTTTAGTTTTCTTAAATAACAACCATAAAATTAGTGCTTCATACGAATGGATAAAAGAGCAAGCACCCATAATTTTAATTAAGAATTTCGATTTAGCCAGTATCAATGAAGCTTTTGAAATCTTAAATTCATCAAATACAACTGCATATAAAGATTTGATGGAAAAATATTTACCTTTGAAACAACAGCTATTATCATAAATGTTTGATTTCATACCAATAGAACATTATACTTTTTTTTACTATCAAATTTTATTGGTTTTTTTGATAGGCATTTTGCTACACGCTGTTATTTTAGAAATTGATGACTTAAGAAATACAAGGTTTTTAAAAGTTTTTGGTTATTTGTCTCTGGTTTTTGTTCTGCTTTACATGGGTTTTAGGCCTATTCATAGTGTTTTTGTAGACATGACCATGTACGCCTATTCCTTTGAGCGATATTTAGATGGAAATCCCTTAGAAGTAACCGAAGATTATGGTTTTTATTGGTTTTTAGAATTTTGCACAAAAGTAATGTCTGTTGAGGCTTTCTTTTTTACCTGTGCTTTAATTTATATCATTCCGCTTTATATTCTTTCTATTAAATGGTTTAAAGAGTATTGGTTTTATGCATTTTTTGCTTTAGTTGTGTCCTTTTCTTTTTGGGCTTATGGTACAAATGGAATCAGAAATGGATTAGCAACGTCTCTTTTTTTATTAGCATTAGCTTTTAAAGACAAGAAAATAGTTTTATATGCCTTGTTAATAGTTGCAATTTCTTTTCATAAAACTATGGTTTTACCCGTTTTTGCATTTATAGTTTCAAGTTTTTATACCAAATCGCAAACCTATATTTTTATTTGGCTAACTACCATTTTAGTTTCACTAGCAGTAGGTAACTTTTTTGTGGAATATATAGAATCGTTAGGAATAAACGATAGAAGATTTGAACAGTATTTTACAGATGAAATAGATGAAGCCATAACAAAAACAGGATTTCGTTGGGATTTCTTAATTTATAGTGCCACTGGAGTCTTCGCAGGTTGGTATTACCTATTCAAAAAGAACTTTTCAGATAAGCTGTACGAGCAACTTTTTAATATGTATTTGATAACTAATGCGTTTTGGGTTTTGGTAATTAGAGCTAATTTCACCAATAGATTTGCTTATTTGTCATGGTTCATGCTAGCTATTATCATTTTTTATCCCATATTAAAAGAGCAATTTTTTAAACAACACCATCGAATGGTTGGTGCTGTATTATTGTTGTATTTCATGTTTACTTATATTTTTAACATAATTCTAGTTAAGTAAAATGAAATTAAGCGTCATTATCCCAGTTTATAATGTTGAAAAATATGTAATTCGTTGCATAAATTCAGTCATTCAGAATGATTTGGAAGCTTCAGCTTATGAAATTATTATTGTTGATGATGAATCACCTGATGATAGTGTGAAAACCATAAAGTCGCATTTTCAAGATGTTGCTAATTTAAAAGTTATATTCCAAAAAAACAAAGGACTTGGCGGTGCCAGAAATACAGGAATCTCAAGTGCTAAAGGAACTTATTTGCTTTTCTTAGATGCAGATGATTATTTGGTTCCTAATACGTTAAGTCAAATTGTAAATCAAGCAATTACAACTCAAGTTGAGGTTTTAGAATTTGGAGCTCATGGCGTTTTAGAAAATGGAGTCGTTTGTTATACCCTTTCTAATTCTTCAAACAATTTGATTTTTGATGGAATGGACTATTATCAAAAGGTTCGTTATGCTAATTCGGCTTGTAATAAATTATATAGCACAGATTTTTTGCGAAACAATCAACTTTTTTTTGAAGAACAGCTTTATATCGAAGATTTTGAATTTAACACTCGTGTTTTTCTTCAAGCGAAACGAATGTTAGCAGTTGAAACTATTGTTGGGCAATTTTTGCAAACACCCAATTCGATTACTCGAAATGTTAGTCTTGCTAAAAAAGAAAAAATGCAAAACGATATTGAACGCGTTATGGTGATCACCAATCAATTGTATTTAAAATCTGTGAATCAAGATGTTTTTTTTAAAGAGCGTTTGGGTTTTTTAACAGCTACTTTAATTGTTCAAATGATTAAGAACAACTCAGATTATAAAACGATTCATTTAAAAATGGAAGATTTAAAAACTAAAAAGTTGTTTTTTGTAAACCACAAACTGTTTGATAGTTCTAAAAATCTATTTCGAATCTTATTCTTAAAGCATTCTTTACTTTTAAAATTAGCTTTACCTTTGTACCGATTTTTGAATAGAAAAAGTTAATGAAGAAAAAAATCTGTTTTGTAGTTTCGGCACCCATTACTGCCAAAGTATTTTTAATTAAACATTTTGAATACCTTTCAAAAGAGTTTGATATTACTTTAGTAGCTAATTTTGAAACACAGGCTGATTTTGAAATTCCGTTTGTAAAAAACACCAAACATATTGCAATTCACAGAAGCATCAATCCTTTGAAAGATTTCTTAGCTTTAATTCAGTTGTATTTTTTCCTTAAAAAAGAATCGTTTCAAGTGGTTCATTCCGTTACGCCAAAAGCAGGTTTGTTGGCTATGACGGCTGCTTGGTTGTCTAGAATTCCAGTTCGAATTCATATTTTTACTGGACAAGTTTGGCACACACAATCAGGTTTAAAA
>Ga0209373_10004583_pt1 | contig 11805 bp, 11 predicted proteins | sample Higcelweek5metaG_FD_187173 | JGI IMG/M metagenome (GOLD analysis project Ga0209373, IMG submission 187173) | Freshwater pond sediment microbial communities from the University of Edinburgh, under environmental carbon perturbations - High... | ecosystem: Environmental > Aquatic > Freshwater >... | reverse complement strand
AGGCGGCGAGCTGGAGGATGCCGATGGGCGCCATCCGGTTTGCCAGCACGGAGAAGTTGGGCTGGCCGGGCACGAAATTGAAGCCGGCGGGATGGACGAGGGTGACGCGCATGCGGCGTGGGGGAGACGTGGCGCTGAGGGAAGCGGGTGGGTTGAGGTACGAGCGAAACGGTGCGCGGCGGCGGGATCAAGCGCGGCGGTGGGCGGATTCGGCAAGACCGGGCGTGGCGCAGGCCGTCGTGCCTGCGTGTCCGGATTTCGCAGGCACGGAGGCGGCGCCACTCGGGAAAGAAAACGCCCGCGGCGGCGAACCGGCGCGGGCGCGAGGGGCGAGTGTTGCCTGAAGTCGCAGGGACTAGAGTCCCTCGTTGGTGAGTACCCGGTCGAACTGGACGAGGAAATCGTCGAAGGCGGCCTGATAGGCCTTCTGCCAGTTGGGGTTGGTGGCGGCTTGGCCGCGGTTGATGGCATAGCCGCGGACGGTCAGCGTCTTGGTGTTGCCGTCCTTCTTGAGGGTGATCCGGCAGGCGACGTTGGCCTCGAAGGAGATGCTCCACATGCCCGGCGTGACCCAGGCCCAGAACTCGTCGACGACCACGGAGGCGGTGGTGGCGGAGGCTGCGTCGGTGCCGATCGCATAGCCCTTGCGGCGGAACCCTTCCGCAACGAGTAGGCGCGTGCGTTGCATGATCGTATCGTTGTCGGGGAGACCGATGTCGCCGAGGGCGCCGCCGTAGCCGTTGCGCTGACGGCCGACGATGTTGGCGAGCTGCTCCTTGGTCGCCTTGGTGACGTCGCCGTCGATCGAGGGCACGGAGGGCAGCTGGGGCTTGTTCTCGAAATGCCGGGAGTCGGCGACCTCGCCGATGAAGACGGTGCCTTTCGTGGAGCCCAGGCCGGGGGTTTGCTGGATGTCGAGCGGCAGGGTGCGGCGACCGACGGCGCACCCGGAGGCGAACAGGAGACAGCCCAGCAGGGCTGCGGAGACAAAAGCGACTCTACGCATGATGTTTGTTTTTTGGGGTTGAGGGAGCTCGCTGTCGGAGTTTGGACGACAGCTTCGTAAACCAAGCGCAAGCCAACCAGAAAGGACCGGAGCGTAAACCGTTTTCTTGCTACAGAACGCCCTGGGCGGAGATGCCGCAGGCGGCTCGATGGCGGTGGCGAAGCGGAGGCTTGTGCCGGCGCGGCCAAGGCTTTTGCTCGGCTGCGCCCAGCCATGCCCACGCCCTCCGACATCCCGCCGCCGCTCGTCCGTTACCCGGCCGAGGTGCGCGCGGCCTACCAGACTTTCCGCAACTCGCGCGATGAAGCGGCGCTGCGCGTGGTGATTTTCGCCGCGGTGCGCGATTTCATGCCGCGCAACTCCGCCCACTCCCGCACCGACTCGCTCCGCGACGACGAGCGGCTGATCGAAGACCTCGGGTTCGACTCGCTCGCCGTGGCCGAGACCGTGTTCTTCTTCGAGGACCTCTTCAAGGTGACCATAAAAAACGAGGACATCCTCGTGCTGCATACCGTAGGCGAGCTCTGCGATTTCGTCGCCCGTCGCTTGCGCGAAACGTCTCCCGCCGCGTGAACGCCGCCCCGCTCGCCGCCCGCCGACCGGTCGTCACCGGGCTGGGCTTCATCACTCCGATCGGCAACGACCGAGCGGTCGTCTCCGCCGCGTTGCGCGAGGGCCGCCACGGGCTCGCCCCGGTCGAATTCCTCGGCAACCCCGCGTTGCCGGTGAAGCTCGCCGGCACGGTGAAGGAGTTCGACGTCTCCTCGACGAGCTGCCGCGACTGGACGTGGCCCGCCCGCTACGACATCCCGCGCGAGACGCTGCGCGGCCTCGCGCCGCACGGCGTGTTCGCTCTCTGCGCGGTGGAGCAGGCGCTGGCCGACGCCGGCCTCGCATCGACAGACGTCGCCAACATTCCGGACACCGGGCTCTTCTGCGCCTCCGCCGGTTCGGCGCGGCAACTCCATCACAATCTCGCGCAGATGGACGCCGCCCGCGGCGAGCGTGGCAACCCGATGGGCGTGGTCAGCTCGATCTGCGGCACGCTCAACTTCAACCTCGGTGCCCATTTCCACATCACAGGCGCGGTCTGCGGCTTCGTCTCCGCCTGCGCCTCATCGAGCCACGCGCTCGGCTACGCCTGCGACGAGATCCGGCTCGGCCGGCTGCGCCGCGTGATCGTCGTCGGCGCCGAGGAGCATAATGCCGAGACGATCCTGCCCTTCGCCGCGATGCGCGCCCTTTCCGCGCAGAGCGATCCCGCGCTGGCCTCGTGCCCGTTCGATGCGGCGCGCAACGGTTTCGTCGGCGCCGGCGGCGCGGTGGCGCTCATCATCGAGGCGGCCGACCTTGCGCAGGAACGCGGCGCGCCGATCCTCGCCGAGGTCGCCGGCTGGGGCCAGAGCGCCGATGGCTACAGCATGGCGATGTCGCATCCCGAGGGCGCCGGCCTGCGGTTGGCGATGCAGCGCGCGCTCGCGGATGCCTGCGTCGCGCCAGCGGAAATCGACTACGTCAACGCCCATGCCACCTCGACTCCTGTCGGCGACCGCGCCGAGGCGCAGGCGTTGCGTGCCGTCTTCACCGACGTTGGTGCCCGCCCTCGCGTGAGCAGCACGAAGGGCCTCACTGGACACCCGCTCTCGATGGCCGGCGCGATGGAGGCGGCGTTCTGCACGCTCGCGCTCGCCGAGAGCTTCATCCCCGGCAACGCGCACCTGCGCACGCCCGACCCGGTCTGCGACGGGCTCGACCTCCCGCGCGAGACGTTGTCCGTCGCGCCGAGTCTGGTGCTCAACAACAGCAGCGGTTTCGGCGGCAGCAACGTCTGCCACGCCCTGCGACGTTGGGCGGAGTGAGCGTATTCCTGTGCGGCCGGAGCTTGCTCAGGCCGCAGCCATGAACTGGCGAAAGCGGCGCGAGCAAGCTCGCGCCCTACAATTGGCGGTCCGATTGGTGGTGCGTAGCCGAAGCGTTCGTGGAGTTCTTGCACTCGCGTTAGGGCCGCGCTTGTCGTTGCGCCGTTCTCCGCGCCGCGATCCATGCTTGCGCCGCGAAACGGAGTGTCGCCAACCTTCACCGCTCCAAATCATGGCAGACCCCCTCTGTGACCGTCTCAAGCACCTGATCGTCGAAACCCTTCACCTCGAGGATATCGCGCCCGCACAGATCGAGGACGCCGCTCCGCTCATCGGTTCCGGCCTTTCGCTCGACTCCATCGATGCGCTCGAACTCGTGGTGAAGATCGAGAAGGAGTTCGGCATCAAGATCGCCAGCGCCGAGGAGTCGCACCAAGCCCTCGCCAGCGTCGCCAGCCTCGCCGCCTTTATCCGCGCGCGGGCCGACGCCGCGAAGCTGCCGGCCTGAGCCGCGCCTCACGCAGCGCCCAATCGCCTGCAAGCAGGCTCCTACATTCGAACCGGTCCGTCGCCCTGGCCGTACATGGCTTTCCCCACGCAAAACTCCGCCATCCGCCTCGCCGCCTGCGATTGCCTCACGCCGTTTGGCGATGCGTTCGCCACGCACGCCGCGCTGCTCCGCGGCGAACGCGCGCTAAGCCCCTCTCCCGTGCTCGGGCGCGAGGGCGGCGACGCCGTGCCGCTGGCGCTGTTGCCCGGTCGCGCGCTCGACGAGGCGAACCCGCCGGCGTGGCTCCACTCCCTGCAGACGCTGCTTGCGCCGGTGGCCGGCCCCGGCTGGGGCACGGCGCGCCACCCGGTGTGCGTGACGAGCAGCAATTTCGGCGTCGGCAGCCTCTACGCGCTCCGCCGCACCGGCGAGGCCGGCCACGCCGCGCACGGCACGCCGCACGGCTCCGTCGAACTCGTGCGCCGCGCGCTCGGCTGGGGCGAAAACGTGGCGATCTTCTCGCATGCGTGTGTCTCCGCGCACCTGGGACTCGTCCACGCCTCGCGACTGCTTGCCGCCGGCGCGGCCGACGAGGTGCTGGTGGTGAGCTACGATTTTCTCAGCCCGTTCGTGGCCGGCGGTTTCCACGCGCTGAAGATCCTCAACGTCGATCTGCCCGTGCCCTACCAGGACCGCGCCACCGGCTCGATCGGGCTGGGCGACGGCGCGGGCTACGCCGTGCTGTCGCGCAACCATGGCGACTTCGCGCTTGAGGTGCAGAGCCTGCACAACGAGATGTACCACTTCACCGCCAACAAGCCCGACGGCTCCGGCTTTGCCGCCGCACTCGCGCCGCTTGCCGCGGCCGCCGCCGGCCGGAAGCTTTGGGTCAAGGGCCATGGCACCGGCACGCTGGAGGCCGGCCGGATGGAGGCGCAGGCCGTCGCGCAGGCGTTTTCCGGCGCGCCGCTCGTCGGCTGGAAGGGCAGTCTCGGGCACACCCTTGGCAGCTGCGGACTAGTCGAGCTGGCGATCGCTGCCGCCTCGTTGCGCTCCGGGCGCACGCCTGGCACCGTCGGCAGCGCGTCGCCGACGTTCACCGACGCCGTTGCCCTCGAGCCCTTCGACAACACGGCCTTCGATGGCGCGGTCTGCGCCAGCAACGCTTTCGGCGGCGCGCACGCCGCGCTCCTCCTTAGCCATGCTTGAACGCTATATCCAGGCCGTCCGCACCGACGCTCCCGGCTCCGAGGAGCCGGCCGCCACGCGCGACCGGCTGAAGGCGCGCTTCGCCCCCGGCGCGGTGCGGCGCATGACGCAGCTCGGGTTGTTCGTCGGCGCGGTGCTCGGCGAGCTCCAGCCCGGCGAGGCCGATGCGCTGGTGTACGCCACGCAATTCGGCGAGGGCCGCGCGCTCGAGGGCTACCTCGACAGCTTCCCCGGCGCGAGCCCCACGCTCTTCCAGACATCGATCCACCCCAGCGGCGCGCAGCAGGGCCTGATCGGCCGGCAACGCAGCGTGCGCGAGTTCTTTCCGCTGGCCGGCGGCAACCAGCTCGTGGCGACGGCCGTGCAGGCCGCGCTACTCTCGGACGCCGAGCGCGTGCTGTTCTGCGGCGGCGAGGAACGCGGCACCTGGCTCGTGCCGCACGGCGCGGCGAGCGACCGCGCTTTCGCCTTCGCCCTCGCGCTAACCCGTGTGCGTGCCGCCGACTCCATCGGCCGGCTCGCGCTGGAGCCGGTGGCGGATTCCGCCGGCGCGCTCGCGCTTCCCGACTGGTTCGAGCTTCTGCACAACCGCCGTCCGTTTGCCGGTGCCGTGGCGCCCGGCTGGAGGCTCGTCCTGGAATGGCAGTGAGCGCGTCCGTCCAGCCGCCGCGCAATCCGGGCCCCAGTTGGGGTTACCGGTTTCTGCGTACGGCCGACCGAGTGGCGCCGGAATGGCTCTATCGGCCGTGCCGTGCGCTCGGCACGCTCATCGCGATGGCGAACATGCCCGCGCAGCGGCGGCACTCGCGCGAGTACCTCGCGACGGTCCTCGGGCGGCGTCCGCGTTTCCGCGAGGTGTTCCGCCACTTCTTCGCCTTCGAGGAGGCGCTGATGACGAAGCTGCGCGTGATCAACGGTCGCCCGCATCGCACCGTCTATGCGCCCGGGGCGGACGATTTCCGCGCGTGGCTGGAGCGCGGCGGGCCGGCGCTGCTCGGCACGTTCCATTTCGGCGTCTCCGATCTTCAAGGATGCCAGATCGGCGGCTACAGGCACCAGGAGGTGTACGTGGTGCGCCAGCGGGTGGGCAACTCGCACGACACCGACGCGCTCGCCGAGCGCTTCGGCGGCCGGCTGCATTTCCTGTGGATCAACGAGCCGGGCGAGATGCTCTTCGCGTTGAAGGACGCCGCGGCCACGCCGGCGGCGATCGCGATGCAGTGCGACCGCGTGGAGTTCGCGGCGCGCACGGATGCCTTCGAGTTTCTCGGGGCGCGGCGGCTGTTCCCGTTCACGATCTACCACCTCGCGCTGATCTTCGGCCGGCCGGTGCTGCTCTCGGTGGGCGTGCCGGAGAACCCGGACGTGGCGACGCTACACGCCTCGCCCCGCTTCGAGCCGATCCCTGGCGAGCCGCGCGAGGCGGCGCTGGAGCGGGCGCGCGAGCATTTCCAGGGGTTTCTCCGGCAGGTCGAGGTGCTGTTGCGGCGCGATCCGTACCTGTGGTTCAACTTCACCCCGCTCAATCCGGTCGCGTCGCCGGCGCCGGGTTCGGCGGCCGCGCCGGGGGCGGTGTCATGATCCGCAGGGCCTACTACGTCGGCGCGTACTACGCCTCGTGGGCGGTGTTCGGCGGCGTGGGTGTGCTGCTCAACCTGGCGAGCCTGCCGTTCCTGTTGCTGCCGCGGTGCGAGACCGGCGGCGCGCGGATGCGGCGGACGATCCGCTGGCTGTTCGACTTCTGGCTGCGGTGGATGCATGCCACCGGCGTGGTGCGGGTGACGTGGCACGGATTCGAGCGCCCGCTGGAGCCCGGCGCGGTTTTCGTCGCCAACCACCCGACACTCGTCGACGCCACCTTCATTCTTGCGCGGCTTCCCGACGCGATCTGCATCTTCAAACCGGCGCTGATGCGCAACCCGGCCATCGGACCGGCGGCGCTTCTTGCCGGCTATGTGAGCGGCGAGCCCGGCGTGGATCTCGTGCGCGAGGTGGCCGGCAAGATCGCCGCCGGCCAGTCGCTGCTGATCTTCCCCGAAGGCACGCGCACGGCGCCGGGCTGCGTGCTCAATCCGCTGCGACCCGGCTTCGCGCTGATCGCCTCGCGGGCAAAGGCGCCGGTGCAGCTCATCCGGGTGGTCTCGTCGCCCGGGATGGCGCAGAAAGGGCGCGCTTGGTGGAAGCCTCCGGCGGTGATACCGGGATGGTTCGAGATCACCCTCGATCGCCGTTGGGAGCACGACCCGCTGCGCAGTCCCGCGGAGTTGACCGAGGAAGTGCAGCGCCATCTGCTCGCGGCGTTGCCTGCCACCGCCCGATGACCGCGCCCACGCATCTCGTCCTCATCCCGACGTACAACACCGGCGGCGCACGCCTGCTGGCGACGGTGCGGGAGGCGCTCGCGCAGTGGCCGGACGTGTGGGTCGTCGTCGACGGCAGCACCGACGGCAGCGAAGCGGAGGTCGCCGCGCTCGCGCGTACGGAAAAGCGGCTACGCGTGCTCGTGCACCCGCGCAACGCCGGCAAGGGCGCGGCCGTGCTCGCCGGCGCCGAGGCGGCGCTCGCGGCGGGCTTCACCCACGCGCTGGTGATGGACGCCGATGGCCAGCACCCGGCCGACCGCATCGCCGACTTCATGCACGCCTCGCAGGCGGAGCCCGCGGCGCTCGTGCTCGGGCGGCCGGTCTTCGGGCCGGAGGCGCCGCTGGTGCGGCTGAAGGGGCGCCAGCTCAGCATCGGCCTCGTGCATTTCGAAACCGGTGGCGCGGGCATCGACGATCCGCTCTTTGGATTTCGCGTCTACCCGCTCGCGGCGACGGTGCGCGCGCTGCGGAGCACGCGTTTCGCGCGGCGGTACGACTTCGATCCCGAGGTGGCGGTGCGGCTGTTCTGGACCGGCACGCCGGTGCGCAACCTCCCCGCCGCCTGCCGCTATCTCTCGCGCGGCGAGGGCGGCGTCTCGCATTTCCACTACCTGCGCGACAACCTCCGCATGGTCTGGCTGCACACCCGGCTCATCGTCGAGCTGCTCCTCGGCCGCTGGGTGGCGGTGCGCCGGGTGCGGCGAGGCAACCGTATGGTCGCCGGCCGTAGCCGGAACTTGTCACGTATTACGTGACAAACTCCGGGTGCAGGTGGGTGGCGGGTGCGGGACATTCTCGACGCGGGCCGCCCCGCCTGCCTGAGTTTGGACGCCCGGTCCGAGACCGGTCCCACCTGATGAAACCTCTGTTCGCCGTATTAGCTCTCTGCCTTTGCCTCCCGGTTTGCGCGGCGGTGCCGGCTGCGCCCGGACCGGAGCTGGTCGCCGGCGGGAACGATGCCGAGTGGACACCGCTCTTCACCGCGTTGGCCGGGCAGGGCGGTGTGCGCTCGACGTTCACGGAGAACCGCTGGTTCAGCGTGAAGAAGACACCGGTGGTGCTGCGCGGCGAGCTGCGGCATTCCGACGAGCGCGGGTTGAGTCTCCACTACACGCAGCCGGAGGAGCAGGTGATGCTCGTCGACGCCAAGGGCCTGATGTTGCGCGACGCCAAGGGGCGCACGCGCACGATGGCCGCCGATCCTCGCGCGCCGCGCATGGATGCCGCGCTCCTGCCGGTGCTCCGTTTCGACCTCCCCGCGCTCCTGAAACTTTTCACGCTCCGCGCCGTGCGCGATGGCGACGACTGGCGGCTCGACTTCGTTCCGCGCACGCCGGAGCTTGCGCGCCATCTGAGCACGCTCACGGTCGAAGGTACGGGCGAACGCGTGCGCCGGCTGGAGTTTCGCCGCTCGGCCAAGCAGCGCGTCGAGGTCCTCATCGAGGAGACGCAGACCGGCGTGACGTTCACCGCCGAGGAAAAGGAGAAGTTTTTTCGCTGAGCCGTGATCATGCGCACACGCTGCACATTCGTTGCCATTTGTCTTCGGCATATGGGTAGGGCGAACCCTCCGGGTGAGCCGCGGCTCGTCGGGGACGACTCGCCCTACCGCGGAAAAGCCGGAGCGGCGCGAGCAAGCTCGCGCCCTACAGGACTACCGTATGACCGCTGACTCCAAAGAACCGGCACGGCAGAAATGGACGGCGCGGGCGCTGCTGGCGCTCGGCGTGGGGCTCGGGCTGTTCTGGCTCCTGCGGCTCGACTACGCGGCGAAGATCTCGACAGACGTGCTCGACCTGATTCCGAGCGGCGAGCGTTCGCCGGAGCTGGCGCTGGCGCGCAGCATGGCCAGCGAACGCCAGGCCCGCGTGGCGCTCTTCGCGTTGAGCGGTCCCGACTCCGAGCGGCGCGAGCGGGCGGCGGCGCTGTTCGCCGAGACGTTGCGCGCCGCCCCCGCCTTCGCCGAGGTGCGGCCGATGGGAGACACCGGGCCGCGCGATGCGCTCGGGCGCCAACTTTTCGCGCAACGCTTCGAGCTGCTGCTGCCCGGCTGGCTGGCAGCACGAAAGGTAGAATACGCTGCGGCCGTCCAGGCGGCGCCGTGGCCGGAATGGCTGGCCGAGCGCACCGCGGCCGACCTCGAGGCGTTCATGGCGAAGCCGGAAGCGATGGCGTTTCAGGATCTCGTGCCGGCGGATCCGCTGCTGTTGTTGCCCGGACTCGTGGCGCGGATGCCCGGTTTCGCCGAGACGAACGGCTCGGCCGGCGAGCGGGCGCTGATCTGGGCGCGAACGAGCGCCGCGCCGTTGAGCGAGGCCGGGCAGGGTCCGGTGATCGGCGCAGTCGAGCGTGCGCTCGCCGCCGCGCGACACGTCGAACCGGCGGCTCAGTTGCAGTGGGTTTCGATCGGGCGTTTCGCCGCGGAGAACCGCCGGCGGATCGAGAGCGAGATGTCGTCGCTCAACGCGATTTCGCTGCTGGCCGTGCTCGGGGTGGCGGCGCTGTGCCTGCGGCGCCTCTGGCAGGCGGTGCATCTTGCGCCGGTCGTGCTCGGTGCGTTGCTCGGCGCGTGGGTCGGCGTGACGTTGTGCTTCGATCGCGTGCACGTGCTGGTCTTTGTCGTCGGCTCGCTGCTGGGCGGCGTGGCGATCGACTACGGTTTTTATCTCTACCTCCAGCCGGCGGTGCTGGCGGGCGAGCGGTACCGATCCAAAGTCCGGCGACTGATCAAGCCGCTGCTGGCCAGCGCGCTCACCACGATCCTTGGGTTCTCGCTGTTGTTCTTCTCGGAGCTGCCGCTGATCCGGCAGCTCGGGCTGTTCGTGAGCTGCGGCCTGATCGCGGCGCTCGCGTCGGCGTTGCTCTGGTTCGCCCAGCTCGATCGGCCGTATTCTGAGACCTGGGCTTTCGCCCGGGCACGGCTGCACGGCGATCATCCGGCGTGGCGGCATGGGGCGCGGCTGCTCCTGCTTGCCGGCGCCGTGGTGGTTCTGATCGGTCCGTGGCGGCTGCACTGGCGCGACGATATCCGCGAGTTGGAGGCATTGCCGGCGGCGGCGCGTGCGGAGGCGCAGGAAGTGCGCTCGCTCTTCGGCGAGACGTCGCAACGCACGGTCTATCTCACGCGCGGCGAGTCGCCCGCGGCGGCGCGCGCGGCGCTGGAGCGTTTTCTCGGCTGGCATGCGCAGCAGTACTCCGGCGCTGTGGTGGCGTCGCTGGGGCTGGCGGTGCCGACGACGGCGGAGTGGGACGCCGCGGTGGCCGAGCGCGCGGGGCCGGGGGATTTCGCGCCGGCGTTGCGTGCGGCGCTGGAGCGGCACGGTTTCGACTCCGCGGAGTTCGGTCCGTTTTTCGCCGAATGGGCGAAGTGGCTGGCGGCTCCAGCCGGCGAATACGCCGCGGCCGTGCGTGCGCTCGCCGGTTCGTTGCAGGGGCCGATCGCGCTGACGATGGCGACGGAGCCCGGTGCGAGCTGGTTCGTGACGGTGGCGGAGCATGCGCCCGGCGCGGAGCCGCCGGCCGAGCTGGCGACGATCGGGCTGGACCAGCTGCAGTCGCTCAACCGGCTGTTCAGCCGCTACCGAGTGTCGGCGCTCTGGCTGAGCGCGATCGGGCTGAGCTTGGTGGGGCTGAGCGTGTTTGTACTTTACGGACTGCGGCGCGGGGTGCGGATCTTTGCGCTGCCGGTGGGCTCGTGCCTGTTCGCGTTCGGCGTGCTGGGGCTGGCCGGGCAGACGCTGAATCTCTTCCACCTGCTCGGGGCGTTCCTGGGCGTGTGCCTGAGCCACAACTATGCGATCTTCACGGCGGAGAACGCCGTGCGCGGCGACGAGCCGCCGCCCTCGATCCGGCTCTCGGCGCTCACGACGGCCGCGTCGTTCGGCGTGCTGGCGCTGAGCTCGATCCCGGTGGTGGCGGCGCTGGGCACGATGGTGGCGCTGATCGTGACGACGGCGCTGGTAGGCGTGGAGCTGGAGCCGATGGCGCGGAGGCGCGGTTGAGGAAGAGTTAACCGCAGAGAACCTAGCGCGGCTGCGCCGCAACCGAAGGGACAGAATGATGAACCACAGATTTCGCGGATGAGCACGGATACCGGAAGATGGAGAAGGTGGAACTCATGAAATCAGGAAACGAAAGGTCGGAATCCCCGGCTATAGCGTGTCATGCAGACCACACTGGCAAGTCTCGGCGATTCGGGGTGCGGCGGAGCTGAGGAACGCAGGCAGGGACGCTTGCGCCACGCCCCGGGGCTTCGACGCGGCGCGTGGCCGAGGTGACTCGTGCGCAAAACAGAGGCTTTTCGGGTAGAGCTACGCAAGGATCGCAGAGATCGGAAATGTGCGTGGTGAATCCTTGCGGTAAACGAATCCGTGGGACCGGGCTCCGCCGTTCGGACTTGAGCAGCCGCGGGAAACCCAGCACCTAAACACGCTTCATGTCTCCAAACGCCCTCGAGCCGACTCCCGCGCGGGTGCTGCTCGTCAACCTCAACAAGTACGACCAGCCGTACCCGGTCTATCCGGCGGGGGTGGCGTACATCGACGGCGCGTTGCGGGCGGCGGGGCATGTCACCGAAATCTGGGACGCACGCATGGCGGCTGAGTCGTTGGAGGACTGTGTGGCGCGGTTCCGGCCGGATTTCGTGGGGCTCTCGCTGCGCAACATCGACAACGTGCAGTGCCACAACCCGAGGTCGTTCATCCACGAGCTGGTCGGGTTCTGCCGTAGGGTGCGTGCGGCGACGGCGGTGCCGATCGTCCTGGGCGGCAGCGGTTTTTCGGTGTTCCCGCGCGAGATCTTCGAGCTGGGCGGGATCGACTACGGCATCCACGGCGCGGGCGAGCGCACGATCGTGCGGCTGATCGCGGCGCTGCGCGC
>Ga0209373_10004582_pt1 | contig 11805 bp, 10 predicted proteins | sample Higcelweek5metaG_FD_187173 | JGI IMG/M metagenome (GOLD analysis project Ga0209373, IMG submission 187173) | Freshwater pond sediment microbial communities from the University of Edinburgh, under environmental carbon perturbations - High... | ecosystem: Environmental > Aquatic > Freshwater >... | reverse complement strand
TAAATAAAGAGAGGGTAACTTCTTCGGCCCAACAAAAATCAGGATTTATCACCCGGAATTGTATTAATTTTACATTAAATATCACTGCGCAAATGAAGAAAATGAAAGCACTTGTCAAGGCTAAGGCCGCCAAAGGCCTGTGGATGCAGGACGTCCCTGTTCCTGAGATCGGATACAATGACGTTCTGATCAGGGTTAAGAAATCTGCAATCTGCGGGACCGACCTTCATATCTATGAATGGAACGAATGGGCGCAGAAGACAATAAAAGTGCCGATGACTATAGGCCATGAATATATGGGCTATGTTGAGTCAATAGGGCCGGGCGTGACCAACGTGAAGGTGGGCGACAGGGTTACCGGCGAAGGACATCTCTTCTGCGGGGTATGCCGCAACTGCCGCCGGGGCCGGGAACACGTGTGCGAAAATACAGTAGGCATCGGCGTTCATATCGACGGCTCCTTTGCGGAGTTTGTGAAGGTGCCTGCAAGAAATGTAGTCCTGCTTGACGACCGTATTCCCGACGAATGGGCTGCCATAATGGACCCCTTTGGAAATGCCACCCATACGGCACTCGCTTTCCCGCTGCTGGGCGAAGATGTGCTGATAACGGGATCAGGACTGATTGGAAGTATGGCAGTTGCCATAGCGCGTTTCTCCGGAGCACGTAACATTGTAGCAAGTGACCTCAGTGACTACAGGCTGGATATTGCCAAAAAAATGGGCGCAACAATGGTTGTCAACCCTAAAAAGGGCGAAAAAATTCACGATGTGCTCGAGCCCCTTCATATGAAAGGCTTTGACGTGGGTCTCGAGATGTCAGGTTCACCGGCGGCATTCCGCGAAATGATTGAGAATATGTACAACGGGTCCAATATTTCCCTTCTTGGTATCCTTCCCTCCAATTTCGAGGTGCCATGGAGCGATATCATCTTCAAGGCGCTGACACTTAAAGGCATATATGGCCGCGAGATGTGGGAGACCTGGTACAAGATGCAGATGATGATAATAGGTGGCATCAACCTCGAACCAATCATCACCCACCGCTTCCATATCGACGACTTCCAGAAGGGATTCGACGTTATGGAAGAAGGTAACTGCGGAAAGGTGATCCTGAATTGGGAGTAGAAAGAAGTCGAATGTCGAATGTCGAATGTCATCTAGCCAATAATGACAATTACTAGATTTGAAGATATTGTTGCCTGGCAAAAGGCTAAAGAAATGACTTTGAATTTGTATGCTCTTTTTAATACTACCAGGGATTTTAACTTCAGAGACCAGATATGCAGAGCATCAATTTCAATAATGAACAATATTTCTGAAGGTTTCGAAAGGGATTCTGATAAAGAATTCAAGCATTTTCTGTTTATTGCTAAAGGATCCTCAGGAGAGGTCAGATCCATGCTTCATGTTGCGTTTGATCTGAAATATATATCTAATAATGAATATATTGAATTACTTAAGATTTCAAATGATATTTCGAAACTTCTGGCAGGATTGATAAAAACCCTAGGCTGATTACAACTATTTGCCGTTCGACATTCAACATTCGACTTTCGACTTTCGACTTTCGACTTTTGACTTTCGACTTTTGACTTTTGACTTAATCTTGACAAAAGTCATCATTACCCATAGCCAGTTTCCGGAATTTATTTAACTTGTATGTCATCGATAATGATTCAGACAATGACAACTGCTTCAAATATTGGCTCGTACGAGGAGAGACAAAAGAATTTTAACTGGTCTGTCGCTGAAAAAGAGCTCGAATACCGGAAAGGTGATATAATAAACATCGGCTGGTACTGTTCTGACAGGATATGCCTGCAGGGCAAGGGCAATAAGACTGCCCTTCACTATGAAGGTTTCGGTGGCGTTGAGAAAAAATACACCTTCAATGGTGTAAGGCTTGCCGGAAATACAACCGGGGCTTTTCTCAGAGACCTGGGTATAAAAGATGAAGACCGGGTGTGTCTCTTCATGGACAGGATCCCCGAACTCTATTTTTCTTTCCTCGGGGTTCTGAAGATAGGTGCAATTGTGCAACCACTCTTTTCAGCATTCGGTGATGAATCGCTCTTTGTGAGACTTGATAATGCAGGAACCCGGGCAATCATTACCCAGAGGAAACATCTCCCGAAAGTCAGGAAGATAATTGACAGGCTGCCCTCACTTGAATTCATAATAATTGTCGACCACCACTACTCAAAAGAACTTGAAACCAGGGAGGTGGCATTCAGTCTGGAGGATTCGGAACCGGTAGAAAATTTTGAGATTTTCCCGACAAGGGCCGAATCTCCTTCAGTCCTTCACTACACTTCCGGCACCACGGGACAGCCCAAGGGGGTGAGACACGTTCACTATTCGCTTATATCACAATACCTTACAACTAAGTGGGTACTTGATCTCCGCGACGATGACATATACTGGTGCACCGCCGACCCCGGCTGGGTGACAGGCACTTCGTACGGCATAATAGGCCCCTGGAGTCTTGGAGTCACGCAGTGTGTTCTTGACACGGGCTTTTCCGCCCAGGCCTGGTACCGGTTCATTGAAAAATACCGGATCACTATGTGGTATTCAGCTCCAACAGCCATCAGGTCACTGATGAAAGCGGGAGATGAAATAATAAAGGATTTCGACCTTTCATCGCTCAGGCACCTGGCGAGCGTGGGTGAACCATTGAATTCAGAGGCAGTCATCTGGTCAGAAAGGATCTTCGGAAAGCCGTTTCTCGATACGTTCTGGCAGACTGAAACAGGATCAATTATGATCACCAACTTCCCGGGAATGAAAGTCAAACCCGGGTCGATGGGTAAACTCTTCCCCGGCATTACCGGTGCTGTTCTTGATCCGCAAACATTCGAACCGATTAATGAACCAGGAAAAATAGGCCTTATAGCTTTCAGACCAGACTGGCCGGCCATGATGCGCGGCTACTGGAACAATGATGAAAAATTCAGGGAGAAGTTTGTGAACGGCTGGTATCTCTCAGGCGACAGATCGGGTATTGACAATGAAGGATACTATTGGTTTACCGGGCGTGATGATGATGTGATTAACACCGGCGGACACCTGGTGAGCCCCTTCGAGGTTGAATCGGCACTGCTGGAACATCCTGCAGTGGGAGAATCTGCCGTGGTGGCAAAACCTGACGAAGTAAACATGGAGGTTGTAAAGGCATTCGTGACTCTCAAACCGGGTTTCACTGCCTCCTCTGACCTCGAGCTCGAAATAATGAACTATATTCGTAAAAGACTCTCACCGATGGCAATGCCCCAGGAAATCGAATATATGGATAAACTGCCTAAAACCCGGAGCGGAAAAATAATGAGGAGGTTGCTGCACGCCAGGGAGTGGGGTGAGGAAACCGGAGATATTTCAACACTCGAAAATGACTGAACCGGATTTATTAGAATTATTAGTAACATTAAAATATCAGAACAATGGAAGACATTAAAGACATTATCCTTCAGTATGTTATCAAAGAATATATAGACGATGAGGATGAAAAGATCACATATGATACCCCGCTCATCTCAAGCGGTCATGTAGATTCATTCTCGATGGTTTCATTGCTGGTATTTCTTGAAAACAAATTCAAGATCAAGATCCCTCCCTCAAAAGCGACACCCGAGGCTTTTGATTCAGTAAACAGGATAGTTGCGCTTGTGAATGAATACATGAAATAATCAAAAAAATATTGCCATGAGCTACAGTGAAAGGGTAAAGGACCTTTACCAGGCACAGCTCCGGGATATCCGAAGCGCAGGGATTTACAAGGAAGAGCGTTTCATACACTCACCCCAGGCGGCAGACATAGAAGTCGAGTTTCCCTCGGGCGACAAGGTGAAGAAGGTGATAAACATGTGTGCCAACAATTACCTGGGGCTTTCAAGTCATCCGGATGTAATCAGGGCAGCTCATGAAGGACTGGAAACCCGGGGCTACGGAATGTCTTCAGTGCGCTTTATATGCGGGACACAGGATATTCACCGTGAACTGGAGAACAGGGTGACGGCGTTCCTCGGTACCGAAGACACAATCCTTTTCCCGTCGTGCATGGACGCCAATGCTGGCGTATTCGAGGCGTTGCTGACAAGCGAGGACATAATGATCTCTGACAGGCTTGTGCATGCTTCTATAATTGACGGAATGAGGCTGTGCAGCGCACAGCATGACACCTTCAAGCATTCCAGCATGGAACACCTTGAAGAGAAGCTCCTGCTTCATTCCGATAAAAGGATCAAACTGGTGATCACTGACGGAGTGTTTTCAATGGACGGCGATATCGCCAGGCTCGATGAAATGGTCAGACTCTGTGAGAAGTATGACGCAATGATCCTTGTCGACGACTCCCATTCAACTGGTTTCATAGGGAAAACCGGCCGCGGAACCCATGAGCACTGTAATGTCATGGGGAAAATAGACATTATTACAACGACCTTCGGGAAGGCTCTTGGAGGGGCATCCGGAGGGTGTGTATCGGGAAGGAAAGAGCTCGTTCAGATGTGCCGGCAGAAGGCCCGGCCTTACCTCTTCTCAAACACAATAGCACCCGTGATCGTCTCAGGTGTACTGAAGGTGTTCGATATTCTTTCCACCAGCACTGAACGCCGTGACAAGCTCGAGAAAAATGCTTCGTACTGGAGAAAGGGTCTTAAGGAGGCAGGCTTCATACTGAAAGAGGGTGACAGCCCCATTGTGCCCGTAATGTTCTTCAATGCAAAACTGTCGCAGGACTTCTCAAAAGACCTTTATGAGGAAGGCATCTATGCCATCGGATTCTTCTTCCCCGTGGTGCCCAACGGCCAGGCCCGCATAAGGACACAGATCTCGGCCGGGCATGAATTTCATCACCTCGATAAGGCCCTCGCCGCCTTTATTAAAGTGGGCACAAAATACGGAATACTGGGCCTGTCAAAGGATGAGATAGTGGCGAAATACGGACTGTAGCAATCCGACAACCGCCGATTTCCAAATTACCGCTTATTTGCTATTGATGATTATCATCATAAAATTTTCATTGTAAAACACCATCTTTGCAATCGTTTTTCAATGAACTAATTTACCGATGTATACCAGTTATAAGGATCATCTCGACAGCCAGCTCAATGAGATCAGAGAAGCAGGACTTTACAAGAACGAACGCATAATTGTCTCTCCCCAGGGTGCGGAGATTACCCTTGAAAGCGGCCAGAAGGTACTCAACTTCTGTGCAAACAACTACCTTGGGCTCTCAAGCAATCAGAAGCTGGTCGATGCAGCAAAGGAAGCCCTCGATACCCACGGCTATGGTATGTCATCGGTGCGGTTCATCTGCGGTACCGGAGACCTGCACAAAGAACTTGAAAAGAAAATAGCTGAATTCTTCGGTACTGAAGACACCATTCTGTATGCTGCATGTTTTGACGCCAACGGCGGTGTCTTCGAACCGCTGCTTACAAGTGAAGACGCAATCATCTCCGATTCGCTTAACCACGCTTCAATAATTGACGGTGTCCGTCTTTGTAAGGCACAGCGTTACAGGTACGAGAATGCTGATATGGCAGACCTTGAGACACAGCTTCAACAGGCACAGGAACAGCGGTTCAGACTGATCGTCACCGACGGCGTTTTTTCAATGGACGGAAACGTGGCACCACTGGATAAAATTTATGAGCTGGCGTGCAGGTACGATGCCATGATAATGGTTGACGAATCGCACTCTGCCGGCGTAGTTGGACATACAGGCCGCGGAGTTACAGAACTGCATAACCTGAAAGGAAAAATAGAGATCATCACAGGAACCCTTGGCAAAGCGTTCGGTGGTGCAATCGGAGGCTTCACAACTGGGAAAAAAGAGATAATTGAGATGCTCCGCCAACGCTCGAGGCCCTACCTCTTCTCTAACTCCATCCCACCGCTGGTAGCTGCCGCCGGAATCAGGATGATTGATATGATGACCGAAACAAATGAGCTCCAGGATAAGTTGCACAGCAATACCAAATATTTCATGGAGAGAATGCTTAAGGCAGGATTTGACATCAAACCTACCCAATCTGCCATATGTGCAGTGATGCTTTATGATGCAAAACTTTCGCAGGAGATGGCGTCCAGACTACTTAAAGAAGGTATCTATGTGATCGGATTCTACTATCCGGTAGTTCCCAAAGACAAGGCGAGAATAAGAGTGCAGATCTCTGCAGCCCACGAGACTGAACATCTTGACAAGGCTGTTTCGGCTTTCACTAAAGTGGGGAAAGAACTGGGGATACTCCACGATTAATATTTTCAACTTTTCCCTTTGATATTTAAGTAATTATTCTATCTTTACTTAAATATTGTTGAAATGTTACATGAAGATGACCTTCGGAAGGCGTTGAAAACGGTAATATTTCTTATCCTCTCAGTAACCGTTGCCGGTTGTTACACTCTGAGGACTGCTTCCTTAAGCAGTATTCCGCAAAAAAGAAATGTTATAATGTTGCACGCCGACGACAGTCTGTGGGCTGTCAGTAATTACACCATTTCGGACGGCATTCTGACCGGGCTGATCTACCAGGATTCCCTGAAAATCACCAGGCTGAAAGTGACGCATCTATATGCTGCTCCCTTAACAGCAGTAAAGATCGACGGCACAAGCCTGTCTGTTCCTGCAGGAAACATCGCCAAAACCGATTACTGGGTGACCGACTTGTGGCTGACACTGGGAGGTGCCGCAGCCATTGCGGTGGTTGCATTTACATTCATCCCTTCCCTGTTCTACTGACCTTTCCGGATAAGGATTCAAAATCTTAAAAAGAACGCCATGCAAAAACAGAGTGAGTATCAGAGGACATTGGCATTATTTCTTGCCGGGCTGATAATGTTTACCTTTTCGGGCTGTTACACCCTGAGAGGAATTCATAAGGGCGAGATGCAATATGCAGCCGGGAAGTACTATTATATCCACGGCGTGAACTCAGCATACCAGATCAATAATGCTACAATCTCAAACGGAGTCCTGTCGGGGAGCATTACATACCTTCCTGAGCCCCCGAAAAAGAAAGACATTGTGCATATTTATGCCGCCCCTGATTCAGTAATCAAAAAAGAGGGCAACCTTATCAGTATACCCTTTGAAAACATAGCCAAAGCAGAGATCAACAAGGTCGACGGGGCAAAAACAGTGATAATCAGTACAGGTATCGCTGTCGGTACTCTTTATGCCGTAGCCCTTATCTGGCTGCTGGCAAAAGGAGGATCCTGTCCCTTTATTTACAGTGAGGACGGTACAACTGCCAGCTTTGAGGGTGAGATTTACAGCGGAGCAACCGCAGTCCCCCTTGAACGTGATGATTACCTTCCTCTGAAGTCGATTAAGCCGGTTGACGGTCTCTATAAAATCAAACTTTCAAATGAGGTAAAGGAGATCCAGAATACAAATCTTACCGAACTGCTGGTTTTTGATCATTCACCCCAAACAGCCATAATGGTTGACAAGTACGGCGAAACCCATACCCTGGCTGACATAAAAAAGCCCCTTACTGCTGCTGACTGTTATGGCAGATCACTCAGGGAAGAGCTCTCCGGTTATGACAGTCTCAGATACATGAGTCAGATACTGAGAGATCCCATCCTTAAAGATACAATTTCCCTCACCTTTGAAAAACCGCACAATGCAACCAGTGCCAGGCTTGTGGTGTCAGGGAAAAATACGATGTGGCTCGATTTTGTGTTCCTGAAGTTCACTGACCTCTTTGGTAACAGGTATGATAACTGGAAGGAAAAACGTAACGAAAAAACGCAGGAAGAGCTGCTGAAGTGGGCTTTCGACCAGGGAATGCCGCTGGCAGTATATATCGAGACGGACTCAGGACTGAAATTCGCGGATTATTTCAATCTGCCCGGACCGATGGCTGACAAAGCTGATATTCTGAATCTTGATCTTTCCGGGGTAACCGGAGACAGGATAAATTTAAAACTTGTTGCCGGGATGCTGTTCTGGGACATCGACTTCGCCGGAATGGACTTTTCTGATGACCATGCGGTTGTTAAAACCGTCGTAACCCTTTCATCCGCAACAGATGAAAACAGCAAAAGTGTTTCCGGACTGCTGCTTCATGATGATGACCTGTACCTCATTCAGCCTGAGGTGACCAATGAAACTTCGGTAACTTTCGCTGCTCCGCCTCCTGTTCCGGGAAAAAACAGAACAGTGATCCTGCACAGTAAAGGCAATTATGAAATACTGCGTGACACAAAAGGAAAGCCAGACATCGCTTACCTTAAAACATTTCTTGAACCCGGGGCATTCATCAGATTTTCAAAGGAACATTTCCTCCAATATTACCAGAAGGGAAACTGATCTGACAAACGAGGCATAATTATCTGAAGGATGAACCTTCGTCACCCGCTCTCTTCGCTGAAAAGGACAGTTATTGCTTCCCTGCTGAGAGCCTATATATTATTTCTTGCTCTGAAAGAATACAGAAATCCTGCCGCAGCGTTAAGTGCAGTGAGGATGCTGATTAAAAAGAGAGAGGCATTCAGCGGTGTCCCCGGTATTGCCAAGTTTTTTTATGCAAACAGTCGTTTCTTTTTCAATCCTAACCTGCCCGGCTTTCCGTCACGATCCTTCAATAAATTCATTGTCAGCGAACTCAATAATTCCCTTCCCTTTAAGAATGGCCGGCTGCGGCTGACAACCCTGTTCCTCTCAATTACGAAAAAGTGTCCGCTCAGATGCCGGCATTGCCTGGAGTGGGACAGGCTTGACGGGATTGAGACTCTTTCGGTTGACGATCTGAAAGTGATAATCGGTAAATTTCAGCACTACGGAGTAAGCCAGATTCAGATATCCGGAGGCGAGCCCATGGCCAGGTTCGAAGATCTTCTTACACTTGTAAAGTATACAGATAAAAGTACAGATACCTGGCTGCTGACCTCGGGGTATAACCTTTCTCTGGAAAAAGCCCGGCGGCTGAAGAATGCCGGACTGACCGGCGTAAGAATAAGCCTCGATCACTGGGAGAGCAGCAAACATAACGAATTCAGGGGCAGCCCCCTGGCGTTCGGCTGGGCTGTGGAAGCCGCACAAAACTGCAGAAAAGCGGGTCTGGCAACAGGACTGGCAATATGTGTCACGAAAGAGTCTCTGTCAGAACAGTTTCTTTGGGATTACCTGGAGTTTGCAAGATCAACCAGGGCCTCCTTTATTTTTCTACTTGAACCGCGTGAGACAGGACACTTTAAAGACAGCGATGTCAGGTTGCCCGCAGAAATGCTGAAATCAGTTGAAAATTTCTACCTGAAGGTAAACTCGTCGTCTGAATTCGAAAACTATCCTCCGCTCTTCTTCCCCGGTTATCATCAGCGAAGAATAGGTTGCTTTGGCGCCGGGGTCAGATATCTGTATGTAGATTCCGTGGGCTCAGTCCACGCCTGCCCTTTCTGCCAGGGAAAGATGGGTGATTCCCTTAATGATGACCTTGCCCGGTTGATACCGGTGATAAGCCTCAAAGGGTGTCATCTTTTTCCAAATCCTGTTCATTTGAACACCCCTCAGACTGCAGTTATTACATAATCCATCGCTTTCTTTCAGTTGAATCAGTCTATCCTGAGGAAAAATAAATAAAAATTGCTCCATCCTCTGAAAGTTTTAATTTCCTCATTATCAATGTATAAACAATTTATCAAACGCTCTTTTTCTCTTAATGTTTATCAGATAAACCAATAAAAAGCATATTTTTAATTGATTTATCGATTTTTAATATATTTTTGACACCTGACAATTGAGAAAAAGTAATGAACTCTGTCCTATATTTTATTTTCCTCTTCATTCTGGCCTCTGGCAGCTGACCCGGAAATAAATATGTAGTACCATATACATACAGAAGCTTTCCGGGAACCGGGAAGCTTTTTTTTTTAATGTTTTTATGATAATGAAGAACCAACTCAGGAGTGCAACAACGATAACCGGAAGAAATATGGCCGGAGCAAGAAGCCTCTGGCGCGCAAACGGCATGAAAGAAGAGCAATTCGGAAAACCCGTTATTGCAATCGTCAACTCCTTTTCCCAGTTCGTTCCCGGGCATATGCATCTTCATGATGTGGGTCAGATCATAAAGAGAGAGATTGAGTCACGCGGGCTTTTTGCGGCTGAGTTTAATACAATTGCAATTGATGACGGTATAGCCATGGGCCATGCAGGCATGCTCTATTCGCTGCCATCAAGAGAGCTGATAGCAGACAGTGTTGAATATGTATGCAATGCACATCAGGCTGATGCAATGATATGCATAAGCAATTGCGACAAAATCACCCCCGGCATGCTGATGGCTGCTATGCGGCTTAATATCCCGGCCGTGTTTGTTTCCGGAGGACCGATGGAGGCCGGAATACTCCCCGGCAGAGCCCTTGACCTGATTGATACAATGGTGTCAGCTGCCGATAGCTCCGTGACTGATGAAGAACTGAATGAAATTGAACGGGCATCCTGTCCAACCTGCGGCTCATGCTCCGGAATGTTTACGGCAAATTCGATGAATTGTCTCAACGAGGCTCTCGGTCTTGCTCTGCCGGGCAACGGAACAATAGTGGCTACCCATGTTAACAGGATGAAGCTTTTTGAAAAAGCAGCCTCGCTGATAGTGAGCATGGCAAACAGGTATTATGTTGAGGGCGACGACTCTGTGCTTCCCCGTTCAATAGCGACAGTGGCAGCTTTCAGAAATGCAATGTCCCTCGATATTGCAATGGGGGGTTCAACCAACACGGTACTTCACCTTCTGGCAATAGCTCATGAAGCAGGTGTTGATTTTACGATGAAGGATATTGACGAGCTTTCCGGAAAGGTTCCCAACATATGCAAAGTCTCACCCAGCTCCAGATACCATATCGAGGATGTGAACCGTGCCGGAGGGGTGTTTGGAATCCTCGGTGAACTTCAACGTAATAACCTGCTCGATAGTTCAGTCAAAAGGGTCGACTACCCTACCCTTCATGCGGCTATCACTGAATGGGACATACTGGGAGGAAAAGCCATCCCACTTGCTTTTGAATTCTTTAAAAGTGCCCCCGGCATGAAAAGGAATCTTGAAATGGGCACCCAGGAGGCTCAGTATAAGACGCTTGACACCGACAGGGAATCTGGATGCATACGAAGTGTGAAATTCCCTTATAACAGTGACGGAGGGCTTGCTGTGCTCTATGGAAACATTGCAAAAAACGGGTCTGTTGTAAAGACTGCCGGGGTCGACCCGTCGCTCTTTGTATTTTCAGGGCATGCAATAATCTTTGAATCCCAGGAAGATGCAGTGGAAGGTATACTTAATGATAAGGTGCAGGCCGGAGCAGTAATAGTCATAAGATATGAGGGGCCAAAAGGAGGACCGGGAATGCAGGAAATGCTTTACCCTACCTCTTACCTCAAGTCAAAGGGGCTGGATAAAAAATGTGCCCTGTTGACTGACGGACGGTTTTCTGGCGGCACATCAGGACTTTCAATAGGACATGTATCACCGGAGGCTGCTGCCGGCGGAGAAATTGCCCTCATAAGAACCGGAGATTTTATAGAAATCAATATTATAAAACGAAGTATCAACGTAATTATATCTGATAATGAATTGCTTATGAGACAGGAGCAGGAATCAGCAAGGGAGAATGAGGCATATAAGCCACATGACCGCCGGAGAATAATTCCTGACTCACTGAAAGCCTATGCCGCAACGGTCAGTTCAGCCGACAGGGGAGCCGTGAGGATTGTCTAGATGAGAGGCAATAGGTAGGAGGCAGTAGGCAATAGGCAATAGGCAATAGGCAATAGGCAATAGGCAGTAGTGAAAAG
>Ga0209373_10004581_pt1 | contig 11809 bp, 8 predicted proteins | sample Higcelweek5metaG_FD_187173 | JGI IMG/M metagenome (GOLD analysis project Ga0209373, IMG submission 187173) | Freshwater pond sediment microbial communities from the University of Edinburgh, under environmental carbon perturbations - High... | ecosystem: Environmental > Aquatic > Freshwater >... | reverse complement strand
TGCTGGCGGAACAGCACTTTCAACCGGGTTTAAAACATACAACGGTGCGATCGGGGTTAATGCTGACTCTGTTGCAATTCCGAACATTCGCGAAAAAGCTGAGAAAAGAGGTCTTGCAACCGGCGTAATTTCAACTTCGTCAATAACACACGCAACTCCAGCTTCCTTTGTAGCACATCAGAAAGACAGAGATCTGTACGAGGAGATAGCTGCCGACTTTCTGAAAACAGATATTGATGTATTTATTGGTGGTGGAAAAAAACATTTCACACAAAGAAAAGATTCAACAGATCTGACTATTGACTTGAAAAACAAAGGATACAATGTTCTTTTCGACATTAATGAAATATCAAAAGTAACTAAAGGTAAACTTGCCGGCTTAACTTCGGATGAGCACAACCTAAGCAAATTACTAGGACGAGGTGATGAACTCCCCATTGCTACAAAAACAGCAATTAACATTCTCGACAATGACCCTGAAGGCTTTTTTCTGATGGTAGAAGGTTCTCAAATTGACTGGGGCGGACACCAAAACAACACAGGATATATTGTAACTGAAGTTTTAGATTTCGATAAAGCAATTGGTGAAGCTCTTGCCTTTGCTGCCGAAAATAAAGAAACTCTGATAATTGTAACTGCCGACCACGAAACAGGAGGCTTTTCAATTGAAAGTGGCAATTTCCTTAAAGGAGAAGTTGTGGGCGATTTTACAACCGACGACCATTCGGGGTTAATGGTTCCAGTTTATGCATTTGGACCCGGATCTGAAAATTTCAGGGGAATTATGAACAACATCGATATTCCAAAGAAAATTGCTGAACTATTAGGAGTTGAGTAATTGTTATCCAATGATTTTTTGCAGACCTGAATAAACCAAGTAGAAAGAAAATCCGACCAAAAACAACCCACAAACACCAATAAGTATTCGATAAATTTTATCGGTGAAAAGTTGTTTTCCTTTCCCAACAGCAAATGAAATGGCGCAATACCAAATCATATCGCCCAGAATATGGCCAATATAGAAAATAAATACGCCTATCCATCCAAACTCTTGAGCTGTTATTATATAACCAATACCAATGGTAGCCCACCAAATAATCCAGTAAGGATTAACCAAACTCATTAAAGCACCAGAAAGCACCAAATTATTTTTCTTATCAGCAACCTGTACGCCATTAACAGAAAGAGTTGGCAAGGATTTAAACATCCCCGTTGCCATCCAAAGCATTATAAGCCCACCAATAAAGGCTACGAATATAAAAAATGTTTCATTTTTGAACAACGGAGCCAATCCAAACATTAACCCAACCAAAAGAAGAAGTTCCAAAATTGCATGCCCCGAAATAAGGAGAACTCCAGCCAACGGACCTTTCCTAGTAGCCTCGCTAATGGTAACAGTAAGCAACGGACCAGGCATCATTGCACCCGAAAACGCTACTACCAGAGAGGTGAAAAATATGGCTATTAATGCAATCATTTAAACTCCGAAGAATTTAAGCAAATAAGTTTTTCATCGGCCTCAGACCAAATTAAATCGGAAAGCCTCGATTTCAACTGCCAACGAATAGTATGATGCTCAATAGGAGTTGGATTTCCTTTTGTTAGCGAACATAAGAAAGGAATAAGCCTGATACTTTTCTCGGGATAATTAAATACAATTTCATGTAAGGGTTTAATAATCTCAATATCGACATTCAACTCTTCCCATATTTCGCGAACAATACATTGTTCGGGAGTTTCGCCTTCTTCAATTTTACCACCGGGGAATTCCCATTCATAAGGATGTTCCGAATTGGGACCCCTTTGACAAGCCAGAATCGTATCGTTTTTTACGATAATAGCACATGTTACGCTAATACTATTCATATTCAACTTTTTAAGTTATTCGATTCAATTAAACAACTCATTTGTTAGAGAATTAATTCTAAAGAAGAAGAATGTTACCTCGCAATAAAATATACAAATAAATATCACACACAACGAGGTTTTTCAATCTTAACATTCAACAATGCTAAGTTAAGAAAATAGTTTAAGCCCGAAATAAGCACAAAAACAAAAACTGATTGAGATAGAGTGGAAAGTTTCTGTTATATTCGCAATTCAAAAATAATATTTTTGCACAACCACTTAATAGTAAGACGATCATCTAATTATAAAATAAAATTCAACTTAAAATGAACTACAAAAAGCTGAACATTGTTGTTGGCTGGTTTACATTTTTAGTAGCTGCCATTACTTATCTGTTAACTATGGAGCCCACTGCCAGTTTTTGGGATTGCGGAGAATTCATAACCACAGCATTCAAACTTGAAGTAGGGCATCCACCGGGCGCTCCTTTGTTTATGATCATGGGGAGATTCTTCACCATTTTTGCCGGCCCACATAGTGCGGCGGTTATGATGAATATACTTTCAGGATTAGCCAGTGCTTTTACAATATTATTTCTTTTCTGGTCAATCACCCACTTAACTAAAAGACTCATTACCAAAAATGAAGAACCTACTTTAGGCGAAACGATTGCTATTTTGGGTAGTGGTCTTATTGGTGGTTTAGCATATACATTCTCCGATACATTCTGGTTTTCGGCCGTTGAAGCCGAAGTTTATGGAACTTCTTCATTCTTTACTGCCATTGTTTTCTGGGCGATCTTAAAGTGGGAAAACTGTTCCGAAGAGAAATACGCTAACCGATGGTTAATCTTAATCTGCTATCTGGCAGGCTTATCAATTGGCGTTCACTTATTGAACTTACTTGCGATACCTGCAATTGCTTTCATCTATTATTATAAGAAACACAGCGATAATGTAACAAAGAAAGGCTTACTCTGGACGTTCTTAATTTCATCGGGTATTTTAGGTTTTATCCTTTATGGAATTATTCCTGGCGTAGTTAAAATTGCTACCGTATTCGAACGAATGTTTGTTAACGGTTTTGGTTTGCCCATCAACACCGGGTTCATTTTCTATATCATTGCGTTAATTGCGTTAATTGCTTGGGGTATAAATTACACTCACAAAAATGGGAAAGTTATCCTTAACACTTTAATTGTTGGAACAACTGTCATTATCATTGGTTTTTCAACTTATGCAATTGTACCTATTCGTGCAGCTGCAAATACCCCAATGAACCAAAACACCCCAGACAATGCTTTTGCACTGCTTTCGTACTTAAACCGCGAGCAATATGGCGATCGTCCATTAATCTATGGTCAACAATACAGCACTCCAACTGACAGAAAAGAATCTTCGGTTGAAGGCAAGAAAGAATACCGTATTAAAAATGGCAAGTATGTTGTTTCGAACACAAAATACCAAGCAAACTATGTTGATCAATTCTGTACCTTCTTCCCTCGAATGTGGAGCAAGACAGATCCAAAACATGAAGAAGCTTACCTAGAATGGGGTAAAGTTAAAGGAACAAAAAGGGTTTACGAAGGCGAAACTGTTGTTATGCCAACCTTTGCCGAGAACCTAAGGTTCTTTTTCCGCTATCAAATTAATTTCATGTACATGCGGTATTTCATGTGGAATTTTGTTGGAAGACAAAACGACATTCAAGGACATGGAAACGTTACTGATGGAAACTGGATTAGTGGAATTAAATTTTTAGATGAAGCTCGAATCGGAAATCAGAGCAATCTGCCAAGAAAATATGCCGACAACCCTGGCCGCAACACATACTTTTTCCTCCCGCTGTTACTTGGTATCCTCGGAATTGTGTTCCAATACAGATCGGGCAAACAAGGAAAACGCGACCTCTGGGTAGTTTCGCTTTTATTCCTAATGACTGGTTTAGCAATTGTACTATATCTTAACCAAGCTCCATTTCAGCCGCGCGAACGAGATTACGCCTACGCAGGTTCGTTCTACGCGTTTGCTATATGGATTGGAATGGGTGTAGCATTTATATACCAACTACTTAAAAAATTCACATCTGATACAAATTCAGCTTCTGCGGCAACTGTAGTTTCGTTACTTGCAGTGCCAGTGCTGCTGGCTGCTCAAAACTGGGACGACCACGATCGTTCTGGACGCACTTCGGCTCCCGATTTTGGTCAAAATTATCTTGCATCAATTCTACCTCAAGGTGTCATTTTTACAAATGGCGATAACGATACTTACCCGCTTTGGTATAATCAGGAAGTAGAAGGTGTTGGCACCGACAAAAGGGTTTGCAACCTTAGCTACTTACAAACTGACTGGTACACAGAGCAGATGCAGCGCAAAACCTACGAATCGGAACCACTGCCAATCAGTTTCAGATACGATCAATACGTTCAGGGAACCCGCGATGTGGTTTATATTGTAGAAGATCCTAGGTTCAAAGACAAAAGCATAGAATTGAGCAAAGCCCTCGATTTCATCAAAGATGATAATCCAAAAACTAAGCTTTCGTATGCCGACAATGCTGCTTACTTACCTGTACGTAACCTCTTTATGGTTGTAGACAAGAAAGCTGTTATTGCGAATAAAGTTGTTCCGCCTAAAGATTATTCAAGAATTGTCGACACAATGTATATTGAACTAAGTAGCAACTACATTACGAAAGATCAGTTGATGATTCTCGACATGCTGAACAGCAACAATTGGAAACGACCAATATACTATGCAATATCTGTTGGTGCCGACAAATACATGAGCCTCAACAAATATTTCAAACTCGACGGGCTTGCTTACCGTATTGTTCCTATCTACACAAAACCTGTAGGATACGTTAGTGGATACGAAGATACAGATGTGATGTACGACAACATTATGCATAAATTCAAATGGGGAAATATAAAAGATCCTAAAGTTTATGTTGATGAAAACAACCGTAGGATGCTAACCAATATGCGGAACAACTTCCAGCGTTTGGCCGAAGCATTATTGCGCGAAGGAAAGAAATCACAATGTATTGAGGTTCTGGATAAATGTTTAGAAGAAATTCCGGCAGAGAAAGTTCCTTACGATTATTTCTCTGTTCAGATTGCTAAAATTTACATGAACGCCGGAGCAAAAGAGAAAGCTATAAAAATGATCAAAGAAATGGCCGACGACTTTTCGAGCGAGCTAAAATACAATTACTCTTTCGGGAATAACGAAATTCCAGAATTGGCCGATCAGATACAAAGCTCTCTTTATTTCCTGAACGAGTTGGCTACAACCACCGAGAATACTGGAAATGACGAATTGCACAACAAGATCAAAATCGATTTTGAGAAATATTACGAGAAATTTGTTGTTCTCAAAAGAAAATAGCTAATACATTTAACTAAAAAAGAGATGGGAAAACAGTTCAACTTAAAAGTACACCTGCCTGGTTGGTTTACCGGACTGTTTTCGAATGCAATTTGGCATTTACCCTCTATTGAAAAAGTGGTTTACCTTACGTTCGACGATGGTCCGGTACCTGGAGTGACCTCTTCTATTATTGAAATATTGAAGGGATACAACATTAAAGCCACATTCTTTTGTGTGGGCGAAAATGTATCAAAGTATCCCGACATTTTTAATGAGATAATAAAAGAAGGCCATGCCGTTGGAAACCACACGTTCAACCACATTAAAGGAATTAAGCACAGTAATAGCTACTACTATAACAACGTAGAGATGGCGGGAAGGCTCATTAAATCGAACCTTTTCCGCCCTCCATACGGTTTAATGAAACGTTCGCAATACCTGTACCTAAACAAAAAGTACAAGATAATTATGTGGGATGTAATTAGTTGCGATTACAATTCTAGTATCACCCCTGAAAAATGCATATCGAATGTTGTTGATTTTGTACGAAATGGCTCAATCATTACATTCCATGACTCGTACAAGGCAGAGAAAAACGTTTTAGCTGCATTGCCCAAGGTCATTGAAAAATTAATCGACGAGGGATACTCTTTCAGGAAAATTGAATTCGAAAAAACTCGCCCGCTTTACTCAGCCACGTGGATCAAGCAAAATAAAATGCGCGATTCGAGAACGGCATAAACGGGCATAATAACTGATGATAAAATGAGGATGTTGATTATTGGATCGGGAGGAAGGGAACACGCTTTCGGTTGGAAAATAAAGCAAAGCACAAAAATTGAAAAACTTTTTTTTGCACCCGGAAACGCGGGAACTTCACAATTAGGTGAAAATATTCCTGTTGGAGTTTCTGATTTTGAAGGAATAAAAAAAGCTGTCTTAGCAGAAAAGATCGATTTAGTGCTTGTTGGACCAGAAGTGCCATTAGTTGAAGGCCTCCACGATTTTTTCTTATCCGACGATCAACTAAAATCGATACCTGTTGTTGGGCCAACCAAAGCAGGTGCAATGCTCGAAGGAAGTAAAGATTTTGCCAAAGAGTTTATGGTGAAATACAACATTCCAACTGCCCGCTACGAAACATTTTCAGCAGGAGATGTTGAAAAGGCAAAAACTTTCATGAAAACACTTCAGCCTCCTTATGTGCTTAAAGCCGACGGATTAGCTGCCGGAAAAGGCGTTCTGATTTTAGACTCTTTTGACGAAGCTGTTGCTGAATTGAAAGAGATGCTCGACGGAAAATTTGGATCGGCAAGCCAGAAAGTTGTCATCGAAGAGTTCCTATCGGGAATTGAACTTTCGGTATTTGCACTTACCGATGGCAAAAACTACAAAATACTTCCCGAAGCAAAAGATTACAAACGCATTGGCGAAGGCGACACCGGACTTAACACTGGTGGCATGGGTGCTGTATCGCCAGTTCCTTTTGCAAATGCCGAATTCATGGCTAAAGTCGAAGACCAGATTATCAAACCAACAATTTTTGGACTTCAACAAGAAAATATGAACTACAAAGGGTTTGTTTTCTTTGGATTGATAAGTTGCAATGGCGAGCCTTATACTATTGAATACAACGTGCGGATGGGCGACCCCGAAACAGAGGCCGTCATGCTCCGCATCAAATCCGACTTTGTCGACCTACTTGAAGGTGTTGCCAACAACAACCTCGACCAAAAAACACTCGAAATTGACAGTCGCTCAGCAGCAACAGTAATGATGGTTTCGGGAGGTTATCCTGGCGATTACGAAAATGGAAAAATTATTGCCGGAACCGAAAAATCGGAAGAAAGTATTGTTTTTCATGCAGGCACAACGGTAAAAGATGGAAACGTAGTTACAGCCGGAGGACGTGTACTTTCAATCAGTTCGTATGGAAACAGTTTTCCTGAGGCGTTGGAAAAATCATACCAAAACGCTGCAAAAATTAATTTTGAAGGAAGTTACTATCGTAAAGATCTCGGTTCCGATTTGAAGAAATATTTGTAAGAGAATTTAAACTCGAACATTAAAACACAATCAATTGAGCTTACTTCGAATTTTCAGGGCTAATAACGGATACAATTTTATATTGCTCCCTATTTTCGGGGCGTTGTTGCTTATGAAAACCTTTCTCGACACGAAAGGGATAAATGCCGGAAACATTGTTTTCACCTCTCCAATTACAGGCACTCTCGACTTGTCGGGAATGTCGCATTTGGGAGTGATAATACTTGCATACATTCCGGCTATTATCATTTCGTTTCTCCTATTAAGTATAAATGCAAGATTCTCATTCATTCGCGAACGCTCTTTTTTGCCATCATATCTATTTATTATTCTAGCCTTTACACAACCGTCGCTACACTTTATTCATCCGGTTTATGTCTCTGGAATATTCATTCTCTTAGCTATAAGTGTAATTTTTTCGGCTTATGAAGAAAAGAAAGCAATATCGAAGGCTTTTAATGCGGGAGTACTGACCGGACTGGCAGGATTGTTTTACTTAAGTTCATCGTTATACATTATTCTAGTCCCAATTAGCCTATTCGCCCTTAGAGGAAAAATTGGCTGGAGGGAATATTTCACTTCATTCATTGGCTTTCTGATCCCATGGATTTACACTTTTTCATCGTATTTTATTTTTGGCGATATCTCAAAGTTGATCGACATATTGGCTCATTCCGTCTCTTACAACAAACCAACTGGAACAATTATCGAATACATTCCAGAAATAGTATTCTTTTTCGTAATTTTTGTAATCACGGTAATAGCAAGCTTCTATATTCTAAATCAATACGATGAGAATAAGATAAGCACCCGCAGATACAATAAAATCCTTTTCTTCTACTTCGCTACATCGCTAATAATAACTATTTTGCCTCAGGTATCGTTCGAAGTTTTTGTTTTAATCTCTATACCGCTTACCTATCTATTTTCTAACTATCTTTCATTTATGAAACGCCGTTTCTGGGCAGAATTCTTTTTCGCTATTCTGATCCTTTTTTCGATTATGTTCCAATTTGTGGTAGAATGGATGAGACAAGGGCAACTATAGGAATTTACGGAATTCAAGACCGATTAGACACTCGTTTTCCTCAATATGTACACGACCATAGTTTGACTATTGCCAAAAATGGAACAATCACAAAATATCTTCATTTAGAAAGAGTTACCCGAAGCAAAAGAGACAATAAACTATACGTTCATTTGCCTCAGATTATTAAAGATGCACATTTGGTAGATATTGATGCCGATGTTGTTTTTGTTGATAACATTGTAGGTAGGGCAATGATTTCGTCAAACGGGCAAATTAGGTTTGAAGCCCCGCTCAATGCAAGGCTTAGCAAAGAACACGAAAAAGGAAAACTCTGGTGGTTCGATCACGAACTCGACAGCTATGTATTATGCCACGAACTTGCGCACGTATTTTCGTGCCTTCCCTTCTTTGGCGAATTTAAAGAAAACAGCCTTCTCGTTCATTTCGACGGAGGTGCAAGCCTTTCAAACTTCTCGGCGTGGACTTACCGAATGGGGAAAATAACACCAGTTGAACACCATTGGGAACTAAAACAATTCACTTCGCTATTCAACGCAAATGCCCTGACTTTTGGCATTATTGGTGCTTCTCTCGAAAATCAGAACAGCGTGCCCGGCAAACTTATGGGCTATGCCGCACTGGGAAATTACAACGAAGAGATCGATTTCTGGCTTCTTCAGAACAATTGGTTTGAAGATATCTGGGGAAAGCGTTCGGTGTTTTTCGAAAAAGCTAAAGCCGATTTTAATATCGACCTCAAATCGTTCGACCAAAAAAGCTCGTTTTTGCAAGATGTTGCCGCTACAATACAAGAGCTGTTCATGCGCGAAACAATACTCAAACTCGACGACCTGAACACCCTTACCAACTGCAAAAATCTGTACTATACAGGCGGATGCGCGCTAAACATACAAACCAACTCTGCCATTATTGAAAGTAGCTTGTTCGAAAATGTTTATATCCCTCCCTGTCCCGACGATTCGGGTCTTTCGCTGGGTGCTGCTGCCTTTGGCGAATGGAAGAAGGGGCATCAAATTGAAATTCATCAGCCTTACCTGAACAACTGGGGAATTGAAGAATGTGCCGTTGATTACACCTCTGAAGATTTAAACCAAATTGCAAGGCTTTTATCGGAAGGCAAAGTTGTTGGCATTTGCAACGGATATGGAGAAGCTGGGCCAAGGGCACTCGGCAATCGAAGTATTCTATCCTTACCAACAAAAGCACTGGCTCACAAAGTAAGTGTTGAACTGAAAAAAAGAGAGTGGTACAGGCCGGTTGCTCCAATCATGCTCGAAAAGAATGCCTGCTACTTTACCCAAACGAAGAGCATAAACCCACTTTCAAAATTCATGTTGCTCGACCTGAAAATACCTGAATCGAAGCAAAATGAAATTCCAGGGGTTATACACGCCAATGGTACTGCCCGAATTCAAACCATTTTTTCGAAAGATGAAAACCCGTTTATGTTTGATTTACTCACTCTCCTCGATAACACTTTTCATATCAAAGCCTTAATCAACACTTCGTTCAACTCGCAAGAGGAGCCCATTGTTCACACTAAAGAAGATGCTCTCTTATCGGGCAAAAACATGGGACTAGATGCTGTGGTTGTTAATGGAACAGTACACGAACTAAGCTAGTTTTTGTCCCATTTTGGGATTCTTTAATCGACTTTTCATTTCTGAATATTTAAAAAATTCCATTTCTACAACATATACCTGACACAGATACTCTAACAAAAAAAGAGTACTTTAAAATCGGGGTTCGGTCAACGATCGATAAAAGTTAAAGGAGGTTGGAAAAATGAATAAGAGCTGCATTTCTTGTCACATCAAAGCAACAATACTGATGGTAGCATTGCTAAATCTGGTGTTGGTGCTCTTCTGCCGTTTGGTATTCGATTTTACGCCCACTACACTTTTTTATGTCATCACAACTTCGATTGGCATTATTGCGGGGCACTTAATTGCAGGTTTGGTGAACGAAAAACGACAAATTACAAAGCAACTTAAGGAAGATAAAACGAAGCTCGACAGCATTCACAACTACATTGGAAACGTGGTACACGATTTGAGGTCGCCCGTAGCATCAATTAATATGATAGCTGAATTTCTTGAAGAAGAGCTACCTGACTTATCGGCACAGCAGCACGATCTTGTTGTTTCAATTAAAAAGAGTTCGACCACCATGCTCGATAGGATTTGTTGCATTCTCGACAATACGCGACTAGAAAAAGGAATCAATTTCGATGACCTAATCGAAGGTAGCCCCTATGACCCAATTTGCCAAAGCATTGAAAAACATCAGATTCTGGCCATCGACAAAAACATCACCATCATCAATAAAATACCTGAGAAACTGCCCAATACCTATTTCGACAAAGAGGCTCTCGACAGCGTACTTTCAAACCTGATTAGTAATGCGATAAAATATTCGCTACCCAACACCACTGTTCAATTATACCATATTATTGAAAAAGGCAAGGTTATTTTCTGCATAAAAGACGAAGGGTTGGGTATGAGCGACGAAGATTTGAAAAAAGTTTTCGGCGAATTTGCCAAGCTAAGTGCCCGCCCAACTGGTGGCGAAGGTTCTTCGGGGTTAGGTTTATCGCTGGTTAAGAAGCTGGTTGAACAAATGGGGGGAACCGTTTCGGCCAGTTCGGAAGGCAAGGGGAAAGGCTCCACATTTAGTTTCTCGCTTAAAACAACTGCAATGGTTAAGGTTTTGACTGCGTAGTACATTCACTACAAATGTTACCCTTTTGCGATTTTGCTTTGATGCTACTATAAATGACACCTCTTTATCAGAGCATTAAAAAGAGAGGGGATAAATTTATAATGATTGGCACAAAGGAAGACTAAGTTATAAACCATAAATAATGTCGTGTTTCACTTAATGTAGAAAGCCATAGTAAGCGCGAATTTATAGTTCCATTGAACTTATATTTCGCCTCAAGCCGGCTGGGCTCTTCATTTTTTTCTTGATAAAAAAACGAAGCAAAAAAATCAAGGCTCTCGAAAAAAGGGATTCGCCTTTCGCAAAACCTTAGTGCGGCCGGGTGATCTTCGAGCAAAGCTCTCAGCTTCCCGGTCTTTCTACGGTTTTCCTTCACTTCGAATTCCTTTTTTTCTAAGGCCTTTGGCTAGTGCAAAAAATTGCATCCCACAAAACCTTAAATGTGACATTAAATTATTCATCGTACTTAATTCAATTTTGATTTCGAATTTGTAAGATATTCGATTGCAAATTCGATAACAGGATCTTCGCCCACATACGCTCTTTTGTTGCGCTGCCCAATTGTAATATCGGGTTCTATCCCCTCTTCTATCGACTCTTTATTGGTATTGAAAATTGGATTGTGCGAAAACCGAACTGCCCAGCCATTATACAATTCGGACGAGAAAGGGAAACCGCCCCCGCCCCCGGTCGCATCGCCAATAACGGTTACATTGGGCAAGCATTTCATCATCAACACAAAATAATTGGCCGAACTATAGACAGAACT
>Ga0209373_10004580_pt1 | contig 11813 bp, 12 predicted proteins | sample Higcelweek5metaG_FD_187173 | JGI IMG/M metagenome (GOLD analysis project Ga0209373, IMG submission 187173) | Freshwater pond sediment microbial communities from the University of Edinburgh, under environmental carbon perturbations - High... | ecosystem: Environmental > Aquatic > Freshwater >... | reverse complement strand
ACGTATTACTTTAGTTAACAAAAATTTTAAAGAACGTTGTACTATTGATTTTAATATTAGTTTTAAATACGAAAACAATGTTTCAGACCTCCCAGATTTTACAATAGTAGAAATAAAATCTGATGGAAAAAACACAAATTCATCTCTTAGTAAAGTTTTAAAAGAAAAAAGAATAAAATCTTCTGGTTTTAGTAAATATTGTATTGGAATGGCATATATAAATAAGAATATTAAAAAAAATAGTTTCAAAAATAAACTATTAAAAATAAATAAATTTGCTATATAAAAAAAAGGAGTTTTAAAATGGATTTTTTGGGAATACCCATTTTTGATAATGATTTTTACAAAATGCTATTTAGCTTTGTATTAAACTTTATATTTTTAACAATCATTATCAAAGTTTTATATCTTAAGTCATCTAATAAAATAGAATATATTTTTACCTATTATATGGTATCAATTATTGTTTTTTTCCTATGTTTCACATTGAGAAAATATGATTTGGATATAGGAATGGCATTGGGTTTATTTGCAATTTTCGGAATCATTCGATATAGAACAGACCCTGTAGGTATCAAAGAAATGAGTTACCTCTTTATTGTGATTGGTATCTCTGTAATTAATGCTTTGGCAAATAAAAACATGAGTTATGCAGAAATTATTTCAAGTAATGTGCTTGTAGTAGGGGCAATCTTTTTTATTGAGCAAAAATTTCTTAAACAAAATAATCGTTCAATGAAAATGATTTATGAAAAAATTGAAAATATTAATTTTAAGGATGATAAAGCTTTTTTGACCGACCTAAAAGAAAGACTTGGAATTGAGGTTACACATTATGAAATTATAAAAATTGATTATCTAAAAGATAGTGCTGAGTTGATTATTTATTATGTCAATAACGTCAATGATGTCAATTTGACAAAATATAATAAGAGTAAAGACATTTAGTAACTTAAAGATTGTGAATATTGGAGGGCAATTAATTAATTGCCCCATACATCTCAAACTAACATTAATTATATAAAAATTATATTAAATCAAATGTTATTCTTCCTAGTTTTCCATCTCTTATTTCTTTTAGAAAAGTTTTTGAAGACCTTTCTATATCAGGTTCACCTTTTTCTCTTTTAAAATTTCTCATTTCAGCATATTTTTCCAAACAAAAATCTTCACCAAAACTTTGTAAAAAGTTTGGATTATTCTTCTTTAGATAATTAAGAACACTTCTTGCAGTTTCTTCTGGTTCATAAGATTCTGTACTAACAGAACCAACCATTACAAGTTTTAGAGCAATATCTTGATTTTCTAATTTTGGTGGGATAACACCTGGTGTATCCATAAGTTCTACATCAGAGCCAATTCTAATCCATTGAACTGTTTTTGTAACTCCCGGTTTATTTTCAGATTTAACAGACCTTTTTGCAACTAATCTATTTATTAATGTTGATTTACCTATATTTGGAAGTCCTAATACCATTATTCTTAATGCTCTTGGTAAAATTCCTCTTTTTTTTAATTTTTCTGCTAATTTTAAATGATATTTTTTTAAAAAAAGATGTATATTTTTTATATCACTTGCTTCAGAAAGATTTGTACAAATTACATCAATACCTTTACTTTCCCAATATTCAATAGCTTTTGATACATATTTTTGTTCTGATAAATCTTTTTTATTCAAAACAATAATTCTATCTTTATTATTTAATACTGAGTCAACAAAACTAAAATGACTGCTTATGGGTAGTCTTGCATCAAGCATTTCTATTACTAAATCAACTAGTTTGATATTTTCTTTTAATAATCTTTGTGCTTTTGCGATATGACCGGGATACCAATTTATAATTTGCATACTTGACCTATTTAAATGTTCTGATTTCTTATTTTAGTACAAATTTCAATATTTTGATTGTAAATGTATTGATAATTTATTTTTGTTATGTTATTATAATCACATAAGGATCGAAAAGTTCTCATCAAGCTAAATGCTCGAGAATCGATCCTTTTTCCTTTTGCAATATTTTACTGTCTTGCTTCTTCTGCAATAATTTCTTGAATAGCTGTTGCAATAGCTTTATTATTAGAAATTTCCAAATTTGATTGTGATGTACCTTCCATTATTTTTTTTGCTCTTTTTGCAACAGCATGAACTAGAACGTATCTATTATCAGCTTCAGCCATCATCTTACTCAGTTTATTTGTTGTTGTTATTTTGTTATTAGTCATATTTTACTATATTCTCCTTTAATCTAAATTAAACTAAAATTCTATTCACTTTAAAATATTCTGTCATTATTATTGATTTTACAAAATCAACAGAACATGAAATAGTATCATTTACTATTATATAATCATATTCAGAAATGAATTCAAACTCTTTGTGAGCTATTGCCAATCTATTATTTAGAGCTTCTTCATTTTCTGTATTTCGTCCTCTAAGTCTTTGTTCCAAAACTTCAAAAGAGGGAGGTAAAACAAAAATGAAAATACTACCACCTTTCCAATTCTTTTTTATCTGCAATGCACCTTGAACTTCTATTTCTAAAAATATATTTTTATTATTTTGTACATTTTTTTCAACATATTCTCTTGGTGTTCCATAGGTTTCACCATTAAAAGATGCATATTCAAGAAGCATATTATTTTTTATGAGATTATCAAACTCTTCTCTAGTCTTAAAAAAATAATCTTTGCCATCAATTTCACCAACTCTTGGACTTCTTGTTGTTGCTGAAATGGAAAGAACTAATTCTTCTGGATATATTTTCACCAATTCTTTTACTATTGTACCTTTACCTACACCAGAAGGACCTGAAAAAACAATTAGTAAACCATCTTGGGTTTTGAAACCAAAATCTTTATTATATTTACCTAAACTATTTAGCAACATTTTTTTTCTTTTGTTTTATCAAATCAAATTTTACAGGATTTGTACGAGCTGCTATTGTTTCTGGTTGTAGAGAAGATAAATATAATCTACCATAGTTTGTTATAATAACAGACCTTGATTTTCTACCATTAGTTAGGTCAATTAACCCTTTTTCTTTTACGTCTACATAATCATCTTCTTTTGGTGATGATGGTGTATTTTCACTCTTAGCTTTTTGTATAAGTCTTTTAACAGGAGCAGAGCTTGGGTTTAATATGGCAACAACCTCACTCATAGGAATTATATTTCCAAAGCCAACATTTAATAGTCCTGCTTTTTTACTCATTATTTTACTACCTCTCCATTGGTTACTGTATATGGTTTCTTTTTCCTTTCTATGAAAAATCCTTTTTCATCATAGCCAAAAAGATAATATTTGGTTCTATCTATATATTGATAAGCAACCCTACCTCTTAGTGTTTCTGCATTTGTACCACTTGGCATTTGAAAATCTATTGACCAAATATTAGAAGGGTCAACAAATCCTTTTTGTTTTGTGGCAGGATTTGATACACTTTTATTATATTTCTTTTCTGTTGCTTCAAGACCTAGTGTAGTAAGCTGTTCTGGATAGGCTTCCCAATCAACTCTATAAGTCTCTAACATAATTTGAAGTGTTCTCATATTAGTAATGATAGATGTTTCTGTTGCTCTTCTTTTTGAATAAATAAAGTTTGCCATAATTATAGTAGCCAAAATACTTACTATTACAAACGCTGTCATAAATTCTAAAAGAGTAAAGCCTTTCTCATTTCTAAATTTTAGCCGATAAATTTTCTTGTTCATCGTAATAAATTATTTCCCCATTACTCCATAATTTTTCAAGTGTATAGAAATCTCTTGATTCTGGGAGCATTACATGAACGATAACAGTTCCCAAATCAATAAGAACCCATTTACCATCATCTAAGCCATTCATACCAAAAACTTTGATGTCATTTTTTTTAATTTGTTCTAATATATAACCTGAAATGCCCGTTGTATGAGCTTTTGATGTGCCATTACAAATTATCATAAAGTCTGCCATAAAAGAAACTTTTGATATATCTATAACAACGACATCTTTTCCTTTTGTTTCTATAATAGAATCTAAAACCAATTTACAAACTCTATCTTCCAAAGCTACCTCTCTAATTTTTTATATTTTATTTTCATATTTTATACTTAATAGTATTTTATTCCTTGAGTTTACTATTTGAGAATGTATAAACCTATCTTTTTTAATTAAACTTTTTAACAAAATATTAAATAATTTCAAAATAGCCTTGTCTAAATTTTTATCTATAAAAATTAAATGTTCTATTTCTTCTATTTGATATTCTTCAAAATCATAATCATTATTCATTTTATCTGCAACAAAAAGTAATTTATTTAGAAAACCCATTTCATCTGCACCAAAAGAATGCGTTTTTATTGCATGTATAATATCTTTATCTTTTACATTAAACATTGTTTCTGCCAAATAACCACTTATTTCAGCATGAAGAAGTTCAATCGGGTCTTCAAACATTATTTCTGTTATCAAGATTCCCACATCTTCAGCTTTGGAAATAATTTCACCTTCGTTGTAAATTTTTCCACAATCGTGTAAAATTGCAGTCAAAGCTAATTTTTCTGAATCAAAATTATATGCTTTTGATAGTTTGTATGAGTAATCCTTTACTTTTATTGTATGTTCATACACCTCATCGGGAAGCAACTCCTTTAGTTTCCCTTCAATTTTTTTTAATTGCATAATATTAAATTTCTCTAACCTAACAAAAGAAATATTTATTAAGTAGCCTATACTTTTAATATATCTTTTTTTGATAAATATATTCAAGTACCTTGTTAGGTACTAAATATCTAATACTTAAGTTTTTAGCTAAATTTTCCCTTATTTTTGTAGAAGAAATCTCTACTAAAGGTGAGTCTATGAAAAAGAAGTGTTCAATACTTATATTTAAACTATCTAATATCCACAATTTTAGTTCACTCTCTTTATAAACTATCTTTTCTAAATTATTTTTAGATATAACTCTAGGTATTATAGCAAAATTACAAAGTTTAAGTAATTTTTCATATTGATACCAAGATTTAAAATTAATTATAGAGTCAGTACCCATTATAAAAAATAGTTCATCTTCAGTATATATTTTTTTTAGTTTTTGAATTGTATTTATTGTATAGGTTTCTGTTGCATTTATTTCTATATCAAAAACTTCAAAATTTTTATTTTCTTCTATTGCAATTTTTATCATTTCCAATCTATCAAATTGATTTGCTTTGGTAGTATTTTTATGTGGAGGATTTCCATTGGGAACAAAAATAACTTTATCAAGATTCAAAAAATCTTTTACAGACTGAGCAATTATTAAATGTCCAATATGGATAGGGTCAAATGTTCCCCCAAAAATACCTATTTTCTTCATGTAGCAATTATTTTTTTTCTGAAAGATCAATTATGTCATAATTCCAATCATTTTCAATTGAAGCAAAAGAAATATTTGTTCCTTGAAACTGAATATAAAAATCTTCAAACTCATTTATTTTATACATTTGAGTTATTATTTTTTTATAATTTACAAATCCATATTTACGAATTAAATATTTTGTAAAACTTCCTATAATAATTTCAGAATCAGAGCTATTTGGATTATCTATTGCAGCTTTAATCAAATCTGGATCATTATCTTTATCTTTTGGTTTTAAAGTATTAAAAACTTTTGCAACTTCTTTATCTAAATAACTCTTTTTCATATCTTGAGCAAATGCAATAAAACCTTTTTCAATCAATTTATCACTTGAAAATTTTAAAATTTCATTAAAAAGTAATTTTGCAAAATATTTTGAAATATTTACATTTTTACTATAAACAATATGAATCTCTTTTGCCATGTAATCTATATTACCATTAGGAAAACTTGCATTTTTTTCATCTTGAGAATCATATAAATAAATACTAACTTTATCAGTCATAGATGGCGTTTTTGTTGCTTGTAAAAGTTGTTTGAAAAATTTATCATAGTCTTGAATAATTGAACCAATAAAATCTGAAAAATAAGAATTTGTATTATAATAAAATTTTAAATTTGGTGTAGATACAGTTTTTATATTTTCATAATTTTTATCCAATTGTTGACTATAACGCCAAGTAAAATTACTTTTTTTAAAGTTACCTTCTCTAATAACTTTACCAGTTGTATTTTTTATGATTTTATAGTCATATCCATAGTTTGCATTTATACTTTTTGCAATCATTCTAAGTCCATCTGTTGTACCACTATAATAGGTAAGTGTATATTTTTCTGGATTGTAATAACTTGGGTAAATGAATACGATACTATAATCTTTGCTAGAATAAACTTTATCACCAAAGAGGAAATTATTATTTTTTATTGTGAATGGAGAATCTGCTGTTGTGGAATAAACACTAAAATTTAATAAATTATTTGAAATTGAATTGGATAAAATAATCAAATTTTTAGATTTGAGAGAACTATCATTAACATTATTATCAGAAGTTACAAGAGAAGATGTTTTTAATAATTTTTTTAGCTCTTGAGCTATTTTATTTTCTTCTGAAGATGTTTCTTGTATTTGAGAACCATAAATTATTATATAATTACCACTTCTAAAAAAAGTATTGATGTTTACTTCTGCTTTTGCTAAATTTGAGAAAAAGATAGAAAATAATATTACTACGGTAAGAAAAATGCTTTTTTTCATTTGTTTGAAACCTCTCTAAGTTTTTTCATACTATTTACAATTTCTAAGGCATCTAACGATAGTTTATCCCACCTATTATAAGACCATAACCATTCATCTGGTTCATCTTTTATAACTTTTTCTATTAATTTATAAGTTTGTTGTGAAATTCTGTGTATTTCTCTATCTTTATCTTCATCTTCTTTTACTTCTATAATTGGATAAAATTTAATTTCGTGTATATCATTCTTTTTTCTTTTTATAAAAACAGGTAATATTGGAGCTTTTGTTTTTATTGCAAAATGTGCAAAACCAGAAGGTATAGAAACAAATTTTCCAAAAAATTCAACAAATGTTTTTTCAGATTCTCCATGTTGATCAATTATAAAACCAACACATTGATTATTTCCCAAAGCAGTCAATACATTCATCAAAGTTGTTTTACCTTCATCATTATAATATGTTGTTACTCCAACTTTTTCTCTATATTTATAAAAGAGCTCATCAATTATAGGGTTACTAGGTCTTTGGACGAGAACATTGAGAGTTCTTTTAAATTTTAACCTAATAATTGCTCCCAAAAGTTCCCAACAACCATAATGAGCAGAGACAAGAATTATTCCTTTATTCATTTTTTCAGCTTCATTAAAATGTTCTATCCCTTTTATATCTACAATGTCCAAAAGTTTTTCTACTTGTTTTTTTTCAAACCTCATGAAATCAACAATATTTTTTGTAAATTTGATAATATGATTTTTTGCAATATTTTTTGCAATATTGTCAGAAACAGGTAAAGCCAATTTTATATTATTAAACAAAAGTTTTTTATGCTTTGATAGAAGATATATAGAGTAAATAATATTAGCAAAAGTTTTGCCAAAATATAAAGAAACCTTCCTTGGTAAAAAAGAAAGTGCTTTGCTTAAAAAAATAAGAAAAGCCTTAAAAAATTTATTTCCAGACATAATTAAAATTCTAAACTCTTTCCAATTTTATTCAATTTTTTTATTAGTAATTTGCTAAAAATGCTAGCTATAATTTATCTTATTAAGTGCATTCTAACACTTAAAATTAGATGTACTCATTATAAAAATAAAAAAATTAAATTAAAGACCTTTTATAATTAATCTAAATTTTACAGTATTTATTTAGTTAAGTAATAATATTTTCTATATCAAAAAAAACATTATAAAAAAGTTCATAAAAGTATATAATTTATGTATAAAATAATAAAAATTGTTTTATAATAATATTAGGGTATATATTTACAGTTAATTAACAAAAAAAATATAGGGAAGCTTGCTAAATGAAAAGGGTAGAATGTCTCATAAAAATAAAAAAAATACTAATTTGTATTAACTAAAAATACTTTGCTCAAAGTATTTTGATTTGTTTTTCATAATTTTTTTAGGTTTGGAATAATTTCTATGGGAAAAGAGCAAATTGCTTTAATTAAACAAATGAAAAATAATATATTTGAATCAATTATTGACAATGTTGATGATTTAATTTCAATTCATGACATAGATTGCTTATATTATTATATTTCTCCATCTTTTCAAAACATACTTGATTATGATTTAAATGAGATAGAAGGCTGTTATAAAAATTTATTTCATCCCGAAGATGATTTTAAAAAAGTTAAACAATTATATTTAAATGTTTTCCATGAAGTTTCAAAATCAGAAACTTTTACCCACAGACTCAAAGGGAAAAATGGTAATTATATATGGTTTGAAAGTAAAGTAAAATTATTTTATTTTGGAGAAAAAAAAGTAAAATCTCTTATTTGTATTTCAAAAGATATAACAGAAAAAAAAGACTTTGAAAATAGAATTAATGATACTCAAAAGTTTTTGGATACTATTGAAGAAAAAGGGATAGAATTTCTCAATCAAAATGAAATAATTTATAGAACAATCGTAAAAAATATACCAAATGTAACAGTAGCTGTTTTTAACAAAAATTTTATCTATGAAAAAATAGAAGGAAAAGAATTTTTCAAAGAATTTTTTTCAAGAGATATCAAAGAAGGTGAAAAAGTTCATGAAATGATTATGGATATATCATATATATCAACAGAACTTTGGAAAAAACTTACATTTTGTCACAAAGAAGCACTAAAAGGAAAAGAATCAAGAATGGAATTTACTCATCTTGGTAGAACTTTTCTCATAAGTGTGATACCCCTAAAAGATGAAAATGATGAAATCTTTTCATGGGTTACAATATTTTTAGATGTTACAACTCGTGAAAATTTAAATTTTTTGCAAGAACTAATGGAAAATATTCCCAATCCTGTCTTTTATAAAGATATAAATGGTCGTTATATGGGGTGTAACAAAGAGTTTGAAACATATATGGGCAAAACTAAAAAAGAAATTATAAATACAACTGCCTATGATGTTGCACCAAAAGACCTTGCTGATATATATCATTATTCAGATATGGAAATAATAAAAAAAAGACACAAACAAATGTATGAATCCAAAGTTAAATATGCAGATGGAACATTACATGATGTTATTTTTCACAAAGCACCTTTTTTTGGTAAAAATGATGAAATCAAAGGACTTGTAGGTATTATTCTTGATATTTCTGATAGAAAAGAAAAAGAAAATTTAATAATTAAACAAAAAGAACTTTTAAGCCTAATTGTTGAAAATCTTCCTGTTGGCATTTTTGCAAAAGACCCCAAAAATGACTTAAAATTTTCTATATGGAACAAGAAAATGGAAGAAATATTTGGTGTAAGAAGAGAAGATATTATTGGCAAAGATGATTATTATTTATTTCCAAAAGAATGTGCAGATTTTTATAAAGAACGTAATCTAAAAATTTTGGAAGAAAAGAAAATATCTGACATACTTATTGAAAAAATAATATTACCAAAAGGTGAAATATTGGCTCATATTATTAAAGTTCCAATTTATTCAAAAGATGGTAATCCTGAAACATTACTTGCAATATTTGAAGATATTACAGAAATAAAAAAAGCTGAAGAAGAATTAATTAATGCAAAACAAGAAGCTGAAAGTGCAAATAAAGCAAAATCAGAATTTTTGGCTGTTATGAGTCATGAAATTAGAACACCTCTAAATGGAGTTATTGGAATGACAAGTTTAATGCTTGATACAGAACTATCAAGAGAACAAAAAGAATTTTCAGAAACCATTAAAACAAGTGGAGAAACTTTATTATTCTTAATTAATGATATTTTAGATTTTTCCAAAATTGAGGCTGGTCAAATGGAACTTGAACATCATGAATTTGAACTTAGTAAGTGTATTGAAGATGTAATGGAAGTTGTTTCCGTTCAAGCACAAAAGAAAAAGCTTGAACTTGTATATTTAATTGGTAAAAATATACCAAAATTTGTTATTGGAGACTCAACAAGACTTAGACAGATTTTAATAAACCTTTTGAATAATTCCGTAAAATTTACAGAAACTGGAGAAGTTTTTTTACAAGTTCGTAATGTGTCTTATGATGAAAATATAGTTGAATTAGAATTTATTGTAAAAGATACAGGAATTGGAATTCCTAAAGATAAAATAGGTAAACTTTTTAAACCTTTTGTTCAGGCTGATTCATCAACAACAAGAAAATATGGTGGTACAGGTTTAGGTTTGGCAATTTGTAAAAAACTAATTGAAATGATGAATGGTCATATTTGGGTAGAAAGTATCCCTAAAATAGAAACAAAATTTAATTTTACTATAGAATTACAACTAAGTGAAAGAACAAAAGAAATGAAAGAAGATGATTTAAATATAAACCTAAATAACAAAAAAGTTCTTATTGTTGATGATAATGAAACAAATAGAAAAATCTTAAAAATGCAATGTAGTTTTTGGGGTATGTTTGTAAAATCAGTAAAATCTGGTAAAGAAGCTTTGGAAGAACTTGCTAAAGATAATTCTTATGATATGGCAATATTAGATTTTCAAATGCCAGAAATGGATGGTTTGCAACTAGGTCTAAAAATTAAAGAACTTTGTTCAGACAAACAGTTACCCATGATATTACTTAGCTCTGAAGGAAAACCTAAAGATAATAGAGTAAATGAAGTATTTTTTACATATATCCTAAAACCAGTTAAACAATCTTTCTTATTTAATACTCTAATTACTGCATTATCTAGCTCAAAAGTTGTTAAACAATTAGATAAACCAGTTCAAAAAATAGATAGAAATTTGGCTGAAAAATATCCACTAAATATATTATTGGCAGAAGACTATGAAATGAATCAAAAACTTATGACTCGTATGCTTGGTAGAGTTGGTTATAGCATTGATATTGCATCAAATGGACTTGAAGTATTAGAAATGCTAGATAAAAAAACTTATGACCTTATATTTATGGATGTACAAATGCCAGAAATGGATGGCTTGGATGCAACAAAAGAGATAGTTAAAAAGTTTGAAAAACGACCAAAAATAATTGCAATGACAGCTAATGCAATGCAAGGTGATAAAGAAAAATGTCTTGAAGTTGGAATGGATAACTATATCAGTAAACCTGTTGTATATAAAGATGTAATCTCTTTGTTGGAAAAAGTTGGAGAAGAAAGATATTTGGTAAAATAAAAATTATTTTATAAGAAATTTAATATACAAAATATAATAAATAAAAATAAACTGGGAATCCAAGAAATATATAACTATCTATTCTATCCATCATACCACCATGTCCCGGTATAAGATTTCCTGTATCTTTTATACCCACATTTCTTTTAAACAAAGATTCTATCAAATCACCCATTTGTGAGAATATTGCAGTAAATAGACCAATTATCAAACCGTGATACCATGCCAAACCCATTAGAGATGTGCCAATAATAGTAACAATGATACAACTTATTATTCCACCAATAGAGCCTTCCAAAGTTTTATTTGGACTAAGCTCATTAAAAAAAGGTGTTTTACCAAAATTTTTTCCAAATATATATGCAAAAATATCACAAGATGCACCAGCAACTAATACAATAAATAAAAATTCGGCTCCTCTTGGTATAGAACGTAAAAGAATAAGAAAACTTGGGAAAAAACCTAAATATATAATTCTCAAAAAAGAAAATGATATGCAACCAATACTTAATCTTGGTTTGTAGTGAAGGCTAATTATTACAACTGATAAAAATATTATTCCTAATGTCAGATTTTGAAAAGAAGAAATTAGAGACATATAACCAGTTTCC
>Ga0209373_10004579_pt1 | contig 11814 bp, 5 predicted proteins | sample Higcelweek5metaG_FD_187173 | JGI IMG/M metagenome (GOLD analysis project Ga0209373, IMG submission 187173) | Freshwater pond sediment microbial communities from the University of Edinburgh, under environmental carbon perturbations - High... | ecosystem: Environmental > Aquatic > Freshwater >... | reverse complement strand
GCGTTTAGCGTAGTTCCTAAAGCAGGCGTGTAAACCATCGATCCGGCCACATCGGCAGTGGCATTGAGTTGAGTTGCACTTAATGTAGTTCCGTATGTAATACCTGTTGGATTACTCCATGTAATTATAGGCGTTGCTTTTGCAACATCAATTGTTACCGTTTTGCTGGTTGCTTCATAGTTTGTTAAATCAGTTGGAGTTAAATCAACTTGGAGTGTTTGACCGTTACCAGCGTTTAGCGTAGTTCCTAAAGCAGGCGTGTAAACCATCGATCCGGCCACATCGGCAGTGGCATTGAGTTGAGTTGCACTTAATGTAGTTCCGTATGTAATACCTGTTGGATTACTCCATGTAATTACAGGCGTTGCTTTTGCAACATCAATTGATACCGTTTTGCTGGTTGTTTCATAGTTTGTTAAATCAGATGGAATGAAATCAACCTGTAATGTTTGTCCGTTACCGGCGTTTAGCGTAGCACCTAAAGCAGGTGTATAAACCATCGATCCGGCCACAACGGCAGTGGCATTGAGTTGAGTTGCACTTAATGAAGTTCCGTATGTAATACCTGTTGGATTACTCCATGTAATCACAGGTATTGCTTTTGCAACATCAATTGATACCGTTTTGCTGGCTGTTTCATAGTTTGTTAAATCAGATGGAATGAAATCAACCTGCAATGTTTGTCCATTACCAGCATTTAGCTGAGTGCCTAAGGCGGGAGTGTAGGTGTAGGTTCCGGATGTGTTTGCTGTTGCATTGAGTTGCGTAGCACTTAAAAGTGTTCCGTAAGTGATATCTGCCGGATTGCTCCACGTAATTACAGGCGTTGCTTTTGTTTTAAAAGTAACTTCCGTTCCATAACTGGTACCTACAGAATTGGTGGCATAGGCTCTTACATAATAAGTGGTATTCGCTGTTAATCCTATCATAGAGGCAGTAAAAGTTCCTGTTACAGAAGCTGCGCCTTTATCCACATTATTGTCAGTAGTTGTTGGTGTTCCTGTTGTATTCCAGCAAACGCCATAAGCAGTGGGATTCGATGAGCCTAAATAGGTGATATTCCCATTGCCTGTAGCTGTAGTTGTTGTAATACTTGAAACAGCTTGTGTGGTAATGGTTGGCGATGCACTACCCGTTCCTATGATTGAAAAATCATATGGGCTTTCGGTGACATCGTTATTGGCAATTGAAAGGGTTGCATTGAATTCTCTTGTCGCATCGGGATCAAAAGTTACGTTGAACGTGGTTGAACCACTGGCTGCAATTGATACTGATGGCGCTGAAGTAACCGTAAAGTAAGAGGCATCGGCTCCTCCAACTACAACATAAGGAGTTGTACCTGTAAGTGTAAGGATTTCTGTCCCTGTATTTTGAATGGTAAACGTACGCACAATTGTCCCTGCAACGATTTCCACATGACCAAAATCGGTATGGTCGAATACCGAAGGTGTGGCATCGCCATCGGTAATAGTTGTAGAATTTCCGGTTACATTCATTTCTGGTTCGGCATATTGAATAACGGGAGAGCCCGAACCACCCGAAAAAGTCCAACTGGTTACGTTAACAGGGAAGCCATTTTCGCCATTGTTCAACGATTTAAAATAGTAGGCAGAACGATCGGTATCGTTATCGATGTACCAACATCCGTCTTCCGTTCCACCATTATCACTATTATATATGTAATAGCTTCCATACTTCCAGTATTGATATTCGTTTATCAACCCTTGATGGGTGTAGGTGTCGTTGAGCGCTGATGGGCTGGTAACACCCGACAGCACCACGTTTTTAGGAGTATAACCATCGCCATGAATGGTAAAGGTATAGGTGCCTTCGTCGCTATCGTTGTTGTTGATAGTAACAACAGCGGTTTTTGTTCCTTCCGAAGCAGGGTCGAATGTAACGATAAAAGTAGTGGACCCTGAAGCCGCGATTGAATTGGAAGGTGCAGTGCTTACCGAAAAATCGGAAGTTGCACCACTTAGGGATATATATGGAGAACTACCCGATAAGGTTAGAACAGCAGTCCCGGTATTTTGAATGGTGTAGGTACGTGTACGGCTTCCTGAGGAATAGTCGAGCGATCCGAAATGGGTGCCATCATACCTCGAAGGCGTATTATCGCCACTTGCAATATTCTGGCTGTTGTTGCCTACCACATTGATTTCAGGGGTTGGAGTGGCTTCAGAAACAACCGGACTTCCTGTCCCAAATTGAACTTGCCAAGGTGTTAGACCATTGGGCGAAACCGCTTCGGAAACATAGTAAAACAAACTTCCGTTAGTGCCGTCCTGATCATTATCAATTGCCCATGCGGGAGATACTCCACTTGCTAAATAATTGAAAATATAATAATTCTCGGTAGCATGTTTCCAGTATTGAAAATTGTTGAGAATCCCCTGCGAAATATAATTCCCGTTTGCAGTAGAAGGGGTAGTAATACTTGTTACCACAAGGGCTTTAGTAGTATAACCATAACCATTGAGAGCAAAGGTATATGGGTTTTCGTCCGAATCGATGTTGACTATGGAAATAGTTGCATTTCGGTCGCCTGTACCGGTTGGGGCAAAAGTTACCGTAAAGGTTGTAGAACCGGATGCTACTATAGAACTTGCAGGTGATGATGTGACAGTAAATTCAGAAGCATTTGTCCCTGAAAAGCTTATGGCACCAATGGTTAATGCTGCCGCACCCGTGTTTTGAATGGTGAAAGTTCGGGTTGTAGTACCCGAATTGGGAAGTGCCGAACCAAATTTGGTATGATCCAAAAAAGAGGGAGAGTTATCGCCTGAAGCTATGTTCGTATTATTCCCTTTCAAATTGATTTCAGGATTAACTGAAACTGCTGAAACAGATATTGGAGCAGCCCCTGTGTTTCCAGTTTTTAAACCATATACCCAGGCAGTTACATCTATTGGAGTAGCTGCAGTACCATTGCCATCATCGGCAAATAAAACTTCACCACTGTCATCTTCAGCATCAGTATCATCATCAATGGTCCAATAATTATAGTAATTAAAGATATAATAATTCTCTGTTTGATGTTTCCAATAGGCATAACCATTTACTGTACCTGATTGTTGCACGTATGTCCCGTTAACACCGGTATATGGAGATAAAGCTCCTGCTACAATTATATCGGCGGCAAAAGTGGAACCTGATAAAAAGAGTATCCATGCCAGAACCATCAGAATTTTGATTTTTTTCATAAAAAATTTCTTGCTTTGAATTGAAACCTGTATGTTCAAATTCTGGCAGCTCGATAAATCGTTATGCTCACTTTCATGCAGGTTGTTGTTTCTACTGTACCATGCTTGTTTCATTGTGTTTGTTTTTTAAATTTCACACTACTACCCGTCTAAAAAAAATAAAGAAGGGTACTCCAAAAAGCATCCCTTTCAAGTTGTAATTTCGTCTTTTCATGAACATTATTACAATATGGGCAAAATTACTGAAATATTTTAGTCGGTCAGTCGTTTTTTTAACAAATTGTAAAAATATTGCCACGTGAACAATTTGAGCTGTTGGTAAAGCAGTTCGGTAGCGACTGTTATTACAAAACTTTTTTTCGTGGGATCAACTAATAACAATGCTCTTTGGGTTATTTTCCCGTTGTCATTCGATGGGTAAAGTATGCAACAGGATGCGAGCTCTGGGTGGTAAATTGTCCCATTTGAACATGGATTGTTTTCCCTCAAAAAGCACAGCAGGAGACGCCTTGCGTGAGCGGAACAATGAACTTTTAAGCAGTATTAATTTGCATCGATATAACAATTTATAAAACAAAATCTTCTTTTTCTCCCTCTCCCCGCCGCAAGCACCTGATCACCCCCGCTGCTGCGCGTTTGCAGCCGATGCTATTACTTTCAACTTTATGAATTTGACGAACTTGGAACTCCTACCCCCATTTTCAAATTGGCATATTTTCAAATTTTCAAATCATCCCATTTTCATTCAAACAACAGCCATTGATTTACGACAGTTTCAAAATACTTGCTTTTATCATCTCCATACATGTATTCTATGTCAAATTGAATAGTATGCGAACGCTTATTGTTGCAGTATTCCTTTTCCCATCTAATCTTTGTTTTGGTCACTTCTCCTCGATACGCATAAGAGCGAAGCTCAATTCTTCTCACAAATTCCTTGGCGAATTTTTTATTGATAAAATTTGGAATTCCGATAACGTTTTCGCATTCAGAAGTGGGATTTATATAAATCATGCCATCATAAAGCTCTTCAAAACTGAGTGTTCCATTTTCTGACCAAATGTCAAAGGTGTCTTTTCCGAAAGGCGAATTCCGAAAATCAAACCCGATATTTTTATATTCACAATACTTGAATGCCGCATCCCATTTTCCATGAGCAACAGGCTGCAAATTATTGATGGTGTATGGATTCACAATCAAAAAACAAACCCTATCAGAGTATTTCTTATTGATATAGGAGCCGAAAAAGTCCTCGTATGTATTACCTTTTGGGGAAGCCCATTTTCGCAAACTATGAGGATAATTCATAATTACAAACGCTTTGTTTCTTTCTTTATCTTCATTTTCCTCAAAGCTTTTGATGAAAAACTCAGCCATCGCCTCGTCGTAATTCTTTTCAATTTCATTTGTTTTCATCCGGCAAACAGCCGTATCGGTAATTTCATTCCAATCAAACGGATGCGAAGTCATTTTTATTGAAATCGGATACTCTGGATGCGATTGATTAAAATGAAATACTGTTTTCCACAAGTAAAAGAAATTGTATTTCTCCCAAAATCCCTGATATGAAATTTCGCGGTAGATTTCCACCAATTTTTGATCTACTTCAGCTTCGTTTAAGAATTGATTCTGAAGGATTTTGTTCAGGGTGTCATTGTAATTTGAAGAACCCACCTCTGTATAAATAACACTTACTTGTTTGTAGAATTCCTCTGTATTAATCAGCTTTTCAATGAAATAATATTGAGTAATATCACGATGATCACGTTCTCCAAACACAATCACATCGTGGGTTTTGAATTTTTCCAACAAGTAAGTTGCTGGACTTGTTTGCTTTTCCTTGATAAAACCAATATATGGTTCAATTTCGGGGCTGTATCCCGATATTTTTTGCTGAGCTGTCAAATTCAAACAACTCCAAATGAGCATGCACATCAAAATTGTTGTTTTCATAGTATCAATGATTTTTTAGTCATTCAACGTTACCCGTATTCGTCACAAAGGCCTGTCCTGTGTCATAATAATTCCAAAAATACTAAATCTTACACAAATCCAACCTGCTGAGGGTATTCAATCCTTAGGCCTGCCACAGCAAAATCTTCTTAAAACTTCCAAAGCCTCCCTCTCTCGGACGTCGCCCTAGGGTTTTGCGGCCAAACAAACAGTCTCAATGGGAAAATGGTTGCCACAATATCAATTTATTGGCAGGCCTCCTGCCCCAAACCATAAGCCGGAAATCCTGTTCGAGCCGTATAATTCAATCAAAAAGTCCTTGCGGTGAGTTATTTCCGGCCAAATATAAACGAACCATTTTCCCGCCGCAAAACACTCCAGGCGACTAGCTTTTCTGGTGCCTGACACGCTGAAAGCGTGTGGTTCGTTTTCTTTTTGCAATGAAAAAGAAAAGGAACATTCTTGCTGAAATGCCTGCCAATCCGCCACAGGCGCCCAAAGCCTCCATAAAGCCATCTGTCAGCCACTCAAGATTTCTTAGTGCTTGGTATTTTCGAGAATGCTTGCTGTAAAACCCCAGCGTAGCCATGTATAAGATTCCATTCGCGCAAATAAGACCTGCTGAGGGTATTCAATTAGCGTCATTCGCGCAATCCGGTGCGCCACGAGGTGTGCGTTAATATAAATAAATACCTACAAGGATGAAAGAACCTTGCAACCCAATTTGCCGTTCAGGTTGAAGACCGCCTGACACACTGTTAGGAAACGAGCTTTGTGAAGCTCGGGCGGTACAGTGCTGTGAGCTGCATCAGTAAGGCTTCGTTACACGAAATGGTATCGGTCAATCTGCCGGAGTTGATGAAACCTGCCATGTTGGTTGAGATAACGGTAATTTTGAAAACCAACAGATATCCGGAGTAAAATGATGTTGCGCGTAGCACAAAGGTAGCGCATAAACGTGGGAGACCCTAACAGAGCGGATAAGTCCATCCGTTGACTGAGGGAGTCGGATATGCTCGTAGTAGTGAAGATACAAGAAAAGGTAAAATCTTGAGGAGCGAAGGAGCATTACTATAAAGAAAGTTTTGAATGGGTAGTATCCCAAAAAGTGTGTAATGTTTGCTTTCGGTTAAACAAAGATATTCCATTTTTCTTTTTTCTTTCTTGTTCCGATATTGATTTATGAAGAGGGGTAAGGATTGCGGAGGCGTAGCCGGAGCAAGCCTTACCCCTCTTCTTGCCAGGCGAACTTGCGGGTCTCATAATCCGGTTTTGGAACTTTTCTCAGATAGGCCTTTCTGTTCATTGCAACATGGCCAAGAAGCAGCATGGTCGCTTTCGGATTTGGCAAAGCGCCACGCATTCGCGTCGTACGTTTGTAATCTCTGTTTAGGCGCTCTATCCAGTTGGTGGTATAGATCATTGGGCGTATTCGGTAAACGAAGCCCAGATAGGTAAAATGGAGCTTGTAGCGCTCGTTTTCGCCCATGTTTTTGATCGATGGGTATTTCTTTCCCCACTTTTGCGTGAACCATTGCCAGCGCATCCAGCCTTTATCTGGTTTGTCCGATCTGTCATCTGTTCTGAACACCTCTCTGAAGTCTTCTCCTACAGCCGCTTTATCTGCTGGCTTTATTCTTTTCAGAACATTGCGCTCCAAATGCACCACGCACAGTTGTACCTCTGCTTCAGGGTACAAACGTCATACAGAGTTTTCAATGGCTGCCAAGCTGTCGCTCACAAGCAGATTCGTTGACTCAACCCCACGATTTCTCAACTCGACAAATATGTCAACCCATGCAGAGGCGCTCTCTGTCGGAAAATTCACAATTGCAAGCACCTCTCGTGTGCGATCCGCTCTAACACCCAATATTGTATAATAGGCCTCTTTTGATACATGATCCTCTCGACGGGTTGAAATAAACGTAGCGTCAATGAATAATATCGGGTAATAGCTTTCTAATGGCCTTTTCAGCCATTCAGCCACATCTTTACGGGCGTAATCAAACATGCGGCTAACTTGGCTTGTACTGTACTCTTTACCGTACAAATTGCCAAACACTTCACCAACCTGTTCGGTTGTCATACCCGCTCCATAAAGCGTAAATGCTATTTTGCGGGCTTCTTCCTCCTGATCTCGCAATAATCCCAGTATCAGCGGATAAAACGAACCATTGCGCGTTCGCGGAACCCGTAACTCAAGCATTTTGCCCCGGCCATAGGTTCTTCGAGGCCGATAGCCATTACTCATATCTTGCGCCAAAGCCTTGTATTCTTCACGCTCGCCGCGCATCATGGCTTCCAGGGCATGTTTTAGCAACAAGTCCAAGCCATCTTTTTTTCCACTGATTTCCACCAGAATTTCGTTAATTTGCTCCTGTGTAAAGTTTAGGTTTTTCATGTTTTAAAAGTTTGCACTTCAAAATTAAGAAAGCCTAGCTTTACACACTTTTTTGGGACAGTATCAATTATTCTCGCATTATATTGTATTTATCGGTTTTCATGAGCTCGTGCCTGATTGGCTCTTCGGTTAACGCGAAGACAGATTCAGTGCGCGTTTTACAATTGTCACGAAGTTGTTAAGCCAAATTATTCGTTGCAAAAAATGCAGCGATTAGGTCTATTATTCGTTGCATAATCTGCGGCGAATAAGCCCTGTGTTTGTTGCATGATGGAGGAGTTACTAATGTTGATAAATTTTTGAAGTCCGCATAAAAAGCGGGTTTGCGAGGGTATTTAAAGCGTTATATAATCAGGAAAGTTCGCACAATAGCAGATTTGTTTTTCTTTCAACGATGTATAAGTGTTCAGGCGTACTACAAATATTCAGAGTTCCACTGATTTAATGAATTGTGTGATACAATGAGCTATGGCGTTTGTTACCTGCCGCTTTTCATTTCTCCTTGTTTTAAAATGTCGTTCATCATTTCTATTTGAATCTTTTGCAACTCCAGAAGTTCCTGTTGTTGATCCATGATAAAATGATCAATTTTTTCGTGCAAAGTTCTGATTTCTAATTCTGATTTCAGATTAATCATATAGTCTTTTTTGGACCGTTCTCTGTCTTTTTCTTCCTGTCGATTTTGGCTCATCATAATCACAGGAGCTTGTAAGGATGCAAGGCAAGACAAAATCATATTAAGAAGAATAAATGGGTAAGGATCAAATCCTTTATTAAAAAGCCAAAACATATTAACGGTTATCCAAATAAATATAAAGGCCCCAAATGCAATAATAAAATTCCAACTGCCATCAAATGAAGCAACTTTGTCAGCTATTCTTTGCCCTGCTGTTAATATCTGTTGATCATCACCTTTTATCTTATCAGTTAAAGTATTATTCCCGACGACAGAGGTTAAGACAGCTTTCTCAAGTTCTGATAATTCTCCTTTTTCTTTGATTAAATAATCAGTGATAGCTTTTTCTCTGTAATAGTTCAACTCGCTGATTGAAAGATTGCTCTCATGCGAAAATTGCGGGTAATCCTTCTGAATCAAATTCAAAATAGAATGTCGGATTGTTTTAGCTGAAATTTTTTCAGAAGTTGGAAATTCCTTATTGGCAGGTCACTATGAAAGGTTGTCATACGAATGATTTAAGTTGTAGTTTGATTAAAAATGGTTGATAACTCGTTTAGCGATACGCTCAACTCCCTAAAGCTGAATCAATCCATTCAAAATGAAAAGTATTGAGTACACGTTTTGAGTTCCTTTAGGTTGTGTTCATGTCAAAGATATATTTTGATTCAGACACCTCAAAAAAAAGATATAGCCGACAAAACGGCATTGAACCGGGATCCAAAATTAATACAGAGAGCAAGGACTGTCAAAAATCCTTACTCTCTGTGGAAAACGTTAGCGATCGTTTGATCAACTTAAATACTACAAATACGAAGCACACTATACATTTAACATCCATTTGCCAGATGAACTGTCGTAAACAATAATTATTAGATTTTGCAAGTCGGAAAATGTGAATGAACCGGAATTATCCGATCCATTTATTCTCAGAGGGGCTCCGTTTGTAATTAGTCCGCCACCGGTATTGGCACCACAGATCATCAGAACCTGACCATTGGTGGGCGAAGCGGGAAGTGTAGCATAAACAGCTCCAACCACAATCACAACTTCATCGGCTGCTGTCAGTGTTGTATTGGTGCTGATTGTTCTGATAGGACGGCCAGTTGATGCCGGTGTTTGCCATGTTGCATTACCGGCTCCGTCGGTAGTGAGAACCTGACCGTTGGCGCCGCCGTTTCCCGATGGTTTAATACTAACAGTACCGTTGGATAATGTAAATCCATTGTTTGAAGATAAAGAAGTAAATGCTCCTGATGCAGGTGTTGTTGAGCCAATATTGCCAGGAACAGCCCAATTGATGCGGGCATTATCGAAAGTACCGGTTGTAATTTTGGTAGCATCAAGATTTCCGATATAGGTTGAATTGATTGTTGTTCCGTTCCATGTTCCGGTTGAAATTGTTCCTGTAGTTGTGATATTGGATGATCCGGCCCATGACGAAGTTAAATAGCCTGCTGAGGCATGATTGCCCCAACCATAAGCGGTGTTCCAGTTGGTGATATGAGAGTTGGTTATTCCGTAAGAAGGACTTGCAGACCAAATCGGATCAGTCTCGGTAAAACTTACCAAGTATCCGGCATCATTTGAAAATGCGCTTACGTTGTTTGGAGTTCCTGTCAAACTGCTGTACTGGCCGTCAAATCCAGCAGGAATTTTTACAAATCCGCCATTACTTAAAAATATTGTATCGTGGCTCAAACTCAGCGCCTGAATTTCATTGGTTACCGAGCCGTCTACTTCTGTTTCCAGCTTGTTATTCCAATTGGTAATATCAGTGGCATTAATACCGCTGGCTGCAGCTGTACCAAATATCGGATCAGTTTCCGTAATTGTCCCCGAAATGGTTTCAGCAGTTTTTGCTTGAAGAGCGTAGGGGACACTCAACAATTGGCTTGTGCCTGTAATGGTGTAGTTTGTTCCTCCAGTTGGATCGGTTTCGGTTTTAATAAAGTAACTGTTGCTTGCCCAATCAATGGAGCTGAAACCTGCTCCACCACCAATTTCAATACTTATTAATCCGTTTGTATTGGTGGTTGGAGTTTGAATTTCGGAATAGACAACTGTTCCGCTAACAGAGCCTTGCAAAATGCTAATTTGCATTCCAACAGTTGTGTTTGTAACCAATTCATCACTGCTATTTCTAACCACTGCCTGATAGCTCATTTTATTTGGCGTTTGAGCACTTGCCTGCTGTGGCAGGAATAAACCTGCTGATAGTAATATGGCTGCAAAAAACGTGTAGATCTTTTTCATATTCGTTATTTTTTAATGATTTTAATTGTTTTCACTTCGTTGTTCCCTTCGGTTATTTTTACAAAATATGTTGCAGGCACAAGAATGCTCATGATAATTCTTGTTTGGCTACCTGTGATTTTTTCGCTTTGCAAAAGTTTCCCATTCATGTCATACAGTTGAAAGTATAAGTTTGAAAGTTCAAAGTCTTTTACTTCCAACATAAAAAAATCAGTAGTTGGGTTCGGATATGCCGAAATAGAAAGGTTGATACCTTTTGCTTCATCAAGTCCCGATACAACTGAAATTTCATAGGGTTGCTGTATGCCCTGTGACACTGAACCATTTGTCCCTGTGTTTGTGTTGTACACAATCTGGCCAACGGAATAACTTGCTGAGCCTCCGTTGCCCGAAGCGTTGCCGCCTGTAGTGTTCAGGCTTTCTTGTGCCTGTAGCCCTGTCAGACCAAGACCGAACAAGAGTATGACACTTAGTTTTAGTCGCTTGTGTTGCATGTTGTTCATTTTTTTTAGAAATTTTAATTCATCATAATTTGCTTGTTTATCTGTGTCGATGTCTTTTTCAATGGACGTCTCAAAGTTTTTAAAAAATCAAAAATACAAAATTATTTTAAGAATAAGAAAATTTGTAGCTACATCTTCATTTTCGTTTTTTGGGGTGCCAATCATGTTGGGTGTGTTCCAAATAGGATTATTTAGGCGCCTCAAAAGAACTCGATGCATGATAAAATTAGGTGAAAAGATTGAGATAAAATAAACGATGAATAAAAAGATGTTGGATTACGCCGTCTGATTTTGAAATAATCTCCTTTTCCTTGAAGGTTGCTAGTTTAAATATTTTTATATCTTTGCAGTCCGAAAAATGGTCTCTTGGCCGAGTGGCTAGGCGCCGGTCTGCAAAACCGTTTACTCCGGTTCGAATCCGGAAGAGACCTCAGCATTAGGTATCTGTTATGGAACTTAATGTGGGGGAAATCAGACCTTCGCACTTTTGTGCGGAGGTTTTTTTATGGGTTTTGGGTTTTGCCACCAAGGCACGAAGGCACAAATAATTCTTCCGCGAGGGGCGCGAATCTACGCGAAAAAATTTGCATCCCTCAGCAGGTCTTATGCACGCGAATGCGAATCGGCCTTCCCCGCCGCGGCGGGTGTGGCGAAGACTGATTCAGTGAGCGTTTGGGATTATGCCACTAAGGCACGAAGATATACCGTTAATTTCCAAAAAATTCGCAAACTTTTTTTAAGTTTGCACTGGGCTATTCTCTAAGACCTCGCATGATTCATCATTTGTTGATGATTGAGGCGTGAGAATAGCCTTTCTTT
>Ga0209373_10004578_pt1 | contig 11816 bp, 9 predicted proteins | sample Higcelweek5metaG_FD_187173 | JGI IMG/M metagenome (GOLD analysis project Ga0209373, IMG submission 187173) | Freshwater pond sediment microbial communities from the University of Edinburgh, under environmental carbon perturbations - High... | ecosystem: Environmental > Aquatic > Freshwater >... | reverse complement strand
GAATCGGGCGGAAGATATGACCTTACGAACTGTTCTGTCTCCCGGCTGGCAGTTCCGTTGCCGATTGCAATGGCCTCTGTCTGGTACTTTTCCACCAGTGCCAGCAGCTTGCTTACGCTGCGGGCAGTCTCGTTCTGTGGCGGGTGAGGATATATCACATCGTGGTGCAGCAGGGCTCCCTGCCTGTCGAGGCACACCACTTTGCAGCCGGTTCGTTGTCCCGGGTCAATCCCAAGCACGTTTTTCTCACCCAGCGGCGCTGACAGAAGCAATTGGCGAAGATTTTCGGCAAATACCCTTATTGCCTCCTCATCGGCCTTTTCCTTGGATGACTTTCTGAATTCCGTCTCCATCGAGGGTGCCAGGAGCCTGGTCCAGCTGTCAGAGACAGCCTCGCGAACCTGCCTGGCGGCTTCATTGTTCGCCAGCAGAAACTGTTTCTCAACAAGTTTCATCGCTTCTTCCTCTGAAGGCATTATTGTAAGCCTCAGGAATCCCTCCTCTTCGCCCCGGCGCATTGCCAGCAGGCGGTGTGACGGACAGCGGCGCAGCGGTTCGTGCCAGTCGAAGTAATCGCTGAACTTGGCTCCCTCCTGTTCCTTGCCTTTAACCCCTTTTGATGTTATTACGGCATCACGTTCATAGAGGCGCCGGAGCGATCCGCGGACAAGCTCGTTCTCGCTGACAATCTCAGCGATGATGTCACGCGCGCCTCCCAGCGCCGCGTCGGCGCTCTCCACCACGTCAGTGATGAATTTTTCCGCTTCTGTCACCGGGTCACCGGGTTTCTGCGCCAGCAGCCAGAGTGCGAGCGGCTCCAGACCCTTCTCCCTGGCCACGGATGCGCGCGTCTTCCGCTTCGGCCTGTAGGGCAGGTAGAGGTCTTCGAGCTGTGATATTGTCAGGGCTGCGCTAATCTTAGCCAGAAGCTCCGGAGTCATCTTCTCCTGCTCCTCTATCGATTTTATGACGGCCTCCCTGCGCTTCTCAAGTTCCTTCAGCCTTTCATATTCATCGCGTATCTCCGCCAGCTGCACCTCGTTCAGACTTCCCGTCACCTCCTTCCGGTAACGGCTGATAAAAGGTATTGTAGCCCCGCCGTCCAGCAGCCTGATAGTGTTCTCCACCTGCCAGTCGTGCAGCTGCAGCTTCTGGGCTATTGTCTTTATATGTAATGATGGATCCATTGTTATTACTCAATGTAAAGGACCAGACCTTTCAGGTATTCACTCTCAGGGTGGTATATATTTACCGGGTGATCAGCCGGCTGTCCGGTCTGGTGAAGTATCCTCACGTTCCTGCCGGTGTTGGCTGCAGCCACGAAGACGGACCGCCTGAAGTCGTCGCGACTCACAACCTGGGAGCATGAGAATGTAAAGAGTATGCCTCCCGGTTTTATCTTTTGAATTGCAATTGCATTGAGCCTCCTGTAGCCCTGGAGTGCCTGGTTCAGGGCTGTCTGATGCTTCGCGAATGCCGGTGGATCAAGAACCAGCAGGTCATAGTCGCTCTTCATCCCGGCCAGGAAGCTGAAGGCATCCGTTGAGAATGACTTATGGCGGGGGTCGTCGCCGAAATTTAACCTGACGTTCTCATCCGCCATCGCTGTTGCAGCTGCAGAGCTGTCAACCGTATGGACGAGAGCTGCGTTACTCATGGCGTAGACTGAGAAGCCGCCGGTATAGCCGAACATATTCAGTACATTCCTTCCTTTGCTGTACTGGCGCAAAAGGCTACGGCTGTCGCGCTGGTCAATGAAAAATCCCGTCTTCTGGCCTTTCTCCCAATCGACCCTGAACTTAAAACCATTCTCAGTTATAACTGCTGCGGACTCTCCTGACTCACCCGCTATGTAACCGTTTGCAGGATTGAGTTTTGCCATGAAGGGAAGTGTTCCCTCGCTCTTGTCATAAACCGACTTCACCAATCCTCCGGTCACCTCCGGAAGCAAGCCGGCGATCATCTCACGGATGTGCCAGAATCCGGCAGTATGTGCCTGCAGCACTGCCACGCTGCCATAGATGTCAACAATCAACCCAGGCAGTCCGTCGCCCTCGCCGTGTACAAGACGCCAGGCATTTGAATCATCGTTTCCTGCAATGCCTGTATTTACACGGTAACTGAAAGCATCTGAGAGCTTCTTTCTGAAAAATGCAATGTCAGGATTACACCTGGCAAACGAGAAGATCCGGACAGCTATTGATCCGGGGGACCAGTGTCCGGTTGCAAGGTATGTATCGTCAGATGCAAACACTTCAACTGTGTCGCCCTCCCTGGGATTTCCGCGTACAGAGCCGATTGCTCCTGAGAAGACCCATGGGTGGTATCGTCTTACTGACTGTTCCTTTCCCTTTTTGAGGGTTATTCCTGCAAAAGTCTTATCTGTGGTTTGTACTGTTCTCTTTTCCATTCTTTCAATTAAGGTGTGCCAGGGTCAGTTCAATTGTCATGATTGTTTTCCCTGCCGTTGAGGGCCAGGTAGATGCAGCGGCACACCCAGGCATCGGTGGCTGCGTAGAGCTGTTGCGGCTCAGTCAGTGCCGGAGCTTCCCAGTTTGATACCTGCTGCGACTTGGAGATTGAATACCCGAGAATTATCGCGGAGAGTTTTTTTAACCCCAGTTCCTTTATCCCGTGGTCAGCCACAACGCTCTGAAGATCGAGAAAGCCATGGGGTTCGAAGGGTGTGAGTGCCCTGAGCGCCTTTATATCGTCATGGATAGCCACGCCGGTTTTGATAATGTTTTTATTTGAAAGCAATCCGGCAAGTTCGGCTGGCAGTCCAATCATATTAAGTCTGAAGAGCCAGGCACGGTTGGCATCGGCCAGCTGAAGAAGTGCTACCTTATATCTGCGGCCCTTTTTGAATGATGGCCTGGTTTCAGTATCAAAGCCAAGGATCTCCGGTTGACCAATATCGGCCATCGCCCTCCTGAACTTGTCCAGCGTGTCAACAAGTGTTACCCTTCCATCAAACTGCAGGAGCGGCAGTTTTCTCAGATCAACGTCATTTATACTTTCACTATACTGATTCGTCATCGTCCTTTGATTCATTATCGACATTCCCTTCGGCCTCCGAGTACAGTACCGTGTGTATTGCAGTAAGCACATTCAGCAGTTTCTTTCCCCAGAACTCCTCGAAGTTCATCAGCACCTCCCAGACAGCGTCATTCATCACCTTTTCATTGCCGCTCTTATAGCTGACAACGAAGTCTTTCAGATCCTGGTAGATGTCTGTCAGGTATTCAGCCATGCTTCCCGTGTAGAGTCCGTCGGAAGGGTCACCCGCTGATATGATGACCGGGAATGGATCGTTGTTCCCCATTTTCGACAGCAGGTTGTCATGCATTCTCGTCCAGTCGAATTCGGTAACGGTCTTCTCGTTGGAATCTTCAAGCAGCGGCTCCAGCATCGGCAGCAGTGAAGTCCTCAGGTAGATGAAGGGGAGCAGTCTCTGCATGACCTTCAGTATCTCGATACCGTTTATATCCTTGGTTCCTTCAAGGTATTTGCAATACTCATTGGCCGAAGCGGCAAACTCAACTACCTGCCTTGAGTAGATAACCTTATCCTCTTTTTCCATCATTTTCAAATAACGTCACAAAAGTATTCATTTCAGCCTGAAAACCGGGGAAATGTTGATAAAAGGAGGTGTGTCAGTGCTTCCAGGTGAGCTTGTGTTCATTGTCATAGACCAGTTTCTCATGGTCAAGCAGCCAGCGGATCACTTTGATGCTCTTTTCTTGTGGCAACTCCATCTGAGCTTCCAGATCTTCGGGCCTCATCGGGTTCTCGCCAACAAGTTCCTTTATTTTTTCAATTATTATGTCAAACTCATATTTGCTGAGTTCCAGTTCATTCCTTTCCTGGCATGTGTCGCACAGTCCGCAACGGCCGTTCTCCTCGCCGAAATAGGCAGTCAGGAATGCCGGGCGGCAGCGGGTCTTGTTATCAGCGTATTCGGTTATCTTTGAAACCCTTTCAATGTAGTTCTCCTTCACCTTCAGGTAGAGCTCCGGAGAGATATGAAGGTGGCTTCTGTCAAGACGCTCTTCCGTGAAGATCACAAGAGGGCTCTTTTTGCCCGGGATAAAATGTATTATGCCCTGCGATGAGAGGCGGAGGAGGTACTGGTAGATCGCCTCTCGGGTGAGGCCCGATCTGGATGCGAGCGCCTCCTCATTTATAGGAACAAATTCAGAGAACATGCCGCTGTAAGTGCGAAGGAGGAGCTTGATGAACCTGTCATACTCCTCGTTTGCCACCTGGAATTTATATAGGTCATCGCGACTTACCACAAAGTGCACCCTCGATGGATTATTGATCTCATCGGTGAACTCAAGATAACCCTCCTTCTGCAGAAAGTTGAGGCTGTTGTAGGTCTCAGTGACGGAGAACCGGAATGCTGTGACGAACTTCCAAAGGTCAAAGTCGTGTACTCCGTTTTTTCCTGACCCCACCGGTAACTGGTAAAAATTCCCGATTGCATCATATATATCCTTGATTCTCTCAACCGGAGGGAATTTTATCCTGACCGAATCAGCCAGTTTTCGTTTTTCATCCTGTGACCACAGCAGGACTGCGAATGATGGCTTACCGTCACGTCCGGCCCTGCCTGACTCCTGGTAGTAGGCCTCGATCGAGTCAGGGCAGTCCCAGTGAATGACAAACCGCACGTCAGCTTTATCTATCCCCATCCCGAAGGCATTGGTTGCCACGATAACGCGGATCTCACCCGTGCTCCATGCATTTTGTTTCCTGTCACGCATCTCCTGTGGCAGGCCGGCGTGGTAGAAATCGGCTTTGATATTATTGGCGACGAGCAGTTCAGCAACCTCCTTTGACCTCTTCCTGCTGTTGACGTAGATTATGCCGCAACCCTGCTCCTTTTTGAGGCTTCGCAGGACATAGTAGCTTTTGTCTTCGACTTCTCTTACGACATAGGTGATATTTGGCCTCCGGAAGCTTGTTCGCAGTACCTTCGGGTTCTTCATTTTCAGCCTTGAGACTATGTCATCAACCACGCGGGGTGTCGCGGTAGCTGTCAGAGCGAGGAAAGGCACCTCTTCGCTCATCATATCCCTTATTTCAGCGATGTGGAGATATGAGGGCCTGAAGTCGTACCCCCACTGCGATATGCAGTGAGCCTCATCTACTGCCACAAGTGTGAAGTTGAATCGTGGCAGACGTGCCCTGAAGAGCGGAGTCTGCAGTCTCTCGGGGCTGACATAAAGCAACCGGTAGTCGCCGTACAGTACGTTGTCAAGAGCAATCTCCACCTCTTCACGTGCCATCCCGCTGTGAATGGCCATTGCCTTGATATTTAAGGTTTTCAGTCGGGCCACCTGGTCTTTCATCAGGGCGATAAGGGGAGTGATGACGAGACAGAGACCCTCACCTGCCACTGGCGGGATCTGGTATGTCACCGATTTTCCGCCGCCGGTAGGCAGAAGGCCCACGGCATCCTTGCCGGAGATCACCGCTTCGATGATCTCTTCCTGCAATGGCCTGAAGGAGGTGAATCCCCAGTACCTTGCGAGGGTTTCCCTGTAGATGTCCGGCAGCATGGTTTGAAATGCAGTTTATACAAATTTACTAACTCAAACTCACATTTAACCTTTTATTGACATTTTAGATGTGCCGGTGCGTATCATTTTTTTGTAATTTTCGCCCCAGAAAAACCTTGCCCGATGTCATTCTCTGAAGATAAACTGCTGTTCGAAGGTCTGACCTTCGATGATGTGCTGCTTCTTCCGGCCTATTCGGAGGTACTGCCGCGCGATGTAGACCTGAGGACGAAGTTCACCAGGAACATCATAATCAATACACCGATAGTTTCGGCTGCCATGGATACCGTGACTGATGCCGAGCTTGCAATTGCTATCGCCCGTGAGGGTGGTATTGGCGTGATTCACAAGAATATGTCGGTTGGTCAGCAGGCTGCGCAGGTACGTAAAGTCAAGCGCGCCGAGAGCGTCATGATTTTTGATCCCGTCACAATTGCCGATAACGCCACTGTGGCGGATGCCCTGGCCCTGATGAAGGAATTCAGGATAGGCGGCATACCGGTGATAAATGATGAGGGAGCCCTCGTAGGTATTGTGACCAACAGGGACCTGCGTTTCGAGACTGACTATTCGCGAAGAATAAGTGAGATCATGACCCCGCAGTCAAGACTGATCACTCTCAGTCATTCCACTGACCTTGCAGCCGCGGCGGAGATACTTCAGATTCATAAGATCGAGAAGCTTCCAATAGTTGATGAAAAGGGAAGACTCAAGGGGCTGGTTACATACAAGGACATAACGAAAGCCAAGGACAGGCCCAATGCGTGCAAGGATGAGAAGGGACGGCTGAGGGTTGCCGCCGCGGTCGGAATTGCGCCAAACACCCTCTCCAGGGTAGAGGCCCTTGTCGGCGCCGGTGTTGATGCTATCGCAATCGACACTGCACACGGACACACTAAAAGCGTTATTGAGATACTGAGGGAAATCAAAAAAATCTTCCCCGGAACTGAGGTAGTGGTTGGTAACATTGGAACAGCAGAGGCTGCCGCGAAGCTGGTGGAGGAGGGTGCCGATGCAGTCAAGGTTGGAATAGGTCCCGGATCGATCTGCACCACAAGAGTTGTTGCAGGTGTTGGTGTGCCGCAGCTGTCTGCAATATACAATGTAGCCCGTGCTGTTGCAGGAACCGGTGTGCCGGTGATTGCTGACGGTGGAATCCGTTATTCCGGTGACATTGTCAAGGCCATTGCTGCAGGGGCAGATTGCGTAATGGCCGGATCACTCTTTGCCGGAGTGGAAGAATCACCCGGTGAGACAATCATCTATAACGGCAGGAAATTCAAGACATACCGCGGCATGGGTTCTGTGGAAGCCATGCAGATGGGATCAAAAGACAGGTACTTCCAGGACATGGAAGATGACATCCATAAGCTGGTTCCCGAAGGTATTACAGCACGTGTGCCATACAAGGGAACACTGGGTGAGGTGGTCTACCAGTTCCTCGGAGGTCTTCGTTCAGGAATGGGATACTGCGGAGCGCCTGACATACCTACCCTGAAAAAGGAAGGGCGCTTTGTCCGTGTCACAAGCGCCGGCGTCGTTGAGAGCCATCCCCACGATGTAACTATCACCCGTGAGGCACCAAACTACAGCAGGAAGGTCAACGAATACTGATCATGACCAGACTCCTGATACCGATAATATTTTTTCTTGCAGTGGCTTGTCGTGATACAGCCAGCGATACGACACGCCAGGCGGCTGCGCGTGCGGGAGACAGGGTTCTTTACCTGGATCAGATCCCTACGGGTCTGGTTGTTGAGGGAATGAGCCAGTCTGACAGTATCTCGGCAGTGCAGAGTTACATCCGCCAATGGTCACGCAAGGAACTGCTGGCAATGAGGGCAGAGGAGAACCTGACTCCGGAGTACAAGACAGAGGTGAACAGGCAGCTCAATGAGATGCGTAACAATCTGCTGATCTACCAGTACCAGCAGCAGATGATAATCCAGAAGATGGACACCACCGTATCAGGCAGCGAGTTGCAGGATTACTATGTGAGCAATCTGAGCACATTCACGCTGACAACGAACATTGTAAGAGCACTCTACATCAGAGTGCCGGCCGGAATGGCAGAGCTGGACAAAATAAGAAAACTGTACAGGTCGCAGGAGCCAGGCGATATGAGAGAGCTGGAGGATCTTTGCATTCAAAATGGCCTTCGGTATGACGACTACAACGATGAATGGATTACGTTTACCCAGCTTCTCCTTGAGGTACCGCTCGAGTCTGACGACCAGGAACAATGGCTACAGAGGAACAGTTCCGTAGAACTCAGGGATGACCGGTACTCCTACTTTGTTGCAATAAGGGAATACAGGCTGAGGAACAGCGTGGCCCCGTTCGAGTATATACGGGGGCAGGTCAGAACCATCATTCTGAACAATCGCAGGAATGACTTCCTGCAGAAACTTGAAGACGGAATTTACAACGAGGCTGTCAGCAATAACACACTGAAGCTTTACTAGAAGACATTGAAAAGGATGAAAAGAAATATTATTATATTGTTTGTACTGGCGATATTCGCGGGACAGAGTGCCGCAGGCCAGCAGATTGTTGAATCAGTTGTTGCTGTAGTGGGCAATGAGGTCGTTTATCTCTCGGAGATCGAAGGCCAGTTGGTACAGCTTAAGGCCGAGCGTGACCCCACCCCTGCTGAACAGCTCAGATGCCGCATCTATGAGGATCAGCTTATACAGAAGCTCTTTCTTGACCAGGCCAGGATTGACTCCATCGAGGTATCATCAGAGTCTGTCGAGTCTGATCTGAACAGCAGGCTGACTGAATATATAAGGCGGGCCGGTTCGGAGCAGGCCCTGGAGTCATACTTCAACAAGAGCATGACTGAGATCAGGAAGGATCTTCGGGAGATGCTGACTAACCAGTATATCGTACAGGAGACACAGGGGACCATCGCCCAGAACATCACAGTGACACCCGAGGAGGTCAAAAAGTATTTCAACACAATACCACGAGACTCATTGCCACTGATGCCCAGGAAGGTGCAGCTAAGCATAATTTCGGTGGAACCGCCTGACATGGAGGCCAGTAAGGCTGAGGTGCGTCAGAGGCTTCTCGATCTGCGCAGCCGCATCATAAACGGTGAGAGTTTCAGCACGCTTGCCATTCTCTACTCGGAGGATCCGGGATCTGCTCCCAAGGGAGGTGAACTGGGCTTCATGACCAGGGGTGAGCTTGCCAAACCCTATGCCGAAGCTGCCTGGAGCCTTAAGCAGGGAGTTGTCTCAAAGATTGTTGAGTCCGAGTTCGGTTTCCATATAATTCAGCTCATTGACAGAAAAGGAGACATGGTTAACTCCCGTCATATCCTGATGAAGCCGAAGTTATCCGCTGATCAGACTGAATGGGCAATACTCAAGCTTGACAGCATTGCAACCCTGGTACGCACTGACAGTCTTACCTTTAACCAGGCTGCGATGAGGTTCTCCTCTGACAAGGCCACCCGGGCCAACGGCGGCAAGATGGTAAGTGAGAATCCATCGGAAAGGGTCAACTGGATGACTCTTGATGAACTTTCAAGGGAGGTTAACCTCACAGTTCGTAACATGAAGCTTGGAGAGATCTCCGAGCCGTTCCGCACGACGGACGCCAAGGGAAACAGTATCTACTGCATCATAAAGCTCGATGCGGAGGTCCCGGCTCACAGCGTTAACATGCAGGATGACTACAACTTTCTTGCGGAGGCAGCCCTGAGGAACAAACAAACCCAGGTGTACGAGGACTGGATCAGGGAAAAGATCAAGAGAACATATATCCGTGTCAGCGAAGACTTCCGGGGATGCCAGTTCCATTATTCCGGATGGTTCGAATAAACTCCATAGCGACTGACGCTTTCTCCTCACAGAGCCCGGTGCGCATCTTTCTGCCTCTTATCTTCCTGTTGATCACCTGCAACCTGCAGGCTCAGGATGACCCGGAACGCAGAAGGGTTGAGATACTTCACTCCGACTCGATGAAGTATGAGCGGGTTGACGGCATGACCCGGAACAGGCTGAACGGCAATGTCCGGCTGATGCACAATGACCTCTACATGAACTGTGACAGTGCCTGGTACTTCATCGAAACCAATGTGGTACTTGCTTACAACAATATTCATATCTGGCAGGGAGACACTATACACATCCGCGGACAATTTCTGTCATATAACGGCGACACAAGGAAGGCAGTGATCACTGACAGCGTGGTGCTATCCGACAAGGAGATGCAGCTCTTTACCGATGAGATTGACTATGATGTCAACACCCAGGTTGCCAATTATGACACAGGTGGACGAATTCTAAGCGGCGACAACACTCTCACAAGCATCGTGGGCATCTATTATTCGGACAGGAAGATGCTCCATTTTCGTGACAGCGTCAGGATTGTCAATCCGGATTATGTGATGACAGCTGATACGATGAGGTATGACACAAACAGGGAGATCGTTTGGTTTGCCGGACCGACAGAGGCCGTGGGTGACAGCATCTATCTCTACTGTGAGAACGGGTGGAGTGACACCCGCAATGATGTCTCGCAACTGATGAAAGATGCTATTCTTGACAACCGCGAGCAACGGATAACAGGCGACACCCTCTGGTATGATGAGAAAAGCGGCAAGGGCGAAGCGTTCGGCCATGTGACTATTACCGATACAACTGACAACATCAAAGGAGGAGGCAGTTATGCCTGGTATGAAAAGCGCCCTGAACGGTTACTTTTTACAGGAACACCATGGTTTTCAATGTTCACTGATGATGACACCCTCACCCTGAGAGCGGACACCCTGAGAGCAATACCGGTTGAGGATACCGCCGGCGTCAGCCACAGGCTTCTGAAGGCCTATCACCGCTGCACGATCTTCAGTCGTGAAATGCAGGGCAAATGCGACTCTCTTGCATATTCCTTCCTTGACTCGGTAATCAGGCTCTATGACGATCCGATTGTATGGTCCAGGGAGAACCAGATGACAGCCGACTCAATTGCGCTGTTCACAGTGAACAGCAAGGCTGACCATATGGAAATGTACAACAGGGCCTTCGTTGTCAGCGAGGTTGATACCGCCAGGTATGACCAGATCAGCGGGAAGAATCTCTCAGGCTATTTTGTTGACAACAAACTGCACAGGATCAAGGTCACAGGAAACGGCGAGGCAATTTATTATGTTGTTGATGGCAATGAGCTTGTGGGAGTGAACCGTGCCCGGAGTTCCACAATCGAAATCTTTTTCGAAGAGAGCAAGATTGTTGAGATATACCAGAATCAGAGTCCTGACGGGACTCTCAGTCCGCCGCTGAAGATACCTGACAGTGAGATGAGGCTTGAGGGGTACAGATGGCATCCCGATTTGCGTCCTGACCGGAAAAGCATGAAGATAGATGAAATACTTCCGCCTCTGCCGGAATCAGATCCTGAAGATATTACGGTTCCCATAAAATCAGAAGTGCCTGAAGCTGTCATTAAATGACCCCATCAGACACCAAAATCTTATTACAAAAAATTGCTAGTATTCGTCTTCGTTAAAGAAGAAATCGTCCTTTGACGGGTAGTCCGGCCAGATATCCTCAATGCTTTCATAGATATCTCCCTCATCCTCAATCTCCTGCAGGTTTTCTATGACTTCCATAGGGGCACCTGACCTTATCGCGTAATCAATGAGCTCGTCCTTTGTGGCGGGCCATGGCGCGTCTTCAAGTTTTGATGCTAATTCAAGTGTCCAATACATAAAAATCAATAATTGTTTATTACCCTAATAAGAGTCCGCAAATATAAAATTATTTAGAATAAAAAAAGGGTTGAGAGGATTTTTAAAAGAATTATTTTGCCTTTCTGCCAGGAAGCCATTTAACTTCCTCTGTTCCAAGCTCATAAGTAAGACACCTGGTAAGCACGAAGAGATAATCAGAGAGGCGATTGATATATTTTATGACATCCGGATCGGTTTTCTCGGTCTCATTAAGGCGCAGAAGAGCCCGTTCGGCACGCCGGCAAACACATCGTGCGATGTTGCTTGTGGCAGCTGCGGGATTTCCTCCCGGAAGGATGAAGGACTGCAGTTTGGGTAACCGCGATTCCATCTTGTCAATTGAAATCTCAAGCTTTGTTGTGTCTTCGGCTTCGATCCCGTCAGGTACCTTCGCCGACGGGTGAGTGGCAATAATTGTACAGCACGACATCAGGGCCGACTGTATATTTATGAGTTCGGTGACAGGTACACAGAACTGTTCTCCGGACCGAAGCATCCCTATCCAGGCA
>Ga0209373_10004576_pt1 | contig 11820 bp, 10 predicted proteins | sample Higcelweek5metaG_FD_187173 | JGI IMG/M metagenome (GOLD analysis project Ga0209373, IMG submission 187173) | Freshwater pond sediment microbial communities from the University of Edinburgh, under environmental carbon perturbations - High... | ecosystem: Environmental > Aquatic > Freshwater >... | reverse complement strand
AATTTCTGTGGCAGGAAGGTCACACAGCACATGCCACCGAGCAGGAAGCTGTAGCCGAAGCCAAACAAATGCTCGAAGTGTATGCCGATTTTGCCGAACGCTTTATGGCTGTTCCGGTGCTGAAAGGCGTTAAGTCAGCCAACGAACGTTTTGCCGGTGCGCTCGAAACTTATTGTATCGAGGCGCTTATGCAGGATGGAAAAGCATTACAGGCCGGTACTTCGCACTTCTTAGGTCAGAATTTTGCCAAAGCTTTCGATGTTACCTTTGTTGACAAAAGCAATAAACTCGATTATGTTTGGGCTACTTCGTGGGGTGTTTCTACCCGTTTGATGGGTGCGCTTATCATGACGCACTCCGACGACAATGGTTTGGTACTCCCTCCTAACCTCGCTCCTTTCCAGGTAGTGATTGTACCAATTTATAAAAACGAAGAACAACTGGCAGCCATCAGCGAAAAGGTGAATCAACTGATTCCGGCCTTAAGAGCAATGGGCATCAGCGTGAAATTCGACAACAACGATAACAAAAAGCCGGGATGGAAATTTGCCGAATACGAACTCAAAGGCGTTCCTGTTCGTCTGGCCATTGGTGCACGCGACCTCGAAAACGGTACTGTGGAAGTGGCCCGTCGCGATACCCTGACTAAAGAAACGGTACAGATGGAAGGCATCGAAAATTACATTGCCGCATTACTCAAAGATATTCAGGCCACCATTTTCAAAAAAGCAGTTGATTTCCGCACTTCCGTTACCCGCGAAGTGAATTCGTATGACGAATTTAAAGTTGAAATCGAAAAAGGCGGCTTCCTGATGTGTCATTGGGACGGAACACCCGAAACCGAAGAAAAAATCAAGGAAGAAACCAAGGCTACTATCCGCTGTATTCCACTCGATGGCGATAAAACTCCGGGCCTATGTATGGTCACCGGCAAACCATCGGCACAACGCGTGGTTTTTGCCCGGGCCTACTAACTACACAAGTCAAATAGAAATGCGCGTCGACTTCGTCGCTCATTTTTATTCTTTCATTCAAACAAAAAGAGATGCTTCAAAAAAAGCATCTCTTTTTGTTATATATATTCCCGCCTGAAAGAAAATAACTTTTACTAATCATTTTCTTTTCACTCCCTTCAGTACTCTATTCATTTGATTTTGTGTAAATTTTCCCCAAAAGCCTTGCTGTTGCTAAATATGTTATTTATCTTTGGACATCAGAATAACAAGCTGTCACCATACACTGCAAAAGTAATCCTATTTGTAGGCGTAAAGCTAAGAAATGAGACAATGAGTATATATGATGTTAGGGGCAAGTTAAAAAAAAATAGCATGGACATAAAACACAAGGAATTACTACCAGACAAAGAAAATCCTTTTCTACATTGCAAACTTGATAGACAGAAATATGCATTTGTATTGACAACCATTATACAAAATTATTCAGAAGGATTTGTACTAGCACTTAATGGAGAATGGGGCACAGGAAAAACCACTTTTGTTAGAATGTGGGAAAGAAGTTTACAATTAAATGATTATAAAACAATTTATTTTAATGCGTGGGAGAATGATTATGAAAATGATCCATTAACAGCTTTGCTCGGCGAATTAAAAAAGATAATCAACAATAAGAATAGTAATTATAGAATTTTATTAGAGAAGGGCGCAAAAATCTCAAAGAACATTTTTCCTGCAATAGTGAAGGGGGTGATTTCAAAACATATTGACGCAGGAGTAGCCTTAGAAGTTCTGGAAAAATCCGTTGAAGCTGCAACCGATTTATTGAGCGATGAAATTGATGCATATGTAAATAAAAAACAGGGATTAATAGATTTTAAAAACGAGTTAGAGAAGTATATTAAATCAAACAACAATGGAAAACCAGTAATCTTCATTATTGATGAATTAGATCGTTGTAGACCAAATTACGCTGTTGAATTATTAGAAAAGGTAAAGCATTTCTTTTCTGTTCAAGGAATTGTTTTTGTTCTTTCAATTGACAAATCGCAACTTGGAAACTCAATTCAAGGTTATTATGGAAATAGCAGTATAAATAAAGAAGAATATCTTCGTAGATTTATTGATTTAGAGTATAGATTACCAGAACCAAACACAAAAGTTTTTTGTGAGTATTTATACCATTATTACCAATTTAAAGATTTTTTCAACTCTTCTGAGAGACATAATAATTCATATTTACAAGGAGATGGTGAAAGATTTAAAAACTTTGCAGTAAAACTTTTCACAAAATACAATTATACATTAAGACAACAGGAAAAAATATTTGCATATTCAAGAATTGTGCTTAGAACTTTTGAAAAAGATCAATTTGTATTTCCTTACCTTTTAATTCTATTAATCCACCTTAGGGAAAGGGAATCGTTGTTTTATGAGAAATTAAAAAAAAATGATGGATTTGTTCCCGAAATTGCTTTTGAATTTGAAAAAATCTTCTCGAAAATTTTAATAGAAGAGGCTTTGAACGAGTATTCAAAAGAGTTTGTTTCTGCTGAATCACAATTGTTATTATTTTATTATTGGGACATTACTAGAAATGGTCTAACAAGAAGACAGCCTGAATTAGTAATAAAAATTGAACAGAATTTTGAACTTTCATTTAAAACAACGATTGAAATTGAGGCACATAAAAATACGCTACTCAGATTTATTTCTATAGGACTTAACTCTGAATATTATGGATTTGAGCTAAAACGATTAATTAGTAAAATCGATTTAATTGAAAATATAAGTTGATCGAAATTGAACAAAAACCAGCCTACAATACTTATGCTTCGTGCGGTCGGGACGACCCAGCAAGGAAGCAAGTGGTTAGTGTCACTACCCACTTGAAATTTTTAGCACCAGACGGTAAACTTCGTTTTAGGTACATAAAACACATTCACCCTTCCTTCAATGTGTTTTTTAATGAACCAAAACTCATTCAACCTTCCGACAATATATTTATTAACGAGCCAAAATGCATTCAACCTTCCGTCAATGTATTTTTTAATGAACCAAAACTCATTCAAGCTTCCGTCAATGTACTTTTTAACGAACGAAAACTCATTCAACCTTCCGTCAATGAACTTTTTAACGAACGAAAATGCATTCAAGCTTCCGTCAATATACTTTTTAACGAACGAAAACTCATTCAACCTTCCGTCAATATACTTTTTAACGAACGAAAACTCATTCACTCTTCATTCCCCTTTTTTTACATCACACCAGCAGCTCTCGTAACTTTTTTTTATCAAGAATAGTGTATTCTTTTTTATTGACGGCAATAATACCTTCTTCAATCATTTCCGAAAGGCTGCGTGCCAGCGATGGGCGTGCTACTCCGAAGAAATCGGCCAGTTCGGTCTGGTTGCGATTCAGCGTAAAGGTGTCGCCCTGTTCGCCAGCCTGCTCCAATAAGAAATGGGCAATTTTTCCTTTTATCGTTTTGATAGAAAGCAACTGAAGGCGGTTGGTCAGGAACTGCGTGCGGTTGGCATTGTGCGTCAGGAACTGCTGCATAAAGTCGGGCTGTGTTGTCATAAGGCGAAGTACCTCATCCTTAGGAATGCGAAGTACCTCCACCTCTTCGAGCGTAGTTACATCCACCGGAAAGCGATTGTTTCCCGAAAAAAGAAAGGCCGGCGCCAATGGTCGCGGGGCATTAATAATTTCTATTCCCAGCAAATTTCCATTCTCGGTAATCATCTCGGTCTTCACCGAACCTGTCATCAGAATATTCAACGCATCGCACAAATCGCCTTGCCTGAAAATCACTTCATTCTTGCCGTGAAATTTTATGCTGTATTGCATATCGGAAGGAAAACCATCGCCACCATCGCCGATATTGCGGAAATTATTCCATTCTGGATCGATATTTTTCATTTTTTTGAAGGGAAAAAGTAAGTTTTAATTGAAGCTGTAACAACTGTTACACTTTAAATGTTTCTGTAAGTATACTTTTGCAAAGTAATAAAACAAGGCATTACAAAAATACAAATAAAAACTATAATATGAGCGAATTCAAAATGGCCCCCAAAGCCGGTAACAAAGCATTTCCGACGGCTGAGAAATTCAGCATGACAGAAAAAGTGCAATACGCCGAAGGTTCGGTAGTAAGCAAAATCATCATTCGCAACGAACGTGGCAACGTTACGCTGTTTGCTTTTGACAAAGGCGAATTCCTGAGCGAACATACGGCTCCTTACGATGCCATTGTACAAGTACTCGATGGTGTGGGCGAAGTGATTATTGATGGACAGTCGTTTGTTCTTAATGTAGGCGAAAGCATTATTATGCCTGCCAATGTTCGTCACGCCGTAGTGGCCACCGAGCAGTTTAAGATGTTGCTGACAATGATAAAATAAAAGTCAATAAGTCAAAAGTCTAAGGTCAAAAGACTTTTGACTCCAGGAAGTTGCGCCAATGAAGAGATTAAGGCAAAGGCACAGGCACAGGCCTTATGAATTGTGAATTATGAATTGACTTTAGACTCTTGACATTAGACTTTAGACATTAGACAAAAGAAAAATGAAACGAACAATAATAAAAATAGACGAAGAGCTTTGCAACGGTTGCGAGGCTTGTGTGCAGGGTTGCCACGAAGGCGCATTGCAAATGATAGATGGCAAAGCGCGTATGGTGAGCGAGTTGTTTTGCGACGGACTTGGGGCTTGTATTGGCGATTGTCCCGTGGGCGCAATTACCCTCGAAGAACGCGAGGCAGAACCTTATGATGAAATTGCAACCATCCAACGGATGATCCCCAAAGGAGAACGCACCATTATTGCGCACCTGAAGCATTTGAAAGAACATGGCGAAACCGATTATCTGAAACAAGGCGTTGGTTATTTGCGTGCTAATGGCATACAGATTGATTTTGCCGAAGTGCACAATCATGGCGGTGCCGGATGTACTTCGAAACCTGTAGCAGCGCCTGTACAACATCAACATGCTGGTGGTGGATGCCCCGGAAGCCGCGAAATGAGTTTCGGCGCTCCCAAACCCGCCGCTTCAGGTTTTACTATGGCTACAGCTTCCGCCTCAGCCTCAGCCTCAGCCTCTCAGTTACGTCAGTGGCCTGTACAACTGCATTTACTGAATCCCGAAGCGGCTTATTTTCGCAGTGCAGATGTTGTATTGGCAGCCGATTGTGTGGCGTTTAGTTTTGCCGACTTTCACAACCGTTTTCTTGCCGGAAAAACGCTGGCCATTGCCTGTCCAAAATTAGACACAAACAAAGAAGCTTATGTTGAAAAACTGAAAGCTATGATTCTTCGCTCCAATATAAATACGCTTACGGTTATTATTATGGAAGTTCCATGTTGTGGCGGATTACTTGGGCTGGCTCAAAAAGCTGTGGCCGAAGCCGGACGTAAAATTCCTTTAAAACTGGTAGTTATAGGAGTAAAAGGTGAAGTACTAAAAGAAGAATGGACCTAAAGAATTTACAATTTAATCATTTACTATTTACAATCCAAGATATTTACGATTTTTTCATTTACAATTTACAATTTAAATGTAAGAAATTTATTGTTAAGGTATTATCTAAAAAAAATAGTCAATGGTAAATAAAAAAAATAGTCAATTATAATAATCCTTCATTTACCAATAAATAGTAAATGGTAAATAAAGAAATAGTAAATTTAAAAATTATGAACATGTTTTGCTATCAATGCCAGGAGGCAGCCAAAGGGTCGGGATGCGAGGTGAAGGGAGTTTGTGGAAAAACTCCCGAAGTATCAGCGCTACAAGATTTATTAATCTATCAACTGAAAGGTCTCTCGCATTATACCACCGCTTTACGTTTGCTCGAAATAGAAAACGAAGCAGCCAACCTCTTTATCACCGACAGTCTGTTTATGACTATCACCAACGCGAACTTTGATTACGAACGCTTTGTAAATCGTATTCGCGAAGGATTTAAACTCCGCTCTCAACTGAAAGCTACTTTGCTCGAAAATAAAGTAGAACTGGAGAAAACAGAATTACTTACATGGACAGCCCTTACCGCAGCCGAGATGGAACTAATCGCCGAAAAAGTAGGCGTGTTAGCTACCGAAAACGAAGATGTACGCTCTTTGCGCGAACTTACCATTTACGGATTGAAAGGTATGGCTGCTTATGTAGAACATGCTCAGAACCTGGGATACAACGACAATGAAGTGCACGCATTTATTCAACAGGCATTGGTAGCTACTACCAACGATGCCCTCACTGCCGACGAACTTACGGCTCTTGTGCTTGAAACAGGTAAATGGGGTGTAACAGTAATGGCATTGCTCGACAAAGCCAACACAACTACTTACGGAAATCCTGAAATTACCAAAGTAAATCTTGGCGTTCGCAGCAATCCGGGTATCCTGATCAGTGGTCACGACCTGAAAGACATGGAAGAACTGCTGAAACAAACCGAAGGAACGGGCGTTGATGTGTACACACACAGCGAAATGCTTCCAGCCAACTATTATCCGGCTTTCAAAAAATACAAACATTTTGTGGGTAACTACGGCGGTGCATGGTGGAGTCAGGTGACTGATTTCGAAACTTTCAACGGTGTAATTCTTTTTACAACCAACTGTATTGTGCCACCAAAAAGCTCAGCCACTTATTCCGACCGTGTTTATACAACAGGTTCATCAGGTTTTCCGGACTTTAAACACATTGAGGAAGGCGTAAACGGACAACCAAAAGATTTCTCGTACATGATTGCACATGCCAAACAAATGGCGGCTCCCACCGAAATTGAAACCGGTGAGATAGTGGGTGGTTTTGCACATGCGCAGGTTTTTGCTTTGGCCGATAAAGTGGTTGATGCCGTAAAATCAGGCGCTATCCGTAAGTTCTTTGTAATGGCAGGATGTGACGGTCGCATGAAAGGTCGTAATTATTACACCGAATTTGCTCAGCAACTGCCTACTGACACAGTAATTCTTACTGCTGGTTGTGCAAAATACCGTTACAATAAATTACCATTGGGCGATATAGGCGGAATTCCACGTGTGTTGGATGCCGGTCAGTGTAACGATAGTTTCTCGTTGGTGATGATAGCCCTTAAACTGAAAGAAGTTTTCGAACTGAACGATATCAATGAGTTGCCAATTGCTTACAACATTGCATGGTACGAGCAAAAAGCCGTGATTGTATTGCTTGCATTGCTTCACCTGGGTGTGAAAAACATTCACCTCGGCCCGACATTGCCAGCTTTCCTTTCGCCCAATGTGGCTAATGTGTTGGTAAATGCATTCGGACTTGCACCTATCGGAAGCGTGGATGAAGATATGGCTTTGTTCCTGCCAAACATGGAGTTGGATCAGAAATAACAACAAATTGTCAAATGTCGAAAGTCAAAAGTCTCCGGGCTTTTGACTTTTGACTTTTGACATTAGACTTTAGACATTCTTCCTGCGTTAGCCACAGTAATTTTGTCAAGCTCTTCCGATATTTCGATTGCTTCCTTTATAATGTTTTCGGGATAATCGTTGATTTGAAGTATCCTGATGGCATTTCTGTTCTTTAATTTTCCTTCTTTTAGTTTGTAATCAAAATCAACTGTTTTATTGTCAACGATTTCGCTAAAGTGATATAAATCATATTCATTTTTCAATAAGTCAGCCAATTCAATGTCGTGTGTCGATACAAAAACGATATTATTTTCGGCGTTTAATGAAGACAGAACAGCTTTACCTGCCGAAATTCGTTCCACAGTGTTAGTCCCTTTAAAAATTTCGTCGAGCAAAAACAAGTTTAAGTTTCCGTCGTTGCTTTTATCTATCATTTCTTTGATTGTCATCACTTCCTCAAAATAATAACTTCTGTCGTTCATTAAATCATCGCTGATTCGTATGGCCGAAAAAACGCACATCCTTGACAACGAAAAATGTGTTGCGAAACAGGTATTTATAGTTAGTCCCGTTATTACATTTATCGCTATGGTACGAATAAAGGAGGTTTTCCCAGACATATTGGAGCCAGTCAGTAAAATTGATTTCCGGTTTACTTTCAGGTTGTTTTTTACACAATTCTCTATTAACGGGTGATATACTTCCTGAGCAGAAAGTTTTTTTTGTCCATCAATAATTTTCGGCATACAGTAGTTGCCCAACCCCTTACGAAGCGATGCAATTGAAATAACAGCATCAATTTCTCCAACAAATAAAAATACGTCTTCAATCTCTTTTCGTTTTGTGTCGATGCGTTTCAACGTCCCAAACAAAAATAATGGTTCAATCAGAAATACAATTTTCACGAGTTCCAGAATTGCCCAAAACAATATGCGCTGGTCGCTTTGCATTTCTACTTCCAGATTGAAAAACGACATTCGATTGCTCACCTTATTAATGACACTTGCCGACTTCATTAAATCCGGATTTATGTCCTTCAACATGTCATTTTTATACAATTCCTGAGCTACACCATTGAGTTTTGACAATTGTGGAATTGAACTAAAATAATTGAACAGGTTTTTCTTGTTCCAGAAATGAATAACAATGTTGACAACAGATAAACCCAAAACTACAAGAAAGAATACCGGATTAAAAAATGCCAGTATAAACGACAGCGCACTTGCAAACGACAACAGCGGAACAACAAAATACCATTTAGGCGGTTGTAGAATTTCATCCTGAAACAGCGCAGCAATAGGATATACTTCTCTGTCATTCAATTGGCTCAATTGGCTTTGCACAGATACTCTAAAGTCAGCATTATTCGTAAATTCAGCCAACAGTTTTTCATTCCTGATCTCTTTCGTTGAGTCTGCCGGAATGTTCCTTAGCTTATTGTAAAGATATTGTTGTCCTACTTTTGAGTTGGTTCGGTCGACGAACATAAATAATTCCTGAAAATCCAGATCGTTACAGGTTTTATCAGACAGGGTATGAAAGTCTGTAGAATTGTCTTTCTTTCGGAAATACCTCTCTATGTATTCAAAATCAAATGCGTCTGGTTTTAAGTTTCCAAACTCACTAAGCAACTTTTCTTTAATTCTCTTCTTTCGGTTTCTAAGCATCTGTTTTTATTGTGGCTAACTCCGGCATATACTTTCCCCTGCCCACAAATAGATGTTACTCAGTTTGTTTGTTGCATGTTTATGGCGATGAGCTAATCGTTAATATTACCGTCCAAAGGTAAATAACATATTTAACAAGACCAAGATTTTGGAAATAAATTTACATAAAATCAGGTAAATAGATCCATTCAAGACCTGACAGGTTTTTGAAAACCTGTCAGGTCTGAATTGTAGGTGAATGGAAAAGAGTTTAACCTCCCCCCACGGAATTCAACCGACGCTTCCTTGCTGGGTCGTAGCTCACTATGTATCGGGAGTCGTTCCGACTGCACGAAGCATAAGTATTATGTGCTGTATTTTTATTCAAGTCGATTCAATAATTCTTTTATTTCGTCTTCAGTAGAAACTCCTTTGTCTGTTGCAAAAAATGCAAGTAGAGTTATTTCTGCATTTAGTTCAGCGGCAGCTTTTATTTTATGGTGTCCATCAATTAAATAATTTGCAATACACCAATGTTGTGTGATTTCCGGAAATGTGTCTTCGTCCGGATATGTTGAAGGCTCCTTAATGTCTAACACAGTCAAACTTACTGCTGTAGGTTTTTTCCCACTTAGAATTTCATTTTTATAGAAATTGACACGATTTGAATCTAATAAATCCAAAGAAGTCAATGGAATATAAAAGTCGAAATACTCTTTATTTTCACTAAATTTTTCATTTATTCCACGATAGTAGTTCGTTCGTGGTGAAAATAAGTCTCCATCATTTCCACAATTATCTCCCCATAATTCAACTTGTTCATTTGCAAAATAGTCCTCATCTTTTCCAAAATTTATGTATCTTGGACGTATAGTTCTAAGATTCAATTCGTAATCTCCACTTGGGATTAATTTTTTAAAAATTTCAATTACATTTGAGTCGATTGACGTTATTCCGTTGTTGAGTTTGTCAATTTCAATTCGAGGATTTACAATTTTGTCTTTGTCTTTAAGTTTTTCAAAAAAGAATATACAAGTTCCACAGATATTCCCAATATGGTAAATATTCTCTCCATTGACAGAAATAAATCTGTCCCAAATTTTCCAAGAACTGTCTCCTGTAGTTTCAAAATTGAGAGGTGAATTTTCCGATTGTATTTTCATTTTTATTTTTTTTTAATACAGCACATAACTGCTTTGTAGCTCGCTTAAAGCTCCAAAGGAGCGAAAGGAAACAAGTATTTGTCCGACAGCAATGCGCAAAAACGGAGTTCAAACGACGCTTCCTTGCTGGGTCGTAGCTCACTATGTATCGGGAGTCGTTCCGACTGCACGAAGCTTAAGGAATAGGGGGTCGTTTTTTCGTTAGTATTGCATTCTGTTGAATTTATTCGATTCGTCGATTTTCATACCGTTGTCTGTGAACCACTTTACAAAATTGTCCCACTTTTCTTTATTATTATTCACCCAGATACCAAAGGCGTCTTCGTCTCCTTTCATAAGCACCCAATGATTATAAGCTTCAATATGTCCAGCGTCTTTGACTTGCTTTTGATATGAGAACAAAACATTTGGATACGTTTTGTCATTCCCTTTTTGAAAGTAGTTGTCCACAAAGTTGCTTCTTAAAATGTCAAGCGAATTAATGTCAATTGATTTTGTCGATAGCATTGAAAACATTAAAGTCGGTTCGTAAACGCCAACTCCAAAAGGTAGTTTCATTTTCCCCGGATTTGTCAGGTCGCTGATATTTATTGTTGAGTTTTTACTGAAACTGACAGAAAATGAGTTTTCTCCGGCAAACTTAATTTCACTCTTATAGGTGTCGTAAAGCAGTTTGCTTATTTCTGCAGTTCGTTTACTATTTCGTTCTAAGTTCATAAAGATTTCACCATAAATCATACCCCAAACTTCTTCTGTCGTTTTGCAAAATATTTTTGAAGCCCAAAAGTAATTTGAAGGAAAAGTCGGGGCAACTTCTATTCCTTTTTCGAAATATGAAAGAGCGACATTTATATCTTTGTCATCTAAGTGCATTACACCTAATTCTAAATACAAGTTTCCTGAATTAGGGAATTTTATTAATCCTCTTTCGTAAACGGCAATTGCTTTCTTCGGGTTTTTGATATTGTCATAACTATTTCCCAGTAATTGAAAAAGTCTATCCGTTACTAATTTATGGCTTTCAATTTTCTCTAAAATTTTAATTGACTTTTTGTAGTCGCCTTTCAAATAGTAGGCATATGCCATTTCATATGGATAATCAAACCTGTCAGGTTCAATTTTTCTACAGTCTTCCAGTAATGCTATACTTTCGTCAACTTTTCCGCTATCCATTAGTCTAATAGCTTCGTTAAGTTTCTCATTTGTGTTCTGTCCGAAGCAAAATTGTCCTACAAGAATGAACAGAATTAGTCCGATTGTTTTGATTGATTTTCTCATGGTTATTTGTCTTTTTCTTTTTTTTAAAATGGCTGCAAACGAGAGTCTGCGCAAAAACTCCCTGTATGATTTATATATTCGGATACCTGACTGAGAAAAAATTCATCTGCGCAATGCTCAGTGATTCCATTTTAGTTTTTGCGCAGTCTGACGACCGAGACTATGGGCATTTGGCGGTTTGCGGGAGCATTCGCTGTCGTGAAACGACAAGGTGAATGCGGAAGCAAAACATGCGAAATGCACGTCATCCAGCCAATGGACGAGGTGTGTGTTGCACTAAATCCCACTACGTGGTCTAGCATTAAATACCTTTATATCTTTAATTTTCGTTTCAAGATGCTGAACGGGAGAACTTCGACCCTCTCGTAAAAAACCATTATTAATTTTAATGTTCAGC
>Ga0209373_10004575_pt1 | contig 11820 bp, 10 predicted proteins | sample Higcelweek5metaG_FD_187173 | JGI IMG/M metagenome (GOLD analysis project Ga0209373, IMG submission 187173) | Freshwater pond sediment microbial communities from the University of Edinburgh, under environmental carbon perturbations - High... | ecosystem: Environmental > Aquatic > Freshwater >... | reverse complement strand
GAATCGCCATCCGGATATCTATTCGGTTTGGTCCTCCATCCGGCAAATCAGCGAAACCGGAGAGCTGCTGCAAGAGCTTTCACAACCGGATCAGATCTATTCTCGAGAGAGTTTTCTCAATACGTTCAACATCATCGGCAGCAGCCATGCGTGGCGACGGGAACTGTGGACTTTTTTCGGCGATTTGCAACCGGGGATTCTCTATGAGGACGGCATATTGGGTACCAGGAGTTCCCTGTTGGGGAAAACCGCGTCGCTGTCGGAAGTGCTGGTGCAATACCGGGTCAATGCCCGGTCGATCTCTTCCGACGCCAATCTGGATGTTCAGAAAATTACGCAGCGCCAATACGCCCAGCTACGGGGAACCGCACAGTTGTTGCTGGATCATGTCACGTTTGGCCAGAAACAGGGGCTTTCCCAGGCGGAGCGGTTCGCATTGATTCGCCTGATTCACCGGGATTTGGCCTGTATCGTTCTAGGTGGAATCATTCGCATGCCGTTTCAGTGGAGCTCTTTGCGATGTTATTTCCATGCCTTGAAATATCGAGTATGCCGTAATCTTATCAGAAGAAAAATACAACAATATCTATCTCGCTAGCAGGAGAGACCGCAATGTTTAAAGACAAAGTTTTATTGATCACCGGAGGGACCGGTTCGTTTGGAAGCACCGTCCTGCAGAAATTCCTCGATTCCGATTTGCGCGAAATTCGAATTTTCAGCCGGGATGAGAAAAAGCAGGAGGATCTGCGGATTCGGTTTCACAACAACAAACTGAATTTTATCATCGGTGATGTTCGTGATTTCAAAAGCATCAATAATGCCATGCGCGGCGTCGATTACGTATTTCAGGCGGCGGCCCTGAAGCAGGTGCCTTCCTGCGAATTCTATCCGATGCAGGCGATTCAGACCAATATTCTCGGTTCGGAAAACGTATTGGAAGCGGTTGCGATCAATCAAGTCAAGCGGGTGGTCGTCCTCAGTACCGACAAAGCGGTTTATCCGATCAACACCATGGGAATGACCAAGGCGCTGATGGAAAAGCTGGCCATCGCCAAAGCGCGGGACTCCCGTGTCCGCGACAACGGCGGTGTGATTTGCGCCACCCGGTACGGCAATGTGATGTGTTCGCGCGGTTCCATTATTCCGCTTTTCATCCAGCAGATCAAGGAGGGCAAACCGCTGACGATCACCCAGCCGGACATGACTCGTTTCATGATGTCGCTGGATGACTCGGTGCGGCTGGTGCTGTTCGCCTTTGAACATGGCAACCCGGGAGATCTCTTCGTGCAAAAGGCCCCGGCGACCACAATCATGACCTTGGCGACCGCGGTCAAGGAACTGTTCAACGCGAACAACGAAATTCAAATCATCGGCGCCCGCCACGGCGAAAAGATGCACGAAACGCTTTGCAGTCGCGAGGAAATGTCCAAAGCCGACGATCTGGATGATTTTTATCGGGTTCCGGCCGATTTCCGTGACTTGAATTACACCAAATACGTTGATACATTCGGAAAGACGTTCCAACGCGAGGAATACAACTCCAGCAATACACGTCAATTGGATGTCGAAGACGTTAAAAAATTACTGCTTTCGCTGGAATACATCCAGAAGGAATTGAAGGAACTGTAATGATGATTCCCTTGGTGAAACCTTTTATGGCGCCGCCGGCGGAACTGATGCCGGCCCTGGAACAGATCCTTTACAGTGGATACATTGCGGAAGGCGAGCCGGTGTACCAATTTGAGGCGGAATTCCGAAAATTCTTTGGCAATCCCTATATGCTGGCCCTGCATTCCGGAACCGACGCGTTGCACCTGGCGCTGATTTTAGCCGGAGTCAAGCCGGGTGACGAGGTCATCAGTACGGCAATGACGGCGGAACCGACCAATGTGGCGATCGCCATGGTGGGAGCAAACGTGGTATGGGGGGATGTCGATCCGGACACCGGATTGCTTTCTCCGGAAAGTGTGCGCACTTTGATTACCCCCCGTACAAAAGCGATCATGATCGTTCATTATGCCGGCATGGTGTGCGATTTGGAGAAGTTCAACGCGCTGTCCCGGGAAACCGGAATTCCTCTGATTGAAGACGCGGCTCACGCTTTGGGCAGTTCGTTTGCCGGCAGATACATCGGCAACAACGCCCCCTACACGATTTTTTCGCTTCAGGCGATCAAGCAGATGACTACCGTGGATGGCGGATTTCTCGCGGTGAAATCGGAGGCCGATCTTGCACGCGCCAGGCGTCTGCGCTGGTTCGGTCTGGATAAAACCAAAGCCCGGCTCGAAAACAACATCACCGAAGTGGGCTATAAATATGCCATGAACAACGTGAATGCAACGATCGGCCTGGTCCAGATGCGTCATCTTCCTGAAATTCTCGCCCGACATATCGGAAACGGTAAATTTTACGATGAGAGATTCAGCCATGTTCCGGGTGTGACTCCGGTCCGCTACTATCCGAACACGGAGGCGTCCTATTGGCTTTACACCATGTTGGTGGAACGGCGCGATGACTTTATCCGCGCGCTGGCGGATCGCGGGGTCGCGGCTTCTCCGCTGCATCTGCGCAGCGACCGTCACGCCATCTTCTCCTATGCGAAACGCGAGCTGCCCGGATTGAATCGGTTTTATGCGAATTTCGTGCACATTCCCTGCGGATGGTGGGTGGGCGACTCCGAGCGCGAGCAGATCACCGACGCGGTGAAAAAGGGATGGTGAAATCCGCTATGATTCCTCTGTTCAAACCTTATATGCCGCCGGGAATCATCGGAGACGCAGAGCTGCTTCTCTACTCGGGGAAACTGGCCTTCGGCGCAAACGGGCGCTTATTCGAGACCGCTCTCAACGAATACCTGGGGACGGCCAACGCAGTCACGGTGAACTCATTTGGCTCCGCCATGGAGTTGCTGCTCAATATTTACGGCATCGGCCCCGGAACCGAAGTCATTATGTCGCCAATCGGCTGTTTACGTTCGTCGCAACCGGTGGCCTGCTGTGGAGCAAAGGTGATTTGGGCGGATATCGATCCCGCGACAGGAACGCTTTCCCCGGAAAGCGTGAAGCAGAAGATCACCCCGCAAACCGGTCTGATCCTCAATTACCATCATCTCGGGTATGTCGGTTATACCGATGAATTGAATGCGATCGGCGCGGCATACGGGATTCCGGTGGTGGAAGATTGCCTTGACGGTATTGGCGCACTTTACAAAGGAAGAAAAGTCGGCACTTGCGGTGATGCCGCGGTCATATCGTTCGATGCGGTGCGGCTGCCGAACGCGGTGGAAGGCGGCGCGCTGGTCTTCCGATCCTCCGCATTTTCGGAGAAGGCGCGCCTGAAACGTGATCTTGGCGTTGACCGGAAACATTATCGCGACGAGAACAACGAGATTTATCCGGGGTGCGATATTTCCATGACCGGGTATGCCTGTACGCTCAACGATCTGAATTCCCTGATTGCGTTACGGCAGATGCCGGAATTGGATCAGTTGCTGGAACGGCGGCGGCGAAATGCACACTGGTGGAAGGCGCGTCTTGCGGATCGCCGCGATTGCACCATTCTGCGGGAGGTGGCGGAGAGCAGACCGAATTATTGGGTGTTCGGGCTCCTGACCGATCGAAAAATGCCGCTGCTCAAGGAGTTTCGCGAACAGGGATATTGCGCTTCCGGAATTCATTTCCCGAACAATCATTATTCCGTGTTCCGCAACCCGGAGGCCCTGCCGGGCGTGGAAGAATTTCAGCGGCGTTTTCTGGCATTGCCCGCGCCGGCGTGGTGCGAGTTATGACAAAACTTCAAATTCGCTCCCCCCGTGAGAGCGAGATGCCGGCCATCCTGGCGGCATTGAATGAAGAATTCATCTATCGGCGGGGGAGAACGCTGCCGCTGGAAGTGCGTTTCCCGGGTTTGTTTGCCACCGCCAACCGCGCAAACTGTTTTGTGCTGTCCGACGGGAATGGCGACGGGCTGAGTTTTGCGGCATGCGAACTCCGGGAGCTGAATCTGAATCGGCAAACGCTGTCTGTGTTCACCGTGGGTTCCGTCTTTACCCCGCAGGAATTCCGGGGAAGAGGCTTGGCCGGACGGCTGATGACCGATGTGGCGAATTTTTACCGGGAACAGGGATTGGCCGGCGGCTATCTGTGGACCGGGCTTAACGCATTCTATGAAAAATCGGGTTGGCAGACGAGTGACAGCAGTGTTGTTTTGATATTGAGAGAAGAGATTCCCGGGGAAAAAACGACGGTGCAACCCATGACCGGCCTCATTGCCGGACAATTGGCCGCAAATGATTGCGGACCGTTGCGCCGCCATAGCGACGGAAGAGAATATTTCAAGGTGCCGCCGCCCGGAGATACGGGAGTTTCGCTCCTATCTTCCCGGGGAGGATATCTTTGTGGAGGTTATCGGGCAAGTACCGGCTATATTTATGAATTACGGGGAACGGCGGAGGATCTGACCGCCCTGTTGCATGCGTTTCAGGTTCAGAGCGGCGTGGCGGAAATCTGGGTCAACCTGTTGCCCGCCATGCCGGAGTTCGGCGTTCTGAAATCCATTTTTTCGGAAGCGGAACAAAAGAAATTCAATTTGCAGATGAACCTGGTGCTCCGGGAAGAATATCGGGAAATGTTAACCGGCTTCACGGTACCGTTTTTAGACAGGATTTAAACAAAATGAGTTTGGCATCGATCACCATGACCCGGAATGACTGGCATGTGCTTGCGCAGTGGCAGGAGTTCTATCGCAACTATGCGGGGGTCGCAAACTATCATATCATTGTGGACAATGCGTCCACGCCGGAATACAAGGAAAAACTGCGAACCCTGTTTCCGGACGCGGTTTTGCTGGAACGCGAGACCAACGGCGGCACCACCGGAGCATATAATACCGGAATCAAGTGGGCGCTGGAACAGAATGACGTTGATGCGATCATGCTGATTGCCAATGATATCAAAATCGATGCGGATTCGGTCGGGGCGCTTTACCGCCGCCTGCAATCGGATTCCTCTGTCGGGGCGGTTGCGCCCGTCTTGCTGCAAGGCGACAGAAAAACGGTTTGCGCCTACGGGGAAAAATTAAATAAAGATTTCGGCCTCAATCGATTGCAGGACGGTTGCCCGTTCCGGCCCGAGCAACTCCCCGCCGAACAGGAGTCGGACTGCCTGCCCGGCGGCATGTGCATGGTCAAGGCCGAAGTTTATCGCAAAGTGGGCTTGCAGGACGAATCGCTGTTCATGTATATGGATGAAAATGAGTTTTTCCTCCGGACACGGCGTGCCGGATATTGTTTGCTCGCCTTGCGTGATGCGGTCGCGGCACACTGCCATATTGCTGTGGACAAGGGGCGTCATAATGATTCCGGACTGGCGTTTTTCTATATTTACCGCAATTGGCTGCTGGTCTGTCGCCAATATGCATCAAGATGGATGATGTTCCGTCTTTTTTGCCGTCTCTTTTTTCTCTCCGCCCCCAAATACACGGTGGTTTTTCTCCGGGATCGTTCGTTTTCCAAAATATATTATCTCTATCTCGGTTTGTTTTCGGGGCTGTTGGGATGTCGGAAAAATTTTGTAAGCAATTGATTTCGGAGTGCATCCTTGAAGATCATTCATAATTTGTACGTCGCTCTTTTCGGAATCCGGTTCGGCTTGCATTATTTGCTGATCCGGCGTCAGGAATGCTGCCGGTCTGATTTGGCCCGGTGGCATGAGATTCTGCGGAGGAAGCGTGTCGTATCCTGGTTCGCATTTGCAGATATCATGATGTTTTACCCGGAGTATCGGGCTTTGGTTTATGCGCGAATCCGGGTGAAGCACCCCCTGCTTTCACATGTACTGACGGTATTCGGCCGACCTCAGCCGCTGTTGAGTATTTCCGCGGCGAATGTCGGCGGCGGGTTGTATATCCAGCACGGGTTTGGCACCATCGTCGCCCCGCGCCGGATCGGCAGGAACTGCTGGATCAACCAGGGGGTGACTGTCGGCTATACCAATGATACGGATTGTCCGGTGATCGGAGATGACGTGACGATCGGCGCCGGCGCAAAGGTATTGGGGCGCTGCGTGGTGGGAGACCGGGTGGTGATCGGCGCCAATGCCGTTGTGGTGAAAGACGTTCCGTCGGATTGTACGGTGGTGGGAGTCCCCGCATATATTGTAAGGCGCGACGGCCGGAAAGTGCACCAGGAACTATGATTTCAGTCATTATTCCGACCTATAATACCGCGTTGCTGATCGAACGGACCATCCGTTCGGTCATCGATCAGCGAGCCGCTCCGGAATGGGAAATGATCGTGGTGGACGACGGCTCCACGGATAACACGCTGGATATGGTTGAATGCATGCGGGAGCCGCGGATTCGAATTTTCCGGCAGGGCCGCAACCTTGGACCGGCAGCGGCCCGCAATCGAGGATTGCGGGAAGCGCAGGGGGAATATTGCGCCTTCCTGGACGGGGATGATTACTGGAACCCCGATTTCCTCGCGGAAACCTATGCTTTCCTGACATCACACCAGGAGGCGGTGGCGGTCAGCGTGGGCCAGTATCACAAGGTTTTTGGAGCTCCCCCGAAATTTGTGCCGGGGGACATCGGCATAACGGATCCGGTTTTGCTGCCGGATTTTTACGCATTCTGGGCAGAACACAATCATGTCTGCACCGGGTCCGTCCTGATGCGGACCGCGGTGGCCCGGCAAGCCGGAGGCCAACGGGAAGATTTGCGGATCTGTGAAGACTTGGAGTTCTGGGCGCTGCTGGCAACTTACGGCCCCTGGGGATTTATCCCGAACGTATTGTTTGTCAGCGACGGCGCACTGGTGACGAAAAAGCAGGGATGGTTTGCCAAAAACCGTCGCCGCTGGGCAACGGCAGTCCCCATGGAGGAGTGGAGCAGGCGTCCTTCGACGCGTATCCCGGACGCATTGCAGCGCTCGTTCTCCATCGCATGCGGACGCCTGGCCCGCAATATGACTTATTCTCTGCTGTTGTCCGGGCGCGTTAAGCTGGCGCGTCAGGAGGTATTTCGGTATGGCGACCGTTTTCCGGATCATCGCATGAGCCGATTGATTGTCAAGATGGCCAATCACTCTTTGACCTGGTATCTGTTTTGTAAAATCTTATTTATACGGGAAGCCTTGAAATGTATCATGTAAATTCCATCGCCTCCGCTCCCGGCAGAGGACACCGGGGGAGCGGATCGGACCTGGCCGCGGAAAAGGCAGAACCATGCAAGCCTCCATTTTGGGCGCATGTGCTTCTGATTTTTCCGCTGTTTCGGCTGATTATCCTGACGCGGGGTTTGACCGGAGATCAGTATTCCTCGATTGACATGTGGGGCAGCATTGATATTTTGCTGACGCTTCTGTGCGGCTTCGTCGTACTTTGCCACTGGTCGCGGCTTCCGTGGCAAAAGATCAGGCAATCCCCATTCCGCTGGTTTCTTTACTATTATATTTTCTGCCTGTTCAGCTTTCTGTGGCGCATGCAGGGAACCAGCTATGCCTATATTATTTACCGGGCGACCTGCATGTTGATCATGTCGCTTTATATCGTGTGGCTGATCTCCGGCTATAAAGACAAAAGCGATGCGTTGCTGGGGATCATGCGCCTGCTCGCTGTAATCACGCTGCTGGGATTATACAAAGCGATTCATAACGGCGATTTGCACACCAATTCCTATAGCCTGACCGCCGGTGTTCTGAGCATCATTTGCCTGACCGCCAGAAAATACCGGCTGATAACCTGGGGACAAGGTTTGGCATATGGCGGATTCGGCTTTCTCGCTTTGGCATTGGGTACCAGCAGCGGATCGAATATCGCATTCGCCATCGCATTGCTCTTTTTCCTGTGTTTGAATTCACAGCGAAAATTTTCCGTCTGGAAATTTTTCATCTATATGCTGATCGGTTATATTCTCTATGCATTGTTTTTTGACAGCCTCTTCCATTTATTGTTTCCCGGCAAGACACTGGAAGGAGTCCAATCCGGAACCGGGCGATTCCGAATTTGGGAAATATTCTGGGATTTATTTCTGGAAGAACCGTGGTTGGGGTTGGGCTTTGCCGTGGGGGAGCGCGCGGGTGCTTTTCTCGACTTCTTTTACACAATCCACAGCCATAACGGTTACCTTTCCATCCTGCTGAATACGGGAATTGCCGGGGGGATCATTTTCGGAGCGTTCTTCTTCGGGTTCTGGCGTGATATTTTTGTCGCGTTAAGCAGAGGGGATGCCTGGGCGGCAATCGTTGGCGCCGCATTCGCAATGATCAGCGTCAACAATCTGTCGGTGGCCGCCATGGGAACTATCTGGGGCAGCCTGGCCGCCGCCACGCTTCTTGTCATTGCTTTCCATGTGTGTTTTTCAGGGACAGGTACACGGTCCCGTTCCCTGGAACCGGAGCAACAGGAGATATCAAAATGACTTCCTCGAAAACGAAAGAGGTTCTCCACCCCCGCCTGGCGTCCGTGGATAATTTGCAGGGGATGGCCATGTGTCTGGTTGTCCTTGGCCATTTATTGACAGGGAATTTTGTGCCGGAATGGTATGCGAATGGGGTTCGCCCCTTTCTTTATGCGTTCCACATGGCGCTTTTTATTTTTATTTCTGGATTTTTGATCCGCTACAGTTACCGCAAGATCAGTTCATTTCAGGAATACCGGGTTTACGTGTTCAGGCGCTGGCGTAAATTTTTCCTTCCGTTTCTGGTGGTTGGTACATTGATTGTGCTGTTGACGGCGGTGACGAGACACTTCTCGCCGCAACAGACATTGCAGGCGTGGCTGGTGCTGCTGCTTTCGCCCTGTCAATCACAGGCCGGATTTTTATGGTACATCTACATTTTGTTTCTTTTATATTTGATTTCTCCGCTGATTTTCGAATATGGTCAGGCGAAGTGGCGCTTGGTGGTGTGGATTCTAGCTGTCTTGGCGGTGATCAAACCTTTGGATACCGGTTATATGGCGCTCAATCATTTTTGCCATTTCTTCGTTTTTTACCTCCTGGGAGTGGAGGCTGCGGAACATTTGGAATGGATCAAACGGATCCCCGGGCGTTATTACGCCATTGGCCTCGTTCCCTTCCTGGCATGGAGTGTCTGGTTCTTCCATCATGGGAGCCCGCCTTTTTCGGCGATCGCCGGTTTGTGCTCCATCCCGGCTTTTGCGGTGGCGGCATATTGGTTGACCCGTGAACGTCTGTCCAGTTATCTGCTGGGTAAAATTTCATTCTATTGTTTTGTCATTTATTTATTACACATGTTCGTCATTCACGCGGGGGTCCGTATTGCGGAAGCGATCGGGATTCGGGGAGACATCGGTTTCATTCTTTATATGACTGGCATTGTTCCCGCGGCAATTGTCATCCCGATTCTGCTGAAGAACGGCTATTCTTTTCTGTGCAATGAAGTATGTCGGATCAAAAAAACATCATGAAAATAACTTGGGTTACGCGCAGTTTTCTGGATTACAGAATTCCGGTCTATCAGGAACTTGATCGTTTGTGCGGCGGGCAGCTTTCTTTGATTTACTTCAAAGATGTGGTCCCCGCACGCTGTCAAGTCAGATTGGAATCCATATTGAAAGAGCGTGCAATCGGGTTGAGTGGCGAACTTCGTCTCTCCGGCCGCAAGAACAGTCTGGTTTCAACATTGGGGCGAAAAGGAATTCGGATTCCATGGCAACCCGGCTTAATTCGGAAATGCCGGGAGAACACGCCGGAGGTAATGGTGTCCGACGGTTTTTTCCAATGGACTTACGCCGCTTTATGGTTGCGCATGCGGTACGGGATTCCGCATGCGATGTGCTATGAACCAACCGCGCATACCGAGCAGCATGTACAGCTTTACCGCACCTGGTATCGGCGCTTGGCATTGAAGTATATTGATGCGATTTGCTGCAACGGGACCTTGTGTCGGGACTATACGCTTTCGCTGGGAGCTTCGCCCGAAAAACTGGGATCCGGTAATATGGCGGCGGATTCCGATGGGCTGGCAACGGCCTGTCGGGCGATCGGCGATATGGAACGAGATGCATTCAGGCAACGGTACGGCCTGCGGGGTACGGTATTTCTCTTCGTCGGACGCCTGGTCAAGTTGAAGGGCCTCTTCCCGTTGCTGGAAGCGTGGAAAACCGCACAGGTGAATGCGTCATTGCTTTTGGTCGGAACCGGAGATGCCCGGTCGGCGCTGGAGGACTATTGTTCAGAAAATAAACTGACCAATATCGTATTTGCCGGCAATATCGATTACGATCTCCTGCCGATTTTTTACCGTAGCGCAGATGTTTTCATCATCCCGACTTTGCAGGACAACTGGAGTCTGGTGGTGCCGGAGGCGATGGCTTGCGGGTTGCCGATCGCCTCTTCCATTTACAACGGTTGCCATCCGGAATTGGTGAAGCCGGAGAACGGCTGGTTGTTCGACCCATTGAATTGCGAGGCAACCGCGCATATATTAAAACAGATAAACAGCGAGCAGGAACGCTTCCCCGCGATGGGCGAAGCCTCCAGGCGCATCGTGGCCGATTTTTCACCGGCTCATGCGGCACAAAATATTTACCATACATGCGAACAGGCCATAAAACATCAGAGGCAACGTGAATTGGCGACAGTTTAAAACAGGCTATTTTTTCTTTAAGTACCGATTGCTGAAGCCGACGGCATTAACGCAATACCGGCAGATGCTGGCGGACCAGCGGCTCCCCGCGGATGAACTTGAGGATTTGAATTGGCAGCGGACGCGCGCCTTGTTGGCGTATGCGTATGCGCATGTGCCATTCTATCGCGACCGCTTTGACCGAATCGGCCTGAGCCCCATGGATATCGTCGCGCCGGAACACTATGCGCAAGTTCCTTGCCTGACGCGGCAGGATCTGATGGCGGATTTTGACCGGTTGGTTTCGGACGAGGCGAAACCATGCGATTTGCGTTTGTCCACCACCGGCGGCAGCAGCGGCGCTCCGGCCAAGGTCTATCACCAAAAAAGCGTAGTGCGCGCCGCCGCCGGCTGGCGCATGATGGCTTGGTGGAATTTGCCGCCGGATTGCGATTCCGCGTCTGTTTATCGAGCTCTTTCGCAATCCCGGAAAGGAAAACTGCTGGAATTTATCCAATGGTTTCCCAGCAGGCATCTGCTTTTGAATGCGACATCGTTTTCCGAGGAAGACATTGCCGTTTTCTTAAAGGCCTTCAACCGATTGCGTCCGCCGCTCCTGCATGGTTATGTCGGAGCATTGGACTCTGTTGCCGACTATATTCTTGACCGAAACTTACAGGTTCATGCTCCACATGCGATCTGGTGCACCTCGGCACCCATCACGCCAACGCAGCAGCGCAAAATCGAGTCCGCCTTCCATGCGCCGGTCTATGACCAGTATGGTTGCTGTGAAATCTACTGGCTCGCGGCGGAATGTCCGAGTCGGCGCGGATTGCACATGTTCCACGACATTCGCAGAATTGAATTCCTGGACGATACGGATCGCCCCGTTCCGCATGGCGAGTATGGGGATATCGCGGTAACCGACCTGCAGAATTATCTTTTCCCGCTGATCCGCTATCGAAACGGCGACTGCGGCAGGCGTCTCGAAGAGTCTTGTGACTGCGGCTGCAATCTGCCTTTGATGGATAAAGTCAAGGGACGAGTTTCCGAATCGTTCCGATTGCCATCCGGCACCAGGTTGAACGGCGAATTCCTGACCACGCTTTTCGATCATTGCCCCGATGCGATCAGACAATTTCAGGTGCACCAGAAAGCGGATTTCAGCATCGAAATCATCGCCGTGCCGAATCCGGCGGCTCCGGACGCTTCCGGCATTTGCGAAAATGTGA
>Ga0209373_10004574_pt1 | contig 11822 bp, 12 predicted proteins | sample Higcelweek5metaG_FD_187173 | JGI IMG/M metagenome (GOLD analysis project Ga0209373, IMG submission 187173) | Freshwater pond sediment microbial communities from the University of Edinburgh, under environmental carbon perturbations - High... | ecosystem: Environmental > Aquatic > Freshwater >... | reverse complement strand
TTGAACGTATCAAAAAACGGCTGTCCGAAACTCATGCCGAACTCCACCACCCCTACATGTCGTCCGGCATAGGAAACCGGCACCATGCCACGCACGCCAAGACCGGCTACACCATACTCCAGCCCTTTGGTTGGTTTGCGGCTGCTGTTGGTGGCGACCACGGTGTTACGCATCTGGGAAAGATCATCACCGAATTTTTCAGGCTTGTGTATCCGCAGAAACGATGTTGCCGGTGGGCGCAGAAACTGGAACTGTTCAACACCGTAGCTCTCCTGCAGTGTTTTAAAGCCAGGCAGAAACAGTTCGGAGAGCACCTTGCGGTCGCCGGAGTCAAACTTCTCCTTCACCAGCGGAATCCCGGCAATCAGTGCGCTCATGGTTTCCGCATTGGTGCTTTCAGAGGCGATGCTGTTGATGATCGACTTCATATGGGCATCCAGCGCATTGCGCTCGGCGTCCTGAATCAATCGTGACATGCTGCTGACATTGCTGACCACCAGCAAGGTACAGATAATCAGCGTAGAGGCCACCATGGCCACCATGATTTTCGCCCAAAGCTTGAGATTCTTGAACATTGCGACCTCACTGAATTCTGACGGTATGGAGAGGGTGATCGATTACCAGATAATGCCGTTTAGATAGATAACACGTTACAATTACAGCGTGTAGCAGAAAGTTTGGCGAAAGTCCAGGGATTAAGGACTGCATTTGTCTTCTATTGTGAGTATACGAAAAACAACCCCTGACAAACTATGATGGCCTACTCCCTGGGCGGCATCTTGACCACGGTGAACCAGAACTCCTCAAGCGACTGCACAACCTTTAAAAACTCTTTAAATCCGACTGGTTTTGCTATGTAACAGCTTGCGCCAAGATCGTAACATTTCAGGATGTCGGTATCAGCTTCCGAGGTGGTCAGTACGACCACCGGAATACTTCTCAACTTTTCATCAGCCTTGATCGCCATGAGGGTCGCTCTGCCATCCATACGGGGCATGTTGAGATCAAGCAGGATGATATCGGGCCGTACTGCCGCTTCGTAGGGCGCCTCACGTCTTAAATAAGCGAGTGCCTTGATGCCATCATCAACCGTCTGCAGATTGACCAACACCTTGCCAGCGGCCAAGCCTTCCCTGGTCAGCTCCACATCACCCGGATCATCTTCCACCAGCAGTATATCAACAATTTTTCTCCCGTTCATGGGATCAGCCTCCACACCTGTTTATGCAAACGATTACAGTGATTCTACCCGGTTTCTACCATTTTTCTTTGCCACATACAGGGCCTCATCAACCCTGGCAAGAAATGCATCTGCCTGATCATCAGGCCTTAAGCGGGTGACGCCAAAACTGGCGGTTACCTGCAAGCCATTACCAAAGTCATACGCTGCACACAGACAGCGCAGTTTTTCTGCCAGAACCACCGCTTGTTCCAGATCGCACTTGGGGGCAAGCACCAGAAACTCTTCGCCCCCCCACCGGGCAAAGACATCATGGGCCCGGATGTTATCACCAACAACGGTGGCGATCTCTTTCAGAACATGGTCACCGACAAGATGACTATGGGTATCATTGATCAGCTTAAAATGATCCAGATCAAACATGATCAGGGATAAATGCGAATCATAGCGCTTGGCGCGCTGCAGCTCAGCCTCCATCAGCTCACTGAACATCAGCCGGTTATAAATACCGGTCAGATAATCAATGCGGGCCTGACGTTCAAACAGATCTCTGGTCTGCTTCAGGGCGATCTCCAGTTTCTTGCGCTCTACGGCATAAAACATGGCCCGCTTCAGAATCCTGCCATCAATATCACCTTTGATCAGATAATCCTGTGCCCCTGATTTAACGGCATCAATACCAAAGGATTCATCGGAAAGTCCGGTCAGGACAATGATCGGTATGCCGGGTGCCACCTCCAGCAGACGGGTCATGGTGGGCAGACCACTGCTATCCGGCAGATTCATATCCAGCAGCACCACATCACACCGGTTCTGCTGCAGAAAACTGATCCCTTCGGAAAGCCGTTCTATGGTCACCAGGCGCGCCTGGCAGTTCTGCTGTTCAAGCAGCTCGGCTATCAGAAAAGCATCGCCGGGGTCATCCTCAATCAGCAGGATGGTATGCAGCATTTCCTTATCCATTAACTCGTCTCTCCTGACGTTCTGGAATAGTGAAAAAGAAGGTAGATCCGCTGCCTGGTGTTGATTCCACCCAGATTTTGCCTCCGTGGCGTTCAACAATCTTCTGGCAGACCGCCAGACCGATACCGGTGCCGGGATACTCTGCCCTGGTATGCAGACGTTGGAAAATTGCAAAGATTCGATCATAAAATTCAGGAGCAATGCCGATACCGTTATCGGCAACGGAGAAAAGCCAGTCATCACCCTGTACCACCGCATTAATGGTGATCTTGGGGGATGCAGCTCCACGGAATTTGATGCCGTTGCCGATCAGGTTCTGAAACAGCTGGCCAAGCTGGGTCCGGTCGGCCAGAATAACCGGCAGTGGTCCGCAGAGTATCTCGGTCTGGCTCTCGCCAATGGCCAGCTCCATATCCTGTATAACCTTTGAGACAACCTCAGCACAATCGGTCTCTGCAGGTTCCCTGTCACTGCGCATGATCCGTGAATAGCATAAAAGATCGTTAATCAGGCTGCGCATCCGGGTGGCACCATCGACAATATAGGCCATGTAGGATTCGGATTTGTCGTCCAGGCTGCCTTTACAGCGGTTTGCCAGCAGCTCCGTAAAACCGGCAATCTTGCGCAACGGCTCCTGCAGATCATGGGAAGCCACATAGGCAAACTGCTCCAGCTCCTGGTTTGAACGGGCCAGATTGGCCTCGGTTGCCTTGATAGCACTGATATCCCGGATCGATTCTATGGCGCCGATCTGCTTTCCGTCAGCATCACGCAAAGGGGCAACAACGGCCCAGACATATGCCCCCTTACCTGCATAGAGCGCCGGGCAGTAGGTCTCGGCAAACAGATGGCTGCCCAGACGGGTGACCTCGGCATATCGGGTTTTCAGCTCCTCGTCATCAAGATCAATAAGGTCCAGCAGTTGGGTACGCCGTTCGCCATAGAACGGGATGCTGTAGGCACGGTCACCCTGTCCAAGTATCTCCTGCTTGGAAACACCGCTCATCTCTTCCATCGCCCTGTTCCAGGCGATTACCTTTTTTTCATGGTCAACCACAAAGGTGGCATCGGGCAGAAAATCAAAGATGTCAGACAACTGCTGCCGGGATGTGCGCAATGAAGATTCCAGCTCTTTACGTTTCGAGATGTCCCGTGATGAGGCGTACAGATACCAGTCGCCATCCAGCTGCACACCGCAGACACTGACTTCAACCTCGAAGACCGTGCCATCACGCCGACGGTAGCGGGTTTCAAAAATGGCGGGGGTATGCAGCAGTTCATCGGTCATTGCCGCCAGCTCGTCCCGGCTAAGGCCGACATCCCAGTCAGTAAAATTGAGCGTTGGATTCTCTTTTGCAGCATATCCCAGCATCTGACGGAAGGCGGCATTTGACTCAACCAGATTACCCTGCAGATCAAGAATATGGATACCATCGCGGGCCACTGATTGCATGGTCTGGTAACGAAGCCCCAGCTTCTGTCGTTCTTCCTCATCCCGCTTGCGTTCGGTAATCTCCCAGACAATATCCGCCAGATGGGTGATCAGCTTGAGATCATCGTCAGTGTACGCAACCGGCTTGTTGCCAACCCCCAGAATCGCCACCACCTGATCAGCCCGAAAGATCGGTACCACCAGTTCGCGCAACACCGGGGCATGGCCTTCAGGAAGCCCTTTGCGGTTTGGCAGTGCAGGGTAGTTGTTGTGGATGATTGCACGACGCTGCCGGACACAGTCTGCCCAGACACCGGCATCTGCAACCGGATAATGCATGCCATGCCCTTTGGCGGTACAGAACTCCTGCAGCGTCCGGGTGGACCAGGCCTGCAGGGAAAGGGTCTGCTGATCAGCTTCTACGAAATGATAAAACCCGATCGGGCTACTACTCAGCTTGGTGATCTCATCCAGTGACAGGCGGAGCAGGCTCTGCAAGTCATGGGAACCTGCAAATTCAAGCAGTTCAAGGCGCAGCTGCATCATCTGCTGCGTGCGGGCTGCCTGAAGTTCCAGTTTGCGCTGGCGACGCTGGAGCCAGTAAAGGCTGGCCATAATGGCAACGCTGAAAGCAGCAAAGACAACGGCCTGTTTTGTCAGCGTGTTGCCCCAGTCGGCATAAATAGCAGCAGCATTTCTGCTGCAGGCAACATACAGTGGTTTGTCCATCCTGAGCGCAGCTGGCTGCACCGTGCGTAACGCCATCACCCGTTCTGCAGGGTAACTGGGGGAGTTCCCCCGCAGCAGGCTTTCCAGTCTGCCGCTGTTCCGATGCTGCAGGAAAAAGGTGCCGGAAACGGTCAGACTTTTTCCGGCCTGGTCTGCCAGTTCAGGCACCATCATCAGGCGGATTCCATCGCCATGATTAATGGAGCTCAACATATCAGGGGCATAGAGCACAGAGCTCAACAGCACACGAAAGTAATCAGGGTCAAGCGCGGCAGTGACGACCCCGTCAAAACTGCCATCTGCAGCAGGGATAACATGTGAAAGATTAATCAGAAATGAGCCCAGTACGGTCTTGAACGGAGGTGATACATACAGTACAGAGGGGTTGTGATCGCGCTCTGGAGCAACAAAATAGTCACGGGTACGAAAATTTCTGCCGATGAGCTCTTCCCGGTTTGAAGCAACAACGGTTCCCTTTGCATCAAGCACAAACATCGTACGGATACCGGGCATTGCATCCGCCAGAGCCTTTAAACGCCGGTTGGCCAGCTTCAGTGCTTCGTATTTACGCAGATAGGCAATGTCATCGACAATCGATTTCAATGCCAGATGTGTGGCATCAAGCTGGTGCTCAATATTTAAGGCGATAACCTTGGTCTGGGTCTGGAGGCGGTTTTCTTCACGGCGAGAAATGGTCTGGTAGTCTGCATAGCCCTGATAGATGACAATAACACCGAGTAAAACAAGGGCAACTCCAAGCAACAACCATTGGCTACGGAAATAATTGGGGTGGGGCCTGTCCTGGACCAGGGAATCAGCTGTGTTTTTGAGTTGATCCATGGCTTGGCTCCAACGGAATGCACACCAAAGAGGGTAAAAAAATTATAATAAACCAGTAATGAGCGTTTTGTCAGGCAAAATCAGTGTTGTCAGGTTTAGTTTTCGCATTTGTCCCCCTCCTTAACGACAGGAGGGGGGCTAATATATACTTCTTACGGCATAAAGCGTTGGCTGAGCGGAGTCGAAGCCAAAAGCGCAACTTAACACACTACCGCCACGCCGCTAATCCTTTACTTTTATTTAACATACTGTTTTGCCTAGGTTTGTTTGCCGCTGTTCTGATCAATGCCACTGCAGGTCGCAAGCCTGAAATCCTGCCCATCAGACTATCAGGCAAGAATCAAGCAGAATCAGTCTATCTACCCTTGCCTGTTCTGGCGTACGGTAATCTTCTCAATAAGGTAGTCCGTAACAGTTAAAAGGAGCAATCAATGCACAAACGGATAGTGGGTACAAATGGTCTTGAGGTTTCGGCTCTTGGGCTTGGCTGCATGGGGATGAGCTTTTCCTATGGCCCTCCAAAGTTGTATTTGATTTGTATCAGTGCCATGCTATCTTGAAATAGCTAGACAGGCTAGCTTGACAGGAGGGTCGTATGAAGACTAATAAGATTGTTCGCTTACCCCATGATCGGGAGTGGCAGCTTCAGGAAGCCAAGAACCGCTTGAGTCAGGTGGTGGATTCGGCCCTGCATAATGGTCCCCAGACAATAACGTTGCGGGGCAAGCCCACAGCCGTGGTCGTCTCTTTTGATGAATACCGCCAACTGACCCAGCCGCGTACCGGGTTATCGCAGTTTTTCCGGCAATCTCCCCTGTGTGACGTTCAGCTCGATCTTAGTCGTAGCGTCGATCTCTCCCGCGAGGTGGAGCTGTGAAGTATCTGCTTGATACCTGTCTGATCTCCGAACTGGTAAAGAAAGAACCGAATCCCGGCGTGGTGAACTGGTTGGACGAACAGGACGAGCTGACCCTGTTTCTGAGTGTCCTGAACCTGGGGGAGCTTCAGAAGGGGATCAGCAAACTGCCCGACGGTACGAAAAAGGATGAGCTGCAAGCCTGGATCGGGCTTGATCTGGTCGAACGCTTTTCTGGGCGGACTCTTGACATTGACCTGGAAACGGCGCTTTTTTGGGGGCGTATCCAGGGAGAGGCAGAGCGGGCGGGTGAGAAACTGCCGGTAATGGATTCGCTCATTGCCGCCACCGTTGCGGCGCATGGGTTGGTTGTGGTTACGCGGAATGTCAGGGATATGGAGCGGTGCGGGGTAAGGGTTTGTAATCCGTGGGAGTGAGTTGAGTAAGCTGTTCCCGGAATTCAATCCGGAAGATTAAGAAGCAGGGAAAGACCAACCTTTAAGACAATTGTCCACGAAATACACGAAAGGCACGAAAATATGGACAACGGGTTAATGTTCAAAGATGAAAGTTATGCCATTCAGGGCGCTGTCTTTGAGGTTTATCGCGAAATGGGTTGCGGATTTCTTGAAGCGGTCTATCAGGAGTGTCTTGAAAAGGAACTCGGGAAAAGAGGTATTCCTTTCGTGGCTCAGCAAGAGCTTGTACTGAGGTACAAAGGAGAGGTGTTGAAGCAGTCTTACAGGCCGGATTTGGTCTGCTATGAAAAGATCATCGTTGAACTTAAGGCATTACGAGAACTAACCGGCGAGCATCGCTCACAGGTTTTGTACTATTTGAAAGCAACCGGTTTAAGGCTCGGGCTTCTCGTAAATTTCGGGAGCAACCAAAAGGCGGTGGTTGAAAGGATTGTATTGTGATCCGTTCGTGGGTTTCGTGATTTTCGTGGACTCCAAGCCTGGTTCCCGGAATTCTCCGGTAATCTTGATAAGCTCATTGCTGCCACCACTGCGGCCCACGGGCTTGGTGTGACGCGGAATGTCAGGGATATGGAACGGTGTGGGGTGAGGGTTTGTAATCCGTGGGAGTGAGTTGAGTAAACTGTACCTAAAAAGTCTATCGAGAATTATCTCGAAAAGATAAATCGCCATTGTTTTTATTCTCACTGAGTATTATAACACTGTCTATAATAACACTATTAATTGGTATGCGAGGCGTTAGTGAAAGGACTGACCCAAAAACAGTCTGCAATCCTGAATTTTATTGGCGAGAGTCAAAAAAACAAAGGATTCCCACCTACTCAGGCGGAGATTCGTGAAAACTTCGGCTTCAGCAGCCAGAATGCTGTGCGGAATCATTTACAGCACATAGAAAAAAAAGGCCACATCCGTCTGAACTCCGGAAAAGCCCGCGGCATTCAGTTGTTAACATTAACAGCACCTGTCATTGAACAATCGGATACTTCAATTCCATTACTGGGTAGAATAGCAGCCGGCTTGCCTATTTGGGCCGAACAAAACCTTGAAGGGTATGTGCCAGTATCTCCAGCCCTGTTTGGCAGCGGAGAGATATTTGCTCTTCATGTTCTTGGCGACAGTATGGTCGGCGCCGGCATTAATAACGGCGATATCGCCATAATTAAAAGAATGGATCGAGTTGAAAATGGAGAAATTGCAGCTGTACTGGTGGAGCAGGAAGCAACATTGAAACGGGTATTTTTTTCAGCGACAGCCTTGATCCTGAAGTCGGAAAATCCCGCGTTTAAAGACCTCACTTACAATAGGAATAATGGGGACTCTGTCCGAATCCTCGGTCGCTACCAGGGAATAATTCGAACTGCTGAAAACCGGTGCTGCCCATGAGCCTACTGACCTCAATCAAAGCGTATGGTTGTGATGATGTCGTAGTGCTGGACAGCGCTACTCCCAAGCATTTGGACTACCTTGACCTATTAAAAACTTCCGGTAATGGCTCCCTGTCAGTTGATGCCATTGCAGAATTCCAGGCAAGGCCACTCCTCTACATCGTATCGGAAAACCGTGCAAAACATCTTGATAACAAAAAGATTATAGAATTACAGCATCTTCTGGCCAACAGGGGAGAGCGGGCCTACCTGGGTATCTTGAGCCCGGGCGAGATGAATGTTTATCCCATCAATCTGGATCGCACCGTACTGGCGCGCGGTTTTAAGGAGACGATCCGATCAGACTCTGCGGAAGCTCCGCTGTTTTTTCAGTGCGTTGTCAATGACATGTTCGAACTAAAAGGGCAACCCAAGGCCCCTGACTATGTTTTTGACGAAATCCACACCTTGATGCGCCGCTCCTCCGAAGAGCTTATTGGAACCTTTCACCTCAATCCTCTCGATGTTTTGTCGTTTCTTGGCCGGGCGCTCTTTTTCCGTTTTCTCTGGGATCGCCGAATTATCAGGCCTGATGAACTTGACTCCATCTGTCCGCAAGCAAAAAACCACGGCGACTGCTTTAGCGATGCTGCCAATTCGATAGCAACCTGCCGTTGGCTTGATGAAACCTTTAATGGCGACCTACTCCCCCTGTCCGGTTCATTTGAAGATGTCTTCGCGCAAGCCAGCGAAAAGACTCGCGGCAAGTTGTTCGATCATTTACGGGCAATTATCGAAGGGTGGGAACATGTGGGAGCTGGGCAATTTCAGGGTAAGCTGGATTGGGGGGACCTGGACTTTGCCCATATCCCCATTGGCGTGCTCAGCCAGGTATACGAAAGCTTCAGCAGGGTTTGGGATGCTCAGCGTTCTGAAAATACCAGCGTTTACTACACCCCAAAAAACATTGCCCGTTACCTGGTTGACGACGCATTTGAAGGGGTTGCCAATAAGCAAGAGGCGCACATTCTGGACCCCAGTTGCGGAGCGGGAATTTTCTTGGTACTTGCGTTCAGGAAGCTGGTCGCCGCCCGTTGGGCGCATGACGGGAAACGACCGAATACCAGGATTATTCAGGATATCCTGTATAAACAACTGTGCGGTTTTGACGTCAGCGAATCGGCGCTACGCTTGGCGGCGTTGTCCCTCTACATCACCGCCATCGAATTGAATGATTCACCGCGTCCCCCCAAGAGTCTGAAATTTCCCAAACCGCTTCAGGGTGTTGTCCTGCATAACCTGAGAAAACCCGAGGAACATGACAGCCGGGGATTTGTTCTGGGGAGCCTGCGTCCAGATCTTCCCGCAGAATTCAATGGCCGGTTTGATCTGGTAATAGGGAATCCGCCATGGAGTCGGCTGAGGGGAGATGATGATGAGTCAAAGAAAGAGAGCCAGGCTCATGGTGCGGAATTTACTGCACTGACCCGCCGGATTCTGCGAGATCGTGGGCTTACGGATATTGCCGGAACATACTGTAATCCAGACAACAACCCCGATCTGCCGTTTTTATGGAAATCGACGGAATGGGCAAAAACGGGCGGTATTATTGCCATGGCTCTGCATGGACGAATTTTCCTTAAACCGACTCAAGCCGGAATCAGCGCGTTCAACGCTATTCTTCGTGGACTTGAGATTACCGGAATTCTGAATGGTTCAAATCTGTCAGACACTAAGGTGTGGCCGCGCATGAACCAGCCATTCATGCTCTTCTTTGCACGGAATAAAGCGGCTACCTCAAATCATCACTTTTATTTTGTAACGCCACATTATGAAAAGCGTTTGAACGACAAGGGGCGCTTGAGGATTGATTACCAGTCGGCGCAGCCGATAACTGTATCAGCCGTGATGGAGGATTCATGGCTTCTGAAAGCACTTTCCGTCGGAACTATGCTTGATGTTGAGGTGTTCAGTAAGCTTAGTAGATCAAATATGTCAACAGTTGGTCTTTTTTGGTCTTCGCCAAAGCTATACTCCGGCTTAGGTTATAATCTTTCACCAGAATTAAGCCAGGATGAGGCAGATTTTATGTATGACTTGCCTGACTTTTCAGCCCCTGCGAATGGCCAATTCTCAGTTGATGTATCAAGTCTTCCAAAATTCAAGCGTTATACAGCACATATGCCTAGATGTATTGAACTATATTCTCCTCCTCTACTTATTGTGCCACAATCTCCCGGAGCATCCCCCACGTTGCCTAAGTCGTATCTACTTCATGAGACAACCGTTTTCAGCCAGTCATTTTATGGATACTCAGCTCATGGGCTTGTAGATATTTTTGCCGTTTCTCTTCTTCACCTTATCACTCATTCGGAATTGTTCCGATATCACGTAATGATGACAAGCTCCCGAATGGCTGCGGAACGAAGAACGTTATTGAAAGAAAATATCGAAAAATTCCCTTTTCCGGCGACCACACAATTGTCTGAAGATCAACGCCGACGCGCCATTAAACTTTCCAAACAGCTTGAAACCGCTCCCAGCAAACCGTGGCAGGAGATTAACGACTTCATCTTCGACCTCTACGGTCTTGATGCATATGACCGTCAGGTTGTAAAGGATACCCTTGAAGTTGCGCCCCCCTACAAAGAGGCGCGAGACCGGGCAAATAGCGTTCCGGCCAGAAAAGAACGAGAGGCGTTTTATGCCGAACTGCAGCGGCTGCTTGCCCCTGCTTTTGCTGTTACCGATGAAACAGTGACCGTTTCCGAAGTAGTTGCCGAGAGATCGGAAATTCTCGCACCCTGGTACTTCTTTGTCGTTTCGGCATCCAGTTCCCCCGCACATTTTTCGCCGGTAACCCAAAAGAAACTGATTGCCCATGTCGCCCGGACAGCCACGGAAACCGGATGCAGCCGGGTAGTGATCCATGAAGACCGTACTTTGCTTGTGGGAATTATCGGCCAATACCGATACTGGACGTTGAGCCGTGCCCGGTTGTGCGCCATGGACATCCAGCGTAACCATCTTGACGTTTTTCCTGTCAGGAGAAGCTGATGGCCGTGGGATTCTTTACACAAGGAATAGAGTTCACCTTACCGCATCCCCCCATCCCTGAACGGATGATTCTGCTTGTCTGCAAAGTAATCAGACATGCCTGGCAACTGCTTGCAGACCATCCACCGGAGAATTTTCATCTACAATCAGCGAACGAAGACGTCATTACCCAGGGTCTGGTGGAAATCATCGAAAGTCGTTTGCGTAAAAGCGGAGAAATAGAAGGATTCAACCCCGCATTTTTCGGCAAGGTTATGCGCGGACCGGAAATTACAAATTTTGATAAGAACCACCCGGACAAAGAACCGGATATATTCTTTGATCTTAAACGGGAGACCTACCCGGTTTATCTCGAACAGGATGGGCTCTTTGTAGAATGCAAACCCGTTGACAAAAAACATCCCGTATCATCCTGCTACTGTCAAAAGGGGCTGATTCGATTTGTAAATGGCGACTATGCCTGGGCCATGCAGGAGAGCATGATGGTGGGATATGTGGCTGGCGGCAATACCTTCAACAAGCTCGCGGCAGCTCTTAATGACGCCAAACTGAATGCCAATCTGAAAACAATTAACCATTCCGAAATTATGGAACATGCCATTTATCGATCAAGTCATAAGAGAGAGTTTGATTGGCTTGAACATCACGGACCGGCATGCACTATATCAGTAACGCACCTCTGGCTTCAGACCTGATCTTCAATGAAGAAAACGAGGTATACTTTCCACATTTCAATCCACTACTGTCCGGTTAATAACTGAATAAATTCAGCTGTATTTCGTCATCAGTATCGGTTTTTTGCCTTAGCGCCTCTGTGACCACCGATAAAATGGGCTTTTTCTCAAACAGATTGACCTCGAGAATCTGTAGAAAAGTGTAGAGCGAGCACTGGACGCCAATCGTTTTTTTCGTTATCGCAACC
>Ga0209373_10004573_pt1 | contig 11824 bp, 11 predicted proteins | sample Higcelweek5metaG_FD_187173 | JGI IMG/M metagenome (GOLD analysis project Ga0209373, IMG submission 187173) | Freshwater pond sediment microbial communities from the University of Edinburgh, under environmental carbon perturbations - High... | ecosystem: Environmental > Aquatic > Freshwater >... | reverse complement strand
ATACGGTTGGACACAACATCAAGATGGTGCATGGTGCGGTTATCTGTCTGACCAAGCTCAATGATTCGGTCAACAACTTTGTTCTGCTGGGCCTGCAGACCTGCGGTCATCATAACCAGCAATAAGGGAAGGAATAGTTTCTTCATGTCAGGATGTTTGATTTTTTGCATCTGCCAAACTATAAATTAAGGATTAGAAACGAAAGGATCGCCGCAGGTTATTGCACCGGCAGATAGTTAAAAAAAGTTATGAAGAGCAGGTTATACGGCTCAGCCGGCGAGGGCTTTCAGCTTTAGGGTCAGGATGGCAACGCCTTTTCCTGCCCCTTCGGCTATATAATCTACCTTGTGGTTGGTGGAAACCGTCACTGGCTTCGGGTCAATAAGGAAGACTGGTATGCCGGCCGGGACGTAATGAATCAGTCCGGCTGCAGGATAGACATTAAGCGAAGTACCGATTACGGCAAAAAGATCTGCCTGTGAGGCAATGTCAGCTGCTGCCTCCATGGCAGGAACAGCCTCGCCAAACCACACAATGTTCGGCCTCAGCGGAGAGCCGTCAGGAGCTTTCTCTCCTGAAAGAATGTCGCGGTAGCCTATATCAATTATCTGATCAGGATTTTTACTGCTGCGGGCCTGGGTGAGCGAACCGTGAAGATGCAGGATACGCTTGCTGCCGGCCCTTTCGTGAAGATCATCAACGTTTTGTGTTATGATATGAACCTCAAACATGTTCTCAAGCTCCACAAGTCCTGTATGACCTGCATTTGGCCCGGCCTTCTCCAACTGCCGTCGGCGTTCGTTGTAGAACCTCTGGACCAGTTCCGGGTTGCGGTACCAGGCTTCAATTGAGGCAACGTCCTCAACCCTGTACTGCTCCCAGAGCCCGCCGCTGTCACGGAATGTTTTGATACCACTCTCGGCGCTCATCCCCGCACCGGTGAGTATAACAAGCTTTTTCATGTCATGAATTTAAGTAATAGGGTGAAATTAAAACAACTATTTTTACATGTCCGGCAACAGGTTTCCGGGCAGATTGCACTGAACCGTAAACAACAATTAAAATGCTCTATGCAATAATAGCGGCAGTTGCCATACTGCTTATCTCGGCAATACTTATGTTCAACTCCCTGATCAGGAGAAAGAACGATGTGGAAAATGCATTCGCCTCAATCGATGTAATGCTCAGGAAAAGATATGACCTGATCCCAAAGATAGTTGAGGCCGTAAAAGCCTATATGACATATGAAAGGGAGCTCCTTACAGATCTGACCGAGCTACGGATTAAAGCACTGTCACAGGCCATCACCCCGGAGGAGAGAGTGATAATTGAAAATCAGCTCGGAAAGCAGTTGACCAGCCTGCTTGTAGCCGTGGAAAAATACCCCGACCTGAAGGCAAGCACCAACTTCCTGCAGCTACAGGGAACACTGAATGAGGTGGAGGAGCAGCTGGCAGCGTCACGACGGGCATTTAATGCTGCTGTTACAATATATAATAACAGTATCGAGGTCTTCCCCTCGAACCTGATTGCTTCGATGATGAACTATAAAAGGAGAACGCTGTTCGAGATTCCCTCAGCAAAGAGGGAAGAGATAATCTCCAAACCGCCAGTAAATATGGCCTAACAAGCGAGTCGGGGGATGAGCAGATATAACAATTTCAGGGAATTCTACGAGAAGGAACTGCGGTCTGACCTTGAATCGATAGACCTCAGGCGCAGGAAGACAAACAAAAAGGTACTGACCGTCCTTCTTATATCGGTCATCACCTTGCTGACAGAACTGGTTCTGATACCCGGCGACACTGATTTTCCCAAACCGGTCCCTATTATAATAACAGCCTTCGCCAGCCTGGTGGCAATCGGAATAGTAAGCGAGAGCTACCGTAAGGAATACAAGGAAAAGATTATAGCCCGTATCGCCGGCTATGCCGATGAAAGCCTTGTATATTCCCCGGAAGGATTTATTCCGATGGAAGAGTTCATAAGGAGCAGGATATTTAACCTTTCATGTGACAAATACAGCGGTGAAGATTATTTCAGGGGAAGAATTGGCAAAACAGATATCGAATTCTCAGAGGTCACTGCCAAACACAGGAACATTAACGGTACAGGCAAAAACCGGAGTGAAGACTATACAATAATATTGAAGGGCCTGTTTATCATCGCCGACTTCAACAAGAATTTCAAAACCCACACTATTGTGCTGCCTGACACCGCGGAGAAACTCTTCGGCAAGTTTGGACAGACATTGCAGTCTGTCTCCTTCGGCCGGGGTGAGCTCATCAGACTCGAGGACCCGCGCTTCGAGAAGGAGTTCTGCGTCTACGGCGAAGACCAGGTGGAGGCCAGATATATACTTACACCTTCGCTGATGGAACGGATCCTGGCCTACAGGAAAAAATGGAACTCAAGAGTGTACCTATCATTCCTTGACTCCAAAGTCTATATAGCCATATACATGTACAGGAACCTCTTCGAGCTTCGCCCCTTCAAGCCTGCAGCAGATTACAGCTTCCTCGAAGAAAACCTGAGGTTCCTTACCCTGCTTACCGGAATTGTTGAAGATCTCAACCTCAATACCCGGATCTGGACCAAGGAATAGTCCCATGTAATCTGCATATCGTCCGGTCTCAAAATTTTTTGTACAATTTGTTGTTAATTTATTTATACATTTAACATATTTTAACATATACATCTTAACACTCTGTATATCAATCTTATTGTAGTCATTATTGATTGGTTTTAATACATATAAATAGTTTTTTGTATATATTTTCTTTCCTTTTTTTGAACATTACTGTTTTCATGATGTTTTATCTTCAAAATTCAATAACCAATAAACATTAAGCATCATGAAAAAACAGAAACTTATTTTAGGAATGATTGCCCTGATGGGAATCTTTATAATGACAGGCTGTGAAAAGGAAAAAGAAGAAGATATGAAGCCTGTGGCAGATATGACAATAGCAGAATATGCTCTCTCCGACAACAATTTCTCCATTCTTGTACAGGCCCTCACAAAGGCTGAACTGGTGAATGTACTTAACGGAACAGGTAATTTCACTGTATTCGCTCCCACGAACGCAGCTTTCACAGCTCTGTTCAGTGAACTTGGAATTAGCGGAATTGACGCTCTCACCAAGGAAACTCTTACCCCGATACTTCTTTATCATGTTCTGGGTACCGAAGCAAAATCATCTATGATAACTACGGGTTACTACAACACGGTGAGTCCCTCACAGGGTTCATTCCTCAGTCTTAAAGTGGATGTGGCATCCGGAGTAAAGCTTAACAAGACAGCCAATGTTACAACTGCAGACGTAGATGTGAAGAATGGTGTTATACATGTAATTGACAAGGTTCTTCTTCCTCCTTCAGTAGTTGATATTGCCCTCGCCAACGACGCATTCAGCATCCTTGTTCAGGCAGTTGTCAAGGCTAACCTTGTAAACGCCCTCAGTGCAGCAGGTCCTTTTACGATCTTTGCTCCGACAAACGACGCGTTTCAGGCTCTCTTTACAGCACTCGGTGTATCAGGAATCGCTGATCTCACAGCTGCTCAGCTAACCCCGATCCTCACTTACCACGTTGTAAGCGGAAACGTACGGTCAACCCAGCTTCAGGCAGGCAATGTGCCAACCCTTAACGGAGGCTCACTGAGTATTGCAATAAGCCCGTCACCGACAATCAACGGAAGCACCGGAATAATTGCAACTGACGTTCAGGGTTCAAATGGTGTAGTACACGTGATTAACAAGGTTCTCCTGCCGTAAGGCATCAATATATATCCCGATTTGAATTGCAGCGATGTGCGAAAAGTGCACCGCTGCTTTTCTTTATTGCAACTTTGTACATAATATTTGGGCAAATTCAATACAAAACATTAATTTTAACCCTGGAAGAAACCGTAACATGAGCCGCTATACAATTGCCGAACTTGAGAAACTGACCGGTATCAAAGCGGGTACCATCCGGATATGGGAACGCAGGTACCGTGTAATCAAGCCACACCGCACAGATACAAACCGCCGCTGGTATGATGATGAGGACCTGGTACGGATTATCAACATCGCCATCCTGCACCGCCACGATGTAAAAATCTCAAAAATTGCCACAATGACCGGCGATGAGATTGCTGCCCAGGTTGCACTCCTTACTTCTGAGACAACTGATGCAGATACCTATCTGGACACACTGGTGGTGGCAATGACCGCATTAAATGAAAAAGCAATAAATGATATCCTTTTCAGGTCAATTATCATAAGGGGATTTGAAGGGACCTTCGAATACATTGTCTTCCCGTTCCTGAGAAGGGTGGGTGTAATGTGGCAGACAGGATCGGTTGACATAGGTTCGGAACATTTTATCTCGAACATCTTCCGTAAAAGACTGATAGTTGCCGCAGACTCTCTGCCACAGTCAGAAGATCAGGCCAGAAAAAGAGTCCTTTTGTTCCTGCCGGAACGGGAGTGGCATGAACTGGGACTACTCTACTTTGGATTCGTGATAAAAAAGGCTGGCCATGATATCCTCTATCTCGGGCAGACAACCCCTTTTAACGCCCTCACCGATGTGTCTGAACGCTGGAATCCTGATATCCTGGTAACAGGATCACTAACCGGTCTACCCTTTGAAAGGCCGGAGGATTACATGGGCAGGCTCAGCAGCGTCTTCGCTAACAGGAAAATACTTGTTTCCGGAGCCATGGCAGAGGCTGCAGCCCGAAAGAAATTCACCAATATCTATCCTGTTACATCCAGAACCGAGCTATTGAAACACCTGTAAAGACTCTGAAATAAAGAACCTGCCCGGCTTCCGGAGTTGACCATTCCTTATTTGCTAACTTTGTTCCATGGAAAAACTGAACCTCTTTTTTGACCGGATAAAGGATCTTAGCTTCTGGCAGCGGCTCTTCCACTGGAGAAGGGTAAGGACCCTGAGCTTCGACGCATATGAGGAATTCAGGGCTCTCTCGCGGGAGATGGAAGTCACAAGGGAAAACATGGACAGGATAAAGAACCGCCTTACTGAAGTCTCCTCACGAAACGAAACCCTGACACAAAGGTTCAGGGATCTGGAGATGCTGGCGGTCCGCAAGGATGCTCAGATAGAGGAACTTAACGGCAGAATGCGCGAACAGTCAGGCACTGTAAACGAACTGACAAAGAAAGTCACCTCCTTCGAAACAACAAGGGAAGAGAACGTAAGGGTATTCAGTGAGAACATCGCCCGGCTGAACCAGACCAAGGAGAGTTTCGAGGCAGAGCGGAGAAGGCTCGATGAGGCTCGCCTCCGCGAAACAACGGACCGCTTCGAGGCCATGAAGCGCCAGTGGACAGAACACGAAGCCGACGTTAAAAACTCGATCATCCGAATCTGTGATGTCAACCATGTAAACTATATTGAAAAAGTACCCTTCAGGGGTAACCCGGACAACACAATCGAGATCAGCGGCGAGTATATAATCTTTGATGCAAAGAGCCCGGCAAATGATGATCTTACAAACTTCCCGGTTTACATTAAGTCGCAGGCAGACAACCTGAAAAAATACGCCAGCCAGGAAAACGTAAAGAAATCGATATTCCTGGTTGTGCCCACAAACACAATCGATAAGATTAAGCAACTGACCTACAGGCTGGGCGATTATGATGTCTTCGTAATAACGAAGGATGCCCTCGAGCCGGTGATCCTCTCGCTTAAAAAAATTGAGGAGTATGACCTGGCCGAAAAACTGAGTCCCGAGGACCGCGACAGCATATGCCGTATCATCGGTAAGTTTGCTCATACAGTGAAGCGCCGTATCCAGGTCGATCAGTTCTTTTCAGATGAGTTTATCGATATCGTTCTGCGCAGTCAGAAGGATCTGCCAGAGGATATACAGAAGCAGGTCATCGAATTCGAAAAGTCCGAGAAACTTAATCCTCCGACAGAGAAGCGGGCCAAGATTATTTCGATTGACGAGCTTCAGAAAAAGAGCAGTGAGATTGAATCCGAGGCGCATTCAAAAAAACTGTCGCTCCCGGAATCGGAAAATGAAGAATGAGTCAGAAATGCGGACAGAAAAGGATTTCATTGGAGAGAAAAAGCTGGATGACAGCACACTGTTCGGCATTCATTCAGTCAGGGCGAGTGAGAATTTTCCCGACACAACCCCATTTCACCCTGAATGGTACAGGGCGATGGCGCTCACAAAGCAGGCCTGCTACCTCACGGCTGCAGATTTTTTCTCCGAGGCGGCAAAAAAGTATGATACCGCCGGAATGAAAATAAGGATTGTCAGTGCCCGGATACTTGAGGCCCTTACCTCGGCTGCCGGTGAATGCGCAGGTGGAAAACACATTGAATATTTTATAGTGCCGGCAGTATCGGGAGGCGCCGGAACAAGCATCAATATGAATGTCAATGAGATAATTGCCAACCGTGCCCTGCAGATACTTGACAGAAAGCCTGGTGAATATGATCTCATTGACCCTATTGAAGATGCCAACATCTTCCAGTCGACCAACGATGTGGTGCCCACAGCCCTGCGTATTGCCACCATGCAGCTTCTGATGGAGCTGGAACAATCAATCAACGGGCTGAGACAAAAGGCCGAGTATCTGGAGAAGAAATACCGCAACACCCTTCGCATTGCCTATACTCAGATGCAGGAGGCAGTACCCTCCACATACGGCAGACTCTTCAGCAGCTACAGTGACGCCCTCTCCCGCGACTGGTGGAGGGTTTCAAAATGCCTTGAACGTATAAAAGTGGTGAACCTAGGCGGTTCGGCAATAGGTACCTCCATTACGGTTCCGAAATTTTTCGTGGCCGAAGTGGTTACCAGGCTGCAGCAACTGACAGGTCTTCCTGTCACACGTGGGGAGAACCTCTCCGATGCCACCTCCAACCTTGATCCCCTGGTGGAAGTGCACGGAATCATAAAAGCACATGCCATTACAATGGAGAAAATGGCGGGAGACCTGCGCATGCTGGCATCCGACCTGCACGGCAGAAGGTCATTGTCAATTCCGGTAAGACAGGCCGGCAGCTCTGTCATGCCCGGAAAAGTCAATCCCGTTATCCCTGAGTTTGTTATCAGCTGCTCACATCGGGTGTACAGTAATGACCAGCTTGTGTCATCACTGGCAGCACAGGGCTGCCTGGAACTGAATGCCTATCTCCCGCTGATAGGCCACACCCTGCTTGAGAGCATAAAAACACTCATTGCGGCAGACCACTCCATGGCTGAGAACCTGCTTTCAGGCCTGGAGATAGAGGCAGGCGAGGCAGAAAAACAGGTGATGTCAAGTCCTTCCGTTACAACAGCCCTCCTGCCATTTATAGGGTACAACAAAGCTGCCGCGCTGGCCAGGATTATGAAGGATGAACGGCTCAATATTTTTGAGGCCAATGAGAAACTTGGATATATCAACCCGGATAAGCTCACCGGGATACTCAAGCCGGAGAATCTTGTTCAGGGCGGTTATCGCCTGAAGGATATTGAATAGTGAAACGATGACAGCAAAAGGAAGGGACTCCAAACCCCATGTGGGAATATTCGGCCGGAGGAATGTGGGTAAAAGTTCACTGATCAATGCATTGGTGGGTCAGGATATCGCCATTGTGTCGGATGTGGCCGGCACCACCACTGACCCGGTGAAAAAGAGTATGGAGGTGCATGGCCTGGGGCCCCTCATCTTTATTGACACAGCAGGAATAGACGATATCGGTGATCTGGGTGAGCTTCGGATAAAAAAATCAATGGCTGCCCTGAAGCTGATTGACCTGGCGATACTGGTTATTTCGGAAAACAGGTTTGAAGAACATGAGGTCAGACTGACTGAGGAGCTCGACAAGCTTGATGTTCCCTTCGTGATTGTCCATAATAAAAGTGATCTTACCCCGGTAACCCCGGCACTCCGTGAAAAGGTCAAAAGTCTCACTGGAAGGGAAGTTGCGGAATACTCGGCCTTCTATCCCGGGAAATACTATCCTGCCCTGCTGAAGATGCTTAAGGAGGCAATGCCTCCGACAGCCCTCAGGAGTCGCGGACTGATAGGAGACCTTGTAAAACCGGGTGACATAGTCCTGCTCATAACACCCATAGACATCGAAGCTCCCGAAGGAAGGCTCATACTGCCGCAGGTGCAGGTTATCAGGGACATACTGGACAATGACTGCACCGCCATCGTCCTGAAGGAGAGGGAGGTAGATTCATTTATGCGCCGCACCGCTATCCGGCCGGCGCTGGCGATTACCGACAGCCAGGTATTCCTCAAGGCTGATGCATCCATCCCGCGTGATATTCCCCTGACAAGCTTCAGCATCATCCTGGCCCGGCAGAAGGGCGACTTCTCGGAGTACCTTCGCGGCACACCGAAAATCGGGGACCTGAAGGAGGGCGACAGGGTCCTCTTGCTCGAATCATGCACTCATAACGTATCATGTGACGATATCGGAAGAGTGAAGATTCCAAGGTGGCTCACCAACTTCACCGGAAAGAAGCTTGAATTTGACACTGTGGCCGGGCTTGACAGTTTCCCGCGGCCTGTGGAAGAGTATGCCCTTGTAATACAGTGCGGAGGATGCATGGTGACGCACCGGCAACTGCTGAACAGGCTGCGCGAGCCGAAGAAACATGATATTGCCATAACCAACTATGGCATGGCAATCGCATATGTCCATGGCATCTTCAACCGGGCCACCGAACCCTTCACCGGTAAGAAAGAAAATGCCGGTGATCAGCTCTGATCACCGGCCTGCTTTCTCCTGATATCTTTTATTATACCTCTTCTACTGTACCTTTATGATTTCCATCATTGCCGGTATCTCCAGTCCGTCAAAGGGTATATCCTACAATCTCTGCCTCGGCGAGAGGCGCGGCATTAATCTCCGGGTTCAGAATGCGGAAACAAATCCCACGCTTGCCTTGGCGTAGGAAGTGCCGGAAAATATATAGGTGCCTTCTGCCACCAGGCGTACATTTCTGCGCATAAGGTAGCCGAAATGCAGCGTAGCCGACTGATAGTCAAACTGATCAAGCTCTGATTCCACAAGATTCAGGAGCCCGGTCATGTACCACTTGCTCAAATCACCTTTGGGAGCATAAATTACCTCTGCAAAGCCTCCGTGCGTTTTGACATCCGTCAGATGAACCTCCCCTCCTGCATCAAAAATATCCGAGTCAGTTCTCCACAGATACTGCATATTAATCATTAGCTTTCCGTCAATGTCAATAGCCACATCAGGTCCGTACATCTTCATTGCACTTACGTAAGGGTCAGAGGAGCCGTCATTTATTACCTCTTTACCCGTGTATCCGAATAAACCGACTGAAACACTCTCTCCTACGGCCTGATTAATTCTCAGCATGAAATTCTTGTACTTGTCCTTGTCAAAGAGGTAGCCTTCACTTGCTTCACCAAGACCGCTGCCGTTGACAATCTCTCCCACAATCGTCGTACCGGTTGAGAATCCTTTGTCGAACATTATACCCCTGTCATATTTAAGATCAACCGAGGAGTTGGCAGGCTTTACCCCATATATTTTGTACGGTTCGAGCGTCAGTCGCAACTCCCCCTTGAACAGAGGATCTGATGTCTGGAACTGACCAATATAAAGGTTGATACCGGTATTGAAGGCGTCGGCATACATCAGGAAGGCGTCCTCAAGACCGGCAATATGGCCGCGTTCATTCATCAGGAAATAGAAATAGTACGACAGTTTGTCCGAAAGCTCACCTCCTGATAAGACCTTAACCACAAAGGGGGCACCGAAATCAGCAGTGCCCTCATTGTTGAAATTGACTGAGGCGAAGCCGTCGATCCTGATTGCCAGCGGCACCTCCCTGAAAAGAGAGAGCCTGTCGTCGCCGGTATTGATAAAATACCTTGGTGATTCATAATCCGTCATTCTGAAGCCGGCGCCAGCAAACTCATCTCCAAAAGCTTTCAGCGTTGGCATTGCAGGCGAGTGGCATACCTGGCAACTGATCTGGTATTTGCGGGCAAAAGCCGGAATGGCATCGGCCTTCCTTGCAGGGACGATCAGCAAAACCATTGCAGCCAACAGAATAACCCCGGTAAATTTTGACTTTTTCATATCGTTCATGTTAGGTTTCAGGTTTTTCAGGGAAGAATTTCAACTCTTGTGGAATGGTCATTCACCATCAGTATTTCAGACTCATCAGAAGGCACCTTCAGATAATCGGCTACCGGTTTGACCAGGAGCTGGTAATTCAGTACAGCACGCACTGTCATCGCTCCGGGAGCAGCTTCATATGGTATTTTGAATGTGAACTTTTCAACCTTTGTTTCCCTGGGTCCTATCCGGTAATCGACTCCCTGTGAAAAAGTATTCCATTGCATAATTGTCATATTACCCTGCTCGTCGAAGTAAGGCATGCGGAATATCCTGTTCCCAAACGGGATCCCGTCACGCTGAACACCCTTGAAATCTTTAATCTTCAGAGGTATACCCATGTCCTGATATGCAAGATAATCGCCCGATATTGTATACTCTTCCCCCTCGAATCCCTTCTTGTCCACATTCAGATGATACTTGTTTCCCTTTGCGTCTGTGGCCTCTACATCGAGCCAGGCGATCCGGTCTTCAACGGAACCTGTCGGGAACTTATGTCCGGTCTTCTGGTTGAACAGCGCAACTGTGAAGACCATCGTCTCTCCCGGCTCCGCGAGGCGCATATCAGGTTCTATCCTGACCTCTATCGTGCCCCTCACCTTGCCCGGGTCATGGGCACCGTGGAAAAGATGCAGTCTTGCATCATCATATTTCTTACCCATAAGCGCCAGCTGATACTGGCCCTTGGGCATATGACAATCCTGGCACCGCACTCCTTCTGCGGCATACGGACCCTCTTTCCACTCCAATTGCGTGCTTTTTACCCAAATCCCGTAAGGATTCTGTTCATTGTGACAATTCCCGCAAAACTCGGTTGTCCGGTGGAAATCACTCTGTACAATTTTATGTGCAGGCGACTGGGTCTCCGGCACACGGCCACTGTACTTGGTCTGCCCGGGAGCTATATAATAACTGAAATTAAACGGCGGATCAACCTGGGCTCTCTGCGTGAGGTGGCACACCTCGCATGAAACCGACTCATTGGCCATGCTTTTTTCCGATGGACGCGGAGGAGGCATCGTGCCCTCCATATATCCCATCGGCGTATGACAGCCGTTGCAGCCGTCAACCGGGCCTTTGAGTGCAGGATTGACCTCGGCATGAGGAACAGCCAGGTCAAAGTATTCGATCTCGTCCCAGTGATGAGTGTATGCCTGTGACATCATCGCCTGCGACCACTGCTCGTAGATGCCCGGGTGACATGAACGGCACTTGAGTGCTGACTCGAAATCCTTATACTTGTATTTACCCTTGAGATCTTCCTGAGGAAACGATCTCATGAGCGTGAATGCAGTGAGGGTGAACATGATGGCCGCCGGAATGATCACCAGCTGCACGAACGGAGTTATTCTGCGTCTCATAGGCTTATGAATTAAACCTAAAAATTATGAAAAAAACCAATACGAATGACAGGTTGTGATTTTTCATTGATGCAAAAATTCCGCAGCCGGCAAACGTCACTTTGCGGTTTCAATTCTTTTCATATATTTGGTGCTGTAAATCTGCATCATGGCACATAGCTGGACGCTGGAATACAAGATAAAGATCAACCGCTCCGGGTTGTATTGACCCACCTGCCGGGCGACGCATCTGCATGACGTCGTCCTTCATCATTTTTTCATTTCAGCCGTAATCAGTTTTTCAATCTAATTAATTCTAAAATCTTATGGATACATTAATCATAACCGGTTCAGGACTT
>Ga0209373_10004572_pt1 | contig 11824 bp, 10 predicted proteins | sample Higcelweek5metaG_FD_187173 | JGI IMG/M metagenome (GOLD analysis project Ga0209373, IMG submission 187173) | Freshwater pond sediment microbial communities from the University of Edinburgh, under environmental carbon perturbations - High... | ecosystem: Environmental > Aquatic > Freshwater >... | reverse complement strand
AATAATGATGTCACAGACAACATTGCCAATGCACTTATAGAAAGTAATTTCGTTTTCATAACATTTGTATTTTGGTTAAACACTAATTTCATGTTTTATGCTAACCAATTTCTGTGCCAAAAAAACAAAACAATCTTAAATATTTGTTTTTCAGGTATTTAAAAATTATATTCCGCATTTAAAATTTATTCACTTATATTTGAAATTATAATTCTATCGTATGAAAAACTATTTATTTATCCTTTTAATTTGCTTAGGTTGTGCTTCAAAAAAAGAAATTGTTGTGCCTAAATTTGAATCTAAAATTGTTTCTAACGAAAAACTGAGTTGTAGAGCCATTTTTGTCGATGCTGATAAAGTTTGGTTGGGAATGGATAAAGGCAGATATGGATTTTACGATAAGAAAAAAGATACATTAATAGTAAAAACAATTCAAAGCGTATCCAATACTACAGAGTTTAGAAGTATTGCTGCTACTAAAGACGCAATTTTTATTTTGGCTGTTGGAAATCCAGCCAAGTTAATTAGAATTGATAAAAAATCATTACAAGAAACCATTGTTTATCAAGAAGAAAACGAGAAAGTATTTTACGACAGCATGCAATTTGTTGACAATTTGAACGGCTTTGCAATGGGTGACCCAACAGAAGATTGTTTGTCGTTTATTAAAACAACTGATGGAGGCAATTCTTGGGAAAAGGTTTCTTGTGCAAATTTTCCAAAAGTTAGCGAAGGTGAAGCTGCTTTTGCAACAAGTAATACAAATTTAATTGTAAAAGGGAAATCAATTTTTATGGTTTCTGGCGGCAAGAAATCACGTGTTTTTGTTTCGCTCGATTTTGGAACTTCTTGGCAAGTGTATGAAACACCTATTGTACAAGGTGAAGAAATGACCGGAATTTTTACAGCCGATTTTTACAATGATAAAACAGGAATTATCGCTGGTGGAAATTACCTAAAACAAACTCAAAATTGGTCAAACAAAGCCATCACAACCAATGGTGGCAAGACGTGGAATTTAATTGCTGAAAACGAAGCTTTCGGTTATGCTTCATGTGTTCAGTTTGTACCAAATAGTAAAGCAAAGCAACTAATTTCTGTTGGTGGAACAGGAATGTTTTATTCTTCTGATTTTGGCAAAAGTTGGACGAAATTTTCTGATGATAAAGATTTTTATACGTTTAGATTTGAATCAGAAAAAGTGTTTTATGCAACTGGAAGAAATAAATTAGTTCGGTTTGAAATAAAATAAAAAAAAACGCTCAACTTAATAATTGAGCGTTTTTTTTATCCTTTTCTTTTTTCTCGCATTTGTTTCAATAAATGACGATTAAAATCTTCTTCGGCTTTTTTGAGCTTAATAATTTTCTTTGCACTAATAACACCTTGTAAATCTTTGATGAATTTTTTACGCAGTGTAAATAAATTCTCTTCAATAGTTTCCATTTGAGTCAATAGGGTAGAAGCATCTTTTTCCGAAAGTTTTTCTACACTTCCTGGTTCAAAACGATCCAAAATTGCTCTCATTTTCTCATGACGTAATTCGGCTTGTTTGTCGTCAAACGTGTTATAGATTGGCCAAAATTTTTGTGCTTCTTCAGTGGTTAAATCTAATTGCTCAGTAATATAAGCCACTTTTAGTGCTTTTACTTTTTCTTTTTTATCTCTGAATCCTTGTGCAAAGGAAATCGATGTCATTAAAAGAAATAAAATTGGAAATATAATTTTTGTTCTCATATCTTTATTCGTTTAAAATGTAATCTAAGTTTTCTGTTTCTGATAAATAGGCTTCAATTTCATCACTTTCTGATGTTGAAACACCAAGTGAAGTTTCTAAAGCAGTAACATCTTCGTCAGTTAAATGTTTGGTTAATTCTGTAGTTCCAACGCTTTGTTGTGCTAAATAACTCTCAATTGTAGTGGCATCTAAATTACTTTCGCTAGCCATATTAAAATACACCGGAATTGCAATTGCTAATAATAGTAAAGCCGCAATACTACTTATCCAAACTTGTTTTTTGTAGAATAACGAAACTACTTTTACTTCTTTTTCAACTGGTTGTTCAGCTGCAATTTGTTGCATCATTTTTGCTTCAAATTGTTCAAAGTAGTTTTCTGGCGTTTTAAATCCAGTTGTAATTTTATCGTTATTTTCTAAATCAAAATTCTTCATATTCATTAGACAAAAATAGTTCTAAAAGGTTTAATTTGTACGTAAATATTCTTCAATTTTTTTTACCGCAATATGATAACTCGCTTTTAATGCACCAACAGAAGTAGTTAAAATTTCCGACATTTCTTCGTATTTTAATTCTTCAAAATATTTCATTTTAAATACTAGTTGTTGTTTTTCGGGTAAAGTTGCAATTGCTTTTTGAAGTTTTAATTGAATTTCGTTGCCATCAAAAAAAACATCACTTTCTAATTTGTTTAATTCTTTTTGTTGTACTTCTTCATTTGAAATGCCTTGTTTTTTTGCACGTTGTTGCATAAAAGTGATGGCTTCGTTGGTTGCAATTCGATACATCCATGAAAATAATTTACTATCGCCTTTAAAGTTTTTTAAATTGGCAAATACTTTAACAAACGTATTTTGCAGCACATCATCAGCGTCATCATGGTTTAAAACCATTCCTCTAATGTGATTATACAAAGGTTTTTGATATAACTGCAAGAGCTTTCTAAACGCTTCATTTTGCGTTTTTGGGTGTATTAATTCTAAAACAAATGCTTTTTCGTCTTGCAAAATCAATCTATTATTTTCATAAGACTAAAGATATTCAAAAAGGTTTAATTTTAATTTTTGTTTTAGCAGAATTATTGTTTTGACTTTGTAACTTTGTTGTTCAAACAGCCAATCAAAAATGAAAGATTTAAGTAATTACAGAAAATCGTATGAGAAAAGCGAACTTTTGGAAAATCAAATTCCAGAAGATCCCATCAATCTTTTTCACCGATGGTTTTATGAAGCCGAAGATTTAAACGCTGCCGACGAAGTAAACGCAATGACTGTTTCTACCATAGGTTTAGATGGTTTTCCAAAATCGAGAGTGGTGTTGCTTAAAAAGTTTAATGAAGAAGGATTTATTTTTTACACCAATTATAATTCGGAAAAAGGAAAAGCAATTTTGAATAATCCGAATATATGTTTGTCTTTTTTTTGGCCAACAGTGGAACGTCAAATTATTATAAAAGGAATTGCTGAAAAAACCGATGCAACCCTTTCAGACAATTATTTTGCTTCGCGACCAGATGGAAGTAAACTTGGTGCAATTGTTTCACCACAGAGTGATGTGATTCCAAATCGTGAATTTTTAGAACATAATTTAAAACAACTGGAAAAAGATTTTGAAGGTAAAGAAATTTTACGTCCAGCGCATTGGGGTGGCTTTTTAGTTCGCCCAGTAGAAGTTGAATTTTGGCAAGGTCGTCCTAATCGTTTGCATGATCGAATAAGATATCAATTACAAGAAGACTTTAATTGGAAAATTGAACGATTATCTCCTTGATAATCAGAAGGCTATTTTTTTTAATACGAAATCCCGACTATTTTTAGTTGGGATTTTTTATTTTCTGTAAGTAAATTATTAAGTAATTGTTATATAAAAGGTTAAAATGTTAAATTTTTGCGCATTTCATCGAATTTATTTGCGTATTATCGACGATTTGATACATTTGTCTAGTAAATCATACACTTCGTCGATTTTTAAGAAAAAAGCGTAAGTGTTTTTAAATGAAATGATTATGAAAAAATTAATGATTGCCCTTTTCGCCCTAACAAGTACCCTATCATTTTTTACCTCATGTTCTTCAGATTCTGCAAGTGATTCAACTCCTGTTGAAGCGGCAAAAAATTATTCACATTCAACTCTTGAATTGGATTTGTTAGACGAAGTAAATACTTACAGAGTTTCTGTAGGTTTAAATCCGTTACAAATTATTGAACATATATCGTATAAATCAAACGAGCACAATGCATATATGATTTCCATTCAGGATGTAAACCACGATGGCTTTAACGAAAGAAAAACAAATTTACAACAAGTTTTAGGCGCTGGTAGAGTAGGAGAAAACGTTGCCTACGCTTATTCTTCGGCACAATCTACAGTTGCAGCTTGGGTAAATAGTCCAAGTCACAAAGCCAATTTAGAAGGCGATTACACGCATTTTGGCGCTTCAATCAAAATAGACGACGAAGGAAAAAAATACTACACCAATATGTTTATTAAGAAATAAAAATTTCATGTTTGTTTATAAAAAAAGCAGCTATTTTGAGAGAAATAGCTGCTTTTTTGTTTGTGGTTGTGTAATGTTTTGCCAATTCACGTATTTGTAAACTTCGAAACTTTTAATTTTCTGTTAAAGATAATAATTCTTGCGAAACGTAAATGTGAACTTACTGCAAAATTCTTAATCTTGCTATACTCTATTAGTGGCAGTTTTATTATTCCGAAATTGAGGCAGCAATTAATTCATTTATATATCTATCACGTAATTCTCTTTCTCTTTTATTATTTACTGCTTCTGTTGCAGCTAATTTATAGTCAGAAGGAATATCCTCTTCGAATTTCTCAAGCTTAGTTTTTAAAACTTCAGGATCTACATCTCTTATAACATCAATAGCGCTAGAAATAGCTACAATTAATGAGAATATATTAGATTTATTGTACCAATATGATTTTGGACGTAGTTTCATTTTTAGAATATAATCAGCTGTTTCTTCTAATTGTTCTACTAAATCTTGCTTACCTGGAAATTCTAAAGCAAAATCTGCTAGATAGTCATTAGTTCTTTCATTTCTATTAAAAAAGCCAGTAAGATTTGTTGACATAATATTTAAAATATGCATTAAATGTGCTTTTTTAGCAATGTCACGAGATGTAAAAACGCTTTTACCTGTTATAAGTTGGTTAAATTTTTTTACTTTTTGTTTTCTTGCCCAAGTAAAAAACTCTTTTGGGATATTTGGGTCTTCTTTAAAATCTTCATTATCCCTTATGTCAGCCAAGTCTATTTGATTACCTAATAATTTTGCAACTAACATAAATTCTGAAGTTGAAAATGCAGAAGCCATTTTTTCTATTATTGTTAATGAATTTGAAGTTCGATTAATTCTTTGAAAGATGTCTTGAACTCTAGGGTCATCATTTTCTAAATCTAATTCTATGACTGCGATTTCAAACTTTAAAAAACTTGATTGTTCTTCATCTGTTAAATCTTTATAATAGCGACCTTCTACATCATATTCATTTTCTATAAAAGTAATTATAGCATTGGTCCTTTGTTGTCCATCTACAATACATGAAACGGTTGACATGGTTGCTACATCAACTTTACCTTTGGATATGAAAATTTGCGGAAAAGGATAGCCCAATAAAATAGTTTTTATAAAATCTTTATTATGTATTTCTCGCCATACCAAATTTCTTTGAAAGTATGCATCAGGAATTAACACTTCTTTTCTAACGTCATTTACTAAATTTAATAACGATACCGAACGTACTCTATAATCAACCATAGTTTATGTTGTTTTTGTAGATAAATAATCTTTAATAATTGATGTTTGTTTATATTCAAAGTATAATTGTGACATATATAAGCCTGCATTAATTGTTTCAAATAAATCATTATGTTTTTTGGATAATTGACCAAAAAAACTAAACCATTCTGCTCTTAGTTGACCATTTGGCATTAAATCTGGTCTAAAAATTCCTCTGGCAAGATATTCTGTGTATTGATTAAAATTACCAACTCCAAAGCCAGTTCTATTTTTGTATCCTTTCGTTAGTTTAAAAACAGATTCCGAATAAAAGCGAAAAAGATTAGGATCAATTATAGCAATATCTAAATCCGATAACTTTGGTGTAAAAACTTTATTTTGATGAAAACTATATCCCGTTTTGGCGGAACCTGCTACTTGAATATTATTTATTGGAATGTTAAAAAAATTGCTAATTTCATTCAAAATTAAAAATTGTCTTTCTTCATCACCAACTAAAGCCATTGTTGGATATGTCAAATAAACCTTTCTAATTATTTCGACATGAGATTTATTGTCTATTAATCCCTTTTCTAAAGATTCTACATGAGTCATTGAATATAATTAAGTTTATCAAATATAATGAAAATTGTCTTTTAAATATGAGTTGTTCAAAATTGACACAAACTAGTAAATAACATCAAATATATAAAACTTTTATTACATAAAAAAGCAGCTATTTCTTTCAAAATAACTGCTTTTATTGTGTTTTAGGTGTTTACATTTTTATAACGATGAATTCACTTCGTCTATTTTTTTGGTGTTCTTCTTCACTACACGGTACATCGTCGGCACAGTTGTTTAGTAATTGGTTTTCACCATATCCTTTGGCGGTTAATCGGTTTCTGCTGATGCCGTTTTTCACCATAAATTCTAAAGTAGATTTTGCTCTTCTATCAGAAAGTAATTCATTGTATTTGTGCGTTTGACGGCTATCGGTATGCGAACGAATGTCTACAACCATAGTTGGATATTGTTTCATCACCGCAATAATTTTCTCTAAATCTTCTGCTGCATCTGGTCGAATATTCCATTTGTCTAAATCAAAATAAATAATGCTGATGTTCAATACTTTTGCTAAATCGGTTCCTTCTTCAATTGGAATAACATTGCGTTTTAATTCAATATCTAAATTCGATGTTCCGGTTGTTTTATTTGAAGTAAAGGTTTTTTCAGCCGTTTCGTATTCTTCTTTTGAAGCTCTTGCATAATACTTTTTATCGCAATCCAATTGGAATTCATAATAGCCTTTCTCAGACGAAGTCGTTTCGCTTACTTTGTTCATGTTTTCGTCAAATAAAACCACTTTTGAATTGGGTAATATAAGTTGAGTGTCAATATCTTTAACTAATCCGCTTAAAGTATATGTACAAATTGTAAAGGTGTAAATGTCATCAAAACCCACACCTTCGTCTCGGTTTGAAGTAAAGAAACCTAATTTGTCTTTGTTCACATAACCAAAATCGTCTTTTGAACTGTTAATCGGTTTACCAATATTTTGTGGTTTTTGAAACGAGTTGTTAACCATTTTTGCTTCAAAAACGTCTAAACCTCCTAATCCTGGATGTCCGTCTGAAGCAAAGAATAAGTTGTTATCAGCATCAATAAAAGGGAAAGTTTCTCTTCCTTCGGTATTGATGGTTGGGCCTAAATTTTCGGGTGTTCCAAAGTTTCCGTTGGCATCAATAGACACTTTGTATAAATCAGACATTCCTAAACTTCCAGGCATATTTGATGCAAAATACAATGTTTTTTCATCGGGACTCAAAGCTGGATGGGCAGTTTTATAATTGTCATTGTTAAATGGAAGTTCTTTTACATTTGTCCATTCGTTATTGACTAATTCGGCTTTGTAAATTTTTTCTAAAATGCTTTTATCTGTACTTTTTCCTTTTTTTCCATCATTGTAGTTGTTTCGGGTAAAGTACATGGTTTTGCCGTCTTTTGTAAAAACGGGCGAAGATTCATTGTATTTGGTATTGATTTCTTTTGAAAAATTTTCTACACCACCTAATTTTCCATTGTTATCAATTGAAGTTACAAATAAATCTGTAAAATTCTGATTGGTCCAATTGTGAATTTTTGAGTGTGAATTACCTTCACTTCTTGATGATGTAAAAACCATTTGGTCACCAAAAAAAGAAGGACCATAATCATAAAATTCAGAATTTATGTCCGTTTTTCCAATGGTATATTTTCCGGAAACTGCATTAATATCAGAAAGATAATCTTTGTTTTGCACGAATAATTTTCCTCTAGAATCTGGAGATTTCTTATTGAAAAGTTCCATGTATTCATTTGATTTGGTGTAATTTTCTTGCGATTTTAATGCTTGTGCATATCTAAAATAGTATTCAGCATCAACTTCTTGATTAAGCGCAAACAAATCGCCATACCATTTTGAAGCTTTATCTAATTCGCCATTGAAATAGTAAGCGTTTCCTAATTTTTGAAATAAATCAACCGATTTATAACCTTTTTCGGCTACTTTTTCATAAATTTCGATGGCATCGATATAGGAATAAGTGTCGTATTTTTTATCCGCAGATTTTAATTTTCCCGATTGTCCAAAGGAAAAAAATGTGATTCCAATGATGAATAAAATGGTGTATCTTGTTTTCATAATCGTAATTTTAGAAGAATCTAGGTGCAGTTACTCGTGTTCTGTTAAAAAGTTCATAACGAAGGAATATTTCGTGCGAACCTGAATTGTATCGTGCTAATTTAGTGGTTTCTAAATCATATCCGTAGCCAATAAACCAAGAATCCGAAATTTGAAAGCCAGCTAAAGCACTTACGGCTGCATCCCATCGATAAGCTGCGCCCAATGTTAATTTGTCAAACAATAAAAAATTTGCAGTTACATCAGCTTGAAGAGGAGCGCCTTCAACCATTTTTGTTAATAAGGCTGGTTTAAATTTTAAACTCGGACTTAATTCGAAAACATGTCCAGCTATAAAATAAAAGTGCATTTTTTCTTTTGTAATTTTCACATTATTATCATTATAACGATAGCTTTCAAAGAAATTTGGAACCGATAAACCTACATAGGTATTTTCTGAAAACAAATATAAACCCGCACCAACATTAGGCGAAAACTCAGTATCCACATTTTGAAATTGAGGATCTGTTGGATCATAAATGGTTAGTTTGTTCACATCTAAATTAAATAAATTAGCAGTTCCTTTCAATCCTAAAGATAGTTTATAATTTTCAGAAATTTGAATAAAATAAGCTAAATCTGCAGATATTTCGTTTTCAGATGTTGGTCCAATTTTATCATTTGTAAATGAAATTCCAGCTCCAAAATTTGAATCTCCTATTGGTGTATTTACAGTGAAATTATTTGTAACCGGTGCACCTTCTAAGCCAACCCATTGATTTCTGTGTAAGAGAAATGCAGTCAAAGTTTCCCTTGAACCGGCATAAGCAGGATTTACATTTGCAGTATTATACATATACTGAGTGTATTGAGAATCTTGTTGTGAATAGCACAAAACATTTAAAATGAATGTACAAACTATGGTGATATAAGTTTTCATCTTGGTCATTTTTTTAGTTGCTATGTTTCTTAACGGTTAAGGTATAGATAGCCCGATTTGTCATGATTTTTATTTTCTTCATCTGTGTATTTCAAAATATAAAAATAAGTTCCATCTGGTAAAAGTTCGTTTTTATTGTAAGTATTTCTACCTTCTGATTTTCCTTTAAATGATTTCAGTGCATTATCATAACCTTGTTCGTCATAAACTAAAATTCCCCATCGATTATAAATTTCTACTGTATTGTTTGGATAACATTCAATTCCGTCAATTATCATAATATCATTTGAAAAATCATCGTTTGGTGAAACAGCGTTGTAAACTGTAATATCACAAGCTGCTAAAACCACACAATCATCGTTTACATTTAAGTAAACTTCAAATATCATTGGACAATCATTGTTTTCCTGACTAACAGTATATTGTAATGTATAATATCCTAAAGTTACATTTTCTGGATTAAAAATATTTCCTGATAATCCACCAGAAGATGTAATCTCAACCCAAGTTCCATCTGTAGGAATTGAATCGTCTAATATAGTAAATAAATCAATTGGGTCTTCTTCAATACAAATTGCGTAAGTAATTGCTTCAAAAGGATTTTCAACTGTTACATTAACAATTTGTGAGAAAGTTGCCTCATTTCCACAATTATCAGAAACCGTCCACACATGAGTAATTGTGTACTCATAAATTGAAATAGTGTTTGTAGTTTCGTTATGAATTACATCAAATACTCCAGAACAATTATCAATAAATTCAGGCGTTGGAGTTGTTGGGATTTCTGAACAAATTACATCAATTTCAGCATCTAATGGAGTAACAATTGTTGGTGCAACTGTATCAGAAACCGTTATTGTTTGTGAATGAGTTACACTATTATTACAATCGTCTGTGGCTGTCCATGTTCTTATTATTACATATTGTCCAGCACAATTTGAATTACTAGTGTCAATACTATCTGCTACAGAAATAAATACATCATTATCACAATTATCAGAAGCCGTTAAAGTTTGCGCTTCAGGAATAGCATCACATGAAACACTAATATTTACTGGTAATTCACTTGTGAAAGTAGGAGCAGTATTATCTTCAACAACAATAGTTTGAACTAAATTTGTTGCTAAACCACTACAATCTGTTAAGGTATATGTTCTTGTAACAATTAAAGGATTACCATTACAACCACTTCCGCCATTATTTGTTTCTGAAACAGTTACTGTAACTGTTCCACTACAATTATCAGTAACATCAGTTACTAAGTTAATATCCGCAACAGGTATTTCCGAAGTACATTGTAAATCTAAAATATCTGAAGGCGCAATTCCAGTTGGTGGAGTTGTATCGTCAACAGTGAAAGTATGTACCCAATTGTGCGTATTTCCTTCACAATCTGTAAAAGTATAAGTATACGTTACATTTCCTTCACAAGTTGGAGATGCAGAAACCACAGGAGCCGAAGCCACTAACACATTACCACAATTATCCGTTACCACAGGAACCGAAGGCGCTACAATATCCGCAGCACAAGCTACAGTTGAAGCAGTGTTTGCAGGAAGTGTGAAATCATTATGTTCAATAGTGAAAGTATGTACCCAATTGTGCGCATTTCCTTCACAATCTGTAAAAGTATAAGTATACGTTACATTTCCTTCACAAGCTGGAGATGCAGAAATCGAAGGAGCCGAAGCTACTAACACATTACCACAATTATCCGTTACCACAGGAACCGAAGGCGCTACAATATCCGCAGCACAAGCCACAGTTGAAGTAGTATTTGCAGGAAGTGTGAAATCATTATTTTCGATGGTGAAAGTATGTACCCAATTGTGCGCGTTTCCTTCACAATCTGTAAAAGTATAAGTATACGTTACATTTCCTTCACAAGTAGGAGCATTTGAAATAGAAGGAGCCGAAGCCACTAACACATTTCCACAATTATCTGTTACCACAGGAACCGAAGGCACTACAATATCCGCAGCACAAGCCACAGTTGATGACGTATTTGCAGGAAGCGTGAAATCATTATTTTCGATAGTGAAAGTATGTACCCAATTGTGCGTATTTCCTTCACAATCTGTGAAAGTATAAGTATACGTTACATTTCCTTCACAAGTAGGAGATGCAGAAACCACAGGAGCAGAAGCTACTAACACATTACCACAATTATCCGTTACCACAGGAACCGAAGGCGCTACAATATCCGCAGCACAAGCCACAGTTGAAGTAGTATTTGCAGGAAGTGTGAAATCATTATTTTCGATAGTGAAAGTATGTACCCAATTGTGCGCATTTCCTTCACAATCTGTAAAAGTATAAGTATACGTTACATTTCCTTCACAAGCTGGATTAGCAGAAATCGAAGGAGCCGAAGCTACTAACACATTACCACAATTATCCGTTACCACAGGAACCGAAGGCGCTACAATATTCGCAGCACAAGCTACAGTTGAAGCAGTATTTGCAGGAAGTGTGAAATCGCTATGTTCGATAGTGAAAGTATGTACCCAATTGTGCGTGTTTCCTTCACAATCGGTAAAAGTATAGGTATAAGTCACATTTCCTTCACAAGTAGGAGATGCAGAAACCACAGGAGCAGAAGCTACTAACACATTACCACAATTATCCGTTACCACAGGAACCGAAGGCGCTACAATATCTGCAGCACAAGCCACAGTTGAAGTAGTGTTTGCAGGAAGCGTGAAATCGCTATGTTCGATAGTGAAAGTATGTACCCAATTGT
>Ga0209373_10004571_pt1 | contig 11828 bp, 8 predicted proteins | sample Higcelweek5metaG_FD_187173 | JGI IMG/M metagenome (GOLD analysis project Ga0209373, IMG submission 187173) | Freshwater pond sediment microbial communities from the University of Edinburgh, under environmental carbon perturbations - High... | ecosystem: Environmental > Aquatic > Freshwater >... | reverse complement strand
ATACTGAGAAACATCAAACAGGTCAAGGGGTGCAATGCCGCTTTTGCCTTGTGTAATCGCTTCCTGAAAGGCAGGAATCGTTTTGGCAGCCCCGTTGATGGTACCCAGACCGGTTATGGCGATCCGTTTCGGGCTCACAGAATGCCTCCATCAACTACAAGACACTGTCCGGTGATATAGGCAGCTTTGGATGAAGCCAGAAACGCAATTGCCTCAGCAACCTCGTCCGGCTGGCCGATCCGGCCCAGTGCAGATGATTTCACAATCCGCTCCACCTGATCCTGTTTCAGCCCGGCTGTCATCTCTGTTTCAATCAGTCCGGCTGCAACAGCATTGACCCGAATCCCCATCGGCCCCAACTCACGGGCAAGTGATTTGGTAAAACTGATGGCTGCCCCTTTAGTGGCTGCATAGTTGGTCTGTCCGGCAGCACCGGTTATGCCGGAGATTGAAGAGACATTGATAATGGCTCCACTGCGGCGGGCCAGCATCTTGCGGACACCCCACTTGCAGCAGTGGAACAGGGGGGACAGATTGGTACGCAGCACCGCATCCCAGTCATCTTCAGCCATCATGGCCAGAAAACCGTCACGAATAATCCCGGCATTGTTGACCAGGACATCCAGATACCCGCTTGCTGCAGTGGCAGCATCAATCAGGCTGGTTGCCCCGCCAGAAGTAGCAACATCGGCCTTGATGGTGGTGATGCTACCCGGTAGGTCTGCTGCATCCAGACGCAGTTTGTCTGCGGCATCATCGTTGTTCAGGTAGGCAGCAAAGACCGTGGCCCCTGCAGCTGCAAAGCGCAGGGATACTGCCCGGCCAATGCCCCGGGTACCGCCGGTAACCACCACAATCTTACCCATATATTCAGAATCAGTACTCATGTAAAACTCCGAAAATCATTGAATCCGAAAAACTAGTTACACGCGGAGACGCGAAGTTTAAAACCAATCAGATATAGTCTTTATACCTGTATTTTGAAGCTGCTTGATTTTCTCCGCGAACTCCGCGGCTCCGCGTGAGTAACTCATCGTTGTAATGTTAAAAGACAGAGTAGCTGAGCAACAGATACATCCAGAATGTCTTAAATGTACCAGTGTTTTCCTTTACCCAATTAATCCACGTTATCCAAGTACCATTGGTTTTGAAGAAGACATCGGGGCGATTCTACTTCTTCCCATCCGCTTCAGCAACTTCCAAAGTGGTCCCCGCACCTTGAACATCCGCAGCGCCTCCAGCATTGTGTCGCTGATATTCACCTCCAGGCCCGGTACAATCCAGTTTTTACGCTGCATTGCCTGCTCTGTCACAATCGTTGAAAGCTGGTCTTTAACAGCCGGAGACAGATAGAAGGTGGGCTGCAGCAGATCTGTTTCAACGGTAATAATCCCCTCCTCCAGAGCTGTACGATACAGCTTGGTGCGGGGGTAGATCCGAACCCCGGTCATGGCGATGACCGCTGTTGGATTAAGTTCATCCATCAGCTGAAAGGTATCCAGAATAGTCTCTTCTGTCTCTCCTGGTCCACCAAAGATAATATAATGAACAAAATCCAGACCGGCCGATTGACAGAGCAGCGAGGCTGACTTGACCTGTTCAAGTGTAAACGATTTACAGAGGCTCTGCAGCATGACCGGAGAGCCGGAGTCAGTGCCAAACTCAATTGCATCGCAACCTGCCTGCTTCATCAGATCCAGAAGCTGCGGTGTAATAAAATCCGGATTAATAAAGGCAGACCAGTTAACCTGCAACCCGGCATCAATCATGGCAGTACAGAGCTGTTCGCAAAAGCTGGCCGGGTAGTTAAAGATATCATCCACAAAGTAGAGATAATCAACACCGTGGTCATCCACCAGACTGCGGATCTCGCGTATGATTTCAGCCACCGGTCTGGTCCGCATCTGCTGCCCTTCCAGCAGCGGATAGGTACAGTAGCTGCACCCAAAGGGACAGCCCCGTTTGGTCTGCAGATTGGCCATGCCCCCCTCTTTCAGATAGCGGGCCACATCAAACAGCTCCCGATCAGGACTGCCGATTCTGGAAACTGTTTGCGGCGGGATATAGTCGGTTTTCCCCGGCAGCACAACACCGGGCAGGTCGGCCAGATCAGCCCCTTGCCCTAGCCGATCCAGCAGCAGTGGAAGCTGTTCCTCCCCCTCCCCCACCAGACCGATATCAGCACGGCAGGCAGCCAGAACCTCAAGCGGCATCAGGCTGAAACCTGAACCTCCCACAATGACGGTTGCCTTGCCTTTGCAAACCGTTACCAGATCAGTCAGACCAGACAGATAGGAACGGGCATCAGGCCAGGTAACATTATCAAGGTTGCGTAGCGAAATGATCACCGCCTCAGGCTGTTCAGCAACAACTGTTGCCTGTAGCGCAGCAAGGGGATCAGCTTCAAAACAGAGATCCAGCACCGCCAGCTGATGACCGGCCTGTTTGAGTGGGGCAGCCAGAAAGGCCAGACCAAGCGGAAAAACCGGATAGGGAGAACGTTCCCGGTTTGCAGAAACCAGCAGCAACTTCATGGGCAGACACCTTCATCCAGCCAGGCCCGCATGTTGGCCACCCGCTGTTCCACTTCCAACGGCAAACGGTACTGCAGTAGGCCGTTCATATCGGTCAGTGCATGTACCACGGTGCCGACAGCCAGACGCTCCCCTGTCCCTGACCTGATCTCGCTCTTGAAGGTCAGTGCTGCCGTCTCAGCCGGTACTAGGGTGGTTCGAACGACCAGCTTATCAGCATAGCGGGCAGGCCGCAGGTACTTGACATTAAGCTGCACCACCGGGCCGATATAGCCCAGCTCCACCAGATCCTGAGGGGCAAGGCCGAAACGCTGCGAAAGCCGCAGACGCCCAACCTCCATCCAGGCCACATAATGGCCGTGCCAGGCCACCTGATAGCTGTCCACCTCATTGAATCTGACCGTGATTTCTGTTTCATCCCAACTCATGCCGGTGCAACCGGTTTCGGTGGTTCACAAGCTACATTCGTCATGGCAAACACCATATCTGAGACACTCCGCTTAAAAGATTCATTCTCAACAAACTGCTTGTAGGCCTCGGTATCATCCTTGAGCAGTGATAGCATGACCCGCGCCAACGCCTTGTCATGCTCCAGGCGGGCAGCATTCGGGGTATTCTGTTTGGCGTTCCGGTAAGCCTGATCAGCTGCCACTTTAGGAGCGACATCATCCTGGATACGCTTTGCAACACGATCAACATCGCTAAACAGGGTGCCGAACTGTTCGTTGAACGATTTAAGGATATTGGTGAGCTTATCCATATCAGGCTGCGGTTTTCCACCACCACCGCCTACCGGTATTGGATCGATTTCTGCTTCTTCATCTGCAAGGATGATGTTCATAACAGCCTGTTTTTCGGTACGATAGCTGTCCATATCAATGGATTCCAGTATCCCCTTGGAGAGATCCTCCTCTTGGGGGGCAGGCAGTTTTGGTATCAAAAAGGACAGGAAGATGGAGAGTTTTTCCCAATCAACATCGCTATAAGGCAAAATAGAAGACAGGAATTCATAGGTGCGTGTAAACGCCTTGGCCTTGCCCTTGAAATCAACCTGGGCATCCTCATGCAACTCCTCAATATAAACCGTCACACAGGCGTCCAACAGTGGGTCTAACTTGTCACGTTGAGCGCCACCAAGATACAGCCCTACCAGCTCATCCACAACTGCCGCACGGTAGACGTGATAGTTGTCCAGTACCGCCTTCAGGTCATGAAGCTTGTTAGGGTCAGTCTCTTCACTCAAGACCGTAGTGCGGTAATAATCGGCAAAGGCGGCCTGAATCGTGTCAGCGTCATTCATAAAATCCAGCACAAACACGTCGTGTTTGCGAGGATGGGCACGATTCAACCGCGACAGGGTCTGCACTGCCTTGATGCCGGAGAGGGTCTTATCCACATACATGGTATGTAGCAGCGGCTCATCATAACCGGTTTGAAATTTATCGGCGCAAACCAGAATGCGGTACGGGTCTTCCTGAATTTTGTCTGCGATGTCTCCACTGGGGAAGCCATTCAGGGATGCCTCAGTAACCTTCTGACCTCGAAAATCATACTCACCGGAAAATGCAACAATGGCCTGGTACGGACTTTTCTGTTCCTCCAGGTAGGACTTAATGGCTTGGAAATACTGGATAGCGCGCTCTATACCGTTGCAGACCACCATAACACGGGCCTGCCCACCGATCTTACCCTTGGCAATAACCTGCTCGCGGAAGTGATCCACCATGATCTCTGCTTTCAGCCGAATGGCGTGATCATGGCTTTCCACATACCGGCGCAGCTTTTTCTGGGCCTTGTTCTTGTCAAACTCGGGGTCGTCTTTAACCTTCTTGATCAACTTGTAATAGCTGTTAACCGGGGTATAGCTTTTGAGCACATCCAGGATGAATCCCTCCTGAATCGCCTGTTTCATGGTGTAACAGTGGAATGGGCGATGCTTGACCTTCCCCTCTTCGCCCGGATACGGCTCACCAAATATCTCCAGCGTCTTGTTCTTGGGGGTGGCGGTGAAGGCGAAGTAGCTGGCGTTGGTAAGCATCTTCCGGGCCGCCATCCGTTTTTCCAGTACATCGTTGATCTCGTCTTCCGGATCAGTCAGGGCTGCGTTCAATGCCCCGGCAGCCTTCCCCCCCTGGCTGGAGTGTGCTTCATCGATGATGATAGCAAAGCTCCGCCCCCGGTGCTCATCACCGATCTCATTCAGGATATAGGGGAACTTTTGCACCGTGCTGATGATGATCTTCTTGCCGGATTCTATGAACTTCCGTAGGTCGCCGGAGTGCTCTGCGTGCCCCACGGTGGAGCCAACCTGCATAAAGCCCTTGATGGTGTTTTTGATCTGATCATCGAGAATGCGGCGGTCAGTAATGACGATGATTGAGTCAAAGAGATCCTTCCCGCCCTTGCGCAAAGCGACCAACTGATGGGCCAGCCAGGCGATGGAGTTGGACTTGCCGCTGCCAGCCGAATGTTGGATCAGATAACGCTGCCCCACGCCTTGCTTCAGCGCATCAGCCAGCAACCGCCGCACCACATCCAACTGGTGATAGCGAGGAAACACCTGTTTGCGGGATTTCTTACGGGTTTTGGGGTTTATCTCTTCAACAATCTGGGCATAGTTCTCAATGATGTCAGTAACGCCCTGAAGGGTAAGAACCCGTTTCCAGAGGTAGTCGGTCTTGAGGCCGTGCGGATTGGGCGGATTCCCGGCACCGTCATTCCAGCCCAGATTAAACGGCAGGAACCATGAACCCTTTCCCTTAAGCTCGGTACACATCTGTACCTCACGGTCATCCACCGCAAAATGGACGATGCAGCGACCGAAGCTGAACAGCCGCTCCCGAGGATCGCGGTCCCGGCGGTACTGCTCAATGGCGTCCTCCACCGTCTGCTTGGTCAGGCTGTTCTTCAGTTCAAAGGTGGCAATGGACAGGCCGTTGATGAACAGAGCAAGATCCAATGCCCGGCGGGTTTCATCTCGACTGTAGCGGAGTTGTCGGGTGAGGCTGAAACGGTTGGCAATGTACAACTGGGCTGCCTTGTCATTACCAGGGGATGGGCTGCCATAGAAGAGGTCGATATGGTACTTCTCATGCTTTACGCCTTTGCGCAGCAGGTCAATCACCCCACGCTTGGCGCATTCAGACTCTACACGGGCCAGAAACCGGCGGCGTACCGGCGTGTCCTTCTCCAGTTCAAGAGCAGTGGCGATCTCCGGTTGGGTTGCCTCTACAAAGGCATGCAACTGTGTCACATCAACGCAGTATTCCCGATCATAGTCACGGGCATCACCCAACAACCAGCCGGTACCGCCAAACGGCTCAACCGGATCATGCACACCACCAGCCGCAACAACTGCGGTTCGGCCGGTCATGGTGGTGCAGATCAGATCCTCCAGGCCACGCTCACTGGTATCAGTGGTCATGCGCTACCTGCCAATGACGGTATCCAGCCTTTTTTCGATAATATGGATACAGCCAGAGCTATTTGCCGTGGGGTAAACTGACGCTTACGGTCGTTCCAACCATAAACCCGCGCTGTGACTTCATCCAGTGAACAGGCTTGCTCCTTGCTTACCACCCAATGCACCGTTGCCAACAGCTCCAGGCCAAAGGGGGTTTCAAACCCTTCTACCAGTTCAAAGACCCGGTTCATCCGGTTAACCGTATCAGGCTGTTCTTGCAGGAATGTTTGCGCATCCACCAGGGCGCCCGGCACTAACTCCAACTGTTTATCCGGCGCATCACCGCCATCGGCGTAGCCCGAGACCAGATGTCCCTCTACAGCCCGCAAGACATGCCGCAGGTTTTCGGCATAGGGACCATAAGGAGCCTTGGTGTAATTCAGCCGTAGCGGTTCCTGTGCTGCCTGCATAAAGTACATCAACTTGTGTACCTCCAGCAGGGTAATGAAGGGGTCCAACAGCCCGGCCAGATAGCGGTGCATCAGCCCCACCAGTGCAGCCCGGCCTGGTGTCATCTTCGGAACATCGCTGGAGCGGTTCGTACGCTCATCAGCCTTGTCAGGAGCCGGTTCAAAGATGACCACCCGCAGCCCCTCAACCCCTTGCAAAGCGGCTTCAATTCGGGGACGCACCTGCTTCCAGTCCAATCCGCCAAGACCGGCGCCCAACGGTGGTATGGCAATAGAGCTGATCTTGCGTAATTTGATCTCTTCAACCAAGGCCACCAGACCTGCATCTATATCTTCTATTCGACTCTTGGCCTTCCAATGTCGTTTGGTTGGAAAATTGATAACAAAACGTGGATTGGTGAGACGACCGGTTTCATACACAAACATCCGCCCCGGTTGCACTTCATTCAGCTTGCAGGCCGCAGCATAGGCCTTGAAGTTGTCCGGATAGGTGTTCTTAAACTGCAGGGCAATCCCCCGTCCCATGATACCGACGCAGTTTACGGTATTCACCACTGCCTCAACATCTTCGGCCAGTATGTTACCGGTTTTGTATTCAATCATGGCTTGCCTCATAACGGTCTAATAATACCAATTCTGCATCAATTCTACACGAGGTTTATGGGTTGATGCTGCAATGGCTGCACTGGCCTGCGCGTGAGTCTGCGTTGTCATCACGCCTATCCGGGTGACCAGTTCCCACGGAAACCGCTGTTCAATCAAAAACTCAGCCTGCTTGCCTTCTTTGCATTGCTGCCAGTTGGTGGCTTGTACGGCCTGCCAGTCAATATCCCCAAGCCGGGCAAGATTGCTGCGGTCTTCAAAATAATACGCACCGGCATTGGACAGGGTAAAGGCCCATCTCAGGTTTTGTGATTCAGCCCAGGCAACGGTCTGATGCAGATCAGCTTCCAGATGCACAATAGGTGCTTGTCCTCCGCGATAGGTCAGTTCAGGATCATTGGCCCGCCAGATAAGATACAGCATGACCGAGCGAGGACAAAAATAAAACGGCACACAATCGCCCACATTCAATCCAAAGTGGCTGGACAGAAATAGCTCGTTAAGACGTCTCTGCTTGATAGTCCCCATACCGATGGTTGTGCCGGGCGGTTTGCTGCGCACAATCTCCGCATCACACAGCAGACCGTTGCTGGCAATGATTGATGTCAGGCGGTCAACATGCACGATATGATAGATTTTGGGACAATCAGGAATAGCCATTATGACTCATCCTCTGCATCTAAGCCATTATCATCCAATTCGACAGTTTCACCACAATCCTGCAGTGTTGCCAGATCTTCCAGCTCATCCGGCAAAATTGGCGCTGCCTGGCGTACATCCAGCTTGCCGGTGACCACATCGGCGATCAGACGGGTGCGGTATTCGCGGAGCAGGTCAATTTCACGTTCAGTGCGGTTAATAACAGCGTTAAGATCGGCAAGCTGATTATTCATCCCTACGAGAATATCATCCTGCTCTTTACGAGATGGTAGAGCTATATGGATGGCCCCAAGCCTATCATTGTAAAGACGTAAAAATCCAGATGTGCCTGTACCCAGACCTTTAGACTCAGCACGAAATTTAACGCGAACGGTTCGACTCCGGAATAGCTCTCCAAGGTAGTCAATATTGACTTCTGCGATGGGATTAAATACAGCGTAGTCGGGACTCACCAATCCAGTAAGATGAGAAGGGAAAATCACTCCGTTTCCGGCTTGCATACGATTCACCACAAATTGACCAGGACGTACAACCTTAAAGCCTACAAGGGTTGCAGCTTGAGGTGGGCGATTAAAATGCTCGGCGAAAGGCACAAGACCGTGGTGCATACGCATTGAGAGTAACGTTTCCGCCCCTGTTGTAGAGCGAATATCCACTTCTCTCAGGAGATACTTTATCCGTATAACTTCCCAGTGCTCCGGAATATCCCCCAACCACGGAATACCCGATGGCTTGAGCTTGACGTTGGGGTCAAGGCCACGGGTGACGGCACGGTGGATGATGACCTGCTTCTGCTCGTTCAGTAGCGCAATAACCTTCCGTTTAGCCCGGATGGCCTTCTCTATGCGCAGGGTAGCATGGTTGAGAAAACGGACAATGGCGGCTTGTTCATTGGGAGGAGGGAGCGGAGTATTGATTATTTTGAAGTGCTCTGGACGGAGGCTCCACATATCTGAGGTAATGCCATATGACCAGCGTTCCGCTTCCTTGCCAAATTGTGGTGTACGGTAGAGATGATGGAAGTATTGATGGTTATGGTTATCATTTCGCAATCGCATGACAACATATGCCGGGCTGATAATGCCGCGTAAATCAGATGCGCCAATAGCACACTGCCATGCCCTCATCTTGTTGTAGGCAATGTCGCGGGGGCATACAAGCTTGTATGCTGACTTGTCCTTGTTCGAGCTATCCTTCTTGGAGCTGTTCTCAAGCAATGCTTTCTGCCGGATAACGCCCCTGTTGATTGTAACCGACAGCATTTGTTCGTCTGCATGGTTCCGGTCTTTAACCTCTGAAAATATTGCACGGTTCGGCAACACATCCCAATGCGCTGGAACTTCGCCAAGCCAGGATTGTCCCGACTCCCGATACTCTGGATATGACTTCAGATCGGCAATCATGCCGTAACGCCCTTCAGCAGATCATCCAGCAGCCCTTCCGCCTCCTGCTCCACAACCAGGATGTCGGCCCGAATCTCCTCCAGGGTCCGCAACGGTTGCGGTTTGTAGAAGTGCCGGGTAAAGCTGATCTCGTAGCCGATTTTGGTCTTGGACTCATCCAGCCAAGCATCCGGTGTGTAGGGCAGCACCTCCCGCTGGATAAACGCCTCAATGCCGCCATCCTCCAACAGCGGCACCTGCTCGGTATCACGCAGGTCGGTATCCGGCTCGTACTCAACCACGCATGCTTTGCCGTCTATGGTTACGGGATAGAGCCTCCGCAACGGATCAGGTGTGGCCTTGCCCGGCTTGTGGACCTTGGCGATAACCGGCAGCGCTGTTTCCACCCGCCAACTGACCGCCTTGAGGATCAGCTTCTGCTCAGCGGCAGGCAGCTTGCGGCCCAGTTTCTTCAGGGCGGTGTCAACATCAATGCGGAAACGGTTGTGGTCCTCGTACAGATCGCCACCCAGCAGATCCCGCAGTGACTGGGCAGTTTCCATCAGCCTGACATCACGCGCCCAGGTTCCGGCATCCAGCAGCTTTTTCTTTTTCTTCTCTGAGAGGCCCTTCCTGGGGGCGTCATCTTCTTCCCCTTCGTCATCGCCAGCGCCCCATTCAGCCAGGCGCTTGGCCAGTTCTTTCTCTATGCTGCTAAACTGCTCAAACAGGGCATCACCAAACTCCTCATACAACTGCGTCCGAATCTCCTCATCCCCGGAGGCAAAACGCAATGACTCAATGGCCGGGAGGGACAACTGACTGTGCAGGCGCAGCGGGCGCTCCACCGTGACCTTCCAGTAGCCGAATGCCTTGTTCAGAAAAATCTTTGACTGCTCTGATTCAGTGAAGGATTGATAGGTGTCGCAGATGCGCTGGATATCATCATCGGACAGCTCGCAGTTCTTCTTGCCCAGGTTCTTGCGCAGCGGCTTGAACCAGGCGGTGGCGTCTATCAGCTGCACCTTGCCCTTGCGGTGATCCGGCTTGCGGTTGGACAATACCCAGATGTAGGTGGCAATGCCGGTGTTGTAGAACAGGTTAAGCGGCAGGGCCACAATGGCCTCCAGCCAGTCTTTCTCAATGATCCAGCGCCGGATGTTGCTCTCCCCCTGACCCGCATCGCCGGTGAATAATGAGGAACCGTTGTGGACTTCGGCAATCCGGCTGCCCAGCCGGGATGTGTGGTTCATCTTGGCAACCATGTTGGCCAGAAACATCATCTGACCATCGCTGGAGCGGGTTACCAGGGAATAGTCGGCATCATCGGCATGGGTGATCTTGAAGCGGGAGTCACGGATGCCGTCCTTGCCCCCCATGGTGTCCAGGTCTTTTTTCCAGCTCTTGCCGTAGGGCGGATTGGAGAGCATGAAATCAAATTCATGGGCCGGGAAGGCATCATGCGCCAGGGTAGACCACTCAGCCCCGCCCACTATATGGTCGGCGTTTTCTCCTTCACCTTTCATCAGCATATCTGCCTTGCAGATGGCGTAGGTTTCGGGGTTGATCTCCTGCCCGAACAGGTAGGTCTTCACCTGTTTGTCCTGGGCAGCGGTCAGCTCCAACAGGGTTTCTTCAGCCAGGGTCAGCATCCCGCCGGTGCCGCAGGCCCCGTCATAAAGCTGGTACGAACCGGACTGCACCTGATCGGCAATCGGCAGGAAGATCAAGCGAGCCATCAACTTGACGGCATCACGGGGTGTCCAGTGTTCACCGGCCTCTTCGTTGTTGTCCTCATTGAACTTACGGACCAGCTCTTCAAAGACCGTCCCCATGGAGTGGTTATCCATGGCAGGAAGCCGTACCGAGCCGTCGCTGTTCAGCACCGGATTGGGACTTACGTTGATGTCGGGATCAAGGAACTTTTCAATCAGGGTACCGATAGCATCGGCCTTGGACAGAGTGCTGATCTGGTTGCGAAACTTGAAGTTTTCCAGAATATCCTGAACGTTCTGCGAAAACCCGTCCAGATAATCCTCAAAATCAAGTTTAAGCTGTTGCTGGTTGGCACGGGAGCGCAGATCACGCAGGGTGAACCTGGAGGTGTTGTAAAATGCCTGTCCGGCTGCCTCACACAGGGCTGCCTTCTGCTCGGTAATCCCGGCATCATCCAGCATCTGTTTGGTATCCAGTACTGCCTGCTTGGTTGGTTCCAGCACGGCATCCAGACGCCGCAGCACGCACATCGGCAGGATTACATCCGGGTATTTACCCCGCTTGAACAGGTCGCGTAGCACATCATCGGCAATCCCCCAGATAAAGGAGACGATCTTGTTGTGGGTTGCTTGATCCATCAATTCGCCTCACTGTCGATCCAGCGGTTAAACTTGGTCAGGGCCTGGCCGCTGCCCACCTCTATGCAGCGGTTGAAACCGGTGGCACGAACCGCCTTCCAGGTCCGCTCCCAGTAAACCGGCTGTTGCAGTTCATCAACCAGGAAGGCGGGAGTAGCGTCAGCGGTCAGACGGGTTTGTCCAAGTGACTCAATCAACGGAATCTGCGGTTCTGCAAAATGATACTCAGCAACAATGGCTGCCAGATCAGCAGCAATCTCGGCCATCAGCGGAGTATGTAGCGGAGCTTCGCAGGGAAAACTGCTGACACTGAAGGCGCCTGCTGCCTGACATTCAGCAAGGGCGGCTTCTATCCCCTGCGTGCTACCTGCAAGTAAAAAATGACGAGAGGTATTGTAGTTTGCCACAAACACCCCGTTGTT
>Ga0209373_10004570_pt1 | contig 11828 bp, 10 predicted proteins | sample Higcelweek5metaG_FD_187173 | JGI IMG/M metagenome (GOLD analysis project Ga0209373, IMG submission 187173) | Freshwater pond sediment microbial communities from the University of Edinburgh, under environmental carbon perturbations - High... | ecosystem: Environmental > Aquatic > Freshwater >... | reverse complement strand
TAGAACTTCGTGGGTGTGAGAAGTGCGCAACGATAATGCCAAACATGATTAAGGCAAACGAAACCGACTGGGATACAGAATATAATGCTCTTATTTTATCAATTCGTATTGTAAATGGAGTTTCAGAAGCCATATCACACATAAATGAACATGGAACGTTGCACTCAGAAACAATTGTTGCAAAAGATTATGATACAATTATGAAATTTCAAAATGAAGTTGACGCAGCCTGCGTTTATGCAAATGCATCTACACGTTTTACTGATGGATTTGAATTTGGTTTCGGTGCGGAAATAGGAATCAGCAATCAAAAACTTCACCCAAGAGGTCCGATGGGACTTAAAGAGTTAACTACAACAAAATATATAATTAACGGGAATGGTCAAATTAGATCATAAGTTTATTAAATTAAATTATTTAATTAGGGGCAACGAATTCTTTCGGCTCTAAATCTGAATGTAAACGAAGCATAATAGCTTCCCATATCTTCTTTGCAGCACCATTTTCGCTGTCTGTTATTTCTTTTTGATTATCATAACCATACCATACTGCGGCAGTATAATATCCAGTATATCCACAGAACCAATAATCGTGTTTACTTGTGGTTGTACCGGTTTTGCCAGCGGTAGGAATGATTTCACCTGATTTATTAACTATGTCGATATCGGTTGCGGTACCGTATTTAAGAACATCTTCAAGAATTGTTGTCATAGTATGTGAAGTGGTTGCTTTGTTATATACTAACGTAGTTTCTGGAACGTTAGATAAAAGTAAATTGTGATTTCTATCATAAACTGACGAATAAGATGCTGGTTTATAATATGTCCCATTGTTTGCTAGAGTAACATAAGCGGCAGTCATTTCAAGAGGGGAAACACCGATTGTTAATCCACCCAAAGCGGCGGCAAGTTGAGTTTCAGAAGTCCTGTCTATTCCGCACTTCTTTAGATATTCCAAACATTGCGTAACATTATCCTTGTAAAATAACACGGCGGGAACGTTAAATGAATGGACTAAAGCTTGTCTGGCTGAAACTACACCATGATAAGTTTTATCTGAGTTTTGAGGCCATAATTCATCAGGATTGTTCTTGTCTAGTTTCACGGCAGTATCATTTATTGTCGAATCCGCTGTAATTTTGCCCATATCGATTAAAGGGGCATAAACCAATATAGGTTTAATTGATGAACCTGGTTGTCTTTCGATATCAGTTGCTCTATTAAGTGGCCACTGAGATGTTTTTTCTCCGTAACCTCCGTACATTGCGAGAATTGTTCCGTTATACTGATCCATAATAACTATAGCTGATTGTGCTTGATCATTAGATGAAGTAACAGAGGAATTGACCGGGAAATTGTTTTTATTACAATATTCTTCAGTTACGATATTCTGAATATCTGTGTTCTGAGTTGAAAATATATTTATGCCAGTATTGAAAATAATATTTGTAGCTTGAGTATATGTATATCCCGCTTCAATCAAATCATTTCTAACATCGGTAATAACTTTTTCTGCGAAATAAGAATATTTAGAAGCTTTTGTAGAATCGATTTTGTAATCATCATTAAAGATTAACTCGGTTTGAATTGCTTGAATATATTCCTCATCCGTAATTTTGCCTAACTCAAGCATTTTATCCAAAATTATAATTTGTCTTTTGTAAGCATTAGCTCTTCCTGTTGTAGTTAATGGGTTATATCTTGTAGGACTATTAGAAATACCAGCAAGAAAAGCACATTCTGCCAAAGATAAATCACGTGCATCTTTTGAAAAATAAGCATTTGCAGCAGCTTCGATGCCATAAACATCTTGCGCCATGTATATTACATTGATATAAATTTCAAGAATCTCTTTTTTGCTGTAGTCTTTTTCAAGTTGATACGCACGCCATTGTTCTCTAACTTTACGAGGAACACTGTTTTCATCGTCACCAGTTACATTTTTGACAACCTGTTGAGTTAATGTACTTCCTCCATGGGTTCCCATTCCTGGGATAAAATACCCCATAAATGCACTGATGGATCTTTTCATATCAATACCATTATGGGAGTAGAATCTTTCGTCTTCTATTGACACGACAGCATCGGTAAAATCTTCAGGGACTTCGTCGATATCTATCCATACTCTATTAACATTATCTGATCCCTTAAGTTGGCACATAACATTTCCACTTGCATCATATATATAAGAAGTAAATTCAGATATTGATAAATCATCTTTAGTAAGAGGTTTAGTTGTAATAATACATCCGGCAACAATTCCGGAAAGAAGACCAACCGCAATACAACCAAGAATTATTGAACCGATTAAAAATAATCTAGTGCAAAACTTAATAAACGCCCAAAAAACATCAAATGCTAAACTCGCAGAAGATTTGTTTTTTAGACTATTATTGTCATCATCCGAAATATCATATAAATTCTTGTTCATGAAAATTAAATTCCTCCGAGCAATCGAATCATCTATTGTCCAATAGACATTGTACCACAGCAAATAAAATATGCCAATAAAAATCAACATTTTACAGATCAAGTTTTTCTTTTATTGAAGAATTTTATATGTTATACTAATTTTCGATGTATTTAATAAGAAAGGGATATAATTTAATGTCAGAAAAAAACATTTTAAATATGGCTGTTGCCGATATGACGGGATATTCCTACGACTGTAGTTGTGGCAGAAAACACAGTGTTGATATTAAAAATATTGAAATTGGCAAAAACGTATTAGAAAAAATAACAGATATATTTAAACCATTTATAAATAAAACAATTTTAATTGTATGTGATAATATAACATGGAAATTGGCAGGAGAAAAAGTACAAAATATCTTATCAAAAGCAGGGTATAAAGTAAGAATTCATATTGCTGAAACACAAAATTATCCAACATTAGTTCCGAATGAAAAAACCATAGCTCATCTTCTTTATGAAACTGATAAAGATGTCGGATTGATTTTGGGTATAGGGTCTGGGACGATAAATGATATATGCAAAATGGTTGCATACAAAACCAATATTGATTCGGCTATTATAGCAACAGCACCATCAATGGACGGATATGCATCATCGCTTGTTCCTTTGATTGTCGATAATTCAAAAATAACATATCCAGCTCAATATCCATATGCAATTATTTGTGATACAGAAATTATAAAAACTGCACCTGATATAATGTTTTATGCCGGTTTTGGAGATATTGTTGGTAAATATATGGCTCTTACAGATTGGCGTCTTACAGTTACGATGAATAATGAATATTATTGTCCGATGACTGTGCAACTTGTTGAAAATACTGTAAATTTATGTGTTTCTTCATCACAGGAATATATGCAAAGAGACGATTTAGCAGTCAAAAATATGACTGAGGCACTATTACTTGCAGGAATCGCTATGGGACTTGTGGGAATATCAAGACCTGCTTCCGGCAGCGAACATCATTTGGCACACTTTTGGGAATTGGATGCTCTCAAAAAAGGAATAGAACATCCTCTCCATGGAAATTCTGTTGGAGTTGGGACGATTGTTTCGGCGGAAGCTTACAAAATAATGAAAAACAAATTTCCGGAGTTATTGGAAGTATCACCTCCAGATCCTGATTATCTAAGAGAAATATACAAAAAAATCGGTATGTTTAATAGCCCTGTTTCGCTAGGCGTGTCACGTGAGTTGTTTAAAGAAACAATTTTGAATGCATACAGAATAAGACCGAGATATACAATTTTTAATTATACCAAAGACAAAGGATTATTACCTGAATTGGCGGAAGAACTGACTGAGAAATTTTACGGAGGAATAAAATGAATTTAATAGCCACAAAAAATTTATTTGAGTATAGAACTTTGATCGCAAATAAATGGGAAGATTATGAACTTATAGATACCGGTGATTCCATGAAACTTGAAAGATGGGGGAAGATTATCCTTTCACGTCCTGATCCTCAAGTTATATGGAAACCATCTTCGCCGAAAGAATGGAAGTTTGCTGATGCCAAATATATAAGAAGTTCAAAAGGCGGAGGAGAATGGTCGTACAATACTAAAATTCCCGACAAATGGACTATATCATACGGAAATCTTAAGTTTTATATAGAACCTACAGGATTCAAACATACAGGACTGTTTCCAGAACAAGCTTCAAACTGGGATTGGATGAGTGAATTAATTAAAAATCGTGTTAAACAGGGTGAATCTGTTAAGGTTTTAAATTTATTCGGATATACAGGCGGAGCTACCGTTGCGTGCGCCGCTGCTGGAGCGTCGGTTTGTCATGTTGATGCATCAAAAGGAATGGTTGCGCGTGCGAAAGAAAATGTTTTGTTATCAGGTTTAAATAAAGCTGAAGTCAGATATATTGTTGATGATGCTTTTAAATTTGTAACAAGAGAAATTAAACGCGGAAATTTGTATGATGCTATAATCATGGATCCTCCTTCATATGGACGAGGTCCTAATGGTGAAGTTTGGAAATTGGAAGATAATTTATATGATTTTGTTTCAGAATGTGTTAATCTTCTGAGCAAAAATTCTTTGTTCTTTTTATTGAATTCTTATACCACAGGGTTATCATCAATTGTTACAGGGAATATTTTGGAAATGCTTATAAGACAGAAGAAAAGCGGAAAAGTTACTTGCGGTGACTTATGTTTACCTATGACAACTTCGGAGACTATGTTATTACCATGCGGTTCGTTTGCACGCTGGGAAGATATGGAGTATTAATGTGATAGTTGAAAAATACATAAACAACGGTCAAAAAACATCTAACGGCTTAGATGTTATTTATGAAGATAATCATATTATTTCGGTGGTTAAACCTTCGGGGATTTTATCTCAGGCAGATAGTTCTGATTCGTCTGATATGGTTAATTTACTTAAAGATGATATAAAAATAAGATTTAACAAACCGGGGAATGTTTTTGTTGGATTGATACACAGATTAGACAGAAATGCAGGAGGTACGATGGTTTTTTCGAAAACATCAAAAGGTGCCTCAAGATTATCTGAAGAACTAAGAAATAAAGCATTTTATAAAGGATATTTTTGTATAACAAACGGAATAGTAATTCCCAAAGAAGGTAAGCTTACGAATAATCTTATGAAAGATGAAAGTAAGAATATGGTTTATGAAGATAAAAACGGTAAAGTTTCGGTGCTTAAATATTTTACCATGGCGCAGAAGGGTAATAATTCTTTGCTTTTTGTGTTACCTATTACAGGAAGAACACATCAAATTAGGGCGCAGATGGCAATTTTAGGGTATCCTTTAATTAATGACAATAAATATGGAGTTAAATGCGGGAATGGCAATAACGGCGAAATAGCGCTATGGTCGTCATATATAACAGTTAAACATCCAACGCAAGATAAACAAATGATTTTTGAGAGTGTTCCGCCCAAAAGTACAATATGGGGAATGTTTGAATCAGAGACATATACAGAATTTTTAAATAATTTAAATGTAGATTTTGTAATAAATGAATATAAAAAGGAATAGTGATTATGAGCGAACAATTAAATTTAATAGCAACAACCGTATTCGGTCTTGAAGCGGTGGTAGCAAGAGAGCTTGAATGGCTTGGATGTAGCGAGAAATATATTGAGAACGGTCGTGTTTATTTTAAAGGCGATTTTGATTTAATGTGCCGCGCAAACATGTGGCTTCGTACGGCTAGTAGAGTTTTGATAAATGTAGGACAGTTTAATGCTGTGACTTTTGAAGAATTATTTCAGGGGACAAAAGCTTTACCTTGGGAATATTGGTTAGGGATTGATGCGAATTTCCCGGTTGAAGGTAAATCAGTTAAATCAGCGTTGTTTAGTATTTCTGACTGTCAAGCAATTGTCAAAAAAGCAATTGTTGAACGATTAAAAACAGTTTATAACGTAGATTGGTTTAAGGAAGATGGTCCTAAATATGCAATTGAAGTTGCACTACTGAATGATACCGTAACTTTATCCATTGATACGTCAGGTGCAGGTTTACATAAAAGAGGATATCGTGAAGAAGCAGGAAGTGCACCTATTAAAGAAACGTTGGCTTGTGGATTGCTTTATATAAGCCGTTGGAAAGGCGATAGAGTGTTGCTTGATCCTTTTTGTGGTTCGGGAACTATAGCTATAGAAGCCGCAATGATTGCTATGGATATGGCCCCAGGAATAAACAGATCTTTTGCATTTGAAAAATGGCCTCAGGTTCCAAGCGGATTATGGGCAAGAATAAAAAGAGAAGCTGACGATGCAGTTGTACATGATGTGGAGACAAGAATTTATGCTTCGGATAATGATTATTTTGCCGTTGAACTTGCAAAAAAACATGCAGAGCTTGCTGGAGTTTTAGATAAGATTCATTTCCAAAAAGTTGATTTTGAAACCACTTCTTCAAGATATCAATATGGATTTATAATAACTAATCCGCCATATGGTGAAAGATTAGGTGAAACGGATGAAGTTGAAGCTTTATATAGAAGGATGGGTAAACATTTTAAGAAATTTGAAACATGGTCTTTTTATGTAATTACATCACATCCGGACTTCGAAAAACTGTTTGGAAGAAGAGCAGATAAGAAAAGAAAGCTGTATAATGGTATGCTTAAATGTGATTATTATCAGTTTTATGGACCGAAGCCGTCGTTTAAAGACAAAAGTTTATTAAAAGATGTATAAACTTTGAGCAAATTTTTGCAAAATTGTGTAATTTTATGTTGACTTGTGTTAAAAGAAATATTATAATCGAAAATATTGAAAGTATTCTATAGGAGGGTTTAACAATGAAGAAAGAGGATTTAGTACAAAGTGTCGCAAAGAAAACAGGTTTAACCAAAAAGGATAGTGCACTTGCAGTTAACGCAATTTTTGACGCTATACAAGAAGGTCTTGTAGCAGGCGAAGAAATTAACTTTGTAGGATTCGGCAAGTTTACTGTTAAAGCAAGACCTGCAAGAGAAGGTGTAAACCCAGCTAAGCCTGGCGAAAAGATTCAAATCGCTGCTTCTAAAGTTCCAACTTTTAAAGCTGGAAAAGCTCTTAAAGACGCTGTAAATGTTTAAGAAACGGTAGGTAGTTTTGTAATGATTAAAGTAACAAAGGATATGATTGTATCCGATGTGCTGGAGATGTACAAAGATTCAGCACCGATTTTTATTAATTTTGGTTTTCATTGTCTTGGATGTGCTTGCGCAACCGGTGAGTCGCTTGAAGAAGCTTGTATGGTTCACGGTGTGAATGTAGAAGAGCTTGTAAATGCGATAAATAATTTTGAAGAATCAAAACAATAAAAACTGTCCCCGCAAAACTTTTAAAGGTTTTGCGGGGATTATTTTTTTATTAGATATTTTTATATATTATATATCAAGTTCTGCGACAACTCCGGATATTGCTTCTTTGACACTTCCGTTTTCAAAAGGATTTGCAAGGTTAGCGATTTTGAGTAGTTCAAAATATCCGTGACTTCCTCCGGCTTTGCATAATTCCATATAATCAGACCATGCAGCGTTTTTGTTGCTTTTCATTTTGCCATATAATTCAAAAGCACCCATTTGGGCGAGCGCATAATCAATATAATAAAATGGATAAAGGAAAATGTGTTGTTTCTGCATCCAGAATCCGCCATTATCCATGAATTCATCACCATCATAATTGCGCCATGGCATATATTTATGTTCGATTTCGCTCCAAAGAAGGCGACGCTCTTTTGCTTTCATATTAGGATTATCAAAAATACAGTGTTGAAATTCATCAACCGCGACAATATAAGGAATGAATTTAAATGCATTCGAAAGGTGCGAAGTCAAGTATTTATCTGCATCTTGTCCGAAAAACTTCTCCATCCAAGGATAGGCGAAATGTTCCATTGTCATGGAATGAATTTCACATACTTCAACAGTAGGTGCGACAAGTTCGGAAAGTTTTTGTATTCTTGATGAAATATAATATTGGAATGCATGACCAGCTTCGTGCGTTAATACATCAACATCGGCAGATGTTCCGTTAAAATTAGAAAATATAAAAGGTGCGTTATAAGAGGGTAATTCAGTACAATAACCGCCCATGTGTTTTCCTGGTCTTGTTTCTAAATCAAACAAATCATGTGTTACCATATAATCGAAAAATTCACCTGTCTCAGGGCTCATTTCATGATACATATCTAAAGCCGATTTAATCATTTCGTCCTTAGTTCCGTATGGTGTTGGATTACCTTCTGGATATGATAAAAATTCATCATAATAAAATAATTTATCAACACCCAAGTTTTTTGCTTGATTTTCATAAAGTTTTGTACAAATAGGAACGATTTCATCTAAAACCTGTTGTCTGAAGTTCTTCACATCATAAGCTTGATAATCGAAACGCTCCATGTTTAAATATGCAAGTTTTGTATAGCTTGAAAAACCGAGTTTGCTTGCCATTTTGCACCGGACTTTGACGAGTTTATCATAAATATCATCTAATTGTTCGGAAATATTAGCATATAAATTCGACCATGCCACAAAAGCTTCTCTTCTTAAAGCTCTGTCGTTATTCTCCATATATTTTTGCAAACCATAAAAATTACAACTTTCGCCGTGAAAATCGACACTACAAGAAGCTGTAAGCTTTTGAAATTCATGACATAACTTGTTTTCTTTCACTTTTTCTCGGATGATTTTGGAACTTTGCGTAACTACCTGAGCTTTTGCATGTAAAATGTAAACTTTTCCGTATTCTTTTTCTAATTCTTTTATAAATTTCGACTTTACCAATTCTTTAAAATATTTTTTTTGCAGAGGCATTAAAGACGGTATTGCGGAGTTGTAAAATTCCATTTCACTGTCGTAAAATTCATCGGTCGTGTTCATGGTATTTCTGATACTGGAAATAATGTGCGATGTAGAAAAATCATTGTTGATTTTTTCTGTTTCATGTATAATTGTTTTTAATTCATCAAATGATTTTGCCTTATTAATTTTATTTATCAAAGTACTGTATTGCTTTTTAAATAAAACCAAATCCGGTCTTTTGTATTCTAATTCATTGAACTTTTGCATTACATTCACTCCTGATTTTTAAAATAAATATTCTATATAAATTCTTTATAAGTATAGCATAATTCGGCAAATATGTATAATTTATTGTTGTATTATTATACATTTTATTGTATAATAATACTAATTGTTTTTGGAGGTGTCGTCAGAATGAAAATTGGCATTATAACAAACAAAGAAAAAAAAGATGGTATGAAATATGTTGATCAAATATCACTTGTTGCAACCAAATACGGAGCGCAAGTGTTTAATTCATATGATAGTGCAAAAGAACTTTGTGATTACTGTGACCTAATTATTACAATAGGAGGAGACGGCACTTTTTTGCGTGCGGCTTCACATGCACTACTAAAAGAAATTCCTGTATTAGGCTTTAATTTAGGTACTCTGGGTATGCTAACTGAATTTGATAAAAACAATATTGAAAGCAGCCTTCAAAAAGTAATATCTGGAAATTATTTTATAGAAGAACGTTCTGCTTTGGATATAAAAGTAATAAACGAACAAAACGAAATAGTGTGTAAAGGTTTAGCTATAAACGATTGTGTTTTGTCGCGTGAACCAAATGGCAAAATGATATATGTTCAATTTGATATAAATAACAATCTTGTTGAGCGCTATCCGTGTGATGGAATTATTATTTCAACTCAAACTGGGTCTACAGCATATTCATTAGCTGCAGGTGGTCCGATAATCGAACCTGGAAATGATATTATCATGGTAACCCCGATATGTCCGCATTTTACCGATGGAAGATCGGTTGTGGCTAGAGGAAGCAGTGAAATTAAGCTTCATTTAATAAAAAATCATGATCCGGTTTCATTTTCGATAGACGGAACTGAGAAATATAAATTGGAATACGGTGATAGTATTTTTTGTACGTTATCGAATATTAAGCTTAAAGTCGTAAGACTATCCAAACCTGATTTTTTTGGAAAGCTTAAAGTGAAAATTAACGAACGAGAGGAGAAACTTAAAAACAATGAAATATGAGAGACAAGCCAAGATTTTGGAATTAATAGAAAATGTAGATATTGAAACGCAAGATGACCTAACATTATTACTCAAAGGTAATGGGTTTGATGTAACTCAAGCGACGGTTTCAAGAGATATTAAAGAACTTAAATTAGTCAAAGCCGGCACCATAGAAGGCAAAACAAAATACACAACATTATTAGAAAAGCAGGAAGTTTTACCCGGTAAAATGATGTCTGTCTTTAATCACGCCTATATTTCTTCGGATTATGCAAATAATATAATCGTTGTCAAAACTTTGTCGGGTATGGCGCAAGCTGTTGCATCGGTTATAGATTTTCTTAAACTTGATGCGGTATTGGGAACAATTGCCGGAGATGACAACATTTTAATTGTATGTCGTGCTGAAAAATATGCTGAGGAAATTGTTTCTATTTTTAACAGAATGTTGGGGTGATTTTTTTGCTTAAATCATTAAAAATAAAAAACATCGCTTTGATTGACAATTTAGTCGTGAATTTTACCGCTGGAATGAATTGTTTGACTGGAGAAACCGGAGCTGGTAAGTCAATTATTATTGATTCGATAAATTGCATTTTGGGTGCAAGAATGTCAAAAGATTCAATAAGAACAGGGTGCGATACGGCTAGTGTCGAAGGTGTGTTTTCAGTTGATAAGAAGATTGACGCAAAATATTTTAATGAATTAGGTGTTGAACCTAACGATGACGAAACGTTTATTATTTTCAGAGAGTTTAATTCACTCGGGAAAAATATATGCAGAATTAATAATAAAGCTGTAAATTTATCGACACTTAAACAATTGGGAGAGTTGTTGGTGGATATTCACGGACAACATGATAATCAATCTTTACTTCGTGTTGAATCACATATTTATCTCTTAGATATGTTTGGCGGCGGCGAAATTAATTTAATTCTTGCTAAATACAGAAGTAAATTATCTCAATATAATGAGATTAAACGTTTGATCAAAAATCTTTCAGGTGATCCACAGGAAAGAGAGAGAAAAATTGAGTTATTAAGATATCAAATAGATGAGATAGATAAAGCGAATTTATGTGAGAACGAAGATTCTGAACTTGAAAATAAAAGATTAGTTTTAGCAAACAGCGAAAAAATTATAACATCTTTGAATAATGCGTATAAATTTATTTCGGATAATGATGATGGAAATAGTGCTTTGGAGTTAATGAAAATTGCTTCTGATTCGTTGTCATCTGTTATACATATAAACGAAACATATAAAGATTGTGCAAATAAAATTGATGAAATGCGTTATCTTTTAGAAGACGTATCGGAAGTTATAAGAAAAGAAAGAGACGGAGCATTTTACGATCCTGCACAACTGGAAGAGATTGAAGAAAGATTGGATGTTATTTCCAAATTAAAAAGAAAATATGGAACAACTATATCGGAAATAATAGAATTTGCAAAAAATGCTGAAAATGAACTGGATAGTTATCAAGATAGCGAAGAAAAACTTTTGAAATTGAATGAAGAAAAGAGTACAATAAAAAAAGAACTTTTAGTATTATGTGATGATTTAAATTTAATGCGAAATAAAGTAGCAAATTTACTTGAAAGTTCCATATGTCGCGAACTTTCTGAACTTTCAATGAATAATGCAAAATTCGAAGTTAATATTTCGAACTTATCGAATGAAGAAATTTTGAATTTTACGAAAAACGGTCTTGATGAAGTTGAATTTTTGATATCGCCGAATAAAGGGGAACCAGTCAAATCTTTGTCAAGAATTGCTTCAGGTGGAGAATTATCAAGAATTATGCTTGCGATCAAAACTATTTTAGCTGA
>Ga0209373_10004567_pt1 | contig 11834 bp, 10 predicted proteins | sample Higcelweek5metaG_FD_187173 | JGI IMG/M metagenome (GOLD analysis project Ga0209373, IMG submission 187173) | Freshwater pond sediment microbial communities from the University of Edinburgh, under environmental carbon perturbations - High... | ecosystem: Environmental > Aquatic > Freshwater >... | reverse complement strand
GCAGGCGTTACTCGATTCCGTTTTTTCAACAGGACAGAACAAAAATCGGCAGATTTTGTGGCTCGTTTTGGTGGTCAAGGTTTTGGAATCAATGCTTTGTCTACTCATTTAGCGGAATTAGACGTGCTGATTACTTGTGCTCAATGTAGCGATTATTTGGTTCGTGGTTCAGATGTAAAGGGAATCGTTCGCAAGGGAAAAACCGTTTATGTAGATATTGGGGCGCCTCGAAATATCGCTCCAGAAGTGGGTGATCTTAGCTCTATTTCCCTCTTTAGCATTGACGACCTCAATAAGGTTGTGGAAGCAAATCGGAATATGCGTAAGCATTCCGCTGAAAAAGCAAGAGAAATCATTGAAAATGCGGTAGATGAATTTGTCGCTTGGTTCGCTTCTCTGAGTGTTATTCCGTTGGTTCTGACCATGCGGGAACATCACGAGGCCATTGGAATCAGTGTGTTGCAGAAGTGGAAACATAAGGTTTCCCCTGAGACATACGAGGTTTTGGAGCGATTTAACGAAGATTTGATTGCGAAAATTCTTCATGAACCTTCTGCACAGATAAAACGTTTAGGGGCTGCTGGTCTTGGTTTGGAGAGTCGATTAATTCTTGAAAAACTGTTCGATTTGAACTTGGACCAGGATACGGAGATCGGTAATGGCTAAATCTTTTTTGCGCTTGGGTACCCGTGGAAGTGGTTTGGCACTCGCTCAGGCAAAGCTTGCTGTAGAAGCAATACAAAAGAAGTTTCCAGAAATTCAAGTGGAGATAGAGATAATCCACACCTCTGGGGATAAGGATCGCGTGGGTTCTTTGGTGGCTTTGGGAGGCGAAGGCCTTTTTGTTAAAGAACTGGAAATCGCTTTACTTTCGAAGCAAATTGACTTTGCGGTACATTCATTAAAAGATGTTCCTGAAGTGATGGATGAGCGATTGATTTTGGCTGGTTTTTTGAAACGAGAAATGCCCTATGATGTTCTCGTTTCTAATGGGAAGAAATTCTTTGAACTCCCTCATGGGGCGAAGATTGGTACAGGGTCTCCACGGCGTGTTTTGCAGTTAAAAAGTTTGCGTCCTGATATTTTTTGTGTGGACTTGCGAGGAAATTTGGAAACTCGTATTGCCAAAGTGCATCATGGAGAATTAGACGCTATTTTACTAGGGGCTGCGGGCCTTCATCGATTAAATCTAGACGAAAATATTTCGCAAATTTTTATGCCCGAGGAAATAACCCCTGCGATAGGTCAGGGCATTGTGGGACTTCAGTGTGTGGCGGAGAATGAATCCGTTAAGAAAATATTGGAAGCCATTTCAGATGAAGAGACTGTGACTGCTGCTCGAGTAGAACGCCGTTGGATGCATCTTTTAGGGGGTGGTTGTCGCGTCCCTATGGGGGCGCTTCTTCAAAGAGAAGACGATGGCTACCATTTTCATGTTTATTTAGCGGATCCGCGGAACGGGAAATCAGAGCGCAGAGAAAAAATATTTTCGCTTTCAGATCTTCACGGAGATGCGCTGGAGCGTTATGCGGAATTTTTTGCAAAGTGCTGTCATGATAAAAATATTCCCCTGCCTTCCGAGATGGATGGAGAACACGCCCTGATGAATTTTTGGGGCAAGTGTCGGTAATTATGTTGTTCATTGATACACGTATCTCTCCCCCTGATAAACGATGGGTAGAATCTGTGACTGTGGCGGGGAATACGGTGGTGCATATCCCTGCATTAGAGTGTGTCCCCACCGATATTTCTGTGAATTTGGACGGGTTTGATGCGGTGTTTGTCGCAAGTCCGAGAGCGGCCAAACTCTTAAGTGATGAGCTTGCCCATTTTAAAGGTCTTGTTTGGGCGGTAGGAAAGGCCACTGCTCTCACTCTCAGGGAAACAGGAATTCAAGTGTCGCGAGTGGGAGATGCAAGTGGGGCAAGTACTTTTTTTGCTCAATTAGTAAAAGAATCGGATGGCAAGTTGCCCGCGCATCGTGTCGCATGGATCTCGGCGGAAGAAACTACAGAAAATCGGGAAGAAATGTCTCAAGTATACGGTATAGAGATCGTTCATTTCCCTGTGTATAGAACGGTTGCCACTCACCCTGATTTTCAGACCGTTTCTACTTTGCCCAAACCTCGAACATGGCTTTTTTACTCTGGAAAAGCAGTTCAATCTTTCAAAGCCTACATTGATGGTGCTGATGGTGTGGAATTACATGGTCGCAGTGCTGCTATCGCGGGGGCAAATTTACTCAATGCGGTCATTAAACCGATTGTCCCTGAATAATTCATTTTGGAAAATTTTTACTTGATTTTTCTCCTGTTTTCCCCTTGAATGGGAATCCTTTCAATTTCTATATTCTACCTCAATTAGCAGTAAAGAAATAAAATGAGACTAGACACGGTCTCGAGGATGATTTTGTATGGAATTTTATGTGATTGTTGTAGGCATTTTGTTTGCTCTCGCTATATTTGATTTGATTGTCGGTGTGAGTAATGATGCCTGTAACTTTTTGAATTCGGCGATTGGTGCCAAAGCTTTTTCTTTCAAAAAAATTATGTTTATCGCGGCTCTCGGCATCTTTGTCGGAGCCTCTTTTTCTGATGGGATGATGGATATTGCGCGACATGGTATTTTCCAGCCGCAGTATTTTTACTTCGATGAAGTCATTGCAATTTGTGTTGGCGTCATGATTACCGATGTTATTTTGTTGGACATTTTTAATTCATTTGGAATGCCTACATCAACCACTGTATCTTTAGTATTCGATCTTCTGGGTGGTTCTTTTGCCTTGTCCCTTGTAAAAATTATCAAGTCAGGCGGTGAGCTTTCTTTTGGAATGTTGATTAATACAGAAAAAGCCTTGTCGGTTATTTTTGCGATTTTCGTTTCTGTGGCGCTGGCTTTTACTGTCGGGTTCATTGTGCAATATATTGCTCGCCTCTTGTTTACTTTTGGTTATCAAAGCAGAATGAAATATTTCATTGGCTTGTTTGGTGGATTATCCTTAACATCGATTGTATATTTCATTTTTTTCAAGGGACTTAAACATTCTGTGTTAGCTTTGCCGGCTTCTATCGCAGATCATTCTTCTCTTGTTTTTATTGTTAGCTTTGTTGGCTTTACGATTCTTTCGCATATTCTTTATTTGTTAAAAATAAACGTCTTTAAGATCATTGTTGCTGCTGGTACGTTTTCTTTGGCACTTGCATTTGCAGGCAACGATTTGGTGAATTTTATAGGGGTTCCATTGGCGGGCCTTTCTGCTTTTCAGGCTTACTCTGCAAGTGGATTAGCGCCCAACGAAATTTTGATGACTGCACTTCAAGGCTCTGAAAAAGGCCAAGGCTGGATTCTGACTCTTGCTGGGTTAGTCATGGTCCTTGCTTTAGTATTTTCGAAGAAAACAAAAAAAGTGACAGAAACATCGGTATCGCTTTCTTCACAGGGGGTTACTGATGAGCTTTTCGGCACGAATCCAGTGGCTAGAGCCGTGGTTCGCTGGACTCATTCTGTCAGTGAAACTTGTGCAAGTTACATTCCAAAATTTATTAGGAATGGGGTTAATTCTCGTTTTGATGATTCTAAGTTGCACTTAGAGGCCGATGGTGCGGCTTTTGACTTGATTCGCGCTTCGGTGAATTTGATGCTTGCGAGTTTGCTGATTGCGGGGGGGACATCTCTCAAACTGCCGCTTTCTACAACTTACGTGACTTTTATGGTTGCTATGGGTTCTTCTCTCGCTGATAGAGCTTGGGGCCGTGAAAGTGCTGTTTACCGTATTACGGGTGTTCTTTCTGTGATTGGAGGCTGGTTTCTCACTGCCTTTGCCGCATTTTTTAGTTGCTTTGTTGTCACTATGATTGTTTTTTTTGGTGGCATTCCCATGATCATCCTCTTCTTTGGAATTGTGGTTTTTATTCTTGTAAAATCTTCTCTACGCTTTAAAAAGAAGGAAGAGGTCAAAGATGATTCCGCGGAACGCTTTAGAACCATTATGCGTACGGAAGATGGCTCCGAAGTTTTGCGCTTGGTGCAGGAGCACCATACTCAGGAATGGGGCTGGTTCCTTGTTTGGGCTGAAGATTCCTACCGCGATGTTGTCACGGGATTTTTAGAAGAAGATCTTGATTTGTTACGTTCTATTGACCAGAAAGTGGAAGATGAGAAAAAACACATTAAACGTTTGAAACGCCAGGGATCTTTGTGCTCCCGTAAGATGAATACGGAAGATTCTGTATCCAAACGATTCTTTCTGTATCAGGCGAATGATTTTGCGGGTGATTTAGTGTTTAGTATGGAGCAGATATGTGAACCCTGCCTGCAGCATGTTGATAATCATTTCACTCCATTAGACAAAAAACAAACAGCCATGATGATGGAAATTATGCCGCTGATCCGCGATTTTGTCGAAGATTGCGCCCGTATGGTCTTGAATGTCAAATATGAAAATTACAAGGATCTTGCGGAACGGGGTCGTGAAATTGGGGCGAAAATTGTGGATGTGCGAAAAACAGAAATGCAAACAGTTAAAAGCATTAAATCGAATTCTCGTGGAGACTTAGTTTACTTGACGATTCTTTACGAATCAAAGGCTCTTGTAGATTGTGCCTTGTATTTGACGAAGGCAAGCCGTAAACTGATGACCGAGGAACCTTCCTGATGACTCCTTTAGATGCACTCCTCACAGAAGCAGGTATCAGCAATCACGCTCTTGCAGAGTGCTTCCCGGGTTTCTTAACGCACAAGACTATTCAGAAAGCACGGACAGGCAAACGCCCACTTTCGCGTCGTTCGCAAGTAATGGTCACTGAGGCTTTGAATCGGGTAATGATGCCGGAACATCCTTACAAACGGGATATTCTTTTTCCTAGAATGGAAAGAACGCAGGCTTCTGAATCAAGCGTCCCAGAATCTGACTCTGAGTAAAGAAGCCCAGTTCCCGTGAATCTGGGCAACGGCTTCTTTTAGAACAGGTGAGAAAGTAACAATCTTCTTTTACCACAAAACTTTTAAGTTCACTTGAATCTTTCGTATTGAAAAGCTGTCGCCTGATTTGGATTCGGTTAGATCCCGGCTCTTCTCTTTGAATTTGGAGTTGAATTAAATAAAGTTCTTGCCAGGGGAGCCCATGAACTTCACGAAGACCAACAGGCCTTGCACCGATGCGAGTGCGCCCCACACGATCCAGAGAGAGTTCATGATTCCCTTGCCATAAGGAGGCTTCCACACGGAATTTACGAATTCCTTCTTGTTCTCTCAAAAGATTCGATGCGTAATCAAAACTTACGTCATTAAGACGATTGAGGAACAGGGTGTCTCCTGCTTTTGGGATATAGAACTTGCGCGTAGCGATGAATGCGCCTTCTTGGTCACCAGCCTCAATTTCGAGCGTATCTCCAGGGCCTGCTTTGATACGCCGCAACTGGAACTCTCCACCGGGACGTTTCACGAGTAAAATATCCCCCTTTTTCACCTTTTCTATACAATAGGGGAGTTTACAAACCCAAACTCTTTTTCCTTCTGGAATTAACGGGTACATAGACGCATCATTAAGAACTAAGGGTTCAATAGCATAAAGCCTCACCATGATGGCGAAAAGTACCATAAGAATGAGGACAAAAGCGTAAAAGAGGGTTCTGCCCGGAGAAGTTTCATGAAGTAATTTCTTGATTTGCTTTTCCGGAGTCATGAATTTAATCGTTCGTGCTGGTGGAATTATCCGAAAGTGAAAGAACGGCAAGGAATGCTTTTTGTGGCACTTCTACGCAACCAATTTGTTTCATTCGCTTTTTGCCTTCTTTCTGTTTTTCAAGAAGCTTGCGTTTACGGGTGATATCGCCGCCGTAACATTTGGCAAGAACGTCTTTACGAACCGCTTTCACTGTGCTTCGGCTGATGATTTTTCCACCGATAGTCCCTTGAATGGCCACATCAAATTGTTGGCGCGGAATGAGATCTTTAAGTTTGACGCAAATGGCGTTTCCGTATTGCACCGACTTATCGCGATGAATAATCACAGAGAATGCATCGACGGGATCCCCATTCAAAAGAATATCCAGTTTCACCAAATTATTTTGTCTGTATTCGCTCGGCTCATAGTCTAAACCTGCATAACCGCGACTGACCGATTTGAGACGATCATAAAAATCGAACATCACTTCTCCAAGAGGAAGCTCATACTTGAGGATCACTTTCTCTTCGTCAAGATATTCCATCGTCTTAAACTCTCCGCGTTTTTCTTCACACAGGGTCATTAACGATCCCACAAAATCTTTGGGTGTAAAAATTTGAGCCTTCACATAAGGTTCTTCAATGTGGTCATAGCGGCTTGCATCGGGAAGTTTGGAGGGACTTTCAATTTTCACCATCGTGCCATCACTCATAAAAACGTGGTATTCCACGTTGGGTACGGTGGTGATGATGTCTACACCAAATTCGCGGTCCAGGCGTTCCTGCACAATTTCCATGTGCAGAAGGCCTAAGAAACCTGTGCGGAATCCAAAGCCGAGAGCTTCAGATGTTTCGGGCTCCCAGGATAAAGCAGAATCGTTCAATTTCAGCTTTTCTAAGGCTTCGCGGAGATCTTTGTATTCCTCAGGATCAATAGGATAAATTCCCGAATAAATCATCGGAAGAATGTCTTTGTAACCGGGCAGAGCATGTTCTGCAGGCCTTGCAGCATCGGTAAGTGTATCTCCAATGTTAACATCACTAATCGTCTTTACATTGGCAAGAACATAGCCGACCATCCCTGCGGAAAGCTCCGGCTTCGGATTCCTTTGCATGGTGAATGTGCCCACTTCAGTAACCATATAGTCACTGTTGGTTTTCATCATGCGCATACGCATTCCGGGACGAAGCGTTCCTTGAAAAATTCGAATGTAGTTGATTACACCACGATAACTATCATAAACGGAGTCAAAAATCAATGCCTGCAAAGGAGCGTCTTCATCCCCTGTAGGGCAGGGAATTTCATCGACGATTTTATTCAAAACGGTTTCGATGTTGAGACCTGTTTTAGCCGAAATTCTAGGAATGGAATCCGGGTCATATCCCAGTAAATCGCCGACAAGTTGAGCAATGTGATCGGGTTGTGCGCTCGGGAGATCTATTTTATTGAGTACGGGAATAATGGTGAGGTTGTTTTCTATCGCCAGATAAAGATTTGAAAGCGTTTGCGCTTCAATACCTTGTGTGGCATCTACCACCAGAATAGCACCTTCACAGGCGGCGAGAGAACGGCTGACTTCATAAGTAAAGTCCACGTGCCCCGGAGTATCGATCATATTCAATTCATATTCACCGTCTGGGCGATCATAGACCATACGAATGGCGTGCGCCTTGATGGTGATTCCGCGTTCTCGCTCCAAATCCATGTTGTCGAGGAGCTGGTTTGTCATCTCGTTTGAGGACACCGTCTTGGTAAGCTCGATCATTCGGTCGGCGAGAGTCGATTTTCCGTGATCAATATGAGCGATGATGCTGAAATTTCGTATATGGGAGTGGTTTTTTGCCATTTTTCCAAATCTTATAAGGTTCGGGCACAAATATAGTTATGTATATTTTACCGCGGATTTTTTTTATTCTCCTCAAAGGGTATTTCGATGTCATTTAAGAAAGGATTGATCTTCGTTTTCCTCTTGTCGAGCCTCGCCTTTTCTGGTTCTGGGCAAGGTAAGGTTTTTCAAAAGGATTTCTCTCACATTTCTCAAATTCAAGCGGTACTCACCACCTATGAAGGTAAGATTATTGTGGATCTTGCTTTCAAGGAGGCTCCAAATACAGTTGCCAATTTTATTGATCTCGCGAATAAAGGCTTTTACAATGGATTGACTTTTCATCGTGTGATTCCAGGCTTTATGATCCAAGGCGGTGATCCACAGGGTACTGGAGAAGGTGGACCAGGTTACACAATTGATGATGAAATAAATAATTTGAAACATGAGGTCGGAGTGATCTCAATGGCCAATAGGGGCCCCAATACGGGTGGCTCACAATTTTTTATCACGCAAATGCCTCAGCCTCATCTTGACGGTAAACACACTGTTTTTGGTCGTGTCACTGCGGGATTAGATGTGGTATGTCGAATAGAATCAGATGATCCAATTCTCAAAATTGAGATTATTGAAAAGAAGAAGTAAGGGTACTTATGAGCTCAAAACAAAAATCGTCGAAAAAAGCAGTCCCAGCAAAGAAAGCCCCGGCACCTGTTAAAAAGGTGGCCCCAGCAAAGAAAGCTCCGGTACCTGTTAAAAAGGTGGCCCCAGCAAAGAAGGCTCCAGCACCCGTTAAAAAGGTAGCTCCAGCAAAGAAAGCACCGGTACCCGTTAAAAAGGTAGCTCCAGCAAAGAAAGCTCCGGCGCCTGTGAAAAAGGTAGCTCCAGCAAAGAAAGCACCGGTACCCGTTAAAAAGGCAGCTCCAGCAAAGAAAGCACCGGTACCCGTTAAAAAGGCAGCTCCAGCAAAGAAAGCACCGGTACCCGTGAAAAAGGTGGCCCCAGCAAAGAAAGCTCCGGCGCTATCGAAAAAGGTAGCTCCAGCAAAAAACTCGCCTGCTCCTGTTAAAGAAATTCCTGTTACGCCAGAAACTAAAATGACTCCCGCTAAAAAAGTTGCGATTAAGGAAAATACTACTCCTGTAGAAAAAGAACCAGCAGTGGATAAAATATCAGTGATGATGGATTTTCCCGCGGTTTTGCTCGGTGGTGGGAAAAAACTTACAAAGGTTCCATTCTTCATTGAAGTGGATGAACAAGAAGATCGAGTTAACAAGAAAAAGGTTTCATCAGAATTGAAGGGTGTTGAAAAGCCCACGCTTCCCATGCGCCGTAAGGCTTCTCTGTTGGAGGAATCTCCGGAGGAGTTGTACGAACGTGTGGTTCAGGAACTCGAAGATGAAAATCAGAGTTTGTACAAAGAAGCCTCATCGCAACTTTGTACTAAATGTTGCATTAATTTCGTGTCTCCAGAATATCGCGTGGACAAAGATCTCGGTTATTGTGAAGACTGTGCCGAAATTTTGGGCTTAGGTCACACGAAAGAAGCTCGCAAATTAGATTATCAGATGGGACTTCTGGGTGGTGATTCTTTAGACGAAGATCAGGATGATTTGGAAGAAAAAGCTCCAACTCCGGAAGATTTAGAAGACGAAGATTTGGAAATCGAATAAAAATTTTTGTCTTTCATATAAATTAAAAAGTCTTTATTTTTGTAAAGGCTTTTTTGTTTTTAAAAGAATGAATGAATAACTCTCTGCGGTCTTCAATTGATAAGTTAATTGATTTTGCGCATGACGCCGATGACTCGGCCTGCAATAGAAAAATGACTTTCTGGTTTGACAATGATGGGAGAATATTTTGGGTTTGCCGGGCGGAGTTCAATCCACTCTGGCTGCGGTTGATAATATTTGACTGTGGCTTCATCATCCACTTGAGCGATGATCATTTCTCCGCGGTCTGCAACTTTTTGCTCACGGGCAAACACGAGATCTCCATCGAAAATGCCCGCGTTGATCATGGAATCCCCTTTGACGCGCAGAGCGAAAACATTGGGTTGGCTTGCGAGGAAATCGCGATCCACGGTGACTGTGCCCTCAAGGTTTTGGACGGCAAGAATAGGAGCACCCGCAGCGACCCGACCGATAATAGGAATTTCGACCATGTTTGAAGCATTTTCAACTGTATGGACGGCTGGTTCACTATCGAGAATTTCGATACCTCGAGAAAGGCGAGGGGAACGTTTAATGTAACCCTTCTTTATCAGTGCGGCGAGGATAGAGCGGACCCCGTTAGTTGAAGATATGTGAAACCGCTCTCCAATTTCCCGAACGGTGGGAGGGAGTCGTGTTTCCTGGGTGCGGGTACGGATGTACTCGTAAACTTCTTCCTGACGGAGAGTGAGTGCTTTTTTCAAGTTATCCATAGTGATACCTCTTTAACAAGATAATCTAAATATACTGCACAATTGGTCATTTGTCAATATAGGCACTGCACAAAAATAATTTTACCTATGACTCCCAAGTACTTCTCTTTTTATGTAAATTTGGGCCGTGGTTGCGCACTTTTCGCCTTTGCGAAAACATTTGCTCCCTGCCAAGGCAGTTGAGCCTCATCGGCCGTCAAGTCCCTGGGATGTTATTAAGATGGCCCTATTAAACGTGCAGCCACCCCGGTGTCGGTTATTTCCAGCCGTTGCCGTGGCAAACCCAATTTATGAGGTACCCTAATGGAAATTCAACAAACACTAACGCTCCTACTCGCTGCTGCTGCAGTGGTTTTGGGCGTTTTGATCCTTGCGAAGGTGAGCAAGCTCATTACGATGCTTCGCACACCGATTGTCAAAAAGCTTTCCCCCGACATGAATTTGAAGCCTTCTTCCCGCCACCCAGTTGGTGCTCAGGAAATGGCTTCCCGCGGTGATCGCCACAATAAAGACAATCGCAATATCCAGAACAGGGATCGTTCTGTTGTTGTTAACAAAGACAACAACAATCGTCCCGAGCGTACAGAGCGCCCGGAACAGCGTCCAGATCGTCCAGATCGTGGCATGGGTCAAAACCGTGACCGCAATAATGGTCGTAACGATCGTAATGATCGTCGCAATAACCGTGGTGACCGTCCTAACCGTCGTCCGGATTTTGCGAATAATGATTCCGCTCCAGTGGAATCTTCTTTTCAGGCAGCTCCGGTTGTTTCTGAATCTGCTCCTGCATCTTTTGCTCCAGCTCCAATCCAAGAAGGTCGTCGTCCACTCGCTCCTCGCGTGCCAGTGAATACTCCGGCTGCTCCTGTTATGGAATCTGTTGCCGTGGCTCCAGTGGTAGAAGAAGTTCTTGGTGCTGAATTTGATCCGTCCAAGGTTCGTTATGGCCGTCGTAATTTCGTGAAGAAACTTCCCGATGTCGATGGAAATGATGCTCCGGCTTCTACCGAAGTTAAGTAACGGTTGAGATTTAAGATTAAAAAAAGGGCTCACTTCACAGTGGGCCTTTTTTTATGTAAAAAATGAAAAACTAGAACTCTTCTAGGCCGTTTTCTGAGGCTAGAATTACTTTGTCTGCCATGCCGATGAAGAGACCGTGGCCGACGAGTCCCGGGATGTGTTCGAGGTCGCGGGCGAGTTGTGCCGGGTCTTTGATGAGGCCAAAGCTTGCGTCGGCGATGAGGTTTCCAGAATCACTGATGACGGGGCCATCCTTGCCTGGGGCTCCCATTCGCACGGTGACTGTAGCTCCCAATGCTTTGACGCGTGCGGAGACTAACGCGATGGCGTTGGGGAGAATTTCGAGAGGTACAGCGAATTTTTCGCCGAGCTGATTTACTTTTTTGCTGCTGTCGGCGATAATGATATAAGTGTCAGCCATGCTCGCTACAATTTTTTCCAGAAGGTGTGCCGCTCCACGCCCTTTGATGAGGTTACGAGAAGGGTCAATTTCATCAGCCCCATCAATAACGATATCGAGGTGAGATACTTCGCCCATTTCCATGAGTGGGATACCACATTTACGGCATTGGAGCGTGGTGCTCCAACTGGTGCTCACTGCTTTGACTTTGATCCCTTCTTCGCGGATGCGTTTCGCGAGATGATCCACCATATAGGTGGCGGTACTCCCGGTACCAAGGCCTACAGTCATGCCATCTTGAATCATATTGGCAGCACGTACGCCTGCTGCTTTTTTTAGTTCGTTCATGGTATTCATATTAGCGCCAATGTCTCCCAAATCCGCCCTGATCGTTAAAATCTTCTTCAAAACCGTCTTCATCGGGTTCATCGGGGAACCCCGTTTCGAGTTCGGTAATGGAGGGCGGTTCGATGTTAATGATGGAAACGTCAAAAAGAAG
>Ga0209373_10004565_pt1 | contig 11835 bp, 8 predicted proteins | sample Higcelweek5metaG_FD_187173 | JGI IMG/M metagenome (GOLD analysis project Ga0209373, IMG submission 187173) | Freshwater pond sediment microbial communities from the University of Edinburgh, under environmental carbon perturbations - High... | ecosystem: Environmental > Aquatic > Freshwater >... | reverse complement strand
TATATTCCAGGGTTACTTCAATCCCATCCGCATTACCCTTCGTGTATTCATATTCTGATATTCCTTTACCAGCAAATATATCTTTGATTTTTCCAATACCGATTGTATCATATCCAGCCTTTTGCAATTCGTCTAGCATAGAATTTTTGGGTGGAATCAAAGAGAAATCATGACGCCTTGTGGTTCTGGTATACTCACCATGATTACCAATAAAGGGTCTGGCGATAACTCTTCCAACCCCATGCTCTCCCGTTAGCATTTTACGGGCAATCCGACAGTATTCATATAACTGCTCAATGGGAACTACTTCTTCATGAGCAGCAATTTGAAATACACTATCTGCAGATGTATAGACGATTAAATTTCCTGTTGCAACATGCTCATCACCATAATCCTTAATTACTTCCGTTCCCGAATATGGTTTGTTGCATAATACTCCTCTTCCTGTCAACTCAGAAAACTTCTCTAAGACTTCACTCGGAAATCCCTCTGGGTAAGTCGGTAATGGAGTCTCAGATATAATACCTGCAATTTCCCAATGACCAATTGTAGTATCTTTACCCCTGGACTGTTCTGTCATTCGTCCATAGATTCCTAATGGTTTGTCAGCCGATTTTCCACAAGTAACTCCATCAATATTGAAAAGCCCTAAACTTCTCATATGTTCAGCTGAAAAATAAGAACTCGTTGAACATGAGCGAAGTGTATTTGTTCCGATATCACCATAAGCTTTTGCATCTGGCAATTCGCCTATACCAAGGCTGTCTAAAACAATCAAAAATACACGTTTCTTCATACTTATTACTTCCTTCCTTCTATAGCAAATTACTACTTCTAAATTTATAAAAGCAATTAATGACCTTATCCATAGTAACACATTTTTTGACTCATTTCTACAAACAATATTTGTGGAATTGTATTAAAATCACTAGTGCATTTGTAATACTGAGTCTCATCTTTTTATTATGGAGCATTTAAATAGATATTAGCAGACTTATCCACATTGTTTGTCAGCATTAGCTTCCTGTCTTGCCAGTTTTTATAATCCACATTTTCCACAATCCCTAACCTCGCATTTTTAAACATCCTTTTCGCATTGCTACCTCAAAAAATATTTATTAATTCTATATTTAATATTTGTTTATAATGTGTATAATAGCCTGAAATATCAACTTTTAAAATATTCTCATTATTTTTAGCCTTATAGTTTAATTTTTGTTTATCAAATAATAACGCATAGTCATATTACATCCTCATAAATTATAATTGTGTAAAAACTATATAACATACGTTTTTTATTACAATATCAACAGTTTTCCTACAAGTCGAAAAATGCACCTTGCCTACCCAGCAAGATGCATTTTGTTATATTTTATATTGATTGTTTATAGTGCATCCTTGATTGAGAAACTGATTCTACCCATTTTATCTTTTCCTAGGCACTTAACCGTTACCATATCACCTAAAGCTAGGACATCTTCTACATGATTTACTCTTTCCTTTGAAATCTTAGAAATGTGAACCATTCCCTCTTTGCCTGGTGCAAATTCAATAAATGCGCCAAATTCTTTAATGCTGATAACTTTGCCCTTGAAAATTTGTCCTTCTTCAAACTCAGTTACAATCATCTTGACCATCTCAATAGCCTTTTCCATACCGACTGGATCCGTACCACAAATAGATACTGCGCCATCATCATTAATATCCATCTTTACACCAGTTTGTTCAATAATCGCATTGATTGTCTTGCCACGCTGTCCAACAACATCTCCGATTTTCTCAGGATTGATCTTGATTTGAATAATCTTTGGCGCATATTCTCCAACTTCTTTACGAGGCTCTGCAATACATGGTTTCATACATTGATCCATGATAAAGAGTCTTGCTTCTAAGCATCGTTCAATTGCTCCTTCTACGATAGTTCTAGTTAAACCATGAATTTTAATATCCATCTGAATGGCCGTAATACCTTCTGTTGTACCAGTTACTTTAAAATCCATATCTCCAAAGAAATCTTCAAGTCCTTGAATATCCGTTAATAATACAAAATCATCATCTGTATCGCCGGTTACCAAACCACAGGAAATACCTGCAACCATACTCTTAATTGGAACACCCGCCGCCATAAGTGACATACAAGATGCACAGGTAGATGCCATAGAAGTAGAACCATTTGATTCAAATGTCTCAGATACAGTACGAATCGCATATGGAAATTCCTCTGTTGAAGGAAGTACTGGAATCAATGCCTTTTCTGCTAATGATCCGTGTCCTATTTCACGACGTCCTGGTCCCCTGCTTGGCTTTGTTTCGCCAACTGAATACGAAGGGAAATTATAATGATGCATATATCTCTTATTAATTTCATTTCCATCAAGCCCATCAATTCTTTGTACTTCTGACAATGGTGCTAATGTACAAATATTACAAATCTGAGTCTGACCGCGTGTAAACATGGCAGAACCATGAACACGTGGAATAATATCCGTCTCAGCTGCAAGCTTTCTAATCTGTGCCATCTCACGACCATCAGGACGCTTATGATCCTTTAATATCATTTTGCGTACAGTTTTCTTTTGATATTGATAAAGAGCTTCTCCTATTAAAGGTAACCACTCTGCTTTATCTGCAAATGCCTCTTCCATCTTATCTCTGATGACACGGATATTTTCTTCACGTATCTGCTTTTCATCGGTAAACACAGCAACTTCCATCTCTGCAGGTGTTACGATTTCCTTCATTGCTGCAAACATTTCCTCAGGAATAGCGCAACTTGTATATTTCTGTTTTGGCTTACCCACTTCATCAACAATTTTATTAATAAATGCAATAATTTCTTTATTGACACTGTGTGCCATATAAATCGCTTCAATCATCTTTGCTTCTGGAATCTCGTTTGCACCAGCCTCAATCATAATAACCTTCTCATCAGTAGAAGCAACTGTCAAAGACAAATCGCCATTCTTCCACTGTTCTTGATTTGGATTTACAATTAGTTGACCATCAATCAAACCAATTTGAGTTGTTGCACAAGGACCATAAAAAGGAATATCTGATATACTTGTTGCGATAGCAGAACCAAGCATAGCAACCACCTCAGGACGGCATTCTGGATCTACCGATAACACAAGGTTATTAAGCGTACAATCATTTCTATAATCTTTGGGAAATAATGGACGCATAGGTCTATCAATAACACGTGATGTTAATACTGAGTTCTCAGATGCTTTTCCTTCTCTTTTATTAAATCCTCCTGGAATCTTACCCACTGAATACAGTTTTTCTTCATACTCTACGCTTAAAGGGAAAAAATCTATTCCCTCTCTTGGTTTTTCCGATGCTGTTGCTGTACATAATACAGTTGTGTCTCCGTAGTGCATAAACACTGCACCATTTGCCTGAGCCGCCACTCTGCCGATATCCATCGTAAGAGTACGCCCTCCAATATCCATTGAATAACTTTTAAACATATTAGTTCTCCTTTCATGATATACAAAATGTATACTTGTGTGATAACAGAAGAATCTTTTTTCCGAAACAACTGATGAATATGCGAATTACTTCTCAAGTCGCGTACTCATCAGTGGTCTCGGTCTCATTCTTCTGTCTTGTATTTTTATAAATAGGGCGGATTTCTCCGCCCTATTTATATTTGATTTATTTTCTGATTCCCAGTTTTTCAATCAAAGTACGGTATCTCTCAATATCAGTTCTCTTTAAGTAGTCAAGTAGGCCTCTTCTTTGACCAATCATCTTAAATAAACCGCTTCTTGAGTGATGATCCTTTTGGTGCACCTGCAAATGCTCTGTAAGCTCTTGAATTCTTGCTGTTAAAATAGCGACTTGTACTTCTGGTGAACCTGTATCGCCTTCATTTTTTGCAAATTCTTTCATAATTGCAGTTTTCTTTTCTTTTGTAATCATATTAAATTCCTCCTTTACTTTATTTCAGGTAATACCAAGAATCGGTCGGAGTGTCCGCACTCTGAGTAATACCTAATTCCACAACAATTGATTATAACACAGGCAATCCTCTATGTAAACCTCTACTTTAATATTCTTCTGACTGCAAGTGGTGTTCTATAAGTTGCATTTGATATCTTAATACCGGTTCTAACACTGCTTGCATGTACTACTTGTCCGCTTCCAATATAAATAGCAACATGACTAATCGTACTTCCATTACCATAAAATACCAAATCTCCCGGTTTTGCTTCTGATAAAGTAATCTTTGTACCACAACCGGCCTGTGCTCTGCTTGAATGTGGTAATGAAATACCATAGTTCTTATATACTGACAATACAAATCCTGAGCAATCAGCACCTTTTGTCAGACTTGTTCCTCCCCAAACGTATGGGTTTCCAACATATTTTTTAGCATACGCAACTAATGCTATTCTGACATCAGAGATTCCTTCTCCATATTTTAGTTCCGTCAGCGTTACTGCCTTTCCGAGCTCTTCTTCGATATCAACAAATTCTTTGCTAATAAATCCTTCTTCATCATCTATTGCAATTTTAACCCATTCTCCTGTGTCATCCAGAACTTCTAGTTCTTCTCCTTCTGGAATCAACGTAATTACATTACCATTTAATGACGGTGCTGTACGAACCTTCAACGTCATCGTATTGACCGTAGCCATTATAGTCTTTACCTGTTCTGCAATTGTTTTTGCTTCTTGTCCTGTATAAAGAAATTCTGTGCTGACATATCCCTCTACTTTGCCTGATTTGATTTTGGCCCAGCCATTTTCTACTGATAAAATGGAACACCCAGCATTCTTTGGCATTTTACCAATAATTGTACTGTCTTCTTTTGGTTCCTTGCGTACATTTAAGTGATTATCAACATGTGCAATACCAAGATTTGTGAATCCATAGAGTTCATCTGCGCGTATTTCAACCTTAATCTCTGGCGCATCTTCTTTAACAGCATTTGTAGAAACAGCGCTATTCCCTGATACGTTTTCGCTTACTGAAGATGTAGCTTCAAGACTCGTATAATCAACAATATCCGTCACTGCTCCTGCACTTACAAGCGAATCTAAAACAGCAGCCTCTATATCCACTAAAAATGACCCTGAAAATATCACACTTACTATAAGTGCTACTATGCCTTGCAACAATTTTTTCTTTTTGTGAGATTTTTTTAATAGTATCATTTTTACAAGCTTCTCCCAGCATCAAAGCAATTGTTAATTGTTACGAAATTGTTACATTAATCTTTGCCCACATTATAGCAATCTTCGATTGTTATGTCAACATCATTATTGTTTCTAATATACACTTATCTACTTATAGGATACTGGATTACTCTGCATCACTCGGCTTCTTTTTATGCGTATTATGCCACTTCTGGCCATTTTTAATGTCTTCCTGCATTTGAAATTTCAATTCCTCTACGGAAGGGAATTTCATTTCCGCTCTCTGAAACTCTAACAGACTGACTGAAATAAGATCTCCATATACATTCTGATTGAAATCATATATGTATGTTTCCACACCGTTCTGAATGTCTCCTCCTACAGTTGGTTTGCATCCTATATTGGTAATACTGTCATAGATATGCTTGTTATAACATACCCTAGATAAATAAACACCATTTGGAGGCAATAGCTTTACTTTTTCTGGAACCAGATTGACAGTCGGCATTCCTATTGTTCTTCCGAACTTTCTGCCATGTACTACCTCTCCAAATATTGTATAAGGATAAATCAGCATCTCATTCGCGACTGCGATTGATCCATATTTTACTTCGTCGCGAATTAGCGTAGAACTAATCTCGTCCCCTTTAAATATGGCTTTCTCAATGATTATTGTTTCATACTCATTCATTGCTCCATACCTCTGAAGCATGCTACCATTGCCAATGCCTTTATGTCCAAATTTACAATCTATACCTACCACAATTGTTTTCATATGCAATCTGTCCAATAAGATATTTTCAATAAATGATTCGGCAGATATCGCCGCTGTCTTCTCATGAAAAGGGAACTCAATGAGGTAATCAATTCCAAATGCTTCAAACAATTCTCGCTTTTCTGCATTCGTTGTGAGTACTTTTGAATCCTTTTTAAAAAAAATAGAATTAGGTGGGGTATCAAATGTAAATACGACTGTCTTAAGTCCTTCTTCTTTCTTTTCACAAAGTTTACGCAGTATTTTTTCATGGCCCTTATGAATACCATCAAATTTTCCTATTGTCACTGCTGTATTTTCTTTTATATAAAAATCTATTGTATCAGTTATATTAATCATAATAACCTCTCATGCAAAAAATATCTTTACAGGTTTAAAACAAGCACTTGTTTTTTCATAAATTCCAATAAAATGATTTTCTGAATCATATATTCTCAGATGCTCTCCCTGCTCTATTGCTACATCAGTTGCATCTAATGGGATGCAATTCCCATTATGCAATATTTTGTCCCATTTTTCATGCAGAATAGCCTCAGAATATGTATGAAACATCTTATCAATTGGAATGATATATTGTTCCAAACTGCCCGCATCAAGTAATTGTTCCACTTGAGATAAATACAACGCGTCCTGTAATAAAAATCTGTCAACCTGTGTTCTGACTAGTGTCTTCATGGTTGCACCGACACCTAGTTTTTCACCAATATCATGGCACAACGTTCTAATATAAGTACCTTTTGAACATGAAACCTCCATGGTAATCTCAGGCGTTTCGTTTTGCAGACAGATATCAGAAATAATAATAGAATACAGTTCTATGCTTCTAGCTTTACGCTCTATTTCAATGCCCACACGTGCCAGTTCATATAGCCTTTTACCATTTACCTTTAGTGCTGAATACATTGGCGGAATCTGTTCATAGTGACCCTCAAAACTCATAATAGCATCTCTCACCTGTGGTTCCGAAATGCTTTCTAATTGTTCTTTAGTGGCTTCATATAATACTGCTCCTGATATATCTTGTGTATCTGTTTTCTTGCCCAGCAAAAAAGTTGTACGATATGTTTTCCTTTTATCTGTCAAGGTATCACACAACTTTGTTGCTTTGCCAAGGCACACAGGTAGTACACCCGTTGCATCTGGGTCGAGTGTCCCTGTATGACCAATTTTTTTCTGCTTTAAAATTCTCCGCATTTTTGCGACAACATCATGCGAAGTACATCCTTTTTCTTTATATATATTAATAACTCCGTCCATTTGCTCTCCGCAATATCTTATTTCTCTTTATATTCTGATAACTGCTTCTCTATCTGTGATGTAATATTATTAACCACATCATGATAAGTTCCATTCATTGTACATCCAGCTGCGCGGATATGTCCACCGCCCCCGAATATTCCAGCAATTTTTGCTACATCCACGATATGATTGGAACGCATGCTTATTTTATATTCCAACGTACCTGTCTGATATAAAAATATAGCACATTCTACGCCTCTGGTAACACGTAGCTGATTCACAATTCCATCTAATGATCTCGGAAGCGCTTGGTAAAAATCCATAGTCTTCTGATCGACCATGCTGACAATACACTTCCCACCCATTATCAGAAAGCTCTCTAATAATGCTCGCCCCAGTATCTGATTTGCAACATAGCTTTTTTGATAAAACGTCTCATCTATAATGCTTGTCCTGTCAAAATCATATGTTGTTAATTCTCCAACGATTTCAAATGTCTTCTTGGATGTATTGGAATACTGAAATACACCTGTATCGTGAACGATTCCTGTAAAGATAGCCTTTGCAATTTCTGCATCCATATCTGCCGTACTAATCAAATTAAAAACTAACTCACAAGTCGAGCTTGCTGTCGGTTCAATGTAATTAACATCTGCAAACTTCTGATTACTAATATGATGATCAATACAAATCGTTTTCTTTGCCGTTGAAAAATACTTTTCTGCTACACCGAGTCTTGCGCTGTCCCCGCAATCAAGTGCAATAAAAACATCATATACCTTTTCTTTCGAAAACTCGCTGTCTATACTATCCATATTTTTCAAAAAATTAAACACAGGAGAGGGACGTTCCAGATATAAATCCACTTCCACTTCTGTTGACACAATCTTTTTTAAATATTGATACATTGCAAGATTAGATCCTATACAATCACCATCTGGTCTTATATGACCCGCTACTGCAATTGATTTTGCACCAATCAGTTCCTTTTTCAAATTAATCATATCTGCTCACCAATACCTTTGCTGATTTACACTCTATGCTTTGTTTACATCGTCAATTAACTTAGACATACTAATTCCATATGCAACAGAGGTATCAAGTATAAAACGAATTTCAGGAGTATTGCGCAAATTCAACGCTTGCGCAAGTTGTCGTCTAATAAAGCCTTCCGCTCTTTTTAGCCCCTCAATTGTATCCGCCTGTGCTTTTTCATCACCCAATACACTAATCCACGCCTTACAGGTCTTTAAATCAGTCGCGACCTCAACCGCAGTGACACATGTCACCGGGCTGATACGTGGATCTTTTATTTCACTGCGGATAATTCCCGCCAATTCTCTTTGTACTTCTCCGTTGATTCTGGTGTTTTTGATACTATTTTTTTTCATCTTGAAACACCTACCTTCATTATATTATCTTGGGATTTCTACCATGGTATATGCTTCTACAATGTCAAATTCTTGAATATCATTGAAATCGTCAAATACCAAACCGCACTCAAATCCCGTCTTAACTTCCTTAACATCATCTTTAAATCTTTTTAAAGATGCAAGTGGTCCTTCATATATCTTTTCTTCTCCACGTTTAATTCTAACAGAACAGCCTCGTTTAAATATACCATCTAGCACATAAGAGCCCGCAATATTACCAATACCGGATGCCTTGAATATCTGTCTTACTTCTGCATGTCCAAGTACTCTTTCTTCAAAAACAGGATCCCTCATACCCTTCATTGCAGCTTCAACATCTTCTATTGCTTTATAGATAACATTATAGAGTCTGACATCAACGCCCTCTGCTTCAGCAATTGCTTTCGCCGTGGCATCAGGTCTTACGTTAAATCCGATGATTATGGCATTAGATGCAGAAGCGAGTATGACGTCTGATTCATTAATAGAACCAACTCCACAATGAATCACTTTGACTACTACTTCTTCATTCGTCAACTTTAAGAGACTTTCTTTTACTGCCTCTACAGAACCTTGTACATCTGCTTTGATAATAATGCTAAGTTCTTTCAGATTGCCTGCTTGAATTTGTGTGAATAAGTCATCCAATGAAAGCATTTTTGCCTTTGTATCATCGAGTAACCTGACTTTCTTCTGAGAAATAAATGTCTCTGCAAAGTTTCTTGCTTCCTTATCATTCTCTGGAGCAACAAATATATCTCCCGCATTTGGTACATCTCCAAGTCCAAGAATTTCTACTGGCATTGATGGTCCTGCTTCTTTTACTCTGCGTCCCTTATCATCAATCATTGCTCTGACTTTACCATGGCACGCACCTGCTGCTATAAAATCGCCGACTTTCAACGTCCCTTTCTGTACCAATACAGTAGCAATAGGTCCTCTTCCCTTATCAAGCTCTGCTTCAATAACAAGGCCTCTCGCTTTTCTCTTTTCATTTGCTTTCAGTTCTGATATATCTGCAGTTAATATAATCATTTCCAGCATCTGTTCGATACCTTCTCCAGATTTTGCAGATACTGGCGCAAAAACCGTACTTCCGCCCCAATCTTCCGGAATTAATTCATATTCTGCTAGTTCTTGTTTTACTTTATCAATATTTGCACTTGGCTTATCGATTTTATTAATAGCTACAATGATTTCAATTCCAGCTGCCTTAGCGTGATTAATCGCTTCAATCGTCTGTGGCATAACTCCATCATCTGCTGCCACAACGAGAATCGCAATATCTGTTGCATTAGCACCACGCATACGCATAGCAGTAAATGCCTCATGTCCCGGTGTATCAAGAAATGTTATTTTCTGCCCATTAATAGTCACAACATAGGCACCGATATGTTGTGTAATACCGCCCGCTTCTTTATCCGTTACATTTGTTTTTCTAATAGCATCCAACAGCGACGTTTTACCATGGTCTACATGTCCCATTACACAAACAACAGGAGGACGCTTCGTCATCATGCTTGTATCTTCTACTTCTTCCTTTAGAAGTTCTTCGATGACATCCACTACAACTTCTTTTTCACATAGAACTTCAAATTCCATTGCAATTTCTTCTGCTACCGCATAAGCAATTTCCTGATTCACTGTTACAACTGTCCCTTGTAAAAACAACTTCTTTACAATCACAGCTGGCACCATTTTCATTTTCTCAGCCAACTCCTTGATTGTAAGAATCTCTGGGAGTGTTATTACTTTAATCTTTTCTTCTTTAATAATAAACTTTTCCTGTGGCTTCTCTAATTTGGCAGGCTTTGCACCCTTAACCAGTTTACCGCCTCTAAATCCGTCTTCATTTGTAATTACCTGATCTTTTCGCTTCTTATCCTGATTTAATCTACGCTTTTCCTGCTCGTCTCTATGCTTTTCTTGCTCTTTCGCAGTCATCTTTGTTCCAGAATCAAACCCAGCAGTAGCTGCACCGCCTGTTCTATTCGCTTGATTTGGTGCTCCTGGTCTGCCGCCTTGATTATATCCGCCTGGCCTGCTTCCCTGACTATATCCGCCTGGCCTACTTCCCTGGCTCTGTCCACCGCCCTGGCCCTGGCTATATCCGCCCTGGCCTTGTCCTGTTGGTCTGCTTCCCTGATTATATCCACCGGGTCTGCTCCCCTGGCTATATCCGCCCTGGCTTCCCTGTCCACTTGGTCTGCTTCCCTGACTATATCCGCCTTGGCCCTGACCACTTGGTCTGCTTCCCTGACTATATCCGCCTTGGCCCTGGCCGCTTGGTCTGTTTCCCTGGCTATATCCGCCCTGACTTCCCTGGCCGCTTGGTCTGCTTCCCTGACTATATCCGCCCTGACTTCCCTGGCCGCCTTGGCTCTGACCGCTTTGACTGTATCCACCTTGATTCTGCCTTACTGCTCCTGATTGCCCTTGACGAGCATCATTTCTTCCATAACTGCGATTATCACTATTAGAATTCCCAGAACCAGTGTTATTACCTTGTACACTCGCCCTGCTCGTTTGGCTATTTTCTTGACCTTGTGTGCTTGTTTGACCACTTTGATTTCCTCCCGTCATCTGTTCGGATAAATCTCCTTGTTTTGGCTCGACTGTTTCATTTATCTCTACGCTATTCTGCTGTTCCACTATACTGCTCTCATTCGTCGCGCTGTTAACGGATACGGTTCTCTCTACATTTGTGATTTTTACAGCTGGTGTCGATCTACCTTGCATTACTCCGCTTGCCTGCCTATTTTGAATACCTTGATTATTACCTGGCCTTGCTTGGTTACCAGCTTGTTGTCTTTGCTCATTGTTGCCTGGTCTCGACATTTGATTTTGGCCGCCCGAAGCCCTACTATTGTGCGGATTACTAACAAATATTATGTTGGGTTTTTTCTTTTTTGGAGCTTCATCATTATGTTCTTCTCCACTTGCTTTTTCCATTGAATGTTCCACTGCTTGTTCCACTGGAAGAATTGGTTTTACCATTTCTTCTTTATTGGCATGCTTCGCCGTAGAAGTATCTACTCCGCTTAAAGCTTTTTTCACAATTTCCACCTGTGTATCCTCCAGTGTTGATTGCGCTGCTTTACCGCTTATCCCCTGTGTCTCCAGAAGAGTAATAACCTCTTTGCTGGTTTTATCTATTTCTTTTGCAAGTTCATGTATTCTCATTTTAGCCATTCTATTTCCTCCGTATTATGATAATGTTTCTTTCCCGACTCATCCAAGTGCTTGACAATTGTATTTTTGAATC